>Ga0075522_10000196_pt1 | contig 40875 bp, 63 predicted proteins | sample NGEPerA_FD_74796 | JGI IMG/M metagenome (GOLD analysis project Ga0075522, IMG submission 74796) | Arctic peat soil microbial communities from the Barrow Environmental Observatory site, Barrow, Alaska, USA - NGEE PermafrostL2-A | ecosystem: Environmental > Terrestrial > Soil > Wetlands > Peat ... | reverse complement strand
CACTGGTGGAGGAGGTGGTGGTGCGGGTTATACGGCAGGGTACGGAACGGGTGGTGCTGGTGGCTCAGGTATCGTAATTATATCCGACACTATCGGAACATTCGCCGCAACTCTTTCTGGCGCAAACACTCACACGGAGTCAGGAGGCAATGACATATGGACGTTCACCGCAGGAGGGACGTGGACACCGACTGCAATTTCAACCCCAACGCATTCAATCATCGGACTCGTAAGGAGTGCCTTCTTTTGATATGACCCCTCTCTCTATCCTCATCAAAGGCGGTCAGTTCATAGTGAAAGGAGGACAACTGATAATTAAATAGATATGGCTAACGAAACAAATCTAAGGTTGGAAGCACTCACAAAGGCGATTGAGAGGTTGACGTTAGCATTTATTAAGGTACGCAAAGTCTCCGTAGATTTCCTTCGCCTTTTCGTTGTAGACTCTCGCGGCGGCGACTTCATCGGCAAAGTATCCGAGATGAATCTGTCTGCGGCTGAAGTTGACGTAAGCTCTCCAACACGCATCTCTCTTGTACCAAGAAACGCCTTTATACTTGGATGTCTGCGTTTTGTGCTTTCTGCTATTAAATTGATTCTCCGCAGGGGTACATATCCTAAGATTCTTCCTCCTGTTGTCGAGATGGTCTCCGTTTATATGGTCGGTATGAAGACCCTTTGGGGTGTCCATTATAAAACGATGAAGGAGTATGCTTCCACCCGTCTTTTTGTTGGCCCCAACGTAAGGGGTATATCCAGTCTTATAAGAACAGCCGTATCCAAAGCCCCACGTCAGATGTTTAACTTTCTCCCAGTCGGACTTGTCAATAAGAGCAACCATTCCGTTACTAAGTTTTACCTTCATAGTTTAATTATACGGTATGGTCAGCATTAACACAAGAAGCATAGAGAATGCCGCCGCTGATGCCGTCAGGGTGATTTCAGAGGCAGCGGTTAGAGCTACTGCGACTATCGCACAGGCCGCTGAGTCTGCCGCAAAAGTAGTCTCTAGCAACGCCGAAATACAAGCAAAGATAGCAGCAATCCCAACACCAGCTTCGTCTGACGACCATAATCTTCTCATACGGCTGGATACAAAAGTGGATGCTCTGGTTGCTTCTGTCACCACGCTGGCAAGCAAAAACGATGTGACGAATCATATCAATGATGACACACAGCATCACGCCGAAGACAACAAAAGAATTGACGACCATGAGGCACGAATACGCTCTATTGAATCCCAAATCACAAGAATAATGACGTGGGGCAGTGGGATTTTAATCTTATTAACAATCGTGCAGATAGCACTAAAATACTATGGGAAATAATACATCACGTTTTGGATACATCGAGCCAGTCATCAAGCCCACGGACTATATCCACGGGGACGGGATGCTTGGCACCGTAGCCCTTCAACCCGACGGTCAGTGGGACGACTACCTCCCAACAGATAACGGTGAATTGCAGAACATAAAGTTTGAAACATATTCATGCGGAAGTCAGGGAACACTACATGCTGAGGAGACTCTAGAGAATAAGGAGTTTGGAACCGCAAATATTTACGCGGTGAGAATGCTTGCTGAAGTAAGTGGCACCGGGCCAGCACAAGGCGCAGACCCTAACGTAGTGGCGGAGAAACTGCGAACAGGTGGATGTGTCTTAGAAACTGATTATCCATTCGACGCTCCTGACTACCAGACTTTCTATCAACCCGTCCCACAGAACATCCTCCAGCTTGCGAAGGCGCAGTTTGTAGACATCGCATTTGGACATTCGTGGCTCGCGGATACCACTCCTACAACAATGAAAGGAGGACTGACCTTCTCTCCACTCGGAGCCTCGGTTTGGGCGTGGGGAATACCTGACGTTAACGGTATCTACCACCGACCCCCAGGAGCCGCAGACTGTCATTGGGTTACGATTTACGGGTATGTAGACGGACAATACTGGAAATGCTTTGACTCCTACGACCAGACCCACAAGAAGCTCGCATGGGATTACGGATTCGGGTATGCAAAGAGATACACCATAAACAAGAAAGTAGCCGACACTCCTAACCCTAATGGGTGGTTGAATGTACCAGCGTTTATTCAATGGATACGCGAGCAACTTGGCTTAGAGGGTAAGGCGTTTGGCGCAGCACGTTCACCTAAATGGGAGCAAGTGAGAAAAGCATTTATCGCTCTGCACCCTACCTGCGCGGTCTGTGGCACTAAAGGCTCGCTCACCAACCAACTAAACGTGCATCATATCCAGCCTTTCCATCTACACCCCGCGCTCGAACTGGACAACTCAAACTTAATAACACTTTGTAGGCGTGACCATTACCTCATGGGGCATCTCTTAAACTGGTCTAGCTTTAACAAAGACATTCCAACTGACTCAACCCTATGGAACACAAAAATAAACGCAAGACCGTAAGATTCCAACCAAACTGCCTTGTGGACAACAAGCCCATCGTAGGAGATATGTACGCTATTGGAGGTCGCTTCATGTGTTCTGCTCACAGATTTCCTATCAAGGAAGATGGTAAACTAAAGAAGACATGACCTTTCTACTGACTATGGGCGGAATCATTCTAGCGGGACTTGGAGCGAGCATTGTCTTATTTAGGAAGGGCGGCGCGTATAATCCTATTATTGACCCAGAGATAGACTTAACCCCTTCTACAATGCCACCAGAGCCTCAAATTGCCACCGTACAGCCTGTTTTACAGTGGACTACGCCTAGTCTCGCTTATCACGCCGTTAGAGTAACCTGTGACAATTTAGGGCTTACTTTAGAACAGAAGAATCTCATCTGTGCGTGTATCTATCAGGAGTCCCGATTTAACAACAACGCAGTCAATAAGAATGTGAACACTCAAGGAGTTGTTACTTCAAGAGATTGGGGGCTTGCTCAGGTGAACGATTACTTTCATTGTGGCGTGGGCAAGGATTTTCCCTCTGCTTCGTATGTCGTGGCAAACCCAGACAAGGCAGTTGAGTGGATGATTAAACTCTATAAGGAGGGTCTGCTCAAATTATGGGTTTCCTATTCCAGTGGTGCATACAAACAATGGCTATCCCCAACCTCTCCTATGTGGCACTTGGCAACCTAGTATACTTAGGGGGTACAAGCTAATATAACTTCATGATTTCATATCTCACCAGTAAGACGTTTTGGACAGTTGTCTTGATGTTCCTTATAGGAGGCTTTGGGGCTGTTAGCTCTTCTCTAGGTTCATTCGCAACTCCAATTCTCGGCATCCTCGGAATCGCCGCGACGTTCTTCCACATCTCTGCAGTCAATAACGCTGCGGTTTTGGGCAGTACACAAGGACGTAACATTCAATACTGATTTCACTCTGAGTAAACGCGGCCATGCCGCTAATTCTGTGGGCGTTGTTATTTGCGAACGTTGCTTCGCCTGTTTTAAGTACGCCTATTGCAGAAGCTGCTACAATACAACCTCAGACCCTGGAAACCTCTGACCTACAAAATATAGCTCTTAGTGATGCGCAGAAGTATGGATTAAACGCAGACCATTTTATCAAGGTTATAAATTGCGAGTCGGGATTTGACCCTGATATTATCGGCGACCACGGAACGTCTATTGGTATCGCTCAGCTTCATTACCCTGGTCTGTGGGGCATTTCTACCTCTACAGCCCACGACCCACGAGTCTCTTTAGAGATTATGGCTTCCGCTTGGAAACAGAACGAGGAGTCGCGGTGGAGCTGCTGGACAAAACTTTACGGGGTCGCCCAATCTTAGTGCTTTTACGATGTCTCTCGTTTTGAATCTTTGTTCTACATGAAACACAAGTCGCTATTTTCACGTTTAAAACGCGCTGCAAAGGAAATCCGCAAAACTGGCAGAGCAGAGTATGATATTTTGCGTGGGATTTATAATTTGATGAGAAGTCCATCACTTAAAAATACGCGAGAGCCATAATTTGAAAAATAATCATGGCTCTTACTTGGCTCCCACCTGGGTAAAATGTTTCTCCTTTAGATTCTATGGTGATGGGAAGGGGACGCTTATGCGAGATTCCAGGGTCAAAGCGACGAGCTTCTCGCAGACGCAATATAACACTGTAATGCTTCCCTTTCTAGTACGGCTTGGGGATAAGCCTTGGTTTTAGGCTCCTTACTCATATCACACCACCATGACGTATGAACGAGCTATCCGCAATTGTGAAAAAAGGATACAAGACTATCTTAAAGGCATTGCGTTCTATGCTAAACAGAAACAGTCTCTAAAAGAGAGATACGGGGGACAGAGCAGTCTTCTCCCCAATGACATAAGAAACGGAGAGCCAGTTAGCTCTCCGTTGTTGCGGGGGGGTGTAACCCTCGCGTTGATAAAAGACCACCTCCTACCGAGCACATAAGAGAAAGAGTTTGGTGTAGGGGACAGTTTCTACGAGTCCTCCTGCGGCTTCGCATCCTTGTCTTGTCTCCGTACTAGGACGGAGATTGTTTTGGATGTCGACTTGATGCAAAGGACGGGACGGCAAGTACGTTACCCGAAGCTCTCGGTCTACCGAACCCGCAAAGGTCGCCAGAATCAGAAGCAAGATTATTCTCATAATTGCGCTCCTGGCTTGTCGAGATTGGCAATCTCCGCGCGTTTCATACTCGCCAGCTTTCTGATGAGAATGCCGCATTTCGGGTACTGCCCACACGCCGTCGCTGAGACGAGAAGACGATGACCGTCCTTGCTCACGAAGAGAAAGTCCTGCACCTCGTTCTCGTACCATATGGCGATAACTCCGGTAACGTAGTCAGTCGTCCACGGGTCTTTCGGTGCGTCTGCCGCGTGAGCACACCTCACAACCGACACAACAAGCACCATACACATCAAGGTAAAGACAATCGCTTTCATAGCCCTATCCTCGCGTCGTCGTAAGTGTAGTAACAGTTTCAGTTTTGCTCCCTTGCTGACATCGCCAGCTCTTCGATGGGCAGTTCCCTCATGTCCCGTTGCTGTTGGCATTGAACATGCGCGAATATCTGCCTGTCAGAACCGTTAATGGGTTTTGCCACCGCATCTCCTACGGTGAGAATCCTGTAGCCACAAATAAAACATTGCATTAAGAATTACTCCTTTCTTTGCGTCGTCGGGCGTGCTGAGCGTTTGATAAGCTCTCGCTGACGACTCGTTGAGATTCCCTTTGGCGTTTCTTTGCAAACGCGCACAAAGGATGCCATACGCGGCCCCACGGCCCCGGAACCATTTGTCCGCGAGACGGGTAGCCACATCCGTAACAGTTTTTTATTCCAGTGTGGACTCGCACCATCTTCTCCTATGTCAAAAAACTAAGTCCTTATAAATTATAAACCCTAGAGGTGGAGGACTCTGTGGAGAGGTGTGTATACTGAAACCCCGAGCGCAGGTAGTCGGGGCTGATATAGAGGGTTTCCCAGCTCCTACCAGCCTTGTCGCTCTACCTACGCTCGGGGTTCCAGGGTCATACATCACTTACCCTCTCTATCCTTTGGGGGGTCATAGAGGTTCAGGTACATAATTCTCCGCGCTCGGGTAAAGAGCATACTCACCTGTATTCGACTCAAAATACAAGTCGTCAATGCCAAACTTTGCGAGCGTCTCGTAAGAGCAATCTGCCAGTGTTGGGAGAAGAGGTTTTAATTGTCTCAATGCCCAGCGGATTATCGGTAGCTTCCATCGTTTTATTTTCATATCTAATTATGTAGTAGGGATAGAGGGGTTAATAAGGTCGGGGTGCTCGTGATACTGACGGTGATGCTTAAAACAGAGCCATTGAACTTCCAGTGGCTTATCGTAGTCATCGTGGTGTGCTTCTGCTTTCCCTCCACAAACGATACATTTCGGTCTGATAACCTTCTTATCTCGCAAGTAATGATTCAACACGGAACGAGCTTTGCGTCGCTTCGCACGTTCCTCTGGTGTATGACCAGTCCCATATCGGTTGTGTTCCTCAATCGGTAGATTCTCTCTGCGGAAATCCGCATAACATTTAGAGGAGCAAAAGTGTCGCTTCTTTCGACTGTACGAGCTTGGCTTATCGCTCGCGTCTTTACCGCATTTATCGCACTTGAATTGAACCTTAGTACCGCTCCGAGCGATGCTGATATTTTTCTTCCATTTCATTGTTCCCCGTTTAGCCATAGCGATATGCTATCACAAGGTTAGGGTTTTAGCAACTCACTATGCTCGTAGATGTTGCCGATGACTTCGTACCGGTCTTCAACATCGTCCACGGTAGCAAGAGCACTCCCCGATGTTGTCCAGTAATAGCCGAAAGTATTTTCAGTAGATGGCCCAGGAGCATATCCGTACGACAATGTATCCAAGTGATTTCGGCATTTCAGAACATCCCCCTCATATATCTCCTTCCCTGATTTATCCAAGAGGCCGGTGAATTGCATGAGTTCAAGACCATCTATATGCGCCAAATCGTCCCACACTTTTCGCATCATTTTTTCCGCTTTATCCCACGCCCTGAATTTGATTTCACGCATATTTTTGTGCTCTAAGTCTATTAAGTTCGGCAACATCTCTATTTGTCTTTCTGCGGTGACAATTAGCACAAAGGGTCATTAAGTTTTCCAGTGAATTGAACAACTCTGGTGCTTTTGCTTTCGGAACAATGTGGTCAACCTCCATTACCTCTCGGTCATTAAGACCGCAAATTTGGCAAGTATAGTTATCTCTGTCTAGAGCCTGCAACTTGTTCCAAGGAAGACCACCACCTTTCCAGTTGCCCAACATTTCCGCTCGTCTCTTCGATGCTTTATCCCTAAGAACTTGCTTTGATGCTTCGGTATGCTTACTGCCTTTATGGAAGCCTCCCACCTTTTTATGTCCCTTTTGGAATGCGGTTGGTCGGTTCATACCCCTATTTTATCACTAGGCACAGAGAGACGGGCGGCGAGGTCGGAAAGAGTGTCATTCTTTCCTTTCGCATACCCTTTTGTGAATTGACTTGAGAAGCTACCGCGCGTGTCTTTAGCCATCCCCTCTATCTCCTTCACCACCTCACTTCGCACCTTCTCCCTCTCAGTGGCGGCAATGCGGCGGATGAAGTCTTTTACTTTTTTCATTGTCTGTTTAGCGAACTTTGCACCAGTTGCGTTATCGCCGTTCCAACAGAAGCTGGCGTAATTGAAAGTTTCGTTAAACTCCCTCTCCCACTCTATCGGCTTCTTTTTCTTCGGCTCCTTCACAGTATCGTATTCAGCAAGGTCTTTGAGGGTTTTATCGTAGTCCTTGATAGCTTTTTCAGCGAGGCTCTTCACCCCTGTATGACAGGGACAAGAAGTATTTTCACAAATTGTTGGGCCATGCTCCGTTCCGTAGTCTCGACACTTCTCACAGCAAGATTTATTTTCCATATTTATATCGTTTAGTTGTTGGTACTCCAGCGTCTTTCTCTATTGTTTCTCGGTTAGTCATAGGTATTATGTGAGGGCTGGTAAGTTATCTGAATAATGACCAGATGAAATTCGTGAGGGTTATCCCAATCGGAACGCCGAAGCCGATTCCCCACAGATATCCATTCCGCCACTCCCTAGAGTTAGGATTTTTCATACCAAATCTCTAAAGAAATCGTCAAGGGGCTTGCCTGATGCGAGGTGGGTCATAGATTATTTGTTAGTGAGCCTTGGTAATGGGAGGGGTCATGACGTTGAAGGCCACTCTGATAATACTTTCTCATTCCTAAAAAACCATAGCCCTCGCTTACCGAGTTTTATTAGCAGAGCCTCAAACTCTTTTGTCGGTGCGCTGAAAGGATATTCGTGGCGATAGACTCGAATGCCCCAGCCAAGACTTTCTCTATATTTGTTATTTTTGAATATCATAGCAAACTGATTTTAGCGGCGAGGTCGTCCCAGAAACTATACATATCAGCAACAATCCTCGTTAAAGCAATTGAATTGGCTAGCGCGACTTTTTCTAGCAGAATAATCTGCTGATTCAATTTATATGAGAACTTTAATTCCCACTCCTTTTTAATCACCGCCAACACTCTATCTCTCTCATCCTTTCTGGCGGAGGCGGCGACTTTGGTGATGAAGGATTTGACTTGTTTTTCATGTTCGGGCGTCTCCCATTGCACTAACTCTTCTATCTTATTCTCCCATTCAACGTTTGTTTCCAGTCTAGGCATAGTGCGTTCCATCGGATTTATATCGTCCACCTTGCACATATCGCACTTGCATCCTTCAATGCTGCTCTTCGCTCGTTCTATCTCTGTGTGATTGTTTTCTTCCCATTCGCGGCAATACATGCCAGAAGAAGCATCGCGGCACTTACCGTTGTGGATACATAGCGAACGCTTTTTAATCTCATCCGCCCGTCCTTTGTGGCACGAGCAGGTACACGCAAGACACGAACGACACGAACGACACGATGAGGTAGTGTCTGGATTTACATCGTCCTCCATCGACCTTTCTGGGTGCACATTATCGCAGAATGGACAACCCTTAGAGAAATCAACAACATCACTGGTGCGTTTGCATAGCGAACAAGTATTGTGCCCGACCGCCTCGGCGTTTGGACACGCGTCTTTCGGCTTCTCTTGTGGGATTAGTTTAAGTGCCGCGTCAAGTTCTTCATCAGTTGCCTCCTTCACCTCTGTATGACACCCACAATTGCAAACTCCCTGTTTTATTCGCGCCCCGTTAGCATAGCAGTCATAAGCATTTTTTCCTGTCCATTCTCCACAACACCCCATTTCATCTCGTGTTTTCATATCAGTAATTTACAACCTTGTTCTTTTTAATGTCTTGGAAGAAACAGTCTTTTAGGAAGAGTGGGATGAGTCCCTCTGTCTTGATGACTTGCTTCCAGCGTAGAGGGAGCTTTTTGTCTTTTGGGAGAGCGAGGAGTCCATCAACGAGCTTCGTGGTCATGGTCTAGAATAAATTATTCTCTGGTGTCGGTTGGTAACTCTCGTCCTTCACTTCTTTTCCTAGAAGGCTTCTAATCCACTGGCACTCCGCGAGAATTGCGTCCATTTTCCGCTCCATTCGTAGAAGGTCGGGAGTGGGTTTATAACCCTCTTCTACTGTCTCGCGCGTTTTTTGCCCACTTTTTTCTATCAACATAGTTAGTCGAAGGGAATGTCCTCTGGCTTGATTTCTGGCTCTGTGTCACTCGGTACAAACTTCAACTCGCCATTCACACGAACTTTCTTCCACGACGGGTCTGTAAGGAACGCGACGGCACGCATCTTCCCTTGCACGTTCATATCTACTACCCATACTTTAACGTCCTTCTTAACCCATTCATCGGTATCTCCGCCAAATGCGTCAATGAGATAATTGAGTGAGGTCTGATTGAATGACATATTGCGCTCCCCATTCTTGGTATTGACCTTGAATGTATGCTGTTCTCCGAACTGTCCTGTAGTGATGTCGCCACCATTGAGGATAGTAATGTTCTCTCCCTCGTCAAAGTCCACACCGAGTTTTGCGTACTGTCCGGCAACCGATACCTTTTTTGTGACTTGCATATTATTTTTTGTTATTTTGATTCTTGAACTTAGTAAGCGCACGATACACTTTCAGAAGGGAAAGGAATGTTTGTTTATCTTCCCCGCCTGAATCGTAGCGATAGAACTCCTCGAAACTACCATCTTTACCTAGACGGATAATGACCGAACCCTCGTAGCCAGTCTCACCCATCTCTTCGAGGCAAAACTGGTACGCGGCGCACTGTAGGAAGGGAGAAAGGTCATAGATACCACTTGTCGTCTTAATGTCGCCTACGAGCCGTTTTCCGCCTACGGTAGCCGTGAAATCCACTGTTCCTGCGTATTTCTCTGATGGAGAATAGACCTTCTTCTCGCTTTCGTGGAATACGACTTTATTTGTCACCGCCCAGTCAATGAACTTCTGAACTTGCGGAGAGTCGTTTTTTAACCCCTCAACAATCTTCCCATCATTTCGCTCGATAACGTCCTTAATGATTATCTCGATTTGCGCGTGCGTATCTGTCCCTGAATCTGCCGCCTTATCTCTTTTACGAGCATGGGCAGTCTTGGCTTCATCTAGGACGGCGAACAATTCGTCTTTTGTAAGTCCATTCTCGCCCCATTTCTCTATGACGTATTTTACCGCTTCGTTCGCCGCCCACTGAATCAGAGCTGGCTTGGCGAGTGTTCCTAGAATCGTAGTAACTCCAGGAAGCAACTCATCGTCTAGGTAATACTTATGCTTTTTTTCGTCGAAGTGGAATGTCATACTTTGTTGCTTAATTCTCCATACACGTCTTTTAATATCTCCAATGTCTCCTGATTCATTGCTCTGATTTCTTTCATATCCGACAAGATTTTCTCAAGTAACTTATTCCACTCTGCAATAGGGTCGCCGTTCATACCATTTCTTCTTTAAGTGAGTAAGCTCTAGCCTCTGCCCTATCACACGCACCAGCGAAGCAATTTGCACACATCATCTCATCAGGGTCGTGGTGGTCGTTTCCAAATGAGGCGATGAGGTTAGGAGTAATCTTTGTGTCACAACTGCCGCACATGACTAGTTCAATGTTCTTTTCCATAGAATTACCAGCTAAACACTTCTACTAATGAAACTCCCAGAGCATACAGAGCGATAGAACCGAGGGCGAGTGAGAAGGTGAGTGTAATCATAAGTTGGTTTCGTTTTTGCCAATTTCAATTCCGTGAATGGTTTGTTTGGTAAGCATATCCGCGAGTTCCATTTTATTTATCGTGATGTTGTTTCCTGTCTGGTGGTAGAACTGGTCGGAAAGCATTGCGAGCATTTGCGCGTAGATTTCACGTTCCTGCTTTGCCGCCAAACCGCGCTGTATTATTTCACTTGCTGTAGAGGTGTTCATAAGTTTGTAAGTTTCCCCTAGCTCCACCCGCAATTAGCCAACTACGGGCAGAGCAAGAGAGGCTAATAAGTCAGTCCGTCTTGCGAGAACCATATTGCAGATTCTCTGAGTTTCAACTGGCGGGGTGACGAGGCGAACCAAGTCACTCGCTGTTTCCTCTCTCTGCCTATCTTATACCCCCGATATCGTTCTGTCAATAGGGGTGTGGATAACCTTATGTGAATAACCTATTGCAATATAGCCCTTGATATCGTACTATAATAGCATGAATCAAAAGCAATACCCAGAGATATTACTAGTAAGGTTCACGCGGGCACAGAGGGTAAAGATAAGGAAAGAAGCAAAGAAGTTTAAGATAAGTGAAGCAGAATATGTTAGGAGTTGTGTAGAGTTTCCACCTATTAAAATATGAATCTCGCTGACCTCTTTCTAGAAATAAAAGATGAGCGATTGAGCAGAGGCGCATTAGAGAGCTATGAGCAGCGTCTCGCGCACCTCTACGGGGAATATATGCTCCGCATCGCAACTCTCAAGAAAGCCGAAGCACTCTTCTTCTACGCAAAGGAACAGCAGAACCCCGAACTCCCTGACATAAAGATAAAGAGGATATGGAAAGCCAGCGATGAGGGTATAGACCTCACCCAGAAAGAAATAGAAGTGAAGGCGATAAGTAAGATACTGTCGAGTATACGCTCCCGTATCTATCAAACCCCAAACTACTGATATGACCTACATACCCAAAGCGAACGCAAAAGAGATAGAAAAAGAAGCTATAAAGATATGGCGAGAATTACTTCCAAATTGGAAAGGCTCTCAAATGTTATTTCCTGTAAAATCTGGCTACGCGATTATAGACGGCGGAAAGATATACAAAATAATTACTAAGGCTATCAGAAATTCAAAAGTTCTATGAAAAAGAAAACTGGAATGCTTGGCGGCAAGAAGACAAAGAAGGTAAAGTCACTCTCTCGCTTAAAGCACGACCTCGATGCGGTCATATCGAAGTACGTCCGTCTCAAATACGCGGATAAGAACGGCAACGTAAAATGCTACACCTGCCCTAAGATAGTCCATTGGAAGCAAGCGCATTGTGGGCACTGGATTTCACGCAGTTATCTTGCGACGCGCTTTGACCTCGACAATCTTAGGCCGCAGGAAGTCGGCTGCAACATCTTCGGAGGAGGCAAACCATTAGACTTCGAGGAAAACTTAATCGCAGAAATCGGGAAGGAGAAGGTCGAGGCACTGAAAAAGAAACGCCACACGATAACCAAGCTCACGCCCGCAGACTACGAAGAACAAATCAGTTACTATAAAGCGCAAGTAAAGTTACTAGAAGCCCTACCAACCTAACACCACTCCTATGACACCCACACCTTAGTATTTAGAAGTTATGTCCACTATGACCTCTGAAGGGTATGTGTCTGTGGGGGAGTCAAATGTCTTCTTTTGAAAAGATGTCGGCGATTTTATCGGGCAACTCTCCAAGGTTGTAGGTGGTAACATATCCGCTATCAACTTTCCACAATTTTCTAGTCGTCGGCCACACATCAACTTTAGTTTCGTAGTCGGGGTGCGAAATGCGATAGTGCCACGGCTGGAACGAATATATCTCATAGCCTAAGGCGCGTACTTCCTCGAAGTCGGCTTGAGATGCTTCTATACCGCGCTTGGTCTTTGATTTCATACAGACTTAACTCTAAACTTCTTGCTAATCTCGGCTTTGATTGCATTTACCCTCTCAGTGTCTTCGGGATTTAGCGTAGCTATATTTATATTATCTTTACTTAACTTAACTTGCGTTGCCAGACGGTTGCCAATTGGTTGACGCTTGGTTGCCAGACTGACACCGTCTTTGGATAATGTATAAGCGCGGTTTTCTTTCAGATAAAGCTGGTCTTTCTCTTTTCTGTAGGTAGTAGGCGCGAATCTATCCATACGAATCGTGTTGTGCATACGCCAATGCTTGATAACTACAACTCCACTCTCGAACTGAATCACAAACTTCTTTGCCAGAAGGATTTTAAAGTCGTCGTCATTTGCGCCGAGCATCTTGATTATTCGTTTCGGGTTGCCGATAAAACCCTCATCATCAGCACGCATTCCTAGCTGGGTGTATAATGCTTGAGAGGAAAGCGGCATATCGAGAAACGCGTCTGAATCCATAATACTCATTGAGAACATTCTGCGGATTGCCATAAGTGAGATTAAATAATAAAGAGCCGTTAGGCAGGGTCTCGTATTGCTACAAGTACCCGCCTGACAGCTCTTTATCGGGTTACCTGCCACGCTTTCGCGTACACACATTATACTCCAAGAAAATCGCTTTAAGAAAAGAACTGTGGATAACATATCCCCACACATAGGAGAGAAAGATAGGATGGTGTGGTATACTTTAGGTAGGAGAGAAGTGGAGTATAGATGGGGGAATAGAAGGATGTTAATCAGGCCAATAGGAGTGAAGCGTTGGCAGGCAGGCACATCTTAATTCACTCTCCCCATTTGCACTCCACCCCCAAACCGCGAGCTTCAGTAAAAGGGTTATACACAGATAGGAGTGCTATCCCCAGATAGTGTATGTAGGGGATGTACAGAAACGACATTATGGTATAGGATATGGGTATGATGACCGCAAGACAAGTGAATGAGGCTAGTGCAGACAATGGCGCAATGCTTCCCATAATCCAGCTTTGCACTCATTGTGGCTTAGAGACAAATAAGGGTAATAAGTATTGCGTCCATTGCACCACGGCGGATATGCGGCGCGAGATGGATAGAGAGAATCTGCTTATAAACCCGAAGCACATTTGCGTTCAATGCAAAATAGTATGAGAGATATTACAGAAACAGGACATAGGAAACTTCTGGAACAGTGGCGGAAAGAAATAGAGTGCGAATATAAATCACAGACTGCCTCAAATGCTTTGGAAAGATTTGCTGACTGGCTTGATATGAAAAGAGCAGAGTGGCTAAAAAGAAATAAAATATGACCAAACCAAGACTCTCAATGAAGTTGCTTTATAAGTTATATTTGAGCTACCCAGACCAAGGAGTAAATGGTAACGACACGATTGTAAACTTTCTCGATTATGTTGGAGACGAAATTAAGCAAGGTGCGCCCACAAAAGACGTATCGTCTAAATCACCCCCAACCACATAACTCTATGAAGAAGCCGACTACAACAACGAAAACAAACTTTGACTTGGTAGGAGTTGAACCAACAGTGGATTCTTTGATAGAAGCGTTGCAAACCCTGAAAAAGGAAGTCGGAGGGAATCCATCAGTAGATTTTTGGCAAATTGCGTCAGGAGAAGATAAAGCATTAAGTTTAGATTGTGTAGAGTTTTTTCACGCAATACATTCAGTGGGATTTAATCTACGAAACAAAATATGAAATCACTCTCCCCTCAGAAGCAATACTTGTACGACCTTCTAAAATCTGGCGCATGGCTCTGTTCTAACTTCATAGACGGCCATATAGTCCGAGACTACAGGAAAAGGATTTCAGAAATGACGCATGAAGGATTCACTATAAGCTCTCAAGTCTGCGATAAGAAGTGCGGATTCAACCACAAGGCAGCAGTACACATGTATCGCTTAGAGAACGTCCCCACTCGTAATGTAGAAATCCGCGACAACGATGCACTACCTCCGATAAAGAACGCGCAGGGTCAATGGGTTCCACAACCAGTCTTCAGAGAAGAAATCATCCCTCTTGTATGACGCCCCATAGGGAGGGTGTGGAAAACGTACACGTTGACAAATAAACGTGCTAGGATTTAAGTATGAAACCCACCATTTCTGACTTCATTGGTAAGCAGAATAAAGACACTCCATTTGAGGAACGCGCGAAACAGTTTGAGGAAAGGATTAAACCCATCTGTGAAGAGCTGGGCGTTGTCCCGTGGGCGGCACTTGGAATGACTAACGAAGCTATTGCCGCTACAGCAGTCTTACGCGACCTATGGCAAAAGAAAGAATAAAGAAGCCGAGGAAGCCAAAGAAAGAATATGCAGTATTTATTATGCCTAACAGAGTCGAAGAAATCCTAAAGGAAAAGCCTAACGCAACTATTGACGACGTACTCAAGAAATAACCATGACAAAAATCGTTACATTCAATCCAAGTGCTCTCGATAAGATGCGAACAGGCATCAACATCGTAGCTGATGCAGTCGGGAAAACTATCGGCCCCCGTGGAACCAATGTGTTTATAGACAATGAGGTGCAACCAAAATTCACTAACGACGGTCACTCAATCGCACACCACATCACTCTCTCAGATAAACTAGAGAATGCCGGAGCGTGGGTTGTCCGAAACGCTTGCGCTCAAACGAACGACGACGCGGGCGACGGAACCACGACCACGGCAGTCCTTCTCCGCGCAATCATAGACGAATGCCTCGCTAGACCAGAGAACAAAGTACAGATAATGCAGTCCCTCATGGAAGCTAAGAAGAAAGTCCTCAAAGAGTTAAAGAAGCAAGCCAAGCCTATCAAGCAAGAAGACGTTATCTCAGTCGCAAGAATCTCCGCAGAGAATGAGATGCTCGCCCAGCTTGTTACCGAAGTCATAGGCAAGGTCGGCCCCAAAGCAGTTATCACCGTAGAAGACAGACAAGACGGGTTTGAGAGTGATTACAAGCTCGTTCAAGGATACGAAGCGCACGTTGGCTTCATGTCTCCCTATTTCCGCAACGACCCGAACAAAGCCCGTGCCCTTTATACGCATATTCCTGTCCTCTGTACAGCGAAACGTATGGGAACGGTTAATGACCTCAAGTTCTTCGATAAACTGGCTAAGGAGGGCATAAATGAGCTGGTAATCGTTGCGGAGGAGATAGAGCCTTCCATTCTCGGTATATTTGTAGCCACTAAGATAAGCGGGAAGATGAACCTACTTGTAATAAAAGCGGCTGGGCCATTGTTAGAGGACATCGCGGCGGCAACAGGGGCAACACTCATAAGCGACGAAACGGGCGTGAACTTTGAGAACTTCGAGGTTAAACATCTGGGCAAAGCGGATAAGGTAATCTGTGAGGAGAAGAAGACCATCTTCACCAGTGGAGCACCGAGCGCAAAGAAGCAAGCAGACCGCCTCGAACTGTTTGCTAACGACAACCCTAATCAATTCGAGGCAAAAAGACTGCGAGAACGCGCCGCCAAACTAAAAGGCGGAATCGCAGTTATTAGAATAGGCGCACATACCGATGCAGAAAGAAACTACCTTAGGGACAAAGCAGACGATACCGTCCATAGTGTCCAATCGGCCCTTGAGGAAGGAGTGGTTGCTGGCGGAGGGATGGCTCTTTATAACATTGCCAGTAAAAGTAAAGGGAAAACGATTGGGGATAGCATCCTTCGAGTATCTCTCACAGCACCTCTACGAAGAATTATTGAGAACGCTGGAAAGGATTACGCGCAAATCCTCACTAATCTCCCCGAAGGCCAGGGCTATGATGCTAAGAAGGACTGCTACAGCGACTTCTTCAAAGAAGGTATCCTCGACCCATTAAAAGTCGAGCGTGCGGCATTGGAAAATAGCATCGCAACTGCGGCACACTTTATAACCACGCACTGCGCCATCACAGATTATGTCGAACCCCCTAAAGAAAAAGCGTAAAGTCCAACTTCCGTACTGGCCCGCGAAGGACTTTCTAGAGAAAGCAACCGCGCTCGCTAAGGAGAAAGGACTCACACAATTCGACGACAACACACTCAACGACATGATGTTAAAAGCCTATCGTATGAAACGCGCAGAGATATTAGCTAAAGAGATAATTCCATGAAGAAAATAAATAAGCGGAAGACAACAGACACATTCAAGGAGCAATACCTAGCGCGTACTATTATCCCCACGCTTCACTTTATGGGAACTCGTATGTATTTCCCCTACTTATGGAATGGCGAGACAAAATACGCAATGATAAGACTAGAATCAATAATTAAGGCAACTAAGTGGGATATAAAGTTATGAAAATACAACCCGTAGGAGATGAGATATTCTTGAACGTAGAGGAAGCGAAGCTCGGCTCACTCAACACTGACAGCGTGAAGACAGGAATGGAATGGGCAACCATAGCCGCGATAGGTTCAGAGGTAAAGAACAAGGAGCTAAAGGTAGGCGCAAGAGTGTTCTGCAAAGCTTGGTCGCAGGACGTCATTCTCTATGAGGGTAAGAATTATATCTTCACCAGCGAAGCGCGGAATGGAATCGTGGCGATAATCAAATGATTTGCGATAATATCCAACTGTGTCATAACACGGAAGTAATAGGCGAAGACAACAACGCCATCCTTGTCTACTGTTCTCAATGTGGTAATCAAGAGCGAATCGGCAAAGACTTAAAAGGAAGCCCAGAGCATAGAGCGTATTTAGAATGGTTCCGTCGTGATATACTACAGCCAGATTATCCCCTATTTTATAAATACAGTGGAGCAAAGGGTATGCGTGTGGTATGATATTTCATGATAAACAATCTATATGCCCTTCCCTAAAGGAAATAAACTAGGAGGCAGACCATTAGGTTCTAAGAACCGCACGACCCTTTTACAAGACGAACGTCGCGCTATATTTGAATCGCAAGTATCTCAGAAGTGGGAAGAGATTATAGATAAGCTCAGACCTGAATATGTTGCTGACCAATACTTAGGGAAAGCACCTGACAAAGTAGAGCACACGATAGAAGATAAGCGCGTAGATGAAGTAGCGAAAGCAGCCGCATCCAAAGCCTATGTTGACTCCCTCAAAGATGCCGGAGTTTGACTTTGGTGAATACGAGATTCACGCGTTCATTCACGATAACCAGATAAAGAATGAGCAAGGCCTTCCTATAGAGTTCAAGGATAGACGTTTCCTATGGGACATCTACGAGGACATGAGTCCTTTACAGGTTGTCCTCAAATGTCCTCAGGTAGGAATGACTACACTAGAGGTAATCAAATCATTCTGGGTGGCGAACTATAAGCATAAGGACATCATCTACACGCTCCCCACGCAGTCAGACATATACGACATGGCGAGTGGAAAGATAAACAGAATCATTGCCCAGAATCCACCGTTCAAGAAGTGGATAGAAGACCACGATGCAGTAGAGAGTAAGCGGGTGGGAGAGAATACAATCTACTATCGAGGTAGCTGGACAGCTAAGAGCGCGATGATGGTTGCGTCTCAACTCAACATTCACGACGAGGTAGACGCATCAAGCGCGGCGAATATAGAACAATATGAGACGCGCCTTCAAGCTACAGCAGATGGTATGAGGTGGTACTTCTCTCATCCTACCCTACCCGACTTTGGAATAGATAAATACTGGCAACTCTCCGACCAGAAGCACTGGTTCATTACCTGTCCTCATTGTGAAGAATTGCAGTATCTCTCATGGCCTGAAAGCATAGACACCAAGCGCAGATGCTATCAGTGTAAGAAGTGTCATAAGGAATTGAGTGATAACGATAGACGGCGAGGTAACTGGTATCCAAAACACAAAGGGCGGGCGTTCTCCGGTTATTGGATATCGCAACTCATGTGTCCGTGGATTACAGCGGACAAAATACTAACTGACTTTGCTGAAAAGACACCAGAATACTTCTGGAACTACGTTCTCGGACTTCCCTACGCAGGAGGAGATGCAAAGCTCACCATGCAGAATCTCTTTCAGAACCTCACCAACAAACAAGATGTGGCTGAGAGCAATGAGCGCGTGGTAATAGGCATAGACACAGGAGCTAAGCTAGACTTCGTATTAGGTAACGACAGGCTCGGACTCTTTCATCACGGAAGCACAGAGGACTACGGAATACTCAATGGCTTCATGCAACGGTGGCCAATGGCTATTGCAATCATAGACGCTGGAGGAGATTTCATAGGCGCACAGAAGTTTCAAGAGTCGTGGCCTGGCAGAGTGTTCAAAGCATATGCAGGTGAAGACCGAAAAGAAAACAAGCTATTTAGATGGGGAACTAAAGACGAAGAAGGAAAAGTACTATACGACCTTAACCGAACATGGCAATTGTGCGTGGATGAGTTTAGAGATAAAAGATTGGCTCTTCAAGGCACAGAGCAGGACTGGTGGGAGTATTGGCTCGACTGGAAGAATATGTCCCGAATAAAGATAATGGACGATAAAACGGGCATGTTCAAGGGAATCAAGTGGGTACGCAATGGACGTAACCATCGTGCCTCTGCGACCCTATTTTGGAGGATTGGGATGGATAGATTCAGTGGAGGTAGTGTGAGCTTCATCACGGCTGGGGATAGGAAGGTGCGGATGGGGTATGAAGCCTAGTGCCACTAGCGATGTGCGGTTTGGTTGGTACGATTGAGGAATAACATAACTATTTATATGGCAAACAAAGACGGATTTGATAGTAACAAGCGTTGGGGCAACTCAGCTCAGAAAGGTCATGGAGCGAACAGCCCTGCGATGATGGAGGCACGAAAGAGCTTCGCAAAGAAGAAGGAACTAGCGGGGAAGATAAGTAAGGGTGATAAGTATGGAATCTCTCCTAAAGACGGTGGTAATCGCCAGCATAAAGAATTAGTGGCGCAACAGAAGAGGATAAGTGAGAAGTACAATAAATAATCGTGGAAAGTAGCAACCCATACGCTCAAGGAATATTCCAGGCTGTAAAACAAGCACAGTCTCTTGCCCAGGACTACAACAAAGTCTCTGATGTTAAAGCTGATGGATTAGGTGGAGGGAATGGTGATGAAGTATTAGAAGAATATAAATCTAAATACACTCCCGAAGAAGCACGCAGACTCCGCGCACAATGGAAAGCTACGTACTCCGTATACTTCGGAGACGTAGAGCCTGACCAGAAGAAGTCTTATAACTACTGGCTAGGTAAACAAAAGACCGATGTTACCGAAGACCTCGATGGGCATAACACGGTAGACAACCTTATCTTTGAGGCAGTAGAGACGTTCCTCCCTATCGCTAACCGTGCGAACCCTGACCCTGTTGTTACCGCAGGAGACGCGCCAGCCGCTATTGAGCTTGCTAAGAACACAAAGAGCTTCCTCGTAGACTGGGCTGATAAAGCGAAGTTCCGTATGCGTCTCAAGGGTGGAACGCGACAATGGGTGATGTCCAAGCTCGGCGTGTGGAAGGTTTCATACAACGTCGTTCAACATAAGATTGAATGCAATGTCCTTGTCGTAAAGAACCTCAAGCTCGACCCCGATGGACACTGGGATGAAGAAGGTTTATTTACAGGCGATTGGATAGGCGAGCCTAAGAAGATTTCAGCAGGGACACTCTCAGATATGTTCCCTAAGCACGCAGACAGAATTAAAGCTCTATCAAAGGGCAATGCCACAAAGAAGCTCACACTTGAGGAATGGTGGTACAAAGGCACTGATGTGTTCTATTTCATAGACGATGAGTGTGTGGGTACGTTCAAGAACCCTAACTGGAACTACGACGGCGAGACTAAGACCATTGACCCAAATACACAGGAGGAGATTTCAACACCAGTGCAAGGGAAGAATCACATGTTCGGTAGGAATCAGCCAACGTTCCCTTATGTTGGTCTATCGGTATTCAGCACAGGCGAGCATCCACACGACGACACTTCACTCATCATGCAGAACGTCTCGATGCAGGATTTGCATAACAAGAGACTACGACAGATAGACAAGAACGCAGACTCGCAGAACAATGGAGCACTCGCTTCGGGTACTTCGTTCACTAAAGAGCAAGCCGCTGAAGCCGCCACCTTCCTTCGTAAAGGAGGCACGGTGTGGGTTCCGAATGGAGACGTTAATACAGCTTGGAAACGAGATGCTGCCCCTGCCCTACCAGGAGATATATTCCAACAGCAAGAGAAGTCTGAAGAAAGACTCAAGGGTATATTCGGCATCACAGGCTCCACAGCTTCAGGCATACAGGATGAGAAGAGTGTCCGTGGAAAGATTATGGTGCAACAGACCGACTCCTCAAGAATTGGTGGAGGTGTTACCGAGTACATCGAACAAGCGGCTAACACGATATATAACTTCGTGATTCAGTTCGTATTCGTGTATGGAGATAAACCATTCGAGTTCAACGCTATGGGACTTAATGGTGCTCAAGAGGCTATCCAGTTGCATAACACAGACTTCCTTGTAGACCCGAACGTAACGGTTAAAGATGGTTCGCTCATTCCCAAAGACCCACTCACTGAACGTAACGAGGCTATGGACTTGTGGAGCGCACAGGCAATAGGACTCCCAGAGCTTTATAGTCGCCTAGACTTCGCAGACCCGATGGAGAGCGCACAGCAGACTCTTACTTGGCAGATGGTCGCGGCTGGTAAGTTACCTCCTCAAGTGTTGTTCCCTCAGTTTGGCGCACCAATGGCTCAAGGAGCACAGCAAGGCACAGTCTCACCACAGGAACAGCAACAAGGAACAGAGACGCAACCACAACCTCTGACTTCCCCACCAGCAGTGGAACAGCAGAGCCAGCAATTACTACAGTCTGTGCCACTAGGCGGAGCTATACCAGGTGGGCAATAATGGAGGAATATGAACCATAACGATAAAGAAGGGCCGAGAGGGATTTCTTACGGTAAGGGGGCTGTTGCGGAACACTTCAAGGATGTTAAGCGAGCAAACCCAGAAGGTTTTAGAAACGATAGAAGTTCTGCCAAAGCCTCCGCAAAGAAAAAAGAATTGGCGGGGAAGATTGGTAAACCCGCATATCCCCAGAAAGGAAAAGCAGACGGCGACCACTTCTTTAGGAGTGAGCGACCCGACAGAGAAAAGAACTCACCTCTTTAACCGTGGAATCCTCGAATCCATATCAAGGAAAGATTACGTTGAAAAACGTACAAGACTTATGGAAGGCGATAGCCGATAGTGTAGAACCTCTCCCTAAGCAAACCGAACCAAATCTAAATGGAATCATCTAACCCATACGCTTGTGCCACTAGCAGACACAGATAAATAAATTACTATAAAAACATGAACCCCATAACATCAATCACGCTTACTTTCGCGGATGGCACGACGCAGAGTTTTAGCGAACAGGTTGCTGTGGTTCCCGCAGTTGAACCAGTTGTCGCAGACCCGACTGTTACAGAATCAACACCCGTAGCACCAGTTTAATATGGCAAAAAACACAAGTGAAAAGAAAGAAATAAAGGACGAGACGAAAGAAGAGAGTAAGGAACTCCGCGATAAGAAACTCACGTTCGCCAAGAAGATTAAAAGTAAGAAAGGTAGTGGCGAGAAGTTCCTTAAAGAAGAGGGAGCAGATAAGAAGTAGAGCATTTGGGTTTTCTAGAGGGTCGCCCTTCCGCAAGGATAAAAACACTCCGTAGTTAAAAATAATCAGGTGTCTCTAGGGTCTCACCAGTAAACAGCCCCCGTAAACTATGGATAATATCCAAATCACAGGTAGAGGGTTCGAGAAAGCGAGTAGCAAATTGACGAGTGAACAACTTGATAGACCGATTGACGAAGTAGTCGCGCCCAGCGAAGAGGTTGCACCCTCGGAGTCCGTCCCCGAAACGCCTGTCGAGACAGTATCCGAACCGGAAGTAAGTACACCTGAACCCGAAGAGGAGAAAGTTCCCAAGTCACGCTTCCTCACAATGGCTAAACGGGCGATAGAGGCTGAAAAAGCAGCTAGAGCATACGAAGCCGAACGCGAGAGTCGTCCTGAACCAGTTATCCAAGTGGATGAAGATGAAGACCTGAAAAAGTTCTACACCACCACATTCGGAGACACTGACATGGCTGAAAAGCTCTATCAGAACGAACTCAAGCGTCTCAATGTCATTGAAGAGCGAGCATCAGAACGTGCCTATGAACGCATAAGCCAAAGAGAGCAAGAGGACGCCCAGCTTATTAACAATCGTGTTGCAAGCATGGACTCCGCCTTCGAGGAACTCGGACTAGTTTCTGGCAAAGAGTTCACCGATGACGAACAAGTAGCACTACTTGATATTGTCGAGAAGTATTCACCCAAAGACAAGTCTGGGAAAATCCCCGAAGAATACTTGCTCCCGCTTGACCAAGCCTACGAGATATATCAACTCCAAGCTGAGACAAGTAAACCTAATCGTTCACAGAGAAACGCTGTAGCAGCTCTCAGTGGCTCACGCTCAGAAGGCGGTTCCGTTTCCACTTCCGACGCAGATTGGAGGCCAGGACAACGGGGACGCTGGGAGAGCAAATTACCAAAATAAACATTAATTCTAATCGTATATGGCATTCTCTACAGAAGTAGATGTCTTGACGATGGAAGACATAATGCCTGAAGTTGTGGACACGGTGCTTCGCGCCAATGAGTTCACGACTCGCATTATGACGAAGGACACAAAGAAGTTCCGTGCGGCAACGCAGGACTTCCCGTTCAAGTATCAAAAGGGTACTGCAACGACGTCGTTCATCGGCTTCCAGACTCTTCCTACATCTCTCACCGCGACCCGCCAGTTGCTCAAGTACAACCCAGCTTTCAATGAAAGCAACGTCGCACTTGCAACTACTGACGTAGCCGCAAACAACACAATGCGTAAGGTTCTTGACCTCACGGAAGTCGAAATGCTTTCGCGTGCTCAAGACCTCGCAGACTCCATTGGAACTCAGTTCTACGGCTCACAGTCTCTCGCTACCGACTTCCTCGGTCTTGGGAACATTGTGTCCGCGACTGGTTCTATCGGAGGTGCATCACGTTCCACTTACTCAACTCTTCAGTCAACGGTAACTGCTTCAAGCGGTACGCTTTCTCTTTTCAAGATGCGTACTCTCTTCAACAACATCGCTGATGGTGAAGTCCAGCCGGACGAGGCCTTTACGGACTACTCTACTTGGGCTTTGTACGAGTCTCTTCTGCAACCGCAGGAGCGCATCGCAAAGGAGGTAGGTGTTAACGTAGCCTCGAACTTCAAGGGATACACAGGGTATCGCGCGATTATGTGGGCAGGTATGCCGATTGTCCCAGACCGTAAGTGTACGTCTGGCTCCCTCTTCATGCTCAATATGGATTACCTCAACTTCTATACCCTCGATATGCTCGGAGGTCTTGATAAGGGAGGCTATTCAGGCGAGAAGGTAAAGGTCGGCTCAAAACTGTTCGTCGGTTCACAGTACAGTGCCGATGAGAACTTCGGCTTCTTCTGGACTGGTTTCATTCACGCTACAAACGCGCTCGCTTGGAACTCGTTTATCGTCGTCGCAGGAAACCTCATCAGTGCTAACCCTCGTCGTCAAGGCGTCTTGACAGGCATCACGGGGATTTAACCGCCTAACTTTTACGTTATGGCATACAATCCTCAATTGTTCTCTCCAGAACTAGCCTACCCACCGCCAGTATCGCGTGTGTGGGCTTCGACTGGAAACACGGACACAGTTACCGATGATGGTATTCAAAACTTGACACAGGTATTGATTATGAACACCTCTGCATATGCGGGGCGTTGGTATGTCTCAAACATCACACCAACATCATCAGCAACAAGTGCGGCGGGTGTTGTCACAATCACGCCAGGCACGTTCACAGTTACCTCATCGAGTTCTGAGACGCAAACATCAACGACTTATAAGTATATTCTTGTCTAATATGGCTACTATAAACTCAACAAAATTGATTCTTGGTTTGCTCATATTGGCAGCAGTTATATTGCTTGTAGCGGCACTTCGTCCAAGTCAAAGTTTCGGCGCATCTCCTGCAGGGTCAACCTTCAGTGATGCAAAGGTGGCGATGGTTTCAGTTAACCTTGCTAACGCAGGGGCAAACGGAACCTCAACATCAATCCTTAACACAGATGGAAACGATAGGTATATCACGGGGTATCAGATAGGTTGCGAAACTGTTGGAACAAGTAAGACCGCCTACACGGGTTCAGGTCTTGCGGCACTCCAGCTCACGATAGGAACGACGACAGCAGCTAACTCAGCTACTATCCCGTCGGCAAACCTTGTTGTTAACGCAGGCACAGTCGCCACAAGCTCTGTGTACTTCCTTCAGGCATCTAGCACACTTCAGACTGGCTCGATTACATCGGCCATTTGGGGTGCTAATACGCCATTGGACTTCTGGTTCAACGCAACGAACACCGCAACGTGTGCAGTGGGCGTGAGCTATGTCGGTTCCTAATTATCAACGTAATTAACTTAAAATGAGTTCACTATCTTCAGACACACTCATCAACCCGCAGGATTTGTTCGACATCACGGTTGCCGGTACAGCAAACACAGGAGGTGTTTTCGCTGACGGCGCAACGCTTGGATGCCTCGCAACTACGGGTGATGGGCGTTACTTCCGCTACATCAACGCGGGTGCAGTGGCTCTCGTTCCAGGTCAGCTCCAGCAATCAGTTGCTGAAGTTACTGCAAACGAGCGTCTTGCTATCGCAGCAGCAGCGGCAGGAACCTTCTCAGTAACCACGACTTCGGCCATAACCACTACGGCTGGTCAGTACGTTGGCGGTTACTTGCAGGTTGCTACCACTCCAGGTCAGGGATACAGCTACCAGATTGTCGGCCACACGGTTGTCACTTCGGCAGTATGTACCTTCACCTTGGGTGACCCGATTGTGGTTGCCCTTACAACGGGTTCCACAGTCAGCATTGTTCCTTCTCCGTGGTCTAACGTCATTGTCAATCCGACAACGGCGACAGGTACTATCGTAGGCGCTGCAGTCGCAGCGACTCCGGCTACCTACTACGGTTGGGTTCAGACGAAAGGCCCAGCGTGTGTTCTCGCTCAGGGAACTATCGTTGTGGGTGAGGAAGTCGCGGCGTCGTCTACTACTGCGGGTGCAGTCGTAGCAACGTCAGGCGTTCTCGCTTCGGTAGGTTATGCAATCCAGGGAATCACGGCCACTCAATACGGCCCGATATTCTTGAACATTTCCTAGTTTCTATTCCCAGCACTTATTCACTGTGGTGGTTGATAAGTGCTGGACAATGGGTGCTAGGTGTTATAGTGGGAGTATAATAACTAATTTCACCACATGAGTTCATATTTGACGCCAGCAGACACAGGTATCGTATACGACCCAAAAAGGCAGTTTGCAGTCACGAATTGGTCAGATGAGGATATTACCGTTAATTGGAAGGACGCAGGGCCGCAGGGCACAGGAGATAACTTTTACACGCTCCACGCGGGAGAAGTAAAAACCTATCCTCAATATCTCGCCTATTACATCACCCAGATATTCGTAGACCGCGAGATGTATAAGGACGCTAGCAAGTCTCCCACCAATCCAGACGGCTCTCCGTCAAAGCAACGCGAACGCCTAGAGATGGCAGTAGCTAATAAGGACATGCGTAAGCCGTATGAGGATAAGACTATTCAAGAGGTCATAGCTGGTCAGGAGTCTCCTGAAGTCACCGCTATGCGAGCACAGATTCGCAAGCAGCTTATCATAGACGGCAACCTAACTTCGGAGCTTCACAACAACGCTGATGGTAGTGAGAAGAAAGAAGAGTTCGCAGACCTACCTAAGAAGAAGGGTCGTCCCGCTAAGACTGCATCAGAAGCAGCCTCCGCAATTTAACTATGGCAATGCGGTTACTTAAACCGCAGGAGGGAAACCAACTGAGGAAACTGCAAGAAGCCACCGAGCTATCTCGGTCTCTTCAGCTTGACAAGGTCTTAAAGGACAAACGTAAGGAGATACAAGACCTTGATAATCAACTCGTCAATCGTCTCTCAGAGGTGGGTAAACAGGGGGCTGATGAGGTGCAATTATGGAAGGATAGGATTAACGCTCTCACCATAGAAGTAGACGCCCTTGAGAGCCGTCGTAAGTCTGCCCTTGTGCCACTAGAAGAACGCGAAAAAGAAGTGCAAGATAAGCATAGTGCTCTTTTGAAGCGTGAAGAATTGGTAGCGATAAAGGAGACGGATGTCGAGGAAACAAAGGAGTTATTACAGGAAAGATTAGACGCAGTATCAGAGCGTGAGCAGGATGCAACAAAGTATTCTCTCATTCTCAACAATCGTGAGTTTGCCATCCAACTACAGGAGAAACAAATTGGCGAACGGATGTCTGCCCTAACAGAAATACTCCAAGAGTCCTTAGACGAGACACAGAAAGCACAAGCAGAGGCAGCACGCTACAAAGCAGTTCTCAAGGGTCGGGATGTTTCAATCACCGAACGCGAGAAGTATGTCGAGAAACAGAACGCCTCCTTTGCAAATCGAGAACTCCGAATCGCAGACCGATACAAGACGCTTCTCAGAGCTATTACTGAAACTAAACTCAAGAAATAATATATGCCACCAGGTATAGCAAATGCGGCTTTCGCCCGCGACCAGAACAGAATCCCCATCATGCAGAATGGGCTTGCGAGCACGGACACCCAGACTCTCGTCGGAAACAACACGACTGTCACTGTGCCTATCTTCGGCATAACTGGAACCGTTCTGGTGAACGCTCTCTATGGAGTAGTAACGACAGTGCTTGGAGCAAACAATACAGCGGCATACTTCCGTTTGAATGACGCAGCAGCACAATCAAGCATCACCGCATCGTCTGGTACAGCTCTCAGCGCAGCAGCAGTTGGCTCGATGCTTGTAAAGAAAGACCTAGCATCCGCAGCTCTCACCCTTCTCACCTCTGCACAGGAACGAGTAAGCGAACCGACCACACTTGAAACTCTTTACTTCTCCCCTTTCCTAGTTCAGCAAAAGACGGCTGGTGTTGCTACCAATATAGAGTTCGTATACACCACAACTGATACACCAACATCGGGAGTCATTCAGTTCTATCTAGGCTGGATTCCCCTCACCAGTACGAGTTCAGTAGCGTCTCTGTAACCTATGAGCCAGCAGGACTTCTCTGCTCTAAGGGAACAAAACAGAATCCCCATATGGTGGGGAATATCTAGTGTGGATGGTGTCACACCAGTACCTATCGCAATAAGTTCAAGCACAGGGAATGTGCAGTTTGAAATAGGAACATCTACGATGCCTATAATGACTCTATTAAATGGGTCATTACCGAGAGACGGTAATAGAATCCCCTGCTTAGGTGCAGTCTCAAGCACAGACAATACTGTGGTCATTCCAATCTCAGTCAATCCAGTGACAGGAGCAATTCAGGCACAAACAACATGAGTTACAATCCTTCATCATATGACGCAACAAGAGACGGTAATAGAATCCCTGTTGCAATGGGGCAGTCTAATGTGGACTCAACACAAACTCTTCCGCTTCTGTGCGACCACGTTACTGGACGACTTTTAGTAGATTCGGTAGGTGGCTCGACGATTTATTCAGAAACCCCAGGAGGGTTGATAGATGGAGTGAATAAGGTATACACAACTGGCCGTACTATTACGACAGTTATCGGTCTTTGGTACAACGCTGGGTTCGTTCACCCAGCGGAATACACCGCCAGTGGTGCTGGGTTCACTATGGGTACTGCATTGCCAGCAATTTCAGGAGCAGCGTTTTCGATTTCGTATGTATAGGCTTGACCCTTCGACAAACGACTTAATCATTGACGGCTGGGAGTCTGGTATTTCCGATTCTCCTTACGGAACGAACCTACAAACACAAGTGGGTAATATTCAGCAAACAGGACTTTCCGATATGCGAAATGTCAATGTTATTTCTATCCCAGGGGAGGCGAGCGTACTCAATCAGACTGTTCAGGCTAACCAAACTGCCGTGTCGGGCGTTGCATACACAGCAGTAGCCGCAACAGATGTCTTTACTTACTCAGGGACAACTATAAAGGCAGGAACTGCGATAGTTATTACAGTGAGTACTGGTACGGCTGGTATAACATCGGGGAACACTTATTGGGTGCGAGATGTCACGGCAACGACATTCAAAGTCGGTTCGGGCGTGGACGCAGCAGGAACCGTGAGCGCGGCTATAAACGTCACTAGCGACGGTACGGGCACGTTCACTACAGTAAATATCGCTTCAACAGTACAGATGATTTCCTCGAATAATACTACGTTTGGGGCGTTGGGTATTCAGACCTCGTTTCTCCAACAAGGGAATGTGCTCGCGGTTGATACGAATGGGTTGGCGTGGATATTCATACCAACGACACCTAACTGGGTATACTTAGGTAATTCGACAGTCAATGCCTCGCCACCGAAAGCAAATGGGATAGCATTCTTCAATGGATACATTCTCGTTTTCAGAGCCGGAGATGCGAAAATAGATTACCGCGCTAATAACGGCACGAGTTCTATTTCAGCGTGGCAGTATGGTTGGAAGTCAACTAACGCGACTAGTTCCTCCTCAAGAACCTTCACAGATTCAGATGGCATTCTATGGTTCTGTAACGGTTCAGGAATAGGACAACTCGAACAGCTCACTACGTTTGACCCGATTAGTGGTGCAACATACACATTCACTAATACAGCTCTCATTTTCCCTAGTTTTGATTTAGCTAACTGCATAGAGCAGTTAGGAACAAATCTACTTATCGGTGGCACGCGAAACATCATGTATTCATGGAGTAGAGACCCTCTTAACGCAGGGGTAGGTTCAGGAGGTACTCCAATAGAAATACCCGAAGCTGGAATCACTAGAATCGTTGCGGTCAATTCAAATGCCTATATCTTCGCAGGGAATAGAGGACGTATCTATCAAACCAACGGAGCGAACGTGACGCTCTATAAAAAGATACCAGACCACCTTTCGGGGACTGTGGAACCCTACTACCAATGGGGAGGGGCTGTATACAGCCGAAATCAGCTCTATTTCAGCGTTTCGTGCCTCAATTCGGCAACTAGTGCTGCTATCCCTAATTACGGTGGTATATGGGCAGTTTCAACGGATACAAACGCTATTAGGCTCACCAACCAGTTGTCCTATGCGACTTACGCAGGGTTTGTTTCAGAACTGGCACAGTTCGTTACGAGTGCGGCAGCTTCAGGAGTAGCCTTCGGTCAAGTTTCAATAGTCGCTGGTTGGTACGATGGAGTTTCTGCGTATGGTTCAGATTATGTACCAACGTCTCCAACCCCCTACTCAAACGCTCAAGCCTATGTGGATTCAGATATGATTCCCATTGGGACTTTTCTTAATCCCACGACAAACTCTCAAGTCGAATACAAACTCACTGTTCCAATGGTTGCGGGAGAATCCGTGACACTCCAATACCGACAAAACTTCTCACAGTCTTTCACTACTATTACCGACACGCAACATCCAACAGGGGTCTTTACTTCAGCGGATGTAGGCTCAGGAATCTCAGGCGTCGTACAGGTGAACTTCCAAAAATCTCAATGGATACAGATACGCGCTCTCCTTAGCTCGACAGCGAGTTCACCAAGCTATGTGCGTCTAAGAGAGCTTCGACTTCGATGACACCCAACGACGTACAAAAGATAGCCACAGACGCGGCAACAAAGGTCTACAATAGATTAGGTACTCAATACGACGTTCCTAAAGTTCCTGTGCATTCACACACTGGAACAGACACGCTGAAGGTTGATTACAACGACCTCACCAGTCAGCTTACTGCGTCGTCTCCACTGACTATTACGCCAGGGACGGGTTCCCCGAACCTTTCAATCACCCTACCTGCGAGCATTCCTACAGGCACAATCCTTATGTATGGTTCTTTTACTTCCATACCAACAGGGTATCTTCTTTGCGATGGCAATAGCTACGCACGAGCGACCTACCCCGACTTGTTTGCGGTTATCGGAACGTCTTTCGGCGCAGTTGATGGAACACATTTTGATGTGCCGTATACGTCAGGACGTGTCCCAGTTGGCGCGACAACCAATTCAGGACTAGGAGGGGGGGCTTCTGGCTCTGGAACTAGACCAACGGGAGGGAACACTCTCACTCAATACAACGTAGGCGATTGGGAGGGAGAGGAAACTCACGTGCTTACTGAGGCTGAATTGGCCGCGCATACACACGTTCTAAATCTTCCCCTCAGTGTTCCGACAGGTGCAGGTGCAAGCTCAGGTGTCGGCCCAACAACCGGAGGCGTTAGTACGAGTCCTCAGAGCATCGCGAGTGATGGCTCCAATAGCCCGCACAACACCATACAGCCTGTTCTAGCTTTCGCCTTTATAATTAAATATTAAATATGTCGCCTAAATACTTAGCAAGACCTAGTGCCACTAGATATTCCCTACCTAAACCCTAAAATATACTCAAATGAGGACAACTCTTTCATACCAAAACGACTTCACAAATCTAACTAATAACACCGCGACTGCGAACGCAACGCTCGGACTCCACTTAGTCAACGATGCTTTGCGTTATCTCGTCGGTACGTTCTTCTTCAATGAGGCCTCATATACCGTTCCAGGGGGAACAGTAGCAAGTCAGGCTGGATACCAACTTCCTTTCAATAATAAACAAGTGGTGAACTCCACCGTGCTTATCGGAAGTGTATTGTGGCAACCACAGGAAGTCGCTACAAGAAAGCAATATGACGCTCTCAATGTCATTCCCTTCGTCAACAACTTCCCTCAGTTCTACTACATTTGGAATAGTCAGCTTCTTCTCTGGCCAGCACCAGCAGAGAACGGCGATGCAATCACGATTAACTATAAAAGACGCATAAAGGACTTGTCCGTTACCGACTATACGACAGGTACTTTGTCCGTTAATACCGCAGCCACTACGGTCACTGGCTCAGGGACATCGTGGACAACCAATATGGCGGGTATGTGGCTCAACATACCCATTACCGCGAGCAATACGACCTCTGGGGACAATGAGTGGTATCAGATAGCGTCTGTGACCAACTCAACAACGCTCGTCCTTGATAATCCGTATCAGGGACTCACCAATGTATCGGGAGCGTCATACACAATCGGAGAAGTACCAATCCTCCCAGAAGACTTCCAAGACCTTCCTCTTTATCGAGCGATGTATGTGTATAACAATTCTATAAATCCAGACAAGGACAAAGCATCGTACTTCAAGTCTCTCTACGATGAGGGATACAAGATGCTTGATGCGGAGTTCGGGGCAAAGACTTCAAGTGTGGGATTGACACCGCAGAATACTGCTGTAGTTTCACCAAACTTGTTCCAGCAAAATATAACTTACGTTCCATAATTATGGCTATAAATCTTTTAGGGCAACTTCCCACACCAACGACGAACTACAGTTCGCTCACATATCAGCCTGTAAATGCGAGCCAAGCTCCTGCGTCCTCAAGTGTCTCTCCTTTAGCTACGTCCACGGTCACAAAACTACCTACAGCAGGGACGATTAACGGGGTCGCCACAGCCCCTATGGGTGTGAAGCCAGTATCACCCACTACGAACATCTCTGGGCCTTCAACAACTCTTGCCTCTAGTCAGATAGCAAAAGCTCCGCCGCAATCCACCATTGCGGCCCCGTTCGTCAACACTCCTCAGAATACCCCCGCGTACGACCCGACGACTGGATTCTTAACTGATTACGGTAAGTCTATAGGTGCTAAACCAGTCCAACCTAATGACCCCGCAAACCAAGCGAATACCACAACGAATACTCAATCCAATACTCAAACGACTCCCGCACAAACAACTCAATCAGCCCCAGCAGCAGGTACGACATTTTCAAACGGTCAAGATACCACGTTCTCAGGACTCCTTGGAGCTGCAGCAAGTGCGGCGGGGAGCATACAAAATCAAGCGGCGACAGAGAATCAAACTGCACAACAAATCGGAGCACAAACACAGATGTCTCCTGCCGAGCTTCAGGCGAACCTCAACGCAGTCACCGCAGAGCAACAGCGTAATGCGGCTCTAGCGGCATCAAACGGTCAAGGTTGGAGCAATATGTTCCAACAAGGTCAAGAGGGTCTTATAAATCGGACGGCTGACGTACAAGGAGCACTCATGCAAGCTGAAGCATCTAAATATGCTGACCAACGTGGTGTAGCGGCAACAGCTCTTGGCGCAGAGGCAACTGCACAAAATAATGCTGGTGGACTTCTGAATAATGCGGCCTCATCATTAAATACAAGTGCAACCACCGCTGCTCCTGTAACACAATTCGGACAACTAACGAATCCTCAAACTGGTGCGGTAGTTAGCCCAGCAGGAGGGAATCCGCAACTTAATACCGCTGTTCAACAGGCAGCTCAACTTATAAAGAACGGCGCAAGTATTGCTGACGCAACTGCTGCTTCAGGACTCTCCGCGTTTGGCGTACCTGGAACGCAAGCACTCACTTCTCTACTCAGTAGTTCATCTGGCGGAACCTATAATCCAAGCGCGGTCAATGCGATAACTCAGCAGAATCTTACTCAAGGAGCAACCTATCAGGGAGTTGCTCAGGAGCTTTCAAACGCTATTCAGACTATGCAGCCAATCGCTCAGAAACTGGTTACGTTCATTCAACAGACTGGTCAGAATCCAGCAACATCTCCGTTGGTCAATACAGCAATAGAGAATGTGAACGCACAGTTGTACCCAGCACAAGTAGCAACTCTAAACGCAGCAGTCAATGATATTCGCTCCTATGCGATACAGGTTCTCGGAAGTCAATCGGGTGCTAATCCTACCGATGTTACTTCAGCACTTAACTCATTCGACTTCAGTAAGTTCTCAGCTAATGACCTCAACTCATTCTTGGGTGACTTGCAGAACATGGCTAATACGCGTCTTTCACAGGCGCAAAGTGCAATGAACGCTGGATATGGTTCTAATACTGTTGGTTCTGGGCCAGCCGCAGGAGTCGCAGCCACGGGTCAAGGTGATGCGTTCAATACGGGTTCAATGTCTCCATCAAGTGCGGCATCAAATCTGGGTAAGGCAGTTCTTGGTGCGGTGGCAGGAGTAGTCGGTTCCGCCGTAAGTGGAGCAGGTGAGGCCGTTAGCGGAGCCGCTACTGGCGCAGCCGCTGGCGCAGCCGAATCATTGTTTGGAAGTGGAGCAGCCGCTGCTGCTCTCTAATTTATGGCAGGACTTAACTTAACGCCCCAAGAAAAGGACGCGGCAGTTAAAGCTATTACTAAAGCCATTGGTTATGCAGAAAATGGTGGAGCACCAAACATAAATAATCCATCAGCGGGGAAGACGGGAGAGATGAAATCTATCTTTCAGTTTGAACCTGCTACATGGAAAGCATACGCAAAAGAATATCTAGGAGATGCTAACGCTCCTTTAACGCCAGACAATGAGACGACTGTAACAATGAAAAAGGTGAGTGATTTATTAGACAAGGGAATGAACGCAAAGCAAATAGCCTCTATATGGAACTCTGGTGATGAAAATGCTTACACGGGCAAGTTTTCAGACGGCTCTCCATCTATAGGAGTGAACAAGCAATACGGAGTAAAGTTCAACGTCCCAGCGTATGCAAATACGGTCAATAGTTATGCAAAGAAGTTCTTTACGCAAGATATAGCCACAGACCCTAGTCAGTCTCAATCCCCTACAGCGACTCCTGCGGCTCAAAACACGCCTCCACAGCCCACTACGCAACCCATAGCACAAACGCCCCCTTCAGCATCGTCAGGCGGTCTTTTGGGTCAAATTGGCTCTAGTTTGCAGAGCGCGTTGCCGTCTCTTCCTCAAAATACTACGGGTCAAGCCGTATCCTAGTCCTGCGAATAGCCAGAAGATAAAAGGATTTTTCATACCCCTAATCTACCATAGAAACGTCTAAATTGCAACCCTATTGTTCACCCCATTCTTCGTGCCTCTGTTTCATACGTTCTTGTATCTTGGGGTCTTTCATCCTTTTAGCTAACTCGCGCTTCTTATCTAAAAGCCGTTTCTGTTCCTTCTTAGCGTCTATCTTAATTGTAGGGATTCTACTCATGCTATTTTACTTGCGAGTTTCTTCTTGGCCGAGTCTGCCTTTTTAGCTGCACCTGCTGTAGACGCTTTGTATTGCCACACACCTTCATCAAAGCTCGGAGAGTTCTTACTGTATCGTTTCACTTGCGAGTTAGGGTCAATGCCTTTCTTTGCTCCCCAATCTCTCCCAGCTGCGTGGCCACTTCCTCGTAGCTTTCCTTTGCCACGATACGTCATCTTCCCAGACTTAAACCGTCGCATCAGATGCGCGAGGTTTGTCTTGCGATGGCTTACTGCATCTCTAGCTTTGTATCCTTTCGCACTAGCCATATTTAATCGTTGCTGTTCTTGTCACCGTCAGGAGTACGTCGTCCCTCCTCATCACGATTCACCATCTTCTTACTAACTCCTATTTTCTTTGAGAGTTCCTTCTTTCGCTTCGCGGCTTTAGGAAACGATGAGTTAGCCTTGATAGTCGCACCAAGTTCCTTTCCCCACCCCTTTACTGTGTCTGATAGTGCCATATATGGCTATATTACTAGCCCACTCACTTCACGCTAGTGGCACTAGATAGTGACTTGCTTTGTGACACTCACCGTATCTACCGTGAAGGTGAAGTTATAGGTTCCTGGTGTTGGAATCGCTGTGCTCTTACAACCTTGACCTGGGAATCCATCGTAATTCCCTACACAGAACCACTGGACTGCATTAGGGTTGTCGAGAGTAGCGTTCTGAGGTTCGTTGATAATGAATGATGGAGGAAGGTCTGGGTCGTCCGTTGTGACCGTAACCGCTTGTTTGGTATAGACACCATTAGCGTCATATACATTCACCGTAAATCGTGGCTGTACTCCGCCTGGTACGGTGTTAGTGTCCTGGGTAACATTTATCTTCCACGCGGGAGCTTGTGTTGCTCCGAGAACTGGTGTAACTGGTTCGTTCATTACAGGTGATTGTACCACGGGGGTCTGCACTACAGGCGTGTTATTCACAGGTGTATTCCCAATTATAGTTACTGGAATCGGTTGCTGAACTGGTGTTGGAGGTGGCGTGATTACAGTAGTCGTAGTTCCAGTTTCCTCTATCGGAGCGACAGGAGCGAGAAGGGTATTAGCTACTCCTCTTGAGAGAACACCGAAGTAACCTGATACTGGCTGGATACCGTTTTGTACTTGGAATGCCTTAACTGCGGCGAGTGTGAGGGAGTAGAAGTTACCCGTTGCTTGACCTGTAAAGTCTCCTTGAGTAGTTAGAAACTCTTGGAGCGCGATTACGTCAGGCTTATCCTGTATGCCGTAATAAAGCGATGTATTAAACGTAGCGGCACTGGCAAATGCTGGGAAAGCAAGGAATCCTATGGCTAGAAAAGTGGTGGTTTTCATAGAGTTCTAATCTAGCACGTTATCCCCAGAATTACAATAGGGAGGGGTGGACAGATAAGTTATTATGAGCGTAATGATTTCTATAATATGTTGGTGTACTTTTTCAGTCTGCGCCGACTAACGCCGCCATTAAATGAGTACTCAAAGTTGGAGATGTTTTTGGCATTGCGCTCTCTAGGATGGTCTTATGGAGAATTAAGTGCAGAGTTTGAAATAAACAAGACAACTGTGAGGTATATTTGCCGCCGTTTTGGACTTGCAGGAAAATACAACCCCCCTTCTCCGCCAAGCCATAGAACGCGTACCACTAGAAGTTCACCAAACCCCATTTACAATGAGGAGACTGAGAGCTACTCGACTAAAACCTACCAAGACTATTTAGATGATGAACGTAAAAGAAAATGGGTAAGATTAACTCAAAAACACTCAAAATCGGTTTAGCAATCGCTTCTTGTTTGGGAGTGTTTTTTGGCAGTTTCACTTTCGCATACGCTTTGAGTACGTTTGCTACGGTGCAGGGGGGGACTGGTACTACCACCCCCTCTGGCATCCTCTATGGAGATAACGGCGCAACAAATCACCTCAACACAGTCATCATAGGCTCTGGGTGTACCTTTACTGGTGGGACACTCTCTTGTCCTGGTACTGGAGGAACCTTCTCCTACCCCTTCCCCTCAAACGCCACTTCCACGCTCTTAGACTTCTCTGGCGGAATACAAGTCGCTTCTCTTTCAGGTTTTATTGGCGGCAACGCAGGAAATCTGTATCAAATTGCTTCTTCGTCCCTAGACCTCCCAAACACCGCACTACAAAACCCGTCTATCACGGTGAACGGCACGACCTTCAATCTCGGTGACACACATACCATCTTCGCCGCTTCTTCAACTCTTCTCGCTAACAACAATACTTTCAGCGGGAATAACACGTTCTCTAACTCCATTAGCGGGAGCATCACAGGCTCGGCTGGTTCAGTAGCTAATTCAGTGACCTTTAATTCTTCAGGTTCAGGCGGCTCTTCTCCGCAAGTCTTCAACGGCTCCGGCGCAGAGACGATTTCATATAACACCATCGGAGCGCAAGTTGCTGGTTCTTATGATGCCGTAATCACCGCGACCACTCCAATCATACGAACGGCAAATAACCTAGCATTTGTCGGTCTCGCGACGACTTCGCAACCCTCCATAAACAATCTTCTTACCTCAAATGGAGGCGCGGGGGTGTACGGCACAGCAACGTCTACTCTTACACCAACCGCCCCCCTTGGCGGGAGTTTGACTGTTATAGGGACTGGAAACTCGCTCACCTGTACTGGATGTCTCACCGCGAATCAGTCCATAACTCTTTCGGGTGTCGTCACTGGTAGCGGAGCAACCGCTATCACTACCGCATTTGGTTCTCAAACGGCAGGCGTCCTTGGGAACGCCGCAACTGGAAATACCGCGCCCATGGCGACTTCAACTCTCTACGGAGCAGCTCAGAACGGTACTGTACTTGGCTATGCGAATGGGTTACTCGTCCCGCTTGCGACAACAACCTTTTCTTCGGGTCTTACCTATGCAAGTGGCAACGTCACCAACACCGGAGTAACCAGTAACGTAGCCGGAACGGGCATCGGCGTCTCAGGCGCGACTGGCGCGGTGACGATAAGTAACACCGGAGTCACCTCTATCGTCGCTGGAACAAACATCACTATTTCGGGAGCAACGGGTGCGGTAACTATCAACTCGACCGGCGGAAGCGGGTCGGGACTTGCGACAAGTTCACCAATAGCTTCGAGCAATCTCCTTGAATACTCAGCATCTGGCGCAGGCTCGGCGTTTGGAGTCGCTACTTCAACCCTCACACCTTCTTCACCTCTCACTGGTTCATTTACTCAAATCGGGTCGTCTGGCACTCTCGGTTGTCAGACCGCCTCAGGTTCACAGGCGGGGTGTCTTTCTTCCACTGACTGGACTACGTTTAATAATAAAGGTTCAGGCACTCTCACCGCAGTCACGGGTACATGGCCTATTCTTGCCACGACGGGTAACACACCAGTTATCTCATGGGGAGGGCTTGCTACTTCATCAGCTATCTCCGCCGCAGGTGCGAACGTCCTTATCGCAACGGGAGTTAATACTTTTTCTTCAATAGCCACTTCGTCTGAAACCTGTTCTACGGGAGTATCGTGTACCGCGTTTAATCATATAGGTTCAGGTGGCGCAATAACTCTCGCGGCTCTAGGCTCTGCTGGCGTCCTCGGCGCACCAACCGCGACCACGCCAACAGTACAAGCGACTTCGACTCTTTATGGGAACGGAACAGGGGGGCAAGTCCTCGGATGGAGTAATGTGACTAATGGCCTCGCGTTCGTTGCCACTTCCACCGGAGGGGGTTCAGGTACGGTAACGAGTGTCGGACTCTCTCTTCCGACTGGCCTCACAGTCACGAACTCGCCTGTTACCACGTCAGGAACACTCACCGCAACATTTGGAGTAGGGTACGGCATTAAAAAGCCTTTGACGTGGGTTGTCTCAGCTTCGGGAGGAGACTTCACCACGATTCAGGGAGCACTCGACGCTTGTGGGTCTGCTGGAGGCGGTAGCATTTTTCTTCCCGACCCGCTCTATTCAATCGGTGGAACTGGGCTTTTGTGGAAAGGTAGTAACTGTTCAATTTACGGCACGAACATGGGAACGACGACTATTAGTATGACAGGCGCAACGACGATGTTTAAGACGAACACCCCTTCTGCCGGATATTCCTATGACGAGCTGCATAACCTTAAACTCGTCGGCGATAGCAATACGTCGAGCGTACTTATTAACGCCTCCGACATGACGCACTTCACCGCAGACCATATCTCCGCGAACGGATACGGCACTGGTATCGTCCTCAACGATACTCAGAACACCACCTTCTATAACAGCTTCACGAACCTCGACCTCAATGATGCTCACGCAGGTGGTTGGTGTATCAACGCATCCTCGACAAATCCGGTTAATTTCAACTACTTTGAAAATATCTTCTGCGGAGGGGGGTCAAATTCCGGAGGCATCCTCGCTGACAACGGGAACCTCAACACCTTCGACCACATCTCCATTGAGCCTGCGAACACCACTGGCACTTACGGTGTCTATCTCTTCGACCAGAATATGACGACGAGCGGCGGCTTCTACCACAACACGTTCAGAGATATGTACATCGAGGGGAACAGGGTCGGCTACTACCTCGGCTCCTACGCCGGCGGTGTGAACAGCGGAGGCGTTATAGAAAATGACTTCGATAACCCGCACACCGAGAGCAACACGTTCGACTACCTGTTCGCCGCAACATCTACTGCGCTCGCTCGGAACACCATCACTAACGCGCTTGACAGCAACTTCGACTTCACGATGACGACCGTTACGGCTCCATTCGGTATCGGTACTTCTACTCGCCTCGCAAGCAAAACCGCGACGATTCCTTCTTACTTCGATATTCAAGGAAACTCCGCATACGGATTCGCCTCGCTCGTTCGTATCTACAACACCGCAGGCACGGCACTGCTCAACATCCTCGACTCCGGAACGGCGACGGCAAAGGGTGTCTGGGACTTCACAACAGCAAATCTCCGACTTCCGTATGCGGCGGCCCCGACTGTCTCGACGAACGGTGACGTCGGCATCGACAGCACGCAGAACCAGCTTAAATACCAGAGCAACGCCGCAACGCAGGTTCTCCAGCCCAACACCGAGGCATCCTTTACCTTCTCAACTACAACCGCGTGGACGGCATCAACAACGATACAACTCGGCCCAGCCTTCTACGCGCAAACGTGGGGCGCGGTGAAGTGCTACACCGACACCGGAACGCTCAACGTACAGTTCATCAACGGAGCCAGCAATATGAATATGTTTAACGCCTCGACGACTATCGGAACACTGACTCTCTCAACAAATAACGACATCAGCGCGGGGTCAAAGCGGTCGGTGCAAATCGGAACCCCAGCATCCTCGCCGACAACCATATCCTGTACGGTCAGCAAGACAGTAGATGCCCAGTAGCATGAAAAAATACCTCTACATCGGCGCAGCCCTTCTCCTGGTGATTGGAGTTATTGGATTCTCTGGCTATCCTCCCCAGCGCACGCAAGCGGCTACCTTCTCGCTCGCACAGGCAGGCGTTACAGCGACAAAGACAGGAACCCCAGCGACCTACACCGTCACCTTCGGCTCAGCAGTTACCGCAAAGAATGAAATCATCTGCGTCATCACAAGCGATAGCGGGCCGGGGGAAATAACTGCCGTAACCGATACTGGACTTAACGTCTTCACGCAGGACTTCGAGCAAGACAGTGGAACGCCACGAGCGGTAACGATATGGAGTGCTCCCGTGGTAACAGGCGGAAGCGATACGGTCACCATCACGCGCAACATCGTGTCCTCGAACGCCTCGGCTGCCTCCTGCCAAGAGTGGGCTTTCGGAGGCTCTGGCACACTTACGAAGGATATTACGAAAGGAAACGCCGCGACCTCTGCGTCACTCACGACGGGCGCATCGAGCGCAACGACGGTAGCGAACGAACTCGTCATCGTGGGAAGCGTGACGACCTCAACGAATACCACTTGCACCGCAGGCAGTGGGTACAGCAACGTGACTTTTGTAGCACTATCGAACGCGAACAACTGTATGGAAAGTGCGGAAGTGTCAGTCACAGGAGCGCAGACGGGCACGATGACGTGGACTACCTCTCGCGCATACGCCGCTGCCCTCGTAACGTATTACGTCTCTGGGGCAACACCTCCAGCGGGAGGAGGTGGTGTGAGTCAAGCAACGCTTCTCTTCGGAGACTGGTAACTGATATGAGAAACTCTACTCCTCTCGGCCCACCAATCTTCCTCATCAAAGGCGGTCAGTTCATCGTGAAGAGGGGACAACTGATAATTAAATAGGTATGGCTAACGAAACAAATCTAAGGTTGGAAGCACTCACAAAGGCGATTGAGAGGTTGACGTTAGCATTTATTAAGGTAC
>Ga0075522_10000195_pt1 | contig 40935 bp, 35 predicted proteins | sample NGEPerA_FD_74796 | JGI IMG/M metagenome (GOLD analysis project Ga0075522, IMG submission 74796) | Arctic peat soil microbial communities from the Barrow Environmental Observatory site, Barrow, Alaska, USA - NGEE PermafrostL2-A | ecosystem: Environmental > Terrestrial > Soil > Wetlands > Peat ... | reverse complement strand
GGACGCCCAACACGGCGCTGATGCTGGCCCTGGCGGAATCCTTGAAATACATCAAGCAGCTCACCATGGCCAAGCTGGTGGATAACGCGCAGCAACTGGCATACGCCACGCGCGTGGCGTGCGGCGCCCTGGGACTGGAATTGTTCGCGGCCGATAATCCGGGCTCGTCGGTGACCTCGATCAAAGCGCCGAAGGGGATGGATTCCGGCGTCATCGTCAAGGAATTCAAGAGTCGCTTCGGATCGATCATCGCCAATGGGCAGGGAACGATGAAGGGGCAGATCTTCCGCATCGCGCACCTGGGCTACTTCGATTTTCCCGATCTGTTCGCGATGGTGGCCGAGCTGGAGCTGATCCTGCACGCCAATGGTGTGCCGGTCGAGCTCGGCAAGGGCGTCGCCGCAGTGCAGCGCGTGTACGCCGAGCGGGCCATGGCCAAGAAAGAAACGGTCAACGCGTAAGCCATGAAAATTTTGGTTGCCGAGCCGCTGGCCGCGGCGGGAATCGAGTTATTGAAGGCGCAGCCGGGTTGGGACATCGTCATTTCCAACCCAAAAGAATACGCACAACACCTGGGGGATGCGGAAGCGCTCTTCGTACGTAGTGCGGTGAAAGTGAACGCCGACGTACTCGCGAAGGCGCCCAAGCTGAGAGTGATCGGACGCGCGGGCGTGGGCGTGGACAACGTCGATCTTCCGGCTGCTACCGCCGCGGGCGTGCTGGTGATGAACACTCCCGGCGGCAACGCTGTCGCGGTGGCCGAGCACACCCTGGGATTGATGCTGTGCATGGCTCGGTCGATCCCCCAGGCGAATGCGTCCACCAAATCCGGCAAGTGGGAAAAGAAGAAGTTCATGGGATCCGAATTGCGCGGCAAGACGCTGGGGATTCTGGGACTGGGCTACATCGGCCAGGAAGTGGCCAAGCGCGCCCGTGGCTTCGAAATGAAGATCGTCGCCAGCGACCCGTACGCGAACCCGAAGATCGCCGCGGACCTGGGTGTTTCGCTCGTGAGTCTGGACCAACTGTACGCGCAAAGCGATTACATCACATTGCATATGGCGATCACCAAGGAAACCAATGGGATGCTGAACGATGCCGTCTTCGCCAAGATGAAGACGGGTGTGCGGATCGTCAACTGCGCCCGCGGAGAACTGGTCGACGGCGAGGCGCTGACGCGTGCGATCCAATCCGGCAAAGTGGCGGGAGCCGCGATCGACGTATTCGAGACCGAGCCGCCCGCGTCCGGCGATCCACTGTTGGCGCTGGAGACAGTACTGGCCACGCCGCACATTGGCGGCTCCACCGGGGAAGCCCAGGAGATCGTGGGAGTGCGCATTGTCGAGCAGGTGGTGGAGTATCTGCAACGCGGTGTCGCCGTCAACGCAGTGAACGCGGTGAGCGCTGGGAAGTAGAGACTCCGCGGCAGGCCATTCTATGCCGTTCGGCGGCCGACAGCGTCCATTGTGACCGTTTTCGGAACGCCGTGTATACTTGATGAAAAGGATTTTGGTGCCCCCGCGCGGCAGGCTTGTGTTGGGGGGCAAGGAAACCGCGCGGAGGCGTGCTGCTGTATGTAGAGACGGACGTAGCACCTCCGAGGTTCGTTCCCAAAAGAAAATTAATTCGCGGGCCGATCGTGCGGTAGTCATGCAGCGCAGTTGATATGATGGGCTCACTAGCTCTCTTTCCGGCTCGTTAAACTTCAGCCCCAGATTTTCCAGGCTGGTTCTAGAAATGCACATCAGCTCCGATCAACTTGCTCTACGCTTTGGATTCTCGTTCGAAGACCTGTATCGCCAGGAGGGCTTGGCTCGCCTGGATCAGACGTTTCTAGAGCACTTGCAGCCGGCCAACTCGCCGCTCGCGCAGCGTTTGCTGGATGCCAGGGCAAACCCGAGCTCGCTCGCCCGCAAGCAGCAGTCCGATCTCATTGTCGAGCTGGCTCCGCATGTCGAGGATTTCATCGGTGAGCTGTTCGGCATATCCAGCGACCTGCGCGCGCTCCAGGCCAAGCACCATAGCCTGGCTCCGATTTACGCGCTGAAGCGCCGGTTCATTCAAAAGAAGGCCATCAGCGGCGTCACCAAGGAGCAGGCCAGCGCGATTAACGGTTTGGCTGTGGCCGCGGAATTGGAAGCGCTTTTTAACGAGCCTTTAACCGAAGCGAGCTTCGTGGAGCACGTCTCGCGCTGGCTGGATGGGCCGGATGCCGAGAGGGAACACGAGTCGCAGCTCAAGATCGCCGCGCAGTACGCCGCATGGGCTGCGCTTTCGCCGGCTGGCATCGAAAAGCATCGTCACGGAGTGCTGTTCCGCGTTCCCCACAAGCTGGAGATGACGCATCTCATCCCGGTCGAGACACTGCAAGCGAACGGAGTGGCGACGCTGGCGCTTCCCGAGCACCACTGGCGGCATCGCGAAGGGTTCAAGCTCACCGATGCCGGGATGGATCTGACGGCGGCGCTCGATCAGGCCAATTACTGCATCAAGTGCCACAACCAGGGCAAGGACAGTTGTTCGACGGGTTTCAAGGAAAAGGACGACTCGTTCAAGTCCAGTGCGTTCGGCATCACACTGGCAGGCTGCCCGCTCGAAGAAAAAATATCGGAGATGAACCTGGTCAAGCAGGAGGGGAACACCGTCGGCGCACTGGCGATTGTCACCATCGACAATCCCATGACGGCGGGCACGGGTCACCGCATCTGCAATGACTGCATGAAGTCGTGCATCTTCCAGAAGCAGGATCCGGTGGATATCCCGCAGGTGGAAACGCGCGCGTTGAAAGACGTGCTGGAGCTGCCCTGGGGCTTCGAGATTTACAGCCTGCTGACGCGCTGGAATCCACTGAATTTCGCGCGGCCGGTTCCGCGCCCAGATTCCGGATATAAGGTGCTGGTGGTGGGATTGGGACCGGCGGGATTCACGCTTTCGCATCATCTGATGAACGACGGCCACACCGTGGTCGGGATCGACGGATTGAAGATCGAACCGTTGCCCGCGGATGTTTCCGGGGTCAACGTGCGCGGGGAACGCGTTCCCTTCCGTCCGATCCACGATGTGAACGAGCTGTACGAATCGCTGGACAACCGCGTGATGGCGGGCTTCGGCGGCGTGGCCGAGTACGGCATCACCGTCCGCTGGAACAAAAATTTTCTGAAGCTGATCCGGCTGCTGCTGGAACGGCGCGCGCAATTCAGCATGTTCGGCGGCGTGCGCTTCGGCGGCACCATGACCGTCGACAGCACCTTCGAAATGGGATTCGATCACGTGGCGTTGTGCGCCGGCGCCGGCCGTCCCACCGTGATCCCGATGAAGAACGGTCTGGCGCGCGGCGTGCGCCAGGCGTCCGATTTCCTGATGGCGCTGCAGCTCACCGGCGCGGCCAAGACCAACTCGGTTGCCAATCTGCAACTCCGATTGCCGATTGTCGTGATCGGCGGCGGTCTGACCGCAATCGACACGGCCACGGAATCGCTGGCGTATTATACGGTGCAAGTCGAGAAATTCCTGGAGCGCTACGAAACTCTGGCCGCTGAAAAGAGCGAGCGCGAAGTGCGCGCGGGCTGGACCGCGGAAGAATCCGAAACCGCCGGCGAGTTTCTCCAGCATGCGCACGCGATTCGTGCGGAACGCGCGTTAGCAGCTCGCGAAGGCCGTAATCCCAGGCTGGCCCAACTGCTCAACACCTGGGGCGGGGTTACCATCGCGTACCGCCGCCGCCTGATCGATGCGCCGAGCTATACGCTGAACCACGAGGAAGTCGCTCTGGCGCTCGAAGAGGGCATCCGGTTCGCGGAATCGCTGACGCCGGAAGAGGTCGAACTCGATCAATACGGTCACGCCGCCGCTTTGCACCTCAAGTCCGCATCGGGCGAGCAAGTACGGATGCCCGCCAAGTCGATTCTGGTGGCCGCCGGAACGCAGCCCAACACGGTGCTCGGACGCGAAGACCAGCACAATGTTTTTCTGGACGGCAAGTGGTTCCAGGCGGTGGGCGAAAACGGCCATCCGGTGAAGCCCGAGCGCGTGGCGAAGCCGGCGCAAGTCTCCGTGCTCATGTCGATTCGCAAGGACCTGCGCGGGATCAGTTTCTTCGGCGATCTGCACCCGTCGTTCGCAGGCAACGTCGTCAAGGCCATGGCCAGCGCCAAGCAGGGTTATCCGGTGGTCTCGCGGCTGCTGGCCCGCAGGCTGCCTTCCGCGCCGCGACCCGCCGAGCTGCTCAAAAAACTCAACTACGAATTGCGTGCCGTGGTGAAGGACGTCATTCGTCTGACACCGAACATCGTCGAAGTGATCGCACAAGCCCCCACCGCGGCGCGCGCGTTCCAGCCGGGACAATTTTATCGCCTGCAGAATTACGAGTCGCTCGCGCCCCGCGTGAACGGAACCGTGCTGGGCATGGAAGGATTAGCCCTCACCGGCGCTTCGGTCGATCGCGAAAAAGGGCTACTCTCGACCATCGTTCTTGAAATGGGCGGGTCGTCGGATCTCTGCGCGCTGCTGAAGCCCGGCGAGCCCATGATCCTGATGGGTCCCACCGGCACGCCGACGGAAACGCCGAGCCATGAGACAGCCCTGCTGATCGGCGGCGGCCTGGGCAACGCGGTACTGTTCTCGATCGGCCAGCAGTTGCGCGCACAGGGATCGCGCACCGTTTATTTCGCCGGCTATAAGAAGATCATCGACCGCTACAAGGTGGAGGAGATCGAAAAAGCCGCCGACATCGTGATCTGGTGCTGCGATGAGGCTCCCGGATTCACGCCGGGCCGCGTACAGGATAAAGCCTTCGTCGGAAATATTGTGGATGCGATCCTCGCGTACGGCCGCGGCGATTTCGCGCCGGGCGCGGATGCGCTGCCAGCCGAAGAAGCGGAGTCCGATATCTCCCTCCACGCGGTCGACCGGCTGGTGGTCATCGGATCGGACGCCATGATGGGCGCGGTCGCGCGCGCCAGACACACCGTACTGGCCCCCTACCTCAAGCCCGATCACAAGGCTATCGGCAGCATCAATTCACCCATGCAGTGCATGATGAAAGAGATCTGCGCGCAGTGCCTCCAGCTCCACAAGGATCCCAAGACCGGAGAAGAGACCGTGGTGTTCTCCTGCTTCAACCAGGATCAACAACTGGATCGCGTGGATTGGGGCAACCTGCGCACGCGGCTCTCGCAGAACGGCGTGCAGGAGAAGCTGACCAAGCAATGGATCGACCGCTGTTTGCGGCAGCTGGGCGTGCGGCCGGAGCCGCAACCGGTGGCGTAAACCTTCAGGCCGCGAATAAACGCAAATCTATTTCAGCCCGGCTTGGCTGAGAAACCCGGCCGCCACGGTCGCGGCGGGCATCCCTTGCACGTCCACTTGCGAGTTCAGCTTCCGCATGGTGTCGGCGTTGATTTTTCCGGATAACTCCGCCACGGCGGGCCGCAGCGCGGGATCGGCCGCGATCAGGTCTTTGCGGACCAGCAGGCAAGCCTGGTAGGGAGGAAATACCTTCTTATCGTCGGTCAGAATCTTCCAGTCCGCAGACGTCAGATGGCCGTCGGTGGCGCGCGTAGCGATCATGTCCACGTCGCCCTTGGCCAGCGCGGTAAAGAGCTGCTTCGGATCCAGGATGTGAGGCGAATCCATCGGCAGGCGGTAGGGAGCAAGCTCCTGCAATCCATCGGAGCGGGCTTGAAACTCGTCGCGCACGCCCAGCTTCCAGCGCTTGTTCGTCTTGGCCGGGTCGGCTGCGTCGCTCAAGCTGGCGATCGTTTCGTTGCCGCTGGCGCGCACCACCATGGCAGACGGGCTGTCAAACCCCAGGGGGTCCAGCACCTCGAGTTGCACCCTGTCCATCTGCTGCCGTACGCGCGTCAGTACGATTTGCGGATCGGAATTCGCCTGCTCTTTGAGAATGTCGGATTCGATCAGGCCGGTGTATTCCGGATAGATGCCGACTTCACCGGAGAGAATAGCCTGGTACAGAATTGGCGTGTCGCCGAGTCCCGTGCGGCGGGTGACACGCCGGCCCAGGCGGTGCTCCAGATGCTGGGCCACGATTTCGCCCAGGATCATGTCTTCGGTGTCGCTTTTCGAACCGACGACGAGCGGTTGTTTGGAATTGCAGGCGGCCAGGAAAACCGCAGCCCCCAGCATGCATAACAGGGCAGCGGTGGCGACGCGCGTCGTGGCGACCATCTCTTAGCATAACGCGAATCTTGCCAGTAAGATATCGCGAATCCCTCCGGGCAGGCGGCGTCTGCTATTCTCAAATTCTTGTCTGGTTAAGATGTCCTTTCAGATTCGTCCCCTCAAAGAGTTCCTCGTCAAGCCGGCGCTGCCCCCGGCGCTCAGCCGGTTGCCCGAGCTCGGCCTGAACCTGATGTGGAGCTGGCACCACCCGCAGCGTGCGGTGTTTCGCCGGCTGGACCCGGTCATCTGGAAGGCGGCGAACCACAATCCGGTGGTGATGCTGGGCCGCGTTCCGCAGGAGACACTGGAACGCGCCGCGCGGGATCCGCGCTACCTGGCCCTGTACCGCCGCGCCTGCGAAATGCTGGATGCCTACATGGCCCCGCAATCCGAGCCCGAATCGGACATGCTGGTGGCCTACTTTTCGATGGAATACGGCCTGCTGGATTGCATGCCCATCTACTCCGGCGGCTTGGGTGTGCTTTCCGGCGATCATCTCAAGGCGTCCAGCGACGCGATCCTTCCTCTGGTGGGCCTGGGCCTGCTGTACCAGCGCGGATATTTCCGTCAATCTCTCGATCCCAACGGGTGGCAGCAGGAACGAACTCCGGTCAACGACTTTTACTCCCTGCCCATCACGCCGATGACGCGCGCGGACGGCAGCGAGCTGATTGTGGACGTGCTGGCGGGGGAGATCAAGGTATTCCTGAAAGTCTGGCGAATCGATCTCGGACGCGTCCGCCTGTATTTGATGGACAGCAACATCCCGCAGAACCCCGACCCATTTCATCGCGACATCACCGGCCAGCTCTATGCCGGCGACAATCACAAGCGGATTTGCCAGGAGATTGTTCTGGGGATCGGCGGGCTGCGGGTGCTGAAGGAACTCGGCCTGAAGCCGACCGTCTATCACATGAACGAAGGCCACTCGGCTTTTCAGGCAATCGAGCGGATTCGCATTTTGATGGCGGAGCACGGCTTGAGCCTGGAAGAGGCCAAGGAAGCCTCGCGCACCAACAACGTCTTTACCACGCACACGCCCGTGCCGGCCGGCATTGACTTGTTCGACGCCGGCCTGATGCGCCACTACTTCGAACCCTATTGCCTCGAAGCAGGCTTCGCCTTCGGCGATTTAATGTCTTTAGGACGCCGCAATCCGCAGGATCAGCAGGAGCCTTTCTCCATGGCCATCGCGGCCATCCAGGCATCCGCTTACCGCAACGCGGTCAGCCGCCTGCACCGGGTGGTTTCGCAGCAAATGTGGGAAGAGTTGTGGCCGAAACTGCCGGTGTGGGAAATCCCCATTACTTCTATTACTAACGGCGTCCATCTTCCCTCCTGGATCAACGGCGATTTCGCCGCGCTCTATGACCAGTACCTTCAGCCGGATTGGCGCGAAGGCCACGCCGAGCCGAAAATCTGGGAGCAGATCGCCGACATCCCGGACTCGGAACTGTGGGAAGCACACCGGCGGCGCAAACGGCGCATGGTCGCGTTCGTGCGGGAAAGCGTGATCTCGAGCGCGGTGGCCCGCAATGCTTCGGCGCCGGAAATCCGCCGCCTGCAGGACGTGCTGGACCCCGAAGCGCTGACCATAGGATTCGCGCGACGCTTTGCGACCTACAAACGCGCCACGCTGATTTTCAGGGATCTGGGACGGCTCAAGCGCATCCTGACGAATCCCACCCGGATGGTGCAACTGGTGGTCGCCGGGAAGGCTCATCCCGACGATATTCCAGGTAAGAGCCTCATCCGCGACATCGTGCAATTCTCGCGCGATCCGGAACTGGCCGGGCGGGTAGTGTTCGTGGAAGATTACGGGATGCAGGTGGCGCGCGAACTGGTCGGCGGCGTGGACATCTGGCTCAACACCCCGCGCCGCGGCGAAGAAGCCTCCGGCACCAGCGGCATGAAGGCCGGCATCAACGGCGCATTGAACATGAGCATCCTGGACGGCTGGTTCGACGAAGCCGACGATGCGGCGGGCGGCTGGGCGATCGGCGACCGGGATCTGTATTCCCCGGATCGCGACGATGCGCATGCGGCCGGAATCTACTCGGCTCTGGAAAACGAAATCGTGCCGCTGTACTATGACCGGGACCAGGGCGTGCCGGAACAGTGGATGCGGCGCGTCAAACAATCGTTGCGGCAGCTCAGCGCGAATTTCAACTGCCAGCGGATGGTCGACGAGTACCGTACGCAGTTGTACGATCCGGCGCAGCGCGCTTTCCAGATCATCTCGGAGGGCCGCTTCCAGGCCGTCCGCGAGCGGGTCCGCTGGAGCCACACAGTGGCGGAGACTTGGCCCCGGGTGCACTTCATCGATTGCAGCATCGACGCGGAAACCGTCTCCACGGGGCTGCCCGTGGCTCTGCGGGCCGAAGTGGATCTGGCGGGCCTGAAGGCGGACGACGTGCGCGTCGAGGCCCTGGTGGGCAGGGTGGGCCCGGAGGGAGAGCTGGAAGAAGTCCAGGTGCTGATTCTGGAACCCCGCGAACAACATGGAAACGCGGTTTTGTTTGGGCGCGATATCGTCCCGTATGCCACCGGACGCCTCGGATTTTCCGTCCGGATCGCTCCAAATCACTTTGACGATCCGATTAACCGGCCCTGCAACGCCCCGCTGAAATGGGCGAGCGACCCTGCCGGGGAGTGAATTCCACGGGGTGCGCGGACCTAAAGCAGATCACTGGTACTGCCGAACTAACGGGTGAGCCCGAAAAGATTTTGCTGGATTCCGGGCTCAGTTCGTGGTACATAGTGGTTTAGACGTTCTCGCGGGTATCCAAATACTTGAATTGTTCCCCGTCTGGCTGGACCCGCCGTCGCAAATTCTGCCGACCTTTTTGAATCCGTCGAATCCCAGCATCGTCGTTTGACCGACCAGGTGAACCACAAAGGAGTGAGCCAACCAGCATTCTATGGAAGGCGACCGCAAGTACCGGCAACGGGGCTATAACGACTCCGACCGTCCGCATTCCGACAACGGGTCATTGAACCGGGAGGACCGCCCCCGTCCGCAGGGTCCGCGTCCGCCGCTCGACATCACCGGTCCGCGTCTGCCGCGGATGGTGCAGTCGGTCACCGCGTCGCGATGCTACAACTGTTCCACCATGCTGAGCGAAGGGTTCGACTTCAAGCAATGTCCCAAGTGCGGAGTGGCGCTGCACTGCTGCAAGCAGTGCTCCTACTTCGAACCCTCCACGCGTTTTCAATGCCTGAAGCCCATCACGGTGCGCATCGCAGCCAAGGACCAGGCCAACGAATGCGAACTCTTCAAAGTGCGCGTCACTGTGGCGCGGGACGTGGCGCATTCAGGCCCGGCCGCGGGACCCTCGGCCAGTACCAACGGCACGAGTCTCCCCGAGCCGCGTAACGCGACGGATGCTCGCGCTGCGTTCGACAGCCTGTTCCGCAAGCCGGAGTAGATTCTTCCCGGCCCTCCCTATCGTCACGGCCAGTATTGCCACTGGTTCGCGAATATCACGTAGGCGCTCAGAACTAAGTTGGTAACGCCGTGCGCCAGAATCAGGTCGCCCAGGCTCTTGGTGCGCACCATCCACCAGTTGTACAGGATCCCGGCAGCCAGACCCACGTCCCACAGCGCTCCATGTTCCACGGCGAACAGGACGGCCACAATCCAGAATGCGCGGGCCGACCAGGCGCCCAGGGGAACCTTCGCAAAATCCTGTGAAATGATCCAGCGCATCAGCCAGCCTCGCCAAAACAGTTCCTCGGCGATAGGCACGAACAAGGCCGCCCGCAGCGTCCGCAGCGTCAAAACCGCTACGTCCCCGCGGCTGGATTCGGGCAAACTGGCGGCGACCGAGCCGGTTACGGGATTCGTAAACAGCCAAAACGCGTGGTAACCCGGGAAAATCCGGTCGGGACCGATCCAAATTGCGAAGACCGCGATGCCAAGCAACAATGACCCGCCCCAATTTCGTATCCGGAAATCCAGGGCGGGACGCGCGACCCCCGCCAGGATAGCGGTCATCACCAGAATCCAAACCACCTGCTCCGCCAGGGGAGAAAGAGGCAGATAGGGACGGACGGCAAGCAGCCCGATCACTGCGCCGAACGGTACGACGTAGGGGAGCGACGTCAATCGGGTCTTTCGCTACAGGCTCTTCAGCGCGTCCTGAATCTTGCCAGCTTCGTCCTTGGAGGGCTTATCCTTGAGCGCCGTCTCGAATTCGCGCTTGGCGGAGGTTTTGTCGCCCTTTTGCATCAACGCCAGCCCGTAGTGATAGCGGAAGGTGGAATTATTGGGGTCCTTATCCACCAGATCTTTGAAGATGCGCTCCGCTTCCCCGCTCATATTCTTCTTGATGTAGATCCAGCCGAGCGTATCGGCCATAGCGGTCGCGTTGGGCTCGATCTGACGGGCGTGCTGCGCCATGGTGAGCGCGGCATCCAGGTCCAGTCCTTCCTCGGCCTTACGATACGCCAGATTGTTCAGGGCAATGGCATTATTGGGGTCGAGCTTGAGGATCTTCTCATACACGGCCTTGGCCTGGTCCGCCGGACCGATCGTTTCCAGAATCAAGCCCAGTGGCACCAGAGGCAGGGTGCTGTTGGGAGCCGCGTCGCTGGATTTGCGGAACGTTTCCGCCGCCAGATTGATATCGCCTTTACGGCGGTAGGTCTCCGCCAGCCGAATGAGCAAATCGGCCGAGCCCGGCTGTTTCTGGAGCAATCCTTTAAAGGTCGCGATGGCGTCGTCGTAGCGTTGCGCGCGCACGTAAAAATTGGCGCGAGCCATCTGCAAGTCCTGCCGGTCCGGCTCGGCGGCGATGGCTTTGTCCATTTGCTTGATGGCATCGTCCAGACGGTTTTGCGCGGCCAGCGTTTCCGTGATGCCCAATAATCCGCGCGTGTCGTGGTTGTCCCGGTAAAGTGCTCCGAACGTGTCTTCGGCCTTCTTGTAATCCTTATCCTGCCAAGCCAACAGGCCGACCTGATAACGGGCATCCGGGTTTTGCGGGTATAGCTGGGCGATCAGATTGAGCTCGTCCCGGGCCTTGTCGTTGTCCTTGAGGGCCAGCAGAGCGGCCGAACGCGTAAGATGCCCGGTAAGGTTCCGCTTGTCGATCTGCAAAAGATCATTGGCCGCCTGGAGAGCCTTGGCTGGATCTTGCTTGACCAGATAAATACGGGCCAGCAATTCTCTTGCAGCCACGAAGTCCGGGCGAGTCTTGATAGCGTCTTCCAGCTGCAGGCGGGCCGGCTCGATCTGATTCTTGGCCAGCAGCGCCCGGGCGTAGTTGAAACGCAACAGATGATTGTTGGGATTCTTGGCGACCAGGCTTTGCAGATCGATGGCTGCCTGATTGATTTGATCCGGTTTGCCGCTGGTCAACAAAAGGGCCGCGTGCATCGCGATGGCGTCGCTGTCCTTCGGGTTTTCCTTCAGCAGAGCAGCCACCATCTGATTCGCCTCCGCATTGCTTCCCGAGGTCGCGTACAACTCGACCAAGCGCTTCTGATACACCGCTTTGTCCTTGGGAAGCTCGGCCATGCCGGCTTGGTATTGTTGTTTCGCCAGTTCGAATTCGCGCAGCCGGAGAAGATAGAAGTCGCCCGCCATCAGGTGGCCCTCAGGAAACTGCTTTTCATCCGTCAGTGTGCGAATCACGGCATCCGTGTCCGCGCGCCGGTTCACATTGAGGTAGTGCGTGGCCAGTTGGAGCAGGTAGTTCGCCGACTTGGGATTATTCTGGACCTTCAGCTTCAGGATCCGCTCAGCGTCGTCGAACTGTTTATCGACCATGTACTGGTAATACAGGCGGTCGTAAGCCGCGGCGAAGGTTTTTTGCTGGTTGATGAAATCGAGCAGCATCTTTTCCCCGGCGTCTTTTTGGTCGTTGCGGGCCAGCGCCTCGAAATACGCCAGCACCACGTCCGGCTGGTTCGGCTTTATCTGGTTGGCATGCTTCAATTGCTCCAGGGCAGTTTTGTTGTCCTGCTTCAATAGAGCGATTTGGCCGGAGAGCCGAAGACCGTCATAGGAGTTAGGATCCTTGGCGAGTAGCTTGCCGGCCTGCTCGGAGGCTAGCTCCAGAAGCTGCGGCGCTTGCTTTTGGTTCTGAGTGGCGGCGATCAGGTAGATGCTCGCAAGCTGAACCTTGGCGTCGGTGTTCGCCGGCTGCAAATCCACGGCGCGCCGGAACATCCCGACGGATTCTCCGAGGCCCCCCAACTTCAGGTCGGTCAGGCCCATGCGGTAGTACGCCTCGCCGGACAGCGCATCCTTGCTCAGTGCCTTCCGGTACATGATGCCGGCTTCTTTGTACTTGGCTTTGGCGAAAAACTTGTTGCCGTTATCGACGTAACGTTGCGCCTGGATTTTCGGATCGGTGCTGCAAGAGGCCAACGCCAGCAGCAACAGGGGCAGGCATCGCAAGAGTGTACTGCGTTTCATAGCTCTATCTTGACGCTAAAATCAGGGGGTTGCAACGAACCCCCAGTCCTGGAACGGTCCTGGGAGAATAGTCCTGCCTGGGGGCCTGGCCCCTCGTTCTAGCGGGTATAGACAACCCGTGTTCCGCAGATATGGTCGTGCAGGGCGCGCTTCTCGCCGTCGAACCCGGCGATGATGAAACCGATCCACAAGATCATCCCACTGAGAATCCTGCCGAAAAACCGCCCTGCCGCTAGGCCGGCCGATAGCGGGCCCCCGTCCGCGCGCGTTACCTTGAGGCCCAGCACCATTTTCCCCGGGGTGGCGCCCTTCGTGGACAGGAAATAGACTTCATAGCCCAGGGAAAGGGCAAACTGGATGAGGACGGACAGGCCAATCAGGCTCATAATCACCGGTAACGCCGCAAGCGCTTGCGCCGGGTCCGCATTGCGGCTCAGGCCGCCCAGCCCCAGCCCAGCCCCGAGGCCCAGCAGGCCCAGCGGGATGCGAATGACCAAGGTGGCGACCCACAGGATGATCCCGTCGATGATGATCGCCAGGAAGCGGATCCAGAAACCGCCAAAATGGCGCGTGGCTCCCCCGAGGCGCTGGGAATAGGCCGGCTGGCACTGAGTGCAGACCGATACATTCCCGAAGCTGATGAGCTGGCTGGCAGGGATCGCGCGGCCGCACTCGGAGCAATAGCGGACGTCCGCGCCGGGGGTAGCCGCAGCGGCGGCCATCGGCTGATAGGCCGGCTGGGGAGGCGGGGGCGCGTTTCCCGGGCTGGGGTTGGAACTCCCGCGTACGGCCGCATGCCGCTGCCAGGCGGCCATGCCCTCTCGCCAGATCAAGGTGTCATCGCGAACGACGCCCTGGCGCACCAAGTCGTCCAAAGCGGACTCTTCGACTGGACCGATCTGCTTCCCGCCTTCCGCGTAGTACCACTTCATAGTCCCTCCCGGCGCGCCCGGTTGGCTTGCAGCAACGCAGCTGGGCACATAGAGGACAGTGTACCTGTTTTAGACCGATTTTAGATAAAAAAGCCCCCGCCGGGTACTGCTTGTTTCCGGCGGGGGTTCGCTCCGGCAGGGTGCGTAGGAAAATAAAAGGGTCGAATTAGGGCTCCGCAGTCACGTGCGCGCGACGATTTTTCTGCCAGCAACTCTCAGATTCGTCCGTGCACACGGGCCTTTCCTTGCCATAACTCACCACGGCCAACTGGGGACCCGGAATACCCATCGAGGACAGGAATTCCTCGACAGCGTGCGCCCGGCGATCGCCCAGCGCTACATTGTACTCGGCCGATCCGCGCTCGTCGGTGTGGCCTTCGATGACCAGCTTCTGATTGGGATAGTCGGCCAGAATTCCGCGGATCACGTTCACGTCGTCCTTCAAAGCCACGCTGGCGTCGGACCGGATGGTGCTCTTGTCATAGTCAAACAGGGCGTCTTCGAGGCGAGCCAGTTCATCGCTCAGCCTTTTACGGACTTCCGGCGGCATGGTCGTCGGCCGGTTCGACCGAGCTGCAACCTGCCTGTCGGGCGCGGAAGCGGTCTGCGTCCTGGCCTGCGTGCGGGCAGGCTGTGAGGAAGGAGTGGCCACCGGGGTTATGTTGGGAGGTTTGTTGACGGCGGCCACCTTTCTTGAACAGGCTGCGACCGACAAGAACGCAATCACAGCTATCCCCATCACGAGTGAGTTCGCTTGCTTCATAGGCTTGTCTCCATTAAGGCATTCGGCGGCGAGCCCGACAATCCCATGTAGACGGTATTCCTTAACTGGCGGCTCAGGTTAGACTTAGGATTCCGATGTTGCCGTCGCCCAGTACCGGAAGGACGCCTGCTGGCCGGCCGTTCCTCCTGGCCGGCTTCGGGAGCCTCCTGCTCCTGATGCTGGTGGCCGGCGGCTATGCCCTGAGAACGCTCGAACAGGTCCGCACCAGCGACCTGGTGGAGCGCGACAGCTACCTATCGCGCGACCGCGCGCTCGATCGGATTCGAACCGGGATTTACCAATCGGCCATTGTGATGCGCGATTACCTTTTGGCGCTGGATCAAAAGAGCGGCGCGGCGCAGATCGAACGGTTCGCCGAAACCCGCGCCCAAACCGACCGGGCGCTGGCCGAATGCACTAACCTGATCGATCCCACCGAGAGTGCCGCCTTGCACGAATTGCAATCGGAGCTCCAGGTGTACTGGAAGCTGCTGGCCTTCATTTCCCAGATCCCGGCCGAGAACCGGCAGCTCCGTGGTTCGGAATACCTGTCCACCCAGGTTCGCCAGCATCGGGCGGAGCTGATCCAGATGGTGGACCAGCTGGACGCGATCAGCGCGCGCCAAATGGCCGCATCGGACGCCCGGATGAGTGAGACCTTCGGCCGGCTGCGCCGCCGCCTGGCGCTGATCCTGGCTGTGGCCGTGGGGATGGGCCTGCTGCTGGCCGGGTTCACCATTTGGCGGACCTTACGGCTGGAACGGGAGCTGGAACAGCGCTATCGGGAAGTTCTGACCGCCCAGCGGGAACTGACAGAACTGTCCGCGCGCCTGGTTTCGGCCCAGGAAGAGGAGCGGCGCAGCATATCGCGGGAGCTGCATGACGAGGTCGGCCAGTCGCTTTCGGCCCTGCTGATGGAGGCTGGCAACGCCGCGGCAAGTGTTCCTCCCGACGATACCCACGTCCGGCAGCACGTGGATTCGATCAAGAAGCTGGCCGAAGCCAGCGTGAACATCATCCGCAACATGACGCTGCTGTTGCGGCCCTCCATGCTGGACGATTTCGGGCTGGTGCCCGCTCTTGAATGGCAGGCGCGCGAGGTTTCCAAACGCACCGGAATTCGCGTGCACGTGGCGGCAGCCGAGACGGCCGGGGAACTGCCCGACGCTCTGAAGACCTGCATTTACCGGGTGGTCCAGGAAGCCTTGCACAATTGCTCCCGCCACGCTCAGGCGCGCTCGGTGCGCGTGGTGGTGCGCCAGGAGGAGTCCAGGATCGTTCTTTCGGTAGAAGACGACGGCCGGGGTTTCGACGCCCGCCGCGTACGCGGTCTGGGCCTGGTGGGCATGGAGGAGCGGGTCCGTCATCTGGGCGGCGCCTTCAACATCCGTTCCTCCCCGGGCACGGGGACCGTTGTCGATGTGGAGTTGCCCCTGGCGAGCTGAAACATGACCCGAATTCTTCTAGCCGACGATCACACTGTCATGCGCAACGGCTTGCGCCTGCTGCTGGAACGCCAGCCGGATCTCAAAGTGGTTGGCGAAGCCGCGGACGGGCGCCAGGCCGTGGATCTGGCCGCGGCCGAAAATCCCGACGTGGTGATCATGGATATCGCCATGCCCCAATTGAACGGTGTCGAAGCCACGCGCCAGATCGTCAACCGGAATCCCAATGCCGCCGTGGTGATCCTCAGCATGCACACGGATGAGAGCTACGTGATCCGGTCGCTCAAGGCCGGCGCGCGCGCCTATCTGCTCAAGGATTCCGCGGAGGCCGATCTGATTGCCGCCATTGGAGCCATCACCGAAGGCAAATCCTTCTTCAGTCCCGCGATCCGGAGCCTGCTGAAAGAGGACTACATGCACCAGCTCGACGAGCTCGGCGCCGAAGACAGCTACGAGCTGCTCACCAACCGCGAGCGCGAAGTGCTGCAACTGGTGGCCGAGGGCAAGAGCAACAAGGAAATCGCGGGGATGCTCAATCTCAGCCTGTACACGGTGGAAACCCACCGGACGCATATCCTGCAAAAGCTGAACCTGCACAGCGCCCCGGAACTGATCCTGTACGCGGTGCGCAAAGGGATCATCAGTTAGCTTTCCGGAATTCCCACGCCGCGTACATCCAATCGGAAGAAACCGGCACATTCATCGCCCGCATCAGCGCTTTGTGGGCCGGTGAAAACGGCACGTAAGGATGCAGTTGCCCTTTCCACGACTGCCGCAGCCCGGTCTCCAGGCGCTCCAGCACATGGCCGGGCGTGACATCGCGCGGATTGCGCATAAACCAGACGTGGCGGATCGCGGGGTTGGCGAGTTCGCGGCGCGCGGTATCCGCGTCCTGTTCGGTAAAGATTTGCCGCGTGGAGAAACCCGGCAGGTAGTACTCGAGCACGACGCCGCTCAGATTCGGCCCGTCGACCAGGACCAGCGTATCGGACGGGGAAGAGCTGTTGGCGATGTCCTTCGCGATGCGGTCCATGGGCGCCAGATAGCCGATATTCAGGAGATCGCGCGCCTGGAAATAGCTCGCGATACCCACCAGGTTCGCGGCCAGCAGCGCTGCCGCAATCACGCCTCCCCCGCGCGGACTGGCTTGCGCTCCTTTGGCGATCGCCAGCAAGGCGAGCGGTAACAAGAACAGCAGCCGCGCCGGGCCGAACGCATAGGACACCCAGCCGGCCACACCCGCGAATCCGATCAGGGCCGTCAGTAGGGCGGGGAGCAGCCAACGGCGCGCAGATCGGGTTCCCATCCACAGCAGCCACGCGACAGGGATCGCCAGCAAGGCGGTCACCGGCAGCATCCACACCGGGATCGCTTCGCCATAGAAGAAAGAGAAGATCCAGTAGGCCAGCTTGACGCCCCACTCGAGAATCGTGTGATTGGCGATCAGAAGCAGACCGGGTTTCGCGCGCCACGCTTTTAGCACCGATGCGAGCGTCATGAGCCAAGGCAGGTAGGCTGCCAGCACGATCGCGTTTCCCGCCAGCAGGCGGCTGGGACGCTCACGTGCGCTCCGAAGCAGCAGTAAATTCGCGCCGGCCCACGCCGCGATCCCCGGCACGTAGTGCGTGTAGAGCAGCGCCGCCAGCGACGCGGCACAGATCAGCAGCCTTTTCCAGGAAGCGAATTCCTGGCTCCAGCGCCAGGCGGCCCAGCACACCACGACGAATCCCAGAACCTGCAAGCTGTAGGATCGCGCCATGCGCGAATAGAGCAGCAGGCAGGCGGAAAAAGTCCATAGCGCCAGACACCATGCGCGCAGCCGCGGCGGGGCATGCTGCAGCCACAGGCGGTCCAGCGCGATGGTGGCCAGCAGCGCGAAGACGACCGACAGCCATCGCAGCTGAACCAGAACATCGCCGGGCACGATTTGAATCCGATCGGGAAAGATCCGGATCCAATAGTGCGCGAGCAGGAAATAGAGCGGCGGATGCACATCGCCGCGGACCGTCTCGAGCATCGCTCCCACCGTTTGTTGCGCGGCGCGCACGGTGAACAGCTCGTCGTTCCACATCGGCAGCAGGTCCAGGCGATGGGTCATCAGCGCCGCCTGCACGATCAGGCAGAGGATGAGCCACGCGTATGTTCGGCGAATGTTCGTCAAGGTCCGAAAGTTGAGGTTAGCGTACCTGAGGTAACATGTTGGCGGAGACCGCCATGCACTATTCGGATGTCACACCCAAGGAAATCTATCTGAACCGGCGCAGATTCCTCGCCGCAGCCCTGGCGCTACCCATTCCCGCCGCCGCCGCGACGCTCAATGCCGCCAAAACCTCGTTCCATGCGGGTGGCGAGAAGGTCACGTCCCAGAAAATCGTCACCAGCTACAACAACTTCTACGAATTCGGCACGGGCAAGGATGAGCCGGCCAAGAATGCTCCCAAGTGGAAACCCAGTTCGCCGTGGACTGTCCGCATCGAAGGCGAAGTGGCGCAGCCCAAAACGCTGGACCTCGATCGGATTCTGAAGCTCGCGCCGCTCGAAGAGCGCATTTATCGTCACCGCTGCGTGGAAGCCTGGTCGATCGTGGTGCCCTGGATCGGATTCCCGTTGAGCGCGCTGTTGAATCAAGTGAAGCCGACCGGCAAGGCGAAGTTCGTCGCCTTCGAAAGCTTCTACGATCCGCAGTTGATGCTCGCGCCGAGGAAGGCGGGCATCGAGTTCCCTTACGTGGAAGGCCTGCGATTGGATGAGGCCATGCATCCCCTCGCGCTGCTGACCGTGGGGATGTACGGCGAGACGCTGCTCAACCAGAACGGCGCGCCTCTCCGGCTGGTGGTCCCCTGGAAATACGGGTTTAAGAGTATCAAGTCGATCGTGCGGATCCGCTTCTTGGCCGAGCAGCCCCCGACGACCTGGAACAAAAGCTGGCCCGCGGCGTACGGCTTCTACTCCAACGTGAATCCCAACCACGACCATCCCAATTGGGACCAGAACGAAGAGCAGCGACTGGGCGAAGGCGGCTTGTTCAGCGCCAAAATTATCAAGACGCAGATGTTCAACGGATACGGCGACCAGGTTTCGAAGCTTTACGCCGGACTGGACCTCAATCGCAACTATTGATTCGCTCGCCGCGGCTCGCAGGGTCAGCAGCGGAAGTTACTCCGCTCTTAGCGCTTGGACCGGCTTTTTTCTATTTGATGGCGACCGCGTTAGGCGGCGTCGCGATTCCGCCTTCCAGAACCATCGGCGCCGACACCACCATGAATTCGTAACGCCGGTCTCGCGCGCAATCCTCGGCCAGCGGCGCCAGGACAAACAATTCGCCTAAGGGCAGCCCCAGTAGAGGCAAAGCCCGGTAATGCAGAATTTTCTCGTCGGCGAAATTGGCGGGCAGAGGTTCCACTCCCGGGCAATCGGTTCCGATCGCGGCGACGCGCTGGTCCCACAGCCACGCGACCATTTCCCGTGTAGCCTCAATCCCGACGGCTGTCACGCGTTCAAACGTCGACATGCCGCCCTTTTGTTCCGGCGTACATTGCTCATAGCTTTCCATCCAGCCGGTGCGGATCAGCAGAATCGTGCCGGGCTTGAGCGTCGTGCCTTGATGCTCCAGCGCGCCTTTGAGATCCGCGAGCGTGAATACGTCCCGCTCCAGAGGCTGGATCTCACGGCCCGTGGCCTGGCGGAAACCGAATGCGTCAATCAGCACGCCCCGGCCTACGAATCTCCCGGCCCATCGATGGATGCTCAGCTCACCGCCCGGACCGATCTGGTTGGGTTGGACGCCGTTGTAGTAACACCCCAGGCTGGGGTAGCCGACGTGGGCCAGCCCATCCCACTGGCTCCCTTCCTGCGTATTGAAGTTGCTTACCACATCGTCATTGGCGAACGGACCCAGCGGAACCACCTGGTGGCTGACCGTGGCCCGGCCAAACAGCGTCGGCTTGGCGAAGCCGATCTTGGCATCCAGCCGGAAGACGGTTCCGGTCTGCACCAGGCGCGCGGCGTCGACGACGCCCTGGGGCGTCAGAAAGTTCAGGCAGCCGAACTGATCGTCATCGCCAAACACGCCCCAGGAAGATTCCGGCGGGGCGCCCTTTTTGACCGGCAACTGATCGAAGCTGGGGATCTTGGCCCAATCGAGATTTTTCATTTTTCAACGATAGCTCATTGCCGTTGCGAGAGCGCTTTGCCGGGATACCGTGAATCCAGTACCTGCGGACTCCCGGCTACGGAGTTACTATGGGATGGGAGACTGTGAACCATGCTGATCCGGAAACCTGCTGACCTCCACTATTCCGATGTCACGCCGAAGGAAGTCTATTTGAACCGGCGCCGTTTTATGGGCGCGGGAGCCGCGACGCTGGGAGCCGCAACGCTAGGAAGTTTGGCGCTGCCATCCGCCGCGCTGGCGACCGCCAAGATCAACGGTCTGGTCCAGACCGGTCCCGATCACAACCTGGGGAACGAAAAGCCTTCGCCCAAAGCCACCGTCACCAGCTATAACAACTTTTATGAATTCGGTACGGACAAGGGAGATCCTTCCCAGAATGCGCCGAAATGGAAAGTGCCAGCAGAATGGCCCATCCGCATCGAAGGCGAGGTCTTGCAGCCCAAGACGTTAAGCCTGGATCAGGTGATGAAGCTGTCGGCGCCGGAAGAGCGCATCTACCGGCATCGCTGCGTGGAGCGCTGGTCGATCGTGGTGCCATGGATCGGATTCTCACTGAGCACGCTGCTCAAGCAGGTGCAGCATACCGGCAAGGCCAAGTACGTGGCCTTCGAGACCTACTACGATGCGAAAGCGATGCTATCGCCGCGCGAAGCCGGCATCCCCTTCCCCTACGTGGAAGGTTTGCGCCTGGACGAAGCCATGCATCCGCTCACGCTAATCGCCTTCGGGATGTACGGCGAGACCATGCCGAATCAAAATGGCGCACCCATCCGGATCGTGGTCCCGTGGAAATACGGATACAAGAGCATCAAGTCGATCACGCGAATCCGCTTCGTCGAGAAAGAGCCGCCCACGGACTGGAATTTGTACTCTTCCCACGAGTATGGCTTTTATTCGAACGTGAATCCGGAAGTCGACCATCCGCGCTGGAGCCAGAAGGTAGAACGAAGGCTGGGAGGCGGTTTCCTGGGACAAGGCACGGAAATGCCGACCGTAAAGTTCAACGGTTATGGCGCGCAGGTGGCCAGCCTGTACAGCGGGATGGATCTGGTGAAATATCACTAGTCCGCACGTTGTTTAGCCGGTTGTAGCACCGCATGAATCGATTTCTCTCCAGCAAATGGACCAAGGTGGCGCTGTTTGTGCTGGCTCTGGTGCCACTGGGGATACTGCTGTGGTTGTGCTGGCACGCGTACAATAGCGGCGATCCGACGGAATACGTCACCGCGAATCCGATCGAATACATCACCCACTACACCGGCGACTGGACCATTCGTTTCATCTGCTTCACCTTGTGCATCACGCCGCTGCGGATGCTGTTCAACCGGCCGCAGATTACTCGCTACCGCCGGATGCTGGGCCTGTTCGCGTTTTTCTACGGCTGCGTCCACTTCGCGGTCTGGCTCTTTCTGGATCCCCGGCAAAACACGATTCCCGCCATATGGGAAGACATCGTCAAGCGCCGTTACATCACGGTCGGCATGCTGGCGCTGCTGGCCATGCTTCCTTTGGCGATCACGTCCACGGCGGGCTGGGTGCGCAGGCTCGGGTTCCAACGCTGGAAGAACCTGCACAAGCTGATCTATCTGACGGCGGTCGCGGCCGTGATCCACTACTGGTGGCTGGTGAAGTCCGACATCCGCCTGCCGTTGATGTACGCAGCTATCGTGACGGTGCTGCTGGGGTATCGCGCGGTCGCCTGGATGCGCGCGCGCAATCGGAAGCCCGCGGCGGATCGTACCTCGCGACCCACGGTTTCAGCCGGCTGATTTCGGATTAGCAGCGGCTTCCGCGTTGGGAGGGGTCAGCACCGCCACGCAATTGCGCCCCTGGTGCTTGGCCATGTACAGAGCGTCGTCGGCCAGATGGATGAGTTCATCGGCGGTCGATTCTCCGTTCGGGCGCCAACTGGTGGCCCCGAAACTGCACGTAACCACATGTGCGACGTCCCCGATCAACATCGGTTCATTGGCTAGCGCGCAGCGCATGCGCTCCGCCTGGTTGGCCGTGCAGCGCTCGTCGCAGCCTGGAAGAATGATGAGAAACTCTTCTCCGCCGTAGCGGCCGATGGAATCGTAAGGCCGCATGGCGGCCGTCATGCGCCGGGTGAACTCGCGCAGCACGGCGTCGCCGGCGAAATGGCCGTAGGTATCGTTGACCGACTTAAAGCGGTCCAGGTCCGCCAGCACCACGCCCACCGACCGCTGCTCGCGGGTAGCCCGAGACAGCTCGCGCGTCAGCACGTCCAATATCGAAGAGCGGTTCCAGATCCGCGTCAGAAAGTCCTTGGTGGCCTGCTCGCGCAGTTCCTCGCGCGCGGACACCAGTTCGCGCTGCAGGTCGATGATGCGCGTTCCGGCGCGCAGGCGAACCTTGAGCTCGTGCTGATCGAAAGGCTTAGTCAGATAGTCGTCCGCGCCGGCCTCGAGACCTTCGATCAGATCCTCGCGCTGGCTTTTCGAGCTGAGCAGGACAATGTAGGTATAGTCCAGGTCGCGGTTCTTGGATTTATCTCGCACGCGGCTGCAAACTTCCGGTCCGGTAAGTCCCGGCATGACCCAATCGAGAATCGCGAGCCGGGGAGGATTTTCGCCTTGCAGCGCATTCCACGCTTCCGCACCGTCGGTGGCGACCACGACTTCGTACCCCCACTTCCGGAGGGTAGCCTCCAGAAGGTGCCGGGAGACGACGCTATCGTCGGCGATCAGAATGCGCATATGGTCCTAAGGTGGGCGACTTGCCACCCTACCCCTAGGATATATCGGCAGGTTTCCAGATTCCCTTGGATTGAACGCGCGCGGCTGCTATCCAGTCGCGTATCATGGAATTTGGAGACCCTCCGGGCCCGGACTTTAGGGGTACCGGCCGCTTTCGCCAAGGAGAAAGTATGCAGAATTCCGTTCTGGTTCCGATGGTCGTCGAGCAGACTTCGCGAGGCGAGCGAGCCTTCGATATCTACTCGCGCCTGCTGAAGGAAAACATCATTTTCCTGGGTACGCCCATCGACGACAACGTGGCGAACCTGATCATCGCCCAGATCCTGTTCCTGGCGGCGGAGGACCCGGAGAAGGATATTTCGCTCTACATCAATTCTCCCGGCGGTTCGATCACGGCGGGACTGGCGATTCTCGACACGATGCGTCTGGTTCAGCCGGATATCATCACCTATTGCGTGGGACAAGCGGCTTCGATGGCGGCCGTCCTGCTGGCCTGCGGGACCAAGGGCAAGCGGCACAGCCTGCCGCATGCGCGCATCCTGATCCACCAGCCGTCCATGAGCGGCCTGGGCGGACAGGCTACGGACATCGACATCTACGCCCGCGAGATCCTGCGAATGCGCGAAACGCTGAACGATATTCTGGCGAAGGCGACCGGCCAGCCGGTGGAAAAGATCGCCCGCGATGTGGATCGCGACTACATTCTGGAGCCGGTTCAGGCGCTGGAGTATGGCATCATCGATCACATCATCGAGAGCCGCTCGCTGCAGCCGGTGACCAAGTAATCAGAAAAGGGGACAGAGTAGCCTTTCCGTTTTTTCTACCAAGTAGCCGGTGACGACGTAGTTTTCCGGTTCCGGGTAAAAGTTTTCCGAACCTCCGCCTTTGTAAGCGGAACGGTCTTCTGAACCACTCCGGTCACCTTCACGTCGATCGAGACGATCGCAGGCGGTTTGGGCGGCCGCGAGGCGTACCAGCCACCCACCAGCGTGATGGTCAGAGCCGCTGTAGACGAGCTCCATTTCCACCACGGCACGGGACTATTTTGAATCCTGGAACGCGGCATCGTAGCTGGTCCGTCCATTGTTCCAGTAGAGCAGGTGATGATCGCCCATGAAGTCCGGGCCGGGGGCATCCATTTCAAACCCGCGATCGCTGAGCGGAACACCGGATGTCGAAGCCGCCCGGGCGAGGTCGGGCCGGTCTTGCAGATTGCGCAGATCCAGCGTGACGAGGCGTCCCGACTCACGTAGCGCTTTGAATACACCCAACCGGTACACCTGAACCGGCTCGTCGCCGGCCTCGATCTGCACGCCGCGAATCAACAGACAGTTGTCCAGGATCGCGCGCAGCCGGGTGTACACCTGCTGCGGATCGCCCTCCAGCTGGCGGATGCCCAGGACGAAATCGACGCCGTATTCCGCGGCCATTTCCGAAAGAATGCGCAAGCGTTCGATGTCCGCGTCGGCCCAGGAGATCGTCAGGCTCAGGCGGTTTAGACGAGCGCGCGCGAGCATCTGAAAATAGGCGCGCCAGTGTGTCTCTGAGGTGAACCAGGGCTGGGTGAGATCGTAGGTGCGGAGCGTCATGCGGACTTCGCGCACGGCCGTCGCCGGTTTCCCGCTGGTTGCTTTGAGCCGTCCCTTCTCGCGAATCTGCTCGGACGCTTCGATCAGTCCATACATCAGGCCGCGCAAATCGCCGCCGGTGATGCGCGCGAGACCGGTCTTGTACAGCGTGATGCTGAACGTTTCAGGAGGATTCAGACTGAGCTCGGTATCGACATGCAGCCTGATCTTACGCTCGGCCACAGCGGCATCCAGTTCCGCTTTGCCGAAATCGACCGGGCTGGCCGCGTGCGCCGAGGCGAGAATAAGGAGAAAAAGCGCGGGGACAGCCAGCATAATTCCGCGGCCGCCCTTCGCGAAAGAACCGGTATCGTGCGCCGCGGAAATATGTAGGCTGTCCCTGTTAATCCACAACGACACTCCAGCCCCTCCGCGATAGATTGCGATAGATGACGGCGAAACCAATCGCGCCCATCGCCAACAGCTCGAGTCCGGTGCCCGTCTCATGCAGCAGAAGTTTTCCCACGCCGAACAGCGCGCCATAGATCAGCATACAGCCTCCTCCCCAGCACAGGAGATTGGAGAGCCCATCGCGCGAAGGATGGACCTCCGGAGCGAGGGCGGCGATCCGCGACCACCCTGTCTTAGACGGGCGAGTCCGGCGATAGAAAGCAACCAGAACCTCAGTTTTTTCGGGAGCGGTGAGGAACGTCACGGCTAGCCAAACGGCAGTGGTGACGGCCACGGTGACGATCATCAGCCAGGCGAAGTCCAGAGGCTTGTCGGTATCGAGGCCGAATCCGGCTTGCAGCCCCACCGATACGACGAAAGCCGTCAGCATGGCGGAAACTTCGCTCCAGGCATTGATGCGCCACCAGTACCAGCGAAGCAGAAGCACGCCGCCGGTGCCCGCGCCGGTCACGATCAGCAGCTTCCATGCGCCCGCGATCGAATCGAGATAGAACGTCACCACGGCCGAGACCAGCGTGAGAAACACCGTGGCCAGCTGCGAAACGGTCACATAGTGTTTCTGGCTCTTGCCGGGTTTCCAGAAGCGGCGATAAAAATCGTTCACCAGATAGCTCGCGCCCCAGTTGAGCTGCGTCGCGATGGTGGACATGTAGGCCGCCGCGAACGCCGCCACCATCAGGCCGCGCAGCGAAGGCGGCAGCGTCAGGATCATGACGCGAATGTAGCCCGTCTCGGGCTTTTCGAGGCCCGGGAACAGGATCAGCGACGCGAGGGCTACCAGGATCCACGGCCACGGCCGAATCGCGTAATGCGCGACGTTGAACCACAGCGTGGCGAGCAGCGAATTCTTTTCGTCCTTCGCGCTTAACATGCGCTGCGCGATGTAGCCTCCGCCGCCCGGCTCGGCTCCCGGATACCAGGTCGCCCACCAGTTGAGCGAGATGTACACCAGGAACGTGAGCAGCGGCATCCAGGCCGAGTGGAGATCGGGCACGAAGTTGAGCACGGATCCACTTTGCGAACCGCTGGCAGCGGCTCGGGCCACATCCAGCAGCAATAGCTTCTGTTTCATCGCCTCCATGCCGCCCACAGCCCGCACGGCGAACACCGCCAGCACGATCACCATGCCCATCTTGACTACGAACTGGAACAGATCCGTCACCAGCACGCCCCAAAGTCCGGAGAGCGTCGAAATAAACGATGTCAAGGCGATCAGGCCGATCACGATCGCTAGGGCTTCCAGCTTGCCGACCCCCAGGATCAGCATCAGGATGTCCACCATGGCCTTGTTGACCCAACCGAGGATGATGCAGTTGATCGGAATCCCCAGGTACAGCGCGCGGAATCCCCTCAGGAAAGCGGCGGGCCGCCCGGAGTAGCGGATCTCGGCGAATTCGACGTCGGTGGTCACGCCGGATCTTCGCCACAGGCGCGCATAGAAAAACACCGTCAGCATGCCGCTCGAAACGAAGCACCACCACAGCCAGTTGCCGGCGATCCCATTGGCCGCCACCATCCCGGTGACCGCGAGCGGCGTATCGGCGGCGAAGGTGGTCGCGACCATGGAGGTCCCGGCCAGCCACCACGGCACGTTGCGGCCGGAGAGGAAAAATTCGTCGACGCTCGACTGCGCGCGCGATTTGTAATAGAAGCCGACGGCGAGGTTAAACAGGAAATAGAGCCCGACCACGGCCCAGTCGGCGAAGGTGAGTTGCACTTGGGAGAGATTATAGCGAGTCCGGACAAACCTTCCAGCGTACAATAGCGGTTTGCGGCATTTTCTGCGTACTCACATCCCGGACGGCCCGCGGATCCTGCTGATCGAAAGCGGGCCGCGGCCGGTGATCGAGAGGGTGATCCTTCATTTGCGGGACCAGTTTGGCGAGGACGTGGAGATGGATCTGGTCACCTGCTATGCCGGGGAGCCGGACGGATTCCGGGGCCGCGTTTTTAATGTGAACGATTACGGCGGCGCCACGGGACGCGATGCCTTGTGGGCCGATCTCGTTCAACGGAATTACTCCGCAGGCGGCGTGGTTTGCGCGGCCGTGCCCATCATGACCAAGTGGAAATGGTGGCTCGCCTATAAGGCCCCCGCGAAGATTTTCATCATCAACGAAAACGCCGATTATTTCTGGCTGGATCGCGCGCACCTCAGCCAGTTGCGGCGGTTCGCGATGCACCGCTTGGGGATCAGCGGATCGGCTGCGGTGCCGTCGCTGGTGCGGCTGATATTTTTTCCGATCACGCTCGCCTATCTGTTGTTGTACGCTGGCACGGTACACCTGCGAAGGAAACTACGACAAATATGAAAGCTGTCTATATCGAACAACCCGGCGGAATCGACGCGATGCATTACGGCGATTTCCCCACACCTCAACCAGGACCCAATGAGGTTCTGGTCAAGATCGCGTACTCGGGCGTCAACTTTATCGATACGTATCACCGCAGCGGGCTGTACAAGCTTCCTTTGCCGGCGGTGATCGGATCGGAAGCCTCCGGAACCGTGGAGAAGCTGGGCGAGGGCGTCACTGGTCTCAAGCCCGGTGATCGCGTAGCTTATACACTCGCTCGCGGGTCATATGCCGAGTATCACGCGGTTCCCGCGGGCAACTTGGTGAAGATTCCCGACAATGTGGATGATGCAACCGCGGCCGCATCCATGCTGCAAGGCTGCACGGCGCACTATCTCACGCATTCCACGTTTCCGCTGAAAAAAGGGCAGACCGCGCTGGTTCACGCGGCGGCGGGCGGCACCGGAAGGCTGATCGTGCAGATGGCCGGCCAGATCGGCGCGCGCGTGATTGCGACGGTCGGATCGGAAGCCAAGGCCAAGCTTACGTTGGGCGATGGCGCCTCCGCGGCCATTCTCTACAACAGCCAGGACTTCGTCGCGGAGACCAAGCGCCTGACCGATGGCCAGGGCGTCGAGGTGGTTTATGACGGCGTCGGCCAGATGACGCTGCTCAAGGGCTTCGATTGCCTCAAGCCTCGCGGCATGATGGTGTCCTTCGGCCAGTCGAGCGGTCCCGCGGCTCCGGTCGATCTGCTGCTGCTCAGCCAAAAGGGATCGCTCTACGTGACGCGGCCGACTTTGTTCACCTATATCGCCAGCCGCGAGGATCTGGAGTGGCGCTCGTCCGATCTGTTCCGCTGGATCGGCGAGGGCAAACTCAAAGTCAACATCGATAAGGTCTATCCGCTGGCGGAAGCGGGACAGGCGCATCGCGATCTGGAAGGCCGCAAGACTACCGGGAAGTTGCTGTTGAAGATTTAAACGCTAAAACGCTAAAGGGGGACAGACGACATTTTGCGCCAGACGGGCGGCACGGAGTGAGATGGCTCTCGCGAAAAATCGTCTGTCCCCTTTAGCACCCCCTACCGCGACAGCGTGACCATCGCCTGCGCTTCCGCCGAGCGGCCTTCGCCCACTGGTCCGACACCTTCGGCCGTTTTGAACTTCACCGACACGCGCTCGGCCTCAATCGCCAGCGTTCGTGCGAGCGACTCGCGAATCGGCTGGCGGTAGTCCTTCAGTTTTGGCGTTTCCAGAATTACAGTCGAATCCACGTTTACAATGCTGAATCCGAGGTCGCGCACCAACCCCGCGGCGTGCGCCAGAAAGCGGAGGCTATCGGCGTCTTTCCAGCGCGGATCGGTATCCGGAAAGTGCATCCCGATATCGCCCAGGGCAGCCGCGCCCAGCAGGGCGTCGGTGATGGCATGAGCCAGGATGTCGGCGTCCGAGTGGCCCTCCAGTCCGAACTCGCTGGGCACGGTGACGCCTCCTAGAATCAGCGGCCGCCCGGCGGCGAGACGATGTACATCCCAGCCCAGTCCGGTTCGAATTTCATTCGCTCCCGAACTCACGAGGCTGTTTCGCCCGCCACTTCTTGGGAGAGGAACAAGCGCGCCAGCTCCATATCGGTGGGCTTGGTGATCTTGATGTTGCGATCGCTGCCCTGCACCACATGGACGTCGAGCTCTTCCAGGCGCTCCACCAGGCTGGCTTCGTCGGTTCCGGTGAAGCCGTCTTTGCGAGCCTTATCGAACGCGCGTTTGAGCAGCTCGAACTGGAACACCTGGGGCGTCTGCGCCATCACCAGGTGCTCGCGGGAAAGCGTCGCACGGATCTTATTCTTGTGCACCTGCTTGACGGTATCCACGGGGACGATCCCGACAATCGCCGCGCCATATTTCCCCGCCTCGGCGATCACTTTTTCGACCAGCTCGGAATCGATGAACGGGCGTACCGCGTCGTGCACCGCGACCAGGTCGGTATCGGGGGCCAGGGTCGCGAGCGCGTTCTCGACGGATTGCTGGCGGCTTTCCCCGCCTTCGACCACATGTACCGGCTTGGCCGGGTGCTCCTGGTGGATCAAACCGCGAGCCCAGTCCATATCCTCGGCACGTAGCGCGACCACGATTTCGGTGACCGAGGGGCACAGTAGAAACTTGCGGATGGTGTGGATGAGGATCGGCGCCCCTTCCAGCAGCATGAACTGCTTGCGGCTGGTGCCGGACTTTTCGCGGCCCATGCGGGTGCCGAGACCGGCGGCGGGAAGGATGACGGAAACGTTCATGAGTGGGCTCTCTTTAGGAGCGAACTACTGATTGTAATGAATTCGACGAGACTCTGCCGCCTGCCGGGCCCTACCCGCCGCCGGCCGCTTCCCGCTGGGGCCGCTCGCTCTCTTTGTCGTGGACCGTGTGCGCGCGCTCATCGAAGCGGGCGAAGATCATCTTGCCGGCAGTGGTCTGCAGGACGCTGGTCACCGCGACGTCGATGGTCTTCGAAATCAGCTTGCGCGCATTGTCCACCACCACCATGGTGCCGTCGTCCAGGTAGGCCACGCCCTGGTTGTACTCTTTGCCTTCCTTCAAAATGAACACGCGGATGGTTTCGCCCGGCAGCACCACCGGCTTGAGCGCATTGGCCAGATCGTTGATGTTCAGCACCTCGACGCCGCGCAGTTGCGCGACCTTGTTCAAGTTGAAATCGTTGGTGACGATTTTGCAGGAGTACAGTTTGGCCAGCTCGATCAGCTTCATGTCCACTTCGCGGACGTTGGGAAAATCGTCTTCCAGGATCTGGATGTTCAGCTGCGGCATTTTCTGGATCCGCTGCAGCACGTCCAGCCCGCGCCGGCCGCGATTGCGCTTCATCCCATCCGAGGAATCCGCCACCATCTGCAGCTCGTGCAGCACGAATTGCGGAATCACCAAGGAGCCATCGATAAACCCGGTCTCGGCAATATCCGCGATCCGGCCGTCGATGATGACGCTGGTATCCAGAATCTTAAAGGAAGTCTTGGTGGCTGTCTCTCCGCCGAACAAGCCGCCCAGGGCCGCCAGGTTCAGCATCTCGCCCTTCGCGGCGCCCACCACCAGGCCGCAGTAGGTCATCAGCGCGAGCACCAGGATCTCCAGAAAGGGGACCGTGTTATCGCTGTCCGGCATGGCCTTTTCGAGCACCAGCGAGATGAGGTATGCGCCCAGGATCCCCAGAACGCTGCCGAAGGCCGCCCCGATCAGGCGCCGCATGCTGACTTGCTTGATCCGGATCTCGAACACCACCACCGCGATGCCGGCGACTACGCCCACTCCCGCGGCCACCGGACCATCCAGGTTGAAGGGATGGAGAAAATAGGCGGCAAACGCCAGGACAGCGATAAAAAGAAGCCTGATAATCAGCAAATCGCCCATGGAATGAAAGCCCGCTCTCCGGCGGGCACGGAATATTAAGATTGCTTAGGGGTCGAGTATAGCACCCTTTCCAGCGGCTTCTTCGAGTCGTGTACCGGGCGCTAGAGGAAGGACTTAGAGGGCTTTCGCGAGCTCTTCGGCGAAGGAACTCTGGGGGCCGCGGCTTTCGCTGCGCTTAGCGAAGGTTTTCTTCGCCCGTCGCGGAGGCGGAGGCGGGCGGTGTTCGGTGCTCTGGGGAGCAGCAGCGCTCTGCCCTTCGGCATGGTTGGCTCGCGGTGCACTGGTGCCGCGGTCAGCACTGTGCGCGGATGGGGCGCCGTGCGAGGGTCCGGGACCTCCAGGACCGCCCATAGGACGACCGCCTGGGCTTGCGCCCTTGGGCCGGGCCGGTTGCGCAGGATTGGCCCGAAGCAAGCGATCCTCCAGCGGAGCACGGTCGAACCGGCGGATGATGGAATTCATCTCCTCGGTATTGGGCGCTTCGATGAACGCGAAGCCCTTGGACTCCTGCGTTTCGGGGTTGCGGATAACTTTAATTGCGTCCGCGACCAGGTTTTCGGCTGTCAGCCATCCCTTGATATCGTCCGCGGTGACCCAGGTGGGCAAATTGCCCAAGAAGACGGTAAAACTCATTCCGTGATTGTCTCTTCTCCGTGAAAGGGGGTTTTGCTTCCAGAAGGTATTCCCGGAAGCACTATCATGCTACCACACTCGATCAAGCCCGTAAATGGAGCGATCCCCGTACCTGCCTCACTTCACGACCAGCGAATACGGCATCAGGCGCTGCACGCCGCCATGGGCCAGCGATTTCCAGGGCAGATTCCCGATCACCGCGTGAATGGCCGATTCCAGCTCCGAGGTGTCACTGGAGTTCTTAAACAGCAAGTCCAGCAGTGAGCGGCGCGGCGGATAGGTGACCAAGGTCACCTGCTGGGACGCCGGGATATTGGTGCGCTGCTTGATCATCTCGACCGCGCGGTCCAGTCCGCCGATTTCGTCCACCAGCCCGTTCATCTTGGCCTGCGCTCCCAGCCACACACGGCCCTGCGCCAGCGGCTCCACCTGATCGTAGGGGCGCTTGCGCGCTTCGGCCACGCGCTCGACAAAACCGCGATAAAACACTTGGAGCTCTTTCTGGACCTTGTCTTTTTCTTCGGGCGTCAGGGGCGCAGTTTCAGAATCGATCGCGGCGAAGCGGCCGCGCGTCAGCAGCGTTTTCTTGAGGCCGATCTTATCGTACAGCCCGCTCAGGTTCACCTTACCGAAGAACACTCCGATGGAGCCGGTGAGCGTATTGGGGTAAGCCAGTATGGGGTCGCCGGTCATGGCGATAAAGTATCCGCCGGAAGCGGCCAGATCGGACATCGAAATCAGCACGGGTTTTTTCTTGCTCAGCGCTTTCATCTCGTGCAGGATGTCGTCGGAGGCGATGCCGTCGCCGCCCGGGGAATCGATGCGCAGGATCACGCCCTTGATGCTCGCATCGCCGGCCACCTGGCGGAGCTGCTGCACCATGCCGAAGGCGGTGATGCCGCTGCCGGAAACATCCTCGCCCGGATCGCCGCGTGTGATTTCGCCATCTCCAGTGACGTAGGCAATGCGAGGCTGGCCGGAGGGGTCGGCCGCCGCCGCCTTGGAGTAGCTGTGCGCGCCGATCTTCTTCAGAGTGGTCTTCAACTGGCCGTTGAGCTGCGCCAGCATATCGTCCTCGAAAATCAGCCCGTCCACCAACCCGCTATCGAGCGCGTTTTTGCCGATGAAGGGCCCCTGATCGATGACACCACGCACGGCGCCCGGAGGCAGCTTGCGGCCCTCGGCGATAACCTGCACCATGTTTCCGTAGTATTGATCCAGAATCTCGTTGGTGGTTTCCAGCGTCTCCGGGCTCGGCCCCGTTTTGGTGTACTCATCGGGCGCGTCCTTGTACTTGCCGACGTGCTCGAATTCCATGCTCACGCCCAGCTTGTCGAGCGTTCCTTTGTAGTACGTCAATTCGGCGCGCAGACCCTTTACGTCGAGCTCATCCTCGGGCGCCATGTAGATTTTGTCGGCGGCGGTGGCCAGGTAGTATTCGCGCATGGTCGCGTTGCGCAGGTAGGCGTAAACCGGCTTGCCGGATTGCTTGAACGCCATGATCTCCGCGCGCAGCTCTTCGAGCTTGGCCCAGCCGGCGTCGATGCCCCGGGGCTCCAGCACCAGCGCCTTCACGCGAGTATCGCCGGCCGCCCGGCGGAGCAGCTTCCAGGTATCGAGCACGGTGAGCGGCGGCTGCTGCTGAAAGTAAGGAATCGCGACATCGACCGGCGCCTGTTCCGGCACCGCGCCTTCCAGATTGAGGATCAGCGCGGAATTGTCGGAGACCGTGACGGGCCGCTCGCCTCCAAGCGTGGAAGCCATGCGGACGGCGGCGAACCCGAGAATCACCAGCACCAGGCCGACGAAGACGATGCCAATCACGAATCCGAAGAAGAATTTTTTCATTTTAAGATGGCCGCAAATGAACGCACATGAACGCCAATATCAGTGTAGCTCCGGAGCACTATTTGCGTTTATTTGCGTTCATGCGCGGCCAATCGGGATCGTTGTGGCGTTTTGTCCGGAGCGCACAGCACGCGGCGTTTACAAAACAGGAGAAGAAGGAATGCAAGACTCCGCGCTGCGTTGTGCGCGATAAAAAAAGGCCACGGTTGCCCGCGGCCTTTAGGTTTTACAACTCTAGGAGGATGCGTTACACGAGATTGGGAATCTTGATGATCTTCTTCTGGATGGCGTACTGCACCAGTTGCGCCTTGTTGTGAATGTCGAGCTTGCGCATCAGGTTGAACTTGTGCGCTTCGACGGTCTTCACGCTAAGATTCAGGTCGCAGGCGATTTCCTTCACCGAATTGCCTTCCGCCAGCATCTTGAGCACTTCCCGCTCGCGGGTCGTGAGAGTGGCGAAACGCGGCAAACGATTCGCCGACTTGATGCGGCTGCGGAAATCGTCCACCAGTTGGGAGAGCATGCGTGGGCTCAGATAGCTGCCGCCCCGGCAGATGTCGCGAACGGCCGCCACCAGTTGCTGGCTGGGACTATCTTTCAAAACGTAGCCGCTGGCGCCGACTTCCATGCCTTCGACCAGGTAATCCTCGTCGTCGTACATGGTCAGGAACAGGACCTTGGTTTCGGGCCGGTTCTTTTTGATCTGACGGGTTGCTTCAAAGCTGCTCAGCCCAGGCATCCCGATATCCATCAGGACCACATCCGGCCGCACCTCATTCGCTTTGTCCACGGCATCGCCGCCGTTGGACGCTTCCCCGATAACTTCCATGTCCGCTTCCGCCGAAATCAGCGTTCGGATTCCCTGGCGGAACAACGTATGATCGTCCGCCAGCATGATTCGAATCTTGGCCATAGTATTTAGACCTTGCCTTACGTAACCTTCCTACAAGAACCGCTACTTAGCTATCGGCAGTTCAATGGAAATCTTTGTACCCCTCTTGGGCCCTTCCGTACGACTTTCTACGTGGAACTCACCCCCCAAAAGGGCGACCCGCTCCCGCATTCCGGATAGGCCGAAGGATTCCCGCTTGGCTAGAGCTTCATCGATGTTGAAACCCACACCGTTATCGTCCACCACCAGCCTCAGTCTTCCATCGGCCGATACCAGGGAAATATTTACGTGGGTCGCCGCGGAGTGCTTGCCGATGTTGTTAAAGCATTCCTGCAAAAGGCGATAGGAGATCACTTCCACCTGCTGCGGCAGCACGCCCATCTTGGCCAGATGCAGCTTCACCTGGCAGTTGTTGAGCCTTTGGAAACGATTCACCAGCTGCCGCAACGCGGCTCCCAGACCCAATTGCTCCAGCACGGCCGGGCTTAAGGCCGAGATCAGGCGGCGCATTTCCAGGATGGTCCGTTCGGTCATTTCCCGGGCGTCGCGCAGCTTCGCCCGCCAATCGCCCTCGCTTTCGGGTAGGGACTGCTCCAGCAACTCCATCTGGAGCCGGATGCACAGCAGGCTTTGGCCGGCTTCGTCGTGCAGCTCACGGCTGATACGGCGCCGCTCCATTTCCTCGACATGGAGCATATGCTCGGCCAGACGGCGAACCTGCTCCTCGCGCCGGGCCAGATCCTCCACCAGGCGAGCTTTTTCCGCCGCCATCAGGCAGCGCTCGGCGGCAGCGGCCAGGAGTTCCTGTTCGCGCGGCAGCCACTCGTAAGGCTTGGCGAAACCGAATTGCATGACGCCCGCCGTGCGGCCGTCGGCCGCCAGTGGAATCGACCAGCAGGAGGGGAACCGGCTGTGCCAGCTTTCTTCCAGCAGAACGTCCGCCGCGCGGGGATCGCCATTCAAATAGCGGGGCTTGGAAAGCCTCTTGACCAGCCCTGGGCGGTTCGGAACCGACAGGGACTGGGGATCGGGACAACCCGCCCGCAGCACCCACTGGCTGGAATCTTCATTCAGCATGTACAGCCGGCCCGCGTCGGCGCGGCAGACGTGCACCAGGGTCTCAAGGAATCGCCGCAGCAGCTCCTCCAGATTGCGCGATTCGAGCTCCACTCGAAACAGCTCGTAGAAGGCCTGTGTTTCGGCCTCGCGGACCTGATAGTACGCGTTATTGAGCGTCAGGATGACGCAGAAATGGAGTTGATCGCGGACCCACTGAAAATTGGCGTGCTCATCGGGAATCAGTTCCGCGAGCGCGGGCGCCAGGAGGTGATCGTACTCCTGCAGAGCTTCGAGGATTGCGCTGGGCGGCAGATTCAGCTTGGCCAGGCGGCGGCCGTTATATTCCACCTGTTCGATGAACTTGAGGGCGGGGAGATCGCGCGCCAAGACCCGCGCCGCGGCGCCCGGCGTGATTGCCGCAAGAGCAGTACGCTGCTGCGGTTCGAAGCCCATCTCCCGCAGGCGTGCCAGGAAGCGGCGGTCGATCCGATCGGCCTGAGGCTCCAGGAATCGCGCCAGTCCTTGAAGATGAAAGCGAAGCTGGTCGCTTAATACATCCGCGGCGTCGGCGAGTTCGGGGGAAACCTGTGCAGTCTGCACGAGAACTTATTCGGCAGACTAGGGTCTTCCCTTTAGTACTGGATCGAAGGGTTTACTTCTTCGCCGGCGACCCTGCGATCAGCCGATCCAGGTCGACTAAGAGCGACAAACCGCTCAGGTTACTCTGGCCCCATTCCTTAACGATCATTCCGGCAGGGTTGATGGCGAACAAATGCGGATTATCGTACATGGGGTTCTGCGGCGTGGCTTTGAAGTAGGAGATCGCCACCTGGCCCGAATCGAACACAATGGGCGAGGTGGATTTGGTTTCCGCCAGGTACTTGGCGACGGTCGTTAGATTTTCCGGAGGGGTGACGATCGAAAGAACCGCGACTTTGACACCGTACTTCTTCTTTACTGCATCCAGCGTGACAGAAAGCTCCTTGCATACGGGGCATTCAGAATGTATAAACGCGAGCAACAGCCAGCTTCCGCGGTAATCGAGGATATCGTGCTGCTTTAGCGCGGAGTCCGGCAGGGAAAAACTAGGCGCACGGCGGTTAACAAGGCCCTGCGCGGAAAGAGTGAGCGCCGCGGCGAGGAGGATTGCTAGGCGGGAAGCAGACATAAACCTCACCCTAACATGGCTGCCGATGCCTGCGCCAACTTGCGCAGCGACTCTTCGTAAGGCGCGCGGGCCACGCCGCGTTCGCATACGATGGCGGTGACGTAGCGCGACGGAGTGACATCGAACGCCGGGTTCGCGGCGGCGATCGCTTCCGGCGCCACGGGCACTCCGAAGACATGCGTGACCTCGTCGGGCGAGCGCTGCTCAATGGGAATCAGATCGCCCGAGGCGAGCGTAAGATCGAACGTCGAGACCGGCGCGGCGACATAGAACGGGATCCCGTTCTCTTTGGCGAGCACGGCCACGGAATAGGTTCCGATTTTGTTGGCCACGTCGCCATTGGCGGCGATGCGGTCGGCTCCGACCACCACACAACCAATCCTTCCCGAGTGCAAAAAATGTCCGGCCATGTTGTCGGTGATGACGGTAGTCGCAATCCCGTCCTGTTGGAGTTCCCATGCTGTGAGTCGCGCGCCCTGGAGAAATGGGCGAGTTTCGTCGGCGAAGACGTCGATCTTTTTGCCGGCGCTGACCGCGGCGCGGATCACGCCCAGTGCCGTGCCATAGCCCGCTGTCGCGAGGGCGCCCGCGTTGCAATGCGTCAGAACGGTCTTGCCATCGGGAACCAGGGGCTCGCCGTGGCGGCCGATGGCCTGGCAGATGGCGATGTCTTCTTCGCGAATCTTTTTGGCCTCTTGGATAACGCTCCGCACGAGTTCTTCGCGCGGAGCACCTTGAAGCCGCGCATAAAGCTTCCTCATGCGCTCGATCCCCCAGAACAGGTTCACCGCCGTGGGCCGCGTCGCCGCGAGGGTCTTGCAGACCGTCTCGAAATCGGCGCCTTCCTGGACGCCCAAGGCGACGCCCATCGCGGCGGCGACCCCAATTGCAGGCGCGCCGCGGATCACCATGGTCTTGATGGCGTCGGCGACCTCGAGATAGGTGCGGCAGGTAACGAATTCTTGCTTGCGCGGCAGGCGGGTCTGATCGATCATCACCACGCCCGCATCGGTCCACTGGATGGTTTCCACCATGAGCTATCTATTTAACATACGACGTATACTAATGAACGATGAAATTGACACCCGCCGTACTTCTAAGCCTGACGCTCGCATCCATGAGTTTCGGTGATGACGGCGGCCGCCTGCTGCGGGTCGACCACTACGTTCAGGTTCACTCCACCGTTCCGGCCATCGCCGGGCAGCTTACGCAGATCTACGTGCGCGAGGTGGTGGAAGCCGGAACGGTCCTGCGCGGCGGACCGGCCGCGGATCGAGTGGCGCTTTTCATCCACGGAGCGGGCACGCCGGCGGAAGTGGCTTTCGACGTTCCTTATCAGGACTACAGTTGGATGGCGTACCTGGCGCATGCCGGTTTCGATGTCTTTTCCATGGACATGACCGGCTACGGCCGGTCCACGCGACCCGCGGCGATGAACGATCCGTGCAATCTCACCGAAAAACAGCAGGCGCTGTTCGTGCCTTCGCTGATTTCCGCGCCTTGCGCCGCCAGCTACGCGCACCAGATGACGACGCTCGCGTCGGACTGGCACGATATCGACGCCGTAGTGGATCACGTACGCGCGCTGCGTCGCGTGGACAAGCTGAACCTGCTGGCGTGGTCGCTGGGCGGACCGAGATCGGCAGGTTATGCGGCCCAGCATGCGGATAAAGTCGCCAGGCTGGTGTTGCTGGCTCCGGCTTACAATCGCGCGGCGAAAGCGGACGCGCCGGCGCAGGTGCCCGCCAACGGCGCGGCTTTCAATACGCAATCGCGCGACGAATTCATCGCGAACTGGGATCGTCAGGTGGGCTGTCCGGAGCAATACGAAACGGGCGCCCTCAATTCGGTATGGTCCGAGATGATCGCTTCCGATCCTATTGGATCAACCTGGGGGACGGGCGTGCGGCGCGCTCCGCAGGTAACCACCTGGGGATGGACCACGGCCGTGGTAGCGAAAACGCAGATCCCCACGTTGATGGTCTCCGGCGCGCAGGACAAGCAGGTTAATCCCGACAACGTGCGCGCGCTTTACGCCGACCTGGGCGCATCCAACAAGGTGTTCATCGATCTGGCGTGTTCGTCGCACAACGCAATGTGGGAGAAGAATCATCTGCTGTTGTTCGGCGCCTCGCTCGAGTGGCTGACGAAAGGGTCGGTGCAGGGCAAACAGGAAGGCATGCTGCGCCTGGGGTATTAGCGTGGTGGGCCCTGATGGACTCGAACCATCGACCAACGGATTATGAGTCCGCTGCTCTAACCGACTGAGCTAAGGGCCCAAAGTTTGTATTTACTATAACTTACTGACCGTCTCCGATCTGGTATTTCCCATCCGGTAGACGGTGGAAAAGTAGATACCGTGGCCATTCACCATTGCACTTTCAGCATAGCAATGAGTTAGTGCGGTCAGGAATCACAGCCAGGCTGGTTTGATGGACCATGCTCGAAAACTAACCGCCCCGATAATACGAGGCATCAAGCCGTGAATTTCCACGCCCATTTGTATGGTTTGCCGATCCTTCATCCGCGCGATGGTCACGAGCGGATCATCGTCAACAGCATCTTGAATCTACTGAGGGCCTTCAGGGAGTGGGATTGGTTTGCTGGAATTAGAACCGCTTCGCCTGCGGTTGTTCTTAGTGGCTTGCCAGAGACAGTAATTTCCGCTTCGCCCTCCAGCAGGAGCACTAAGGCGTCGAACGCAGCCGTATGCTCACTTAAGCCTTGGCCCTCATCGAAAGCGAACAGCGTAACAGTTCCCGTCGCTCGTTTGACAATCGTTCTGCTGACAACGGACCCCTCCTGATAATTCACAAGGCCTATCAGGCGGACGACTTCCGCGATCGGCATTTCACCCTTATTCTGTATCTGCTCCGAACTCATTTTAGGCCACCTCGCAATGGCGCCAATCTCTGTCTTACCGCCTCGATTCGCGATCAGAATCGGTCGTAGACGATAGGATGGCGCTCGTGCCGGCGAGGACGCACTTGCCCGCCGGACGTGAACACTACGATGAGTTGACGATATCACGGGCCACCTTTCTCCAGGCATCCCGCCTCGTCGAGGCTCTTGAGAAGCAAGTGTAGAAAGATAAGACCACCATACCCCTTCCACTTCTTCAGAACTTGCTGCACACGTTCGTAATCGAGTTTGCTCCTTAGGCGCAGCCAACGTCCCAGGTTGTTTCGGGCGCCAACGTCATCACCGGGAAATATGCTGGTTCTTCCCAAACCACGGAGCAGGACATATTCTGCCGTCCAGCGTCCTACTCCGGGTATTGCGACGAGGCGCTCGAAGCATTCTTTATTGTCCAACTGAGTGAGCTCTTCCAGATCGAGTCGTCCCTCGACGATTGCCTGTGCCACTCCAATCATCGATCGAGCTTTGTTGCCGCTATACCCCAGCGGTCGAAGGTCTGCCGGCTGCAGGTAGGCTAAATCTTCCGGACGAGGGAAAGCGTGCATGCCCGAGCTGAATTTCAGACCGCAGCGTTCGGAAAGGCGATTGAGAAAAATAATCCCAACCGTCAGGCTCAGCTGTTGACAGGTAATTCCGTTTACGAGACATTCAAAAACGCTAGCAAAGCGCGGAGGCTTTAACCCGCGAAATCGTTCCACCAACTGCTCCAGCCGGGCATGCCGTGAGGCGAACTCGTAAAACTCAGAAAGGTCCACGTCGATCCCCAGCAGCCGCTTCAGTGTAACTGTGACGACCTGCTCAACCGCAGGAGAAAGATTCTTTCCTGCCACTGTGACGTCCAAGATCATCGCATTCTGAGTCACCGCAACGAGGACAGGTTTGCCACTAACTGCCAGGACTCGGCGATACGTCTCGCCGTTCCAAACATCTACAGCATTCATGGCGCGACGCCGCAAGGCCCACGCAGTCGCATCCAGCCGGAATGGCATCTGCGGACGAAGGGGAAAACAAATCACATCATGATCCAACAAAAACGCACTCGAACGGCTTGGAAGTCGGCAGGTTACTGCGCGGCACGAATAAGACGTGTTGAAGGGTGTGGCGTTTCAGCACAATTGGTCTTGGTCCAGTGCATCCTTCGGTACATTGCTCGTCGGTATCCGCAACCGGCCGAGCTGAAGCAAACCAGCCGTTGCGGCGAGTTCGAGGCCAACTGTAACTATAGTGAAAATCTGATCGCCGAGGCGTCGCACTAATCTCTTTTGACACACTTTTGACGTTTCCTGCTCTACACTCGGCTAAGTATGTGAACTCAGACACCCGTGTCGACGAGATCGACGCTCAGGCGCACCCAGTACGCCAAGTGACGATTCAAGATACGAGGCTCGAAATGATCAGCCTAAAGCGAGCATATGATCCCGTTGCTTCCACCGACGGTACGCGTTTTCTTGTGGAGAGGCTTTGGCCTCGGGGCGTGAAGAAAACTGCCCTGCACGTGCACGCATGGCTGAAGGATGTTGCTCCCATCACCACCTTACGTCGCTGGTTTGGCCATGACCCAAAGAAGTGGAGTGAATTCCGGCGACGGTACTTTCACGAATTGGGCGTGCATGCGGAAGTATTAGACCCCATTCTCAAGCTCGCACGGCGCAGCCGGGTGACGCTGGTGTACAGCTCGCATGACATGGAGCATAACAATGCAGTTGCACTAAAAGATTACCTCCAAGCACGAATCGGCAAGAAGAGAGTTCCGCACAAGGCGGCAACGTGAGTGCACGGTGGGCGGCGTATTGAAAAGAGGGAAACCTTATGAGCACTGCTGAAACGTGGCCGATTTTTACCGCCAAACTGAAAAGCCGGGAAGAGATCGCGGAGCGCACGATGGCATTCCACTTCGAACAACCAGCAGGGTGGGCGTTCAAGGCGGGCCAGTTTATCGACATGACTTTGCTTAATCCTTCCCAGACCGATCCTGAGGGCAATAAGCGAGGCTTTTCGATCGCGAGCGCCCCTCAGGAAGAAACCCTGATGGTGGC
>Ga0075522_10000194_pt1 | contig 41100 bp, 26 predicted proteins | sample NGEPerA_FD_74796 | JGI IMG/M metagenome (GOLD analysis project Ga0075522, IMG submission 74796) | Arctic peat soil microbial communities from the Barrow Environmental Observatory site, Barrow, Alaska, USA - NGEE PermafrostL2-A | ecosystem: Environmental > Terrestrial > Soil > Wetlands > Peat ... | reverse complement strand
AAAGTTCGGTTCGCGGGCACGGGCTTTTTAATGATAAAGCGGGAAGTGATCGTGAAGATGGCTGCGCGCCATCCCGAATTAAAATACGCCCGGGAAAACCGGGCGGATGATTCGTTAAAAGACAGTTCCTGGCGTTTCGCCCTTTTTAACTGCATGATTGATCCCGCGACAGGTGTCTATTTAAGCGAAGATTTTAGCTTTTGCCGCCGATGGGTGGATATGGGCGGAGAAATATGGGCGGATCTTCAAAGCCGCCTGACGCATACAGGACCCATTAGTTTAGTGGGTGACGCGGCTACTCAATTTCCAGTGTTGTAGGTTAGGATCCGGTGAGTCTCATTTCCCCTGACATTTTAAAAGCTTGCGACATCCGGGGCGTCTATCCCAAACCCCTGGGGCCCGAACAGGCTTATCTGATTGGATTGAGCGTTGGCACACTGGTCAAAGAAGAACCGCACCGAAATATCAAAATGGTGGTCGGCTGTGATATAAGGCATTCCAGCAAACCTTTAAAAAAGGCTTTGTTGGAAGGGTTATACCGGACCGGCCTTAAAATTGTGGATGCCGGGGTCGTTTCAACCCCCTTGCTGGCGTTCGCCGCCCGCTATGAAAAAGCGTCAGTGGGAATCATGGTGACCGCTTCCCATAACCCCCCCGAATATAACGGTTTCAAGTTTTTTCGCTGGGGTTCGCCCGCCCCTGTCGCATGGATATCGGAATTGTACAAAGTTTTGGAACGCCAGGATTTCCGCAAAGGCGCCGGGGTTGTTGAAACGAAAGAATTTTACCGGGATTACCGCAACACCTTGATCAATACGATCGCCCAAAGTTTTGTTGATTTTAAAATTGTGGCGGATGTCGGTAATGGAGCGGCGGCTTTAACGACTCCGGACGTTTTGGCCGCGTTGGGCTGTGAGCTGGTAGTGATGAATGGGGAACCGGATGGTGATTATCCGGGCAGGGGCGCGGATAGCTCCGCCCCTGCCACCCTGGCCGCCTTGAGTGAGAAAGTCCGTAAAACCAAAGCCCAGATGGGAGTGGCGTTTGACGGGGACGCCGATCGAATCAGCTTTGTGGATGAAAAAGGCAGGGAAGTGCCCAATGACATCATTCTGACGCTTTTTGCCGAAAAATGGATAGTTCCGGGCAAGCGCCATAAGGTGGTTTATGACGTGAAGTGCTCCGATTGGGTGGATCAAACCGTCCGAAAGCAAGGAGGGTTTCCGATTTTAGAAAAAGCGGGACACTCTTTTATTTTTGACCGGATGCAAAAAGAAAAAGCTTTGTTGGGCGGCGAGGCCAGCGGCCACTTTTTTCTACCCGGTAATTTCCCGGGCGACGCGCTTTACGCCTGCCTGCGGGTCATGGAGATACTGAAGAACAAAGAACTCAGTTTGGGACAGTATTTTGAAAAATTCCCCAATCGGGTCTCAACCCACGACATGAAGGTTCAAATGTCCGAAAGCCAGGTTTCTGAATTTTATGACTCCCTGGAAAACCGGGCCAAAGAATTGGGCGCGACGATTTATAAAGTGGACGGGGTGCGGGCTGTTCTGGGAGAAAATTGGGGCATCGCCCGAAAATCCGTCACCGAACCGGTGGTTTCCTGCCGGTTTGAGGGGCCGGATAGGGACAGTGTGAAGAGTTTTATGGAAAACTGGCTTAAAGATTCGCCGGATGTTTTACAAGAATTAGTAAAGAAACTTAAGAACCCCTAACAAAAACCCATTTCACCACCAAGTACACCAAGAAAGGCAAAAACTAAAATTGGATTTACATGTTTTTAAAGATCATTGTCTTTCGTTGTTTTTGGTGCTCTTTGTGTCTTGGTGGTAAAAATTGTATTTGTTTTGATTTTTTTGGAGTCTCTAAATGATCTATTGCGCTTTTGTCGGCCCTTTTAAGGATAAACGACTTTTACAAATGTCGAACGAGTATTTACGCCAGCTGGAAAGATGGTGGCCGGTTACCACTGTAACCCTGCCTGAAAAAACAAAAGATACCGTTAAGTTTATCGAGTCCAAAAAAGATAAGGCGACGCTTATTTCCCTGGACGCCCATGGCGACCGGATGGATTCTTCCTCTTTTATTAAATGGGTGACACAGTCGTCCCGTGACATTTATTTTCTGGGCTGGGGGGCGGATGGTCCCGTTGAAGAGATTCAAAAATTTAAATTGAAAAGTCTCAGCCTTTCGCCCATGACCTTTTCCCACGAGTTAGCCAGGGTGCTGCTGCTGGAGCAGCTCTACCGCGCCGGAGCCACTTTAAAAAATCATCCTTATCCAAAATAACCGCGCGGAGCTGATTCTTTGCAGACTTGTGAAATAGAGTACAATGTTCTTGTTTTATATTGATGGAGGAGGGTGAAATGAAAAAAAGTCTGTCTTTTTTTATCTTAGGCTTTCTGTTGATAAACTTCTCCTTAGTTCACGCTCAAACATCCAGTGACAGCGTTTCTGATCCGGTGGAATACGCGGTTGAGGATATTCAGGGCGGCAATGTTCAAGTTCTCGAAAGCAATTCCCAAACCTGGGATCCGGCCCAGGAAGGCCAGATTTTAGAGTCAGGCGATGAAATTCGAACCGGCGACAACAGCCAAGCCACGTTGACCCTGCAGTCCGATACCCAGGTCCATTTGTCGGCCAACAGCGACCTCAAAGTCGGGCAGATCGCCCCCAATTCAACCAACGGATTTTTAAGTCATTTGGTGGTTCTTGCCGGTGTGATTTTATCGGACGTGAAAAAGAACCTGCTGGAAAGCCATTCCAGTTTTGAAATAGAAGCCAATGGCGTGGTCTGTGCCGTTCGGGGCACCGCTTTTGAGGTCTCCAACGTGAATGGAAACGTGCAAACGGCCACACACGAAGGAAAAGTGGAGATGGCCAGCGGAGGGGAATCCCATTTCGTAACCGAGGGCAGTGCCGCATCCTTCAGCGGCGGTAAATACCAAGGTATTCGCCAACTGAGAGCAAATGAAATTGGCCGGTTCCAGCGCTGGCGCAGTATGCGCATGAGAATCAGAAATAAGCGAATGCAGCGCATGCGCGATATTCGCATGGGCCGCCGTCAAGCCTGGGCGCGCCGGCATGGACGGGCGGGAATGATGCAAAGAAGACGGGTGAAAAACCGACGCCGGTTAAATCAGCGCTAATGGCAACCGGTTTGGAAACTTTATGAATGTTGCTCAAAAACTTTTGTCGGTGGTTAAAGATACCGTCCTTGAAAACCGCCCCCAGCAAAATTTAATGGCGACTGCCATTGAAGAAAACCTCGAAAATGGGGGTTTCTTGATGGTGGAAGCGGGAACAGGCGTGGGCAAGAGTTTTGCCTATCTGCTTCCGGCCATTGAACATGCCCTCAAAAACGGCGGCCCCGTAGTGGTTTCCACCCACACCCTGAATCTTCAAGAACAATTATTTCAAAAGGACTTGCCGCTGGTTTTAAAAGCAGTCAGTGAAGAGGGGTTAGGCTCGGCTTCCGCCATTTTGATGAAGGGCCGGGGCAATTACCTCTCCCGCCGCCGTCTCAAGCTGGCTTTGGAAAATAACCAGCAAATGGATATTGAGGGTGGCGAAGTTGATCTGGTTAAAATTCAAGAATGGTCCTTAAATTCCGCTGAAGGCACTTTGGCAGCCCTTCCTTTTCCGGTCCGCTCCGAAGTTTGGGGAGAAATTAAGAGCGATCCCTACCATTGCCTGGGCTCCAAGTGTCCTACCTACGATACCTGCTTTTTTCATTCGACCCGGCGCCGGGCGGGCGGGGCACACTTAATTTTGGTCAATCACGCGCTTCTTTTGGCGGATCTGGCGCTGAAGATGGACGAAGCGCCGGGGGTTTTGCCCCATTACGATGTTTTGATTGTGGATGAGGCGCACCATTTGCCAGCCTTGGCCACCGAGCATCTGGGCACATCGGTCACGCTTTCCGAATGTATGGGTTTAGTTAGAAAACTTTTATATACGGATGAAAAAGTTGCCGGCAGCCGCAAAGGTCTTTTTACCCTGATGCCGGTCGCGGGTGCCGGGGAAGCCGTGATGGAGTTTAAAAAGGCGGCGGAGGATTTTTTTACGGAAATCGGGCTATCCGCCATGAAAATCGGTGCGGTGAACCGGGCCTATCTTTTGCCCGAGGAAACACCGGATATCGAAAAAATTGCCCAGCCCTTGAGAAAAATACAAGCTTTGCTGGAATTGGCCGAAAGATCCGCGACATCTGAAGAGTTGGGACTTGAGGCACGGGGCACCCGTGAAGAATGCCGGGCTTTGGTGACGACCTTGTCTTATATTTTAGACCGAGCTTGGGGCGAGGAATCCTGTTACGTGGTGGAACCGGACGCCAACGCTTTGAGAAGAGGGGAAGTAAAGGCCGCTTCGGTAAAAGCCATTCCTTTGGACGCTTCCAGTTTGATTCGCGAACATCTGTTGTCTTCGGTGAAATCGGTTATTTTTACCAGCGCCACTTTATCGGTGGGCAATGATTTTGGTTACTTTAAACACGCGTTAGGTTTGGACGGGTCAGACGAAGCGGACCGGGTCAAAACCCTGGCGGTGGGCTCGCCCTTTAATTTTAAAAAACAGGTCACGCTTTTTTTGCCCCGCTCCATGCCCCATCCCCGCCGTGAGGAAGAAAAATATATCCGTGAGGTTATCGAATACACCAAAGCCTCCCTTAAGCATTCGCACGGCAAAGCCTTCGTTCTTTTCACCAGCAATAAAATGATGAGACAGGTATCGGAGGCGGTGCGCCCGCTTTTGGATGATATGAAAATCACTCTTTTGGTTCAGGGTGAGGACGGTTGGGATAGGACCAAACTTTTAAAAGTTTTCCGCGAGGATATTAATTCGGTTTTGTTCGGGGTGAACAGTTTTTGGGAAGGAGTGGATGTGCCGGGCGAGGCCCTTTCCAACCTGATCATTACCAAATTGCCCTTTCAGGTTCCCGAAGGGCCGTTGGTGGAAGCCCGCCATGCCCGCTTAAAAGAACAGGGGTTGGAACCCTTTCAGGTCGAAAGCCTGCCGGAGGCGGTCCTTCGCTTAAAGCAGGGCTTTGGCCGGCTGATTCGAAGCGCCACCGATGTGGGTACCGTAACCTTGCTGGACCCTCGGGTTACCACCGAACGCTGGGGAAGGGTTTTCCTGAACGCCCTGCCCGAATGTGAAACCGTATACCTTTCTAAGCCGGGCACCCCCGAAAAGGCCCCCGCCCGCCGCCGATAAGCCCGAAAGGGTGTCTATTAGGGTGACACTTTTAGCCTCAAAAGCGGGGTTGCCCCGATTCGGAGCAAGGGTAAATCCGAACCCAGGGTTTACTTGTACGGAATCCGTACAAGTAAAATAAGGGAATTTGGGGTATCCGGGGTATTCCCAGACTGGAATCTGGCCTGATTCTGAAGATTCTTCAGAATTACCCCTTGTTTGAATCCACTGGACTCATTAAACCGGGATCGGGATATGGAAGTGGTCGAAGTTCGACCACTTCCGGCCTCAACCACCTCCTAAGTCTTCAAAGTTTGAAGACTTTTCCCGCCAACCTTATCTGAAGTCCTCGAAATTCGAGGGCCTTTGGCTGGGGCAACCCGGGATAGTGTCAAATTTGTCTTATCAGCGCCCTGAGAAGACCGGTTGAGGTGATTGAAAAGCCTTTTCTTCCGATTTATGTCTTCCTACCTTGTCTAGCCCCTAGCCGGTCGGCAAGCACTCATATTTTGATATAATGCCACAATATTAACGGTTGACGTTGTTGAAAAAGTTTTCAGAAATTCCCGAAACTTGGGTTCCTTCTAAGAACGGATATCATTTTCTAAATATGAAATATTCCCCCTCTTTTATCCGTGTCTTAGTTCCTTTATTTTTCTTTTTGCCTTTTTTTTCCCACGCTGCGGATATTCCTTTGCAGGTTTTTCAATTTTCTCCCATGGGCGAAGTGGACTCCCAAAACGCGGCCCTGGAAATCAAGGCGACTTTCAGCCAGCCCATGGTGGCCCTGACAGACAATAAAACCATGGGACAATTTTGCCCCATTCAATTAATTCCATCCGTGCCGGGCCGTTGCCGCTGGCGAGGTACCAATACTCTTGTGTTTGAACCGGATCAACCGCTGCCGCCCGGCCATCATTACCAGGTGCTGATTCCCAAAGGAACCCAATCACAGGTCTCCGGCGCGGTTTTAGACCGGGATGTCCGCTGGCAATTCGACACCCTTCGGCTTCAAGTGACCAACAGCATGCCCCGGGACCACGATCAATGGATCGGGTTGAATCCCGTTTTGTTTTGTCAGTTTAATCTGCCGGTGGACGCGGCGGTCGCTTCAAAGTTCGCGCGCTTAACCGAATCGCCACTGGATTCCAACGACCCGGGCGAGGACATTCCCTTGACGGTCCGCCCAGCGACCAACGGGGAATTAAAAAAAGCCGGTTTGTATTACCTGCTGCGGAGCAACAATTTTAATCAGATGGAAACTTCATCGGACGAAACGGTTATCGCTTTTGTTCCCAGCCGTCCCTTGAAGCCGGACCACGCTTACCGTCTTATTCTTGGAAAAGATTTGCCGTCCAAGGGCGGCGAGGTGGGGTTGCCCGCTGACCGCACCATTTATTTTGAAACCTGGTACACCTTCGCTTTTAAAGACGCGCCGAATGTCACCGGTTGCCTGGGCGGCCCGGACAATTACAATTTTTCCCTGACCAATCCAGTGGAAGGTGAAGAGTTGGCATCCCATTTGACGGTCACCCCGGCTCTGTCGATGGATCAAAACAGATTTATTTATGGAAGCCGCGACGGGTCCCGCAGAAAGGTGTTTTACTCTCTCGCCAGTTTGGAATATCAGCCGGCTACCACCTATAACTTTGTTTTAAAAGCCGGTTTGACCGATTTGTTTGGCAATCATCTTCCGCAAAATGTGAATTTTACCTTCACCACCGGGGATTATTGTCCCTGGGCGAGAATGAACGAGGGTTTCGGCGTTTTGGAATCTTATTTAAAACACCGTTTGCCCGTGACAGTTTTGAACGAAACCGGCCTTCCTTTGAAAATGGGGTTGGTTTCCGAAGACCAGTTGATACCGCTTTTCCATTCACTGCATTGGGACGAGTTTAATTATTCGGAAGATGAAGGCGACGAGGATTTGGATGATCAGGAGAACGGGGAGGCCATGCAGCAAGGCCGGATTAATTCCCCCCAAACTTCGCCTAAAGAAGTCGCTTTCCAGGTAGACCGCGACTGGACTCCGGATGTCGAAAAAAATAAAAATTGCCGTTCCTATTTGGATTTAGACGAGGTGTTGAAAAAAGAAGGCGGTGTTGTCTATTCCCAATTGTCGTTTGGGAACAGGGAGAACCGCGCCGTAGATGACGTCACTCCTCTGGGCATCACGCTCAAAACCTCGCCCGATTCCTCTTTGGGCTATGTCACTTTCTTAAAAACGGGCCATTCGGCCAAAGGTATTCCGTTGTTGGTCCGGGGCGACGCCAATAAGGTCCTTTGGAAAGGCGTGACGGATAAGAACGGTTTTGTGGAGTTTCCCGGCTGGCGGCAATTGGGCATTACGGACTGGCCGGCGGGCCGCAGGCCCGCCCTCTGGGCCTTCGCGGAACATAAAGACGGTTACGCGGTTATTTCCTCTTCCATGCAGGGCGGCATTGACCCCTGGCGCTTTAACGTCAACTGGGACCCGAATCCGCAATCCCATGTCTATAAAGGGATGGTCTTTACCGAAAGGGGAGTCTACCGGCCCGGAGAAAAAATTTATTGGAAGGGCATCGTGCGCCGTCTGATCGGGGATGATTGGACCCTCTCGGATTTGAAAGTACTGAACCTGAAACTCACCGATCCCGCAGGCGAAGAGGCCTTTACGGCATCCGTAACAATTTCGTCCCGGGGCACTTTCCAATCCCATTTTGATATTCCGGCGGATGCCCGAACCGGCGAATGGAATCTTCACGTCTCGAGCCCGGAACGGAGTAACTTTAATATCGATTCCGCCGTCAGGGTTGAGGCCTACAAAACCGCTTCCTTTGAAGTCCACGCCAAACCCCAGCAGGATTCCTATATGGACGGTGATAAATACACCGCCAAGATCGACGGCTGGTATCTTTTTGGCGCCGCCATGTCGGGCGCTGACTATGAAGCGCATTTGCGTTTGGAACCCACCTCGTTCCAACCTCCGGATTGGGAGGAGTTTGAGTTTAATCCGCCCTATTCCCGCGACGAGGATCAGGAACAGGGCCGGGGCCAGCCAAAGGAAATTTTGAACACTCAGGGCAAATTGAATTCGGACGGAACGGTGGAAGTGTCCTCAGCTTTGGATGGTTCGGGTTTTAGGGGACCCTTCCAGGCCAGTTTGGAAGCCTCGGTTATTTCGCCGGACAGGCAAACCCTCTTTGCCCGGTCAAGCATCATGGTGCACAAATCCAACCTTTATATCGGCTTGAATTCCGAAAAAAGTTTTATCGAAGCGGGGAATGACTGGAAGGTGAAATTTGTCTGCGTTACTCCGGACGGCAAGCCTATCCAGAACGTCCATCTCAAAGCCCAGCTCAAACGCCGGCAATGGATATCGGCGGAAAAAACCGGCCAGGCCGGCCGCCTCCAGTGGGTTTCCATAGAAAAGATAACCTTGGAAAAAGAGTTTGATGTCACTTCGTCGGATAAGGCCCAGGACCTGACTGTCACTCCCCAAGCCACCGGCGAATATTTCATCGTGTTAACCGGCGCGGACGAAAAGAACCGCCCGGCGCAAAGCGCCATTTATTGCACCGTGGCTGGCAAGGGGGAAGCCTGGTGGGCCCGGCAAGACGACGACATTATCGAATTGGTGCCGGACAAGAAAGAATACAAACCGGGCGATGTGGCCAAAATCATGGTCAAATCACCCTACGGCATTTCCCAGGCGATGATCACCACCGAACGGGAAACGGTTCTGAGCCACTCCACGGCCATCCTCAACGGCGGCGCGGATTTTATCACCGTTCCCATCACGGAAAAATCCCTGCCCAATATTTATGTGAGCGTCATGCTGGTGCAGGGCCGGGGAGACAAACCCCAATATGATGACGATGGGCTTGATCTGGCCAAACCGCAGGCCAAGTTTGGCTACGTCAATTTGAATGTCAATCCGGGCGGCCGCCATCTCGCAGTCAAAATAAAAACCGACCAGCCGGATTACCAGCCCCGCCAACCGGTGAAGGTCAATCTTCAAGTCCTCGACGACTCGGGCAAACCCGCGCCCGGCGAAGTGGCGGTTTTTGTGGTGGATGAGGGAGTGCTTTCCTTAACCGGTTTCGAAACGCCCCAACCCTTCGAGTTTTTTTACGGCCCCCGGCCCCTGCAGATTGTGACCAGCGATTCCCGTTTATGGGTCATCGGCCAGCGGAGTTTCGGCGAAAAAGGGAAGGAGCATGGCGGCGGCGGTGGCGGCGGCTTTTTAGCCGGTATCGATCTGCGGTCCAACTTTGTTCCCACCGCCTACTACAACCCCGGCGTGGTCACGGATGAAAACGGCCACGCTTCGGTTTCCTTTACCCTGCCTGACAACCTCTCGCGTTTCCGAGTGATGGCGGTGGCGGTAGCCGACAAAAAATTCGGCAACGGCGAGTCCCGTTTAACCGTCAGCAAGCATCTGGTCTTGCGGCCCAGCCTGCCTCGCTTTTCCCGGGTGGGGGATGATTTTGAGGGCGGTGTGGTGGTGCACAACGACGGCCATAAACCCGCTGAAGTCACGCTGGATATGAAAATTGACGGCAGTGTGATCAAGGTGGATGAATCCGAATCCAACACGCGAAAGATCAACCTGAACCCCGGCGAGGAACAGGAAATATTATTCCATTGCCATTCCGAAAAATTGGGTAACGCGGTTTTCAGTTTCCGCGCCCTTTCCAGCGAAAACGATACGGACGGCCTGCAGTGGACCATTCCGGTGGAAGTGCCAGAACATCTGGAAACGGTGGCCACCTCTGGCGCCACCAGCGACAACGCGGTGGAAAAACTGGCTTTGCCGGCGGGTTCCTTAAAAAATCTGGGCGGGGTTAAACTCAGTTATTCCTCAACCGCTTTGGCGGGTCTGCAGGGTGGCGCGGCCTATCTGCTGGATTATCCCTACGGATGTCTGGAACAGCGTTTGTCTAAATCGCTTCCCGTCATCGTAGGCTCCGACCTTTTGGAAACCTTCGGCTTGGGCAAGATGGACGACCTGAAAACCAGCGTGCAGGATGTCATCGATCATTTGGCGGACTTCCAATGCAGCGACGGTGGGTTCCGTTATTGGGTGGATGCCTACGGCCCCGATCCCTATTTGACCGCTTACGCTCTCGATGTGGTTTACCAGGCCAAAAAAGAAGGCTACACGATACCTCAAGAGGTAATGGATAAGGCGGTCACCTGGATGAATAATTACCTATCCACGCAAAAACAATGGGCCTATCCCTACAGCGAAAGCGATGATTACGCGGCCCGGGCCTATACGGTTTACGCCCTGTCCCTTTGGGGCCAAAAGCCCACCAGCTATTTCACCAATCTTTATACCCGTCGGGACCAGATTCCTTTTCTGGCCAAGGCTTATCTGCTCAAAGCGGCGCCCCGCCTGATGGAAAAGAGCGACATCACCCAAACCCTGGGCCAGGAATTATTGAACCAGGCCCGGGTGGAACCGCGCAGCATTCATTTTGAGGAACCCGCCGAAACCCGGCCTATGTGGTGGGTGCACGGCTCCACAGTGAAAACCACGGCCCTGTGCCTGCAGGCGCTTTTGGACACTCAGGGCGGTTTCGCGAATGACGAGAAGGTGGTCAAATGGCTCACGGGCGAACGCAAAGACAAAGGCCGCTGGCGCAATACCCAGGAAAACGCTTCGGTCCTTTGGGCCCTGCAGGATTATTACCGCCATTACGAAAAAGACACGCCGAACTTTACCGCCTCTCTGACAACCGAGAGAGCGGATGGGGAGAAGAAAACCATTTGGTCCCAAACCTTCGAGGGCCGCAGTTTGCAGGCGGTCATCAAGGACATGGCTTTGGATGAGGTTTTTGCCCAGGGCGAAACCACCGCCCAGATGGACATTTCCAAAGAGGGAACGGGCCGGCTTTACTACGACATGACCATGAGTTACATGGCCGCCTTCTTCACCGAACCGGATTCAGAAGGTTATGATGTTACCCGCACGGTGAAATGGCTCAAAGGCGATGGAGAACATTTCAAAGCGGGGGCCCGGGCGGTGGTTACGCTGAAGGTGAGCACCAAGCAGGACCATACTTTCGTGGCGCTGACCGATCAATTGCCCGGCGGTTTTGAGATTGTGGATCCTTCCTACGCGGTCGAAGGCGCGGACCAGCTCAAAGCCATTCCGGCCGATCAGGAGTGGGGACAATATTGGGGAAGTTTCCAGCGCAATGAAAAGTACGACGACCGTATCCAGATTTTCGCCGATTTCCTCTCCGCGGGCGAGCACAGCTATTCCTATCTCATCCAGGCCACCACGCCGGGTACCTTTAACGTTCCCTCTACCTGGATCGAAAGCATGTATGAACCGGAAGTTTTCGGCCGCACGGCTACCGGTTCCGTCACGATTGAAAAATAGAAAATTGGTTCATACCGAATTTCGTAAAAAATTTCTGTTCTCTCCAAAAACCAAGTCCATGCTTTTGTTTCTGGGTTTTCTCAGCGCGGCTTTTGGCTTTACGGTGAACGCATCGTCTTTCGACGCGCCCATCGCCCCGCCGGCCGCTTCTCTTCGGATTTACGATCGAGACGGCGCCTTGCTTCGCACGGTCCTTTCCTCGGATCAAACCCTGTCCTTTCCCGTTTCGCTCGAATCCGTTTCCCCATGGATGATCGTCGCCACCCTGGCGACCGAGGATAAAAGGTTTTTCCTTCACGCCGGCGTGGATTTTGACGCGGTCCTGCGGGCCCTGTGGCAAAACACCCAATCGGGCCATGTGGTATCGGGCGCTTCCACCCTGACCGAGCAGCTGGTCAAGGCCATGAAACCCGTGTCCCGGAATCTTTGGGGCAAACTGGAAGAAATGGTCCGGGCATTTCGGCTGGAAAGCGAGGACGACAAGCGGGAAATCCTGCAGGCCTATTTCAACCATGTTCCCTATGGCAATCTTTGCGTGGGAGTGGAAGCGGCTTCCCGGGTTTATTTCGGTGTGCCCGCTTCGGATCTGTCGCTGGCCCAGGCGGCGGTTTTGGCCGCCATTCCCAAGTCGCCGACCCACTATGATCCCTTCCGCTGGCCCGGTGCGGTGCTCAAACGCCAGCGTTCTATTTTGGATTTGCTTCAAAAAAAGGGATGGATAGACAGTGCCGAGGCCGATCTGGCGCGGGAAGAAAAAATCACTTTCAAAAAGCCCGGAAAAGAATTTTTGGCCCCGCACTTTACCGCCTATCTGCTTCAAAACAGCCAGCCGGGCGAAACCGGCCTGAACAGCACTCTGGACGCCTCTTTGCAAAGCGAACTGCAGGGGATTTTGAGATCCAACCTGACTCAGTTGACCACGCACCATGTGACCAACGGGGCCCTTTTGGTTTTGGATAATCAAACCGGCGACGTTCTGGCCTGGGTCGGTTCGGCGGATTTTTTTGCTTCGGCCAACCAGGGCCAGGTGGACGGAGTAACGGCCCTGCGCCAGCCAGGTTCCTCGCTCAAACCTTTTTTGTACGCGCTGGCTTTTTCCCGGGGTTATAAAACCACCGACCTCATTCAGGATGAACCGCTCTACACCCAGGGCGGGTTCATTCCCAAAAACTACGATGAAACCTATCACGGCCCAGTGCCTCTGCGGATCGCCCTAGCCTGTTCCTACAACATTCCCGCCATTCGTCTGGCCGAAAAACTCAGCGTGGACAAAGTGCTGACTATTTTGCGCGACTTTGGTTTTAAATCTTTGAGCGCTTCGGCGGACAAATACGGTGTGGGACTGGTTCTGGGCAACGGGGAAATCACCATGATGGAATCGGCCAACGCCTACGCCACTCTGGCCCGGGGCGGCCTTTGGATTCCGGTGCAAACCCTCCAGGGATCGGGCGAGGTAGAAAGCCACCGGGTTCTGGACCGGGAATCCTGTTATTTGGTCACTTCCGTCCTTTCGGACAATTCGGCCCGTGCCGCGGCTTTTGGGATTTATTCGCCGCTTTACACGCCCTTTCCCTTCGCGGCCAAGACCGGCACCACCAAAGATTACCGCGACAATTGGGCAGTTGGTTATACCCCCCAATGGACTATCGCGGTTTGGGTAGGGAATTTCGACGGCCAACCCATGCGGCATATTTCGGGTATCACGGGCGCCGGGCCCATCCTGCATGACGCCGCCATCGCGGTCGAAAAAAAATATCCTTCCACCGATTTTGAGGTGCCCGTCGGTATCCAAAAAGTCGAAGTCTGCCCCAGTTCGGGCAAATTGCCCGGCCCCTATTGTCCAGACCGGGTTTTGGGCGTTTATAAAAAAGGCTTTCTACCTTCGGGCCTGTGCGATGTGCATAAAGCGCCGTCGGAAGTAATCGCACCTAATCGGCCCTCGAAATTGAAAATCAAATTCCCAAAAAACGGGGATGTGTTCAAGATCGACCCGGATTCGCCGATAGGCGGCCAGGGCCTTAATTTCGCGACGAATGGAGCGGCAGGCAGTGACGCTGTGGTTTGGCAGGTCGATGGAAAAGCCGTCGAGGGAACCGGCGAAAACGCCTGGTGGAATTTAGTTCCGGGCTGGCACCGGTTGGTGATGAGTAAGACAAATAATGGCCAATTTACAAAGATAAATGCTGTCAGTTTCAGGGTCTTGAAGTAAATGATTTTTGGGGTTGTTGTTTGTTTGCTAAGCTATTTCCAGTTGGGGCCGCGGCCTCGTTGTTATTTTAAAATGGAGGAGTTTTCTATGGTTCATCAGAAACGTGGAATTTTATTTTTGTTTTTTATTTTTATCGCAATCACGGGCTTATTGAAAGCCGATGACGCCACGTCCACAGCCCCAGCCGCGCCGACGGCCGCGCCTACTCCCGCGCCCAAAACAGTCAAAACCAAAGGGGACTCCGTCTTGAAAGCGGCCATGAAAGCGGCGGCCCAATTGGCTGATCAGGGCAAAACCGACGAGGCGGTCGCGGCTTATGAAAAAATCGGTGTTTTAAAAAATCCAAAATCGGAAAGCTGGCGCCTCAACAGCGAAGGCCTGGCTTATTTGAACGCGCCCCAGGCTCAGCCGGAAAAATCCGTCTCACTGTTTGAAAAAGCCGTGGCGGCTGAGCCCGATAATATTCTGGCTTACAACAACCTGGGCCTCGCTTATGAAGCCACCAAGCAATGGGACAAGGCCAAAGACGCTTTCCAAAAAGCGGTGGATGCCAGCCAAGCGGCCCACCTCAGCCCGGCCCGATATCAAGCCAACTTGAAGCTTTTGCAAATCAGTATGGACGAGATGGCGGACAAAAAGGCGGACGAGAAGACAACCGCAGCCTCCAACGCTTCCGTTTCGGTCACGCCGGCTACAACAGTGAAGTGAGTTTTCAAATGACTTCATCCGAAACACTTCGTCTGTGGGATTAATCGAGTGCTTTTGGGTATTGCACATCTAGTAGTTAGTGGTTTGGGTTTTATTTGCCAAGATAAACAAACTGATCTGATATCCGAAAATTAACGAAATGGACTTCCGCTTGTTTGTCTGTAAAATAAACGCATGACCCGATCTGAAAACAAAAAAAACTCCCAAAGCGAACCATCGTTGGATGAAGAAAGAGTGGTGAGTCCTCAAAAGTCGGGCGAGGACGAAGAACCTACCTTACGGCCCCAGCATTTGCTGGAATATGTCGGTCAAACCGCCCTTAAAGACTCTCTTTCCATTGCCTTAGCCGCCGCACAAAAACGTAAAGAAGCCCTCGAGCACGTTTTGTTTTCGGGTCCGCCGGGATTGGGTAAAACGACCCTGGCGGTCATTATGGCCAAGGAGATGGGCGTTAACATCAAAACCACCTCCGGGCCGGTGATTGAGCGTGCGGGGGATTTGGCAGCGTTATTAACCAACCTACAGCCTTACGACGTTCTTTTTATCGACGAAATTCACCGGCTGCCCCGCATTGTGGAAGAAATACTTTATCCCGCCATGGAAGATTTTGAATTGGACATCATGATCGGCAAAGGGCCCACCGCCCGGGCGATTCGGCTTAATTTACCGCCTTTTACTTTGGTGGGAGCCACTACGAGGGCAGGAAAAGTCAGCGCGCCATTGCGGGACCGGTTTGGTCTTTCTTACCGTTTGGAATTTTATAATCAAGAAGAATTGAAAGAGATCGTCAAACGGTCAGCACAAGTTTTGAAAATTAAAATATCCGAGGATGGTGCGGCTGAAATCGCCCGCCGGTCGCGGGGAACTCCCCGGTTAGCCAACCGGCTGTTAAAACGGGTGCGGGATTTTGCCGAAGTGAAACGCAAGGGAAGTATTGACCAGGAAGTCGCGGATTCGGCTTTGAAACTGTTAAATGTGGATGAACTGGGTTTGGACTCGATGGATCGGCGGATTCTATCCTGCATCGTTGAAAAATTTTCGGGGGGACCGGTGGGGATTGAAACGCTGGCCATTGGTGTGGGCGAGGATTCCGACACGGTAGAGGATGTTTATGAGCCCTATTTGGTTCAAATCGGCTTCTTACAAAGAACTTCCAGTGGCCGAAAGGCGACAGCCCTGGCTTTTCAGCATTTGGGGCTACAACCACCGAAGGGCAACCAGCCAAATCTTTTGTAATACTCAGAATCGAATTTGAGGATTATTTGAAAAGCTTACTCAAACCGGGTAAAAACCACTTTTGTTTATTTTCAAAAGGGTTGTGGGTTTTAATTTTTTTATTTTGTCCCATCACTGTCCGGGCCGTAACCCCCATCTCTCAATATTTTGATTTGGTCGCCGGGCAAGGGGAAGCGGGTTATCGAGACGGTACCTTTACCTCCGCTGTGTTTAACGGCCCTCGTTCGGCGGCTTTTAGCTCAGATAAAACCAAAATATTTGTGGCGGATACGGCTAATAATCGCATCCGAGTTATCGATCTGGATAAAAATAACGCCGTTTCGACACTGGCGGGAACCGGTGAAAGGGGAGGGTCGGACGGAAGCTTTACCACCGCGACTTTCAACCAACCGTCACTGATGCTTTCTTTGCCTGAAAACCAATTGGTTGTTTACGAGACGGGGGACAAGCGGTTTCGCGAATTGGATCTTTCAAAAAATCAGGTGAGCACCCTGTTAAGTGAAGATTCAAAAGAAACTCAGGGAACCTTGGCTGGGGTTGCTTCCATGGTGTTTGATTCACAAAGCCACTGCATTTATTTTAGTCAGCCGGATATTCAAACCTTGAAAAAATTGGATATTGTAACCCGGCAAGTTTCGACTGTTTTTTACAATGATCCGCGGGCTCCCCATCCCTATGCGCTTTGCTATTTCAAAGGGCACCTTTGTGTGGCGGATCAATATCTTCCCTCGGTGTATCAAGTGGATCCGACTGTTAGTGTGCCCGTTCCCACGACGACTCCGTTGCCAACGGGCGTTAATACCCCGTCTATTTCTTACTCGGTAGGAATGACTCAAATCGCCCAAGGTGAAAGAATCGCGGCCATGACCGAATCGGACAACATTTTATACGCTTTTCAGGCCGCCGATATTCCGTGGGTCCGGCTCACGGCGGGCCCGGGGATGCCTTTGGGTGAAATCAAATTCATGACGCTTTGGGCACCTTTTTTGGAACCAAAATCCAAGGGACTTCAAAATCTTTTCAACCACGGCTCCTCCCGGCTTTTTGTCTTTTCCAGATGAGCCCCGCAAATTTTTGTGGATTTCACCGGATTTGAACCAAGTTTTTGCCATCAGGGATTACGCTTTTTATGAGAACAAAAATTCGGCCGTCGCCGAAACGCTGGGGTCCAATCCTAATGGTTTAACGGATTTTAGCTATCCCGAGGCCAAGCCGCCCCATACCTTTCGCATCCTGTTGTTGGGAGACTCCCATCTTTTTTATGAGTCGGAGGAAGAATTGGGCCGATGGCCATGGGGCTTTCACCGCATGGAAACGACCCCCAAAAAATTGGAAGCGATGCTGAATTTGGAAGCTTCGCTGGACGATGTTCCGACTCATTTTCAAGTTTTAACCTACACGCGTTACCGGTGGGCTGGAGCCCTGCCTCTCTGGCCTTATTTTTTTGGTGTGAACCCGGCGAAGAAATTTGACGTGGACGCGGTGATATTGTTGATGCCCAATGAGGTGATCCTGGATCCTTGGTTCACCAAGCCTTATTTAAAAGAAGGCATTCCCAATATGAATGTTGATGACAAGGAATATATGTTGAAACCGATGGAAGTGAAACTTTCCGGGCAGCCAGTGGTGAAGGATTTCTACGAACGATGCTTGGCAAGTACCTGGGTTTCCAAAAACAAATGGAATTATCCCGATATCAGGACTTTTTCATACGACCCAAAAATATGGTCAGACCTGGTGGATATGGTCGGTCTTCCTCTTGGCCTTTATCGGGACAAATTGAAAGAGTTAGAGAAACAGGAGGGACACAAGATTTCGTTTTCGATTTTCTTTGTTCCGATTGGAAGCGTAGGGGCGGCGGCACCTATAACGGTCTTTCAGAATTTTTATGCTGAGATATGCCAAAAAAGAGGAATTGATTTTGAGGATTTAACCGAACCTTGGACGGCCTTAAAAATCTCGGGTTATCCCACGGGCGAATTTTGGGGATATTACCATTTTGACTATAATGGTCATACCCTGTTGTCTTATCTTTTAGCGCATACGCTGATCCAACGTCATTTGATCCCGTTTGTGGCGGAAAAGAATGGCCTTGCTTCACCGGGGCCAGTTAAAGGCTTCTGAAAAGAGGTTTATCTCGTGGTTTTAAAATCTTTATGGTATATTTTGGCGCTCGGTATAAAGATTAAAATCTAAAATTTTCTCTTGAAATTTTATGTCTGATTTTATATATATTTTTTGCCTTTGTTGGTGTTTTGTCATTGAACACAAAAAGGAATCCCTGTGATCGAAGTTAAAGATCTTACCAAGACCTACGGCAGCATCGCGGCTATAGACAAAATCAATTTTTCAGTTCCTCAGGGAACTATTTTGGGGCTTTTGGGCCCCAACGGCGCCGGTAAAACGACCACCATGAGGATTTTAACCACCTCTTTGGCGCCCACCAGCGGCAAAGCCACGGTCGCCGGTTTTGATGTGGTCACCGCACCACAAGAAGTCCGTAAACGAATCGGTTATCTTCCTGAAGTTCCACCGATTTACAGTGAAATGACAATTATTTCGTATTTGAAATTTGTTGCGGACATTAAAGAAGTACCTCTGGATAAAAAAGCGAATCGAATCGGTGAAGTGTTGGAAATGCTTGATTTGGAAAAAATGAGCCGCCGTTTAATAGGGCATCTTTCTCTGGGTTACCGTCAAAGGGTTGGTTTGGCGCAGGCTTTATTACATGATCCGGAAGTGTTGATTCTCGATGAGCCGACCCGGGGGTTAGATCCGAAACAGATTCTTGAAATCCGCAAATTAATCAAGGCTTTAAGCGGCAAGAGAACCATTATTTTATCAACCCATATTCTTCCAGAAGTTTCTTCCACTTGTGACGATGTGATTATTATTGATCAGGGTAAGGTGGTCGCGGCGGATTCGGTGGAGAACCTTTCGCAAAGGCTGGCGGGTGGAAAAACACTCGATTTGGAAATAAAAGGCCCGGCGGGAGAAGTCAGTAAGGCTTTGGAAAATGTTGAGGGAGTATCTCTGGTAAAACCCTTGGGCCGCGAAATCAAGGGTGTGTCCAGGTTCGAATTGTCGACGGACGGCACATCGGAAGTTCGGGAAGCGTTATTTCATTGTGTGGTGAAAAACAAGTGGGTTTTATATCAAATCAGCCCTGTTGGCGTCAGTCTGGAAGACGTCTTTTTGAAATTAACGACAAAGGACACAACGGCATGAACTCACGAAAACTTTTCGCCATTACTCGCCGTGAACTTGGCGCTTATTTGTCCTCGCCCCTGGGTTATGTGGTGATGTTCGTTTATTTTTTGATCGGGGGTTTTTTCTTTTGGCTGATTACGTCAAGATCACACGCGGCGTCAATGACGTATATTTTTCAAAACTTTATGTTTATTTTTCTTTTCATTTCTCCGCTAATAACCATGAGGCTTTGGTCCGAAGAGGAAAAGAACGGAACCGCGGAGTTGCTAAAAACATCTCCTTTGACCGTCTGGGAAATAGTGGTGGGGAAGTATTTGGGCGCCTGCAGTTTTTTTCTGGTAATGTCCAGCGTGACCTTAGTTTATTTGGTATTCATTTTCGCTTTGGGTAATCCGGATGTAATGCCGCTGGTGGCGAATTACCTCGGTTATTTTCTCGGCGTAATGGCTTTTTTCTCCGTGGGATTGTTCGCTTCCACGCTGAGTGAAAATCAAATTGTTTCCGCGGTTATTTCATTTTTTGTTCTTCTTCTTCTTTGGGTGATTGGTGTGGCAGGGGACGGTGTTCAGGGCGCGGCAGGAGATTTTTTAAAATATGTTTCGATCATGAGTCATACCGATGATTTTTTTAAAGGGATCATCGATTTCAGCCATGTTTTTTATCTCTTGAGCCTTATTTTCCTCGGGTTGTTTTTGTCGGTGAAAGTTTTGGAAAGTAAGCGGAGTTAATATGAAAAAAACAGAATTTTTATTAAAAGTTCGCGAGAACAACACTATTGCTTTGTCGACAGGCTTGGTTTTGGTACTGGCGGGAACTTTAAGCGCGCTTATTTTAAATAATACCGCCTGGTGGAATTATCTTTTGATCGGGTTTGGGCTGATCATTTTAGGGCTCTTTTTGTACTCAAACCTTACAGAAATTAAAGAAGTTGGAAAAAAGCGGACGACCATTAGCCGAGCGAATCTCACTCTAGTTGCGGTGGCAATGCTGGGGATTGTAGGCGCGCTCAACTATGTTGTTTCCCGCCATCCATTGCGGATGGATTTGACGTCAAACAAATTTTATACCCTTTCGGATCAAACACTGGATGTGTTAAATCATCTGCCGCAAGACGTAAACGTGAGTTTGTTCACTTCTCCATCTCACGCGGCTCAGATGCAGGCTCAAATTCAAAGGGCGCAACAGCTTTTAGAGGAATATGGAAAGAAATCGACGAAATTTCATTTTAAGGTTGTGAATGTGGATAGCGATCCCGCGGAGGCCCGCCGCTACGGGATTCATGAATACAATACGATTGTGTTTGAAAGCGGCGATAACCGTAAGGACGTTCTTCAAAGAGATTACATCACTTACAGCATGATGGGCCGTCAGCCGATGCCGAAATTTCAGGGCGAGGCTGCCTTTACTTCCGCTTTAATCACTATGAGTGATACGACGCACCTGGTTTTTTATTTTACAGAGGGCCATGGTGAGAAGCCGCTTGTTAACCCTCAGCCGGATGGTTACACGACTTTTAAAGATATGTTGGAGAAAGAAAATTATACCGATAAAACCCTTAATCTTTTAAAAGACAATAAAATTCCCGATGACGCGGCCGGCATTGTGGTGCTGGGGCCGGTCAAATCCTTTCAACCTTCCGAGGCGGCTTTGTTGGAAACCTACCTGAAAAACGGCGGCAAGGTTATGTTGTGTTTGGATTTGATGGATCCTGTTTCCCGCCAGACCATTGTTAATACGGGACTTTCGACGCTTTTGAAAGATTTTGGTGTGAAAGTAGATAATGACTTGGCGATTGATGAGACCAGTTATCTTCCGCCTAACCCCAGCGCGATTCTTCCCCAATACGGAAATCATGATATCGTTCAAAAGTTATCCGATAATCATGTGCCGTGCTTGATGGTATTCAACCGCGAAATAGAAAAAATCGATCCGGTTCTCAAAGGCGCGACTTCAACCGTTTTACTCCAAACGACGGACAAGGGTTTTGGTGTTACTAATGTAAAAGGTCTCAAAGGGGCGGTATCTTATCATCCCGGAATCGATGTCAAAGGACCCATTCCGATCGCGGTCGCTTCAGAGTTTGATTTAACCGATGGTTCCAATAAAAAGGCCCGCCTGGTGGTTTACGGGAACTCGTTATTTTTCTCAAACCAGTTCGCCACTACTTTAGGGAACGCCGACTTGGCTTTGAATACTTTTGGATGGATGGCGGAACAGGAAAATAAAATCTCGATTCACCCGAAAGAAGAGGATCAACGAGTTCTAAATATCAGCAATGTCAGTAACATGTTGATTATTTGCGTGGTAATTATCCTGATTCCATTGGCGGCTTTAATCGCGGGTTTTGTGGTTTGGTTCCGCCGCCGTTCCATTTAACCATGAAAAAAATACCTCAAATTGTCTACTATCTGATCGCCGCACTCTTTTTAAGCGGCTATATTTATTTTTTTGAGCGCGGCGCGGTTAAGACGGATTCGGAAAAAGATAAGAAAACAAAAATATTTCAAGATTATGTCGCGGACGATGTCACTCAAATTAAAGTTGAAAATTTAGCCACCACGGTCAACGCATTAAAAGATCCCATTGTTTTGGATAAAGACAATAAGGACGCCTGGCAGATCACCGCTCCGCACAGCTTTAAGGCTGATGAAGATACGGTTCACACGGTTTTAAACGCTTTTTCCAATTTCAATCCAGAATCAACCATTGAAAAACCTACGAGTTACGCCGACTTTGGTTTAAACACTCCCTCGGCCCGATGTTCGTTAATGAACAAATCCGGAAAGAACTATGTGTTGTTAATTGGGGATAAGAGTATTACGGGAGCATCCATTTATGTGAAAACTCCTGATAAGCCTGACGTTTATATGCTTCCTCAATTTTCGGTGAGTAATCTGATTAAGGACGTTAACAGCTATCGCGACAAGTCCTTTTTTAAAGTCGATGATATTTTAGCCAATAAAATTCTAATTGTCCGGGATGGAAAAACCACTGTTTTTGTGAAAAACAAAGACAGCGTTTGGAGCATTACTCAACCGATTAAAGCCAAGGCGGACGCGCAAAAGATTAATAGTCTTTTCAGTTCGGTCAATAATCTGCGAATCTCGGATTATGTGGATGATAATCCTTCGAACCCTTCTATTTACGGCTTTTCAAATCCTCACGCCTCGATTGAGATTGAATCGGCGGATGGGAAAGAAAATCATAAGATTTTACTGGGCCGTAAAAAAATGAAATCGAACTTGTATTTCGTTAAATTGGGTGACCAACCCAATGTTTATTTAATTGATGGCTACATTGATAAAACCCTCGATATTAAAGTCGCGGATTACCGGGACAAAAGTATGATGAAATTTGATTCAGTACAGGCGAAAACTTTAACGGTTCAACACAATCACCAATCCTATGTCTACCAAAAGGATGATAAAGGCCAGTGGTCTTGCGCGGGCAGGGTAAAAGCGCAGGATGAAGCCGTTAATATTGTAACGGTACTTTCAGGATCGAGTATTATTGATTTCGCCTCAAAAAATAATTCCACAGGCCTTGGCGATCCGGATTATGTGATCGAGGTTTTGTTGGGTTCTGGAGAAAAAAGAGTTTACCGATTTGGCAACCGCCAAAAGGGGAATGTGTTTCTGACGCTGGATCAAAGCAAAGAAGTGTATCTGGCCTCGGCCACGCTGCCTTCCCAGATGGACGCTTATTACAGCGCCATCATGACACCGGTCGCGGTGTCGTCCCCAGTCGCGAAATAAGCTCGCGATTAAAATTAATTTGATGTTATAGTTCCCATCATGTCCACCAATGAAATAATCGACCGGCCGCGCTACTTTACGGACCATCTTAAAGATTTACGCAAAAGCCTAGTGCGTTCTCTGATAGTGGCGGCACTGGGGTTATGCGTCGCATTTTGGAAGTCCAACCTTCTTTTTGATTTTCTTTTGCACCCATTTAAAACGGTCTTATCCAAGTTTCCGGCTATGGCAGGCCAAATTCATACCCTCCAGACTTTGACGCCGGTCGAAGCTTTTATGATCAACATGAAACTGGCGGCTATTGCCGGTATTCTTTTGGCCTCTCCTTTTATTTTGCGCGAATTGTGGTCTTTTGTTTCTCCAGCTTTAAAACCGGATGAGAAAAACGCGGTCTTGATGGTTTTCTGCCTTGGTTTATTTTTTTTCTTAGGTGGAGTGGCTTTCGGCTATTTCATTATTGTTCCGATTTCATTGGAATTTCTGATGAAATACAACCTGGATTTTAATTTTATTCCTCAATGGACTCTTCAGGGTTATTACGGTTTTGTGGTTAATTTTTTGCTGATTTTTGGCTGTGTTTTTGAACTTCCGCTGGTTTTGGCCGCGTTGGTAAGTGTTGGCATCGCAACGCCCGCTTTCTTATCCCAAAAACGGAAGCACGCGATTCTTGGAATTTTTATTTTATCCGCTTTCATCGCACCCAGCGCAGACCCCATCACTCAAACCATTGTGGCAGTTCCTTTGATTATTTTGTACGAAATCGGTATTTTGCTTTCTTATTTAGCCGTTCGTCGCAAGAACAAGTAAGTTTTCATCTCGTTGACATTTCATGCCCACATCCCGATAATTCGTTGGTAGACAAGTTGAAGGATGTAATTCTTGGAGGAAGCGAATGAAATTTTTTCTCGATACGGCCAACATTAATGAAATTAAAGAGGGTTTGGCCTTGGGTTTAGTGGACGGTGTCACGACGAATCCTTCGTTGGTAGCCAAAGAAGGCGTTAATTTTCACCAGAGAATCAAAGAAATTTGCGCCGTCGTAAACGGTTCGGTTTCGGCAGAAGTTACGGCACTGGATTTTGAGGGAATGATGAATGAAGGCCATACACTAGCAAAATTGCACCCAAACGTTACGGTCAAAGTTCCCTTGATTCCCGAGGGAATCAAAACCTGCAAGGCTTTAAGCTCTGAAGGCATTAAAGTGAATGTCACCCTGTGTTTTTCACCATCACAAGCGCTTCTGGCGGCGAAAGCGGGCGCGACTTATATCAGCCCATTTGTGGGTCGTTTGGACGATGTTTCAACGGATGGTATTCAGTTGATCAAGGATATTATTCAAATTTATAAGAACTATGATTTTAAAACACAGGTTTTGGCGGCATCTTTAAGGCATCCCATGCATGTGGTTCAATCCGCTTTGGCCGGTGCTCATGTGGGCACTATGCCTTTCTCAGTCATTAAACAGCTTTTTAACCATCCGCTCACGGACATTGGTTTAAAAAAGTTTTTGGCTGATTGGGATAAGGTGAAAGATCAAGTTTCCAAATAAGGTTTAAGAAAATTAGGACAAAAGGGTGGTTTTTAACCACCCTTTTTGTTTTTTTAATGGGTCATCAATAATGGAAGTGTCTTCAATCGGTAAGATTCTGATAGGAATAGGTTTAGCAGTAATTCTGATAGGACTTTTTATTACGTTCGGCGGAAAATTCATTCCTTTTGGCCGATTACCGGGCGACATTCGAGTTGAGAAAGAAAAGTTTTCATTTTATTTTCCGGTGGTTTCCTGTTTGTTAGCGTCCGCTGTTTTTTCGTTCATCCTATGGATTCTTTCTAAGTTTAAATGATCCAAGTTCCGCTTATTTTACTTATGGTTAGTCTGACTGTTGGGTGCTTGCCTTTGAGGTCTTATGTTTCAACAGGAAAACCCCTTACCGAACCCGAGGTTGAAAAGAGTTTCAAACCTCACGAAGAAAAGTTGACCAATCTTATCCGGGTTGCGGTGGTAGTTCGTCACCCCTCGGTTCAATTAATCATTCCAGATCAATTTAACTTGACCGGCCTTTCCCCTAGCAATTCCACTGTGGTGTATAAAGACGGAAAGAAATTCATGCAATTTGAGGTAACAGTACATGATCTTGAAAATGCCAGGGCTTTTATAAAGCCAAATGGGGAGGGTGAAGTGTCGGTTGATGGCAACCGATATAAGGGTGCCATTGAACTAGTTGAAGAAAAGAATGGTTGCCTAACGGTTATCAATGAACTTTTTTTAGAAGAGTATGTGATGGGGGTTTTGGCTGGAGAAATACCCGGCAGCTGGCCCATCGAAGCTTTGAAAGCCCAGGCGATCGCCGCCAGAACTTTCGCGCTTTACAAGCAGGGTGAGGCCAAGAAAAAAAATCAGACCTATGACATTGAAAATACGGCTTCGGCCCAAATGTACATCGGCTCAAGGCTGGTAAACCAAAATATCCGTCAGGCCGTTATGGAAACTCGGGGAGAAATATTGACCTATCGGGATGAGCCGATCATGGCGGTTTTTCACTCTAATTGCGGAGGGGAAACCACCGGCGCGACGGATGTCTGGGGCCAGGATAAGCCCTATTTGAGACCAGTCTCCTGCGATTTTGGAAATCACGGTCCGCATTATCAGTGGAAGGAAGCCATTAAAGTTTCGGATATTGTGCGTAAACTTCGGGCGGCCAATATTTCCATCTATGATATTGTCCAAATTTCATCAGTTGAAAGAGATGAAAGTCATCGCGTGAAAGTATTATCACTTATGGACGGAGACGGCGTAAAAAGACAAATTAAAGGCGCGGTTTTTCGCATGGCGGTGGGCCCCGATCTTATACGGAGCACCCGCTTTGAAGCGCAACTCCAGGGGGACAAGATAGAATTTAACGGTTGGGGTTGGGGCCATGGCGTGGGGCTTTGCCAGGAAGGTGCCAATGGAATGGCGAAGGCGGGATATGGCGCTTTTGACATACTCCGACACTATTATTACGGAGTTATATTGGACAAAATGAGAACCGAATGAAGCTAGACCTTTTTGATTACCATTTACCGGCGGAGTCGATCGCCCAAAAGCCCCTGGCGAAAAGGGATGGTGCCCGTATGCTGGTTTTAGACCGAAAAACTGGCCGTGTGGAACACAGCCACGTGAAAGACCTGGCTCAGTGGCTCTTGGCTGACGATTTAATGGTTGTCAACCAAACCAAAGTCATTCCTGCCCGACTTTATGCCGTCAAACTCGACACAGGCGCCAGACTTGAGATATTTTTACTTCGTCCCGCGTTCAATGAACCGCCCAATGAATGGGAAGTTCTTATTCATCCGGCCAAGCGCATTAAAGGCGTGGTGGTTCTGAAGCTTGAACCCAAGGGGGAAGTGGCGGTTTTGGAATCATTAGGTGAGGGGCACTTTCTAGTTCGGTTTAATAAAACCGGAAACTTTAAAAAATTCTTAAACCAGAACGGGCACATTCCCTTGCCGCCCTACATCAAACGCAAGGACGAATTGGCTGATAGGGAACGTTACCAAACGGTTTTCGCGAGAAAAGACGGATCAGTGGCGGCTCCCACGGCGGGGCTTCACTTTTCCCCCGCTTTATTGGCCGATCTTAAAAAGCATGGGATTCGCCAGGCGTCCGCGGTTTTGCATGTGGGGTTGGGAACTTTTTTACCGGTTGATGCGGATGAAATTGAAAATCATGTCATGCATCCCGAAAGAGTAGAAGTGTCCCCAATTCTTTCAAAAGCGATTCAAAGTACCAGGGATCGACATGGGCGGGTAGTGGCTATTGGGACAACAGTAGTCCGTGCTTTAGAGTCTTCATCTCAAGAAAGTGGATTAGTAAAACCTGGATCGTTTGAAACTCGAATCTTTATAACACCGGGTTACACGTTTAAGATAATCGATGTGCTTTTTACTAATTTTCACCAGCCTAAATCCACGTTGCTCATGCTGGTCAGTGCCTTCGCGGGCCGCGAGAGAATTTTGGCGGCTTATCAAGAGGCCTTGAAGGAAGGTTATCGCTTTTTGTCCTATGGCGATGCCATGTTGATTCTTTAAATTCTAAAAAAATTACGGCCCGAATTTTTCAATACGGTCGTTGCCCCAATCGGTTACATATATGTTTCCATTCGAATCTACCGCAATGCCCGCGGGAATAGAAAATTGGCCATTACCCTTACCGGTCGTTCCCCATCGAGTTATATAAGTACCGGACGTTGTGAATTCTTGGATGCGGTTGTTTTCAGAATCCACTACATAAACATGATCTTGGACATCAACAGCTAAACCCTCAGGCGTGTCAAACTCGTCATTTGCTTGGCCCTTTTCTCCCCATTGGGAAAGGTAATTTCCCGATGGACCGAGTTTTTCAATGCGGTTGTTGTTGCTGTCGGACACGTACAAATTATCTTTTGAATCGATAGCGATGCCCATTGGCGTTCTAAATTGTCCGTCACCCGTTCCGATTTCTCCAACTTGGGATAGGAAAGTCCCATTGGAAGTGAATTCTTGAATTCGATTATTGCTACAATCGACAACCCATATATTTCCTTGAGTGGTTACGGCCAGTAACGCTGGATTGAATAGCTGTCCCTTTTTCCTGCCGTAGCCTCCCCATTCCAAAATGAAGGTTCCGTCAGAGGTGTATTTCTTAATGCGGTTGTTTAATGTGTCGGCCGTATAAAGGTTTCCGTCTCGATCAACCGCTACACCCAGAGCATGGTGGAATTGATTCTCGCCCTTACCTCGGCTACCCCAATCCGTCAGGTAGGATCCGGTGGAATCAAAGACCTCGATCCGGTCGTTGGCGTAATCTGCCACATAAACCCTTTCTTTATTGTCCACGGCGATACCGTAGGGATTCCATAATTGACCTTTTGCGGGGCCTGAACCTCCCCATTGAGCCAGAAAAGTATGGGAGGAGGACTGGGCGGGGGAGGGAGTAGGATTCGAGATGCCTCCATAAAGCGGTATGGAGCATATCGCCATTAAAACCCACGGAAGCCAGCGTGACTTCCTTTGCGTAAGATTTTTCATATCGTTCCAATAAAATGGATTTGATTCAGAAACTAATTTGATTAAGAATTCCGATTAACTTTATACTAGGATTTCTTAGCTGCCAATAGGGTTTCCTAACGTTTATTATCCAAGTCGAAAAGGATAAGTCTCAAATGGTTTTAGAACTAGAGATCAGAACTACCCTCGATGGCTTAATTGAAAAATTTATTCAAGGTTCCCCTTTTTTTCATTTCTGGAAAGCCAATCGGATTAACGCCGCTATTTCAGAAAAGTTCCTGATTTCATTTGATTCGTTGGTAAAAAGTTTTCCGGCATTGATCGCCGTCGGAGCGTCGCGGGAAGAGGATGAAGCGACTCGCACCGTCTTGGCTGTCAATTTGTATCAGGAGTGCGGCGAGGGAGATGTAAAACGAACCCACCACGCGATTTACCGAAAATTTATCGATACCGCAGGTATCCATTTAACAAACGACTCCGAAAGCGCCTTTGCCGCAGAGTGGCGGACAAGTTTATTTGAATATGTAAAGGAAACGAAAAGTGGTGGGGCGGCACTGGGAGCTCTGGCGGCCGGCGAATTTCTGGCCCAACCAGCGTTGTCTCGAATTTACTCGGCGATTAAGACTTACTACCCACAGGCCGATCATGAATATTTCGAAAAACACCTGGTATTAGAAGAAGACCATGTCCGGGAAATAACCGCTATCATCGCGCTTAAGACAAAAGCCGATGACGAATGGGAAGAAGTCCTCGCCGGATTCAAGTTCGGACTATCGGTTTGGGAAGCTTACTTTAATCACTTAATTGAATTCGTTGTCACTAAAAAATAAAGTAAAGGTTACTTGAAAACCGGCAGTGGACTGACACGGCAGCATCCTAGCTTTACGATTTCAGTGAAATGAAGCTGCATCATGGCTTTGAGGTATTTTTCTTGGGCTACTGCAAGTCGCTTCCGGTGCTCAAAGGTATCGCAAAACAACAACACCAAGTCCCGGCCATTGGCGATGTGGGGAGGCTCGTCCTTTTCAATGTCGATCACGGCATTCATCAATTCTTCATCAAACAATATTTTAAAAATGCTGGTTTCCAAATCGGTCATTGAAGAAAGCACGATCTCACCGGCAAACTGATTCGTCGCGGCAATTTCGGAAGCGGTTTCAGCTTCCATCTGAATTTTTTGCATTTCGACGAGAATCTCAGGGAGTTTAAATTCGGCAATTCGCGGTTCGGAACCAAAACGGCGCAATTGTTGGGCAAAGATGTCGTAATGGCGTATTTCATCCCGGATTTGCCTTGCCAGTCTTAACTTCAGATCGACCTGATCATCAGGCAAAAGCATTATTTCGCGGGCTTGAGAAACAGTACCGAAATACCATTCGGACCAGGCTCGTCGTCTCATGTAGGTAACTAGAGCGTCTTTATAAACTTCCGGTTCCAGTGTAATGAATTCGTATTTCCTGGAGTCGTAAAGATTGTCCCCAATATTTTTGGCACGATGATAAAGAGCCTGCATGAATTCGTTAGCGGTGAATCTCATTAAATCTTCTGCGTTCCAGCGAGAATAGGAAGGAACGCTTAATGGTTTGTCTACGACTGGATGTTTGGTTTTATCCGTATTTTGCATTGTTTTCTCGATTTTAAGACTGTTAAAACAAACCTTCTTCTAGATTGATTCCGTACCAGATTTCCAAGCCTATCACACTGGTGGCTTCCATTTCACCTTTCATGGCATCGGAGGCCATAAAAGCCGGTGCTTTCGACACATCGGATGCCTCGTGGACCACAATGGCCACCTCTGGATTTCCTGGTAGGTGGTGGATGCTGTAATGAGTGTTTTTGTATTGCCGACCCGGGTGATTATGTTTTCCACCATCCTCTTTGTAAAAGCAATCCAGCCAAAACTTATAATCTCGCACTTCGTTTCTCGCGATTACTATTCCTCCCGTCATCTTAGGCTGATTTGTATATTGACGTTCGGTTGTATCCAAACCGTACCAAACCATGGGAATTTGAACGTCCGCTTTATCCATTGCGGACATGAATTCAGGAGATCGGACAAATTCTACGCCCTTTTCCAAATCCGAACACTTCAAAGTCTCAATCATCATATGGGAATCTTTTAAATCACGATGCAGGCTAAAAGCAGAAAATCCGTGAGATTTCAAATTTTCTCCTTGCTCCAGAAAAATTCTTTTAAAGGTTTTGATGTTCTTGGTCTTTTGACGAATAAAGACTGTTCCAGAGGTATTGATGGAATGGCGATTGTTTTTGCACGCAGTCACAAAGGCAGAAATTAAAAAAACGAGAAGCGCCAACCTCAAAAAATAAATTTTCATCACTCTCTCCGGCTACTTTTCAAATTTATTTAATTCAGTTTGGGCTTGAACTACTAGTGGATGGTCGTTTGGGAAGTGAGAGTTTAAGATATCAATGGATTCTTGAATATTTTTTAGCGCCTTAGGTTTTTCTCCAAGGGCCCATTCGACTTGCGCCAATTGGAATAAATCCAAGGCTACCTGGGGATGACGCGGATTATAAGCTTCTTTTTCCGTTGGAAGTATTTTTTCCCATAAGGCTTCGGAGGATTTAATATCTCCGGCAGTGAAATAAGCTTTGGCCATACGTTTCAGATAGGGAAGAGATTGATAGGTGTAAACGGAGCCGACATAACGCTGATCGATCTTAAACGCTGAAGCGTATAGAGGCTGAGCTTTTTGATCCGAACCCCGGACGCGAAAAAAATCGGCCAGACGGGTCATTGCGTCGGAAACTCGAATATCGTCGGCATGGAAATTCTTTTGGGCGATATTCAAAGATTTTTGAAGACAGGATTGGGCTTGGGGGGCATTGTTTTCCAACTGATAAGTTTGGGCAAGAAGATTGAGAAGCACGATCGAAAAATCAGGATTCACCGGAGAAGTTTTTTCGGCGGCAGACAAAGCTTTTTGGAAAAGGTCTTGAGCCTGGGAATACTTGTGAAAATTCAGCTCGATTTGGCCTAATAAACATTGGGTTTGCGCGAGAATGAAGGGGTCGAGAGAGGTATCTGACTCCCTTAAAGTCAGCGCTCTTTTGGCCGCCAATTCGGCCTCCACCAGACGGCTCAGATCATTGTAAAGTCCCGCTAAATCTTCCAAAGGCCCGGCGATATTCGGATCGTTGGCGCCGAAATTTTGTTCCGTTAAAGCCAATGCCCATTTGTAATCTTTTTCCGCTTTGACGTAGTCGGCCACATAACGATAAAGAGTGCCGAGATTGTCGTAAAGCGAAACCAATGAAGGGTGAAGAGGGCCTTTTAATTCCTCGTCGATTTTAAGGGCTTTTTCCTCGTTCAGGATAGCGGCTGAAAATTTCCCATCCCGGATTGAATTAACGGCGCCGCTCTGGGAAACATCTAGGGTATAGCCGTCCATCATCGGCCCGGCAGACCAAACGGCCGTAACGATGAAAAAGAGAAGCATCGTGATAATCGGCATCAAGCCGATAAGAAATATAATTTCTTGGGATTTTTTCCTGGATTGAAATTCCATTTAATTACCGTTCGTGAGCGGCGGGGGAGTGGGAAGAACCGGAAAGGCTCTTTGGGGATATGACGGACAAACGGGGCCAATGGCGCCGATGTTCATGTCGCGCTCAAATTCATCTATCCAACCGGAAGAACTTCCGCCGTCAGTAGAATAAACGGTCCTGGAAAGGTGGGGACCTCCGTCAAAAGTCAAAATGGCCGCCTCAGCCAAACCGCCCGAATTCCCCGCGTCTGAAATGACGTAACAATCTTCGCATCCCGGCTCATTTTTGGAAGGGCGGCCCGAATCGGTTTGAAAAACCAGGAACCAGCATTCCGGTGAAAAATTAGAAACGCTTCGGTTATCAAAACCGATGGTAACCCACTGAAAGGATGCCGGGGCCTGGTCCGGCGTCAGCGCGACTGCCGTGTGCACCGGATAAGTTTTATGAATTTGGAAATTGTTTTTCAGGATCATGTAGTTCAAGGGATATTTTGGATTTCCCTTTTTTTTGACCCGGATGGCAAAAGCGCTGGAAAGCGTACCGCAGTGAAAATGAAGGGCTTGACCTTGGAGCACCTGATGAATTTTATCTTTCGGGTCGTCGTTTCCATAGATGGGGCGTAAACCGGCGTTGTCGTAAGGATTTCCCTGAAGCTGGGAACCGGAGCCGTAAAGGGCGTAAATCGGTTCTTGATTTAAAATGGTCCAGTGATCCTTTTCGCTGGAAAGGACATTGGTATTGGGATCCGGACTTCCATCATTGGGATGAAGATGATTAAGCACGTCGGTCGAAAGAAACGAGGCCCAGTTGTCGGGTCCGATCGTGCCGACGGGATGGTCGCCGCCTCGTTTCACATCTTGTTCCACTACCAGGTGATAGACCTTGTCTTTGATAAGGGGGATGGAATCAAGGGGAATAGTGCACCAACTTTGGGGGAGAGGAATGTAACTGGAATAAGTCAAAAATTCCCCGGAAGGTATACCGTTGTTGTCCTCCTGTAAGCCGACGATATAAGCAGGCGGTTTGGTAGCATCCATGCAATAGACAGCCACTGCCGTAACGTTCATGTCGGCCTGGCAGGTGAATCGGTACGAAATTTTTTTGTCCGATGAATCAAGGGTTGTTGAAAGCCTTTTGTTAACCACAAACCAGTTGCCAAAATCCGACCAAGCCAGTGGTGTGTTTATGATAAAGATCATTAAACACAAAAAAGAGCTTTTCAAAAATCCCATATTTTTCCTGTCTGTTTAGAAAATGTCATATTTTCAATGAAATAAGGCATGTTTTTGCCCTCTGTTAGGGTACCAAAATCGGCCAATAATAGGCATAAACTGTGATATTCTTTTCATGTAATTTAGTTTAAGGATTGACATGAAATTGGCATCGAAAAGTGGCCTTTTCTGATGCTTGGGTTGAAGAAATTCCTAAAAATTAACTAAGTTTCAGATTTATTTTGATATTTTTAGGGGAGCGGTACAATTGAATTTTTTTGCGAGTGGCAAAAAACGATTTAAGCTTTGGGGCGGTATTCCCCTTACCGTTTACGTAATTTTTGTTGTCATTTTTATTCTTCGTCCGAATTCAGTCTTTTCCCAATGCGCTTGGGAAGCGGGCAATACGGGCGCCCCCTGTGTCTTTACCCAAGGCACCTCGAACGATAATTGCTTGGTGGGAACCTATTCGGCTCCCAGTACCGACGCCATCAACCAATTCTATACTTATGGCGCCTCGGGTGTGTCTGTTCTTTACTGTAGTGGAAGCACAGCGGGAGCGAACTCCCCCGAAAAAATCACCATGCAATGCTTTCCGCCCGCCGGCGCGACCATCCAAGCGGCCTTTTTGGATGTGGTGGAATATGACGGCGGCGGTAATAATCCACCGGCTTGCACAACATCCGTTGATTTAGGAGGGGCTGCGACTCCGGTGGGAACTATGACGGGTATTGGAACTCTCTCGAATCTTTTCATCGACCCGAGATATGGCGATCCCAACGCCCCCAATGACTATCCGGATCAAACCGCTTTTAATATTCAATATAACGTTACCGGCGAGGTTTCCCTTCTCACGCCCAGCTATACGGTGACCTATCCGAATCTTTGTGCCGGCATGCAGGCCTGGTCGGCGTCACTGGTGATTGTCTATACCGTTCCAGCTCCCGGCATTTGCGGCGCAGTAGCCATCGATGATGGACTTTTTTATTTTGATGAGGGTGATACGACAACTGTCGGCGGTAATTTACTGGATGAGGGGGTCACCCCTTTTGCTCCGACTGTGGATTGGAGCTGTGCGGATCCCGCAACCAGTTGCGGCACCAATTCCTTTTCTGTTTTTGGAGGGAGTCAATACGGGTTGAACGGAAGCGGCACCCAGCCTGATCCCTTTACAGATAATTTTTATGGCGTCACGGATCCCGCTCCAGCCGCGCCACCAACCTCAGATCCCGCCGCGAGCGAATGGCTTGATTGCAACACTTACGGTAGTTGCGGTCAGCCGACAGGTTTTGACCAGACCTACACAGGTGTTCCAACGTCGGGCGTTAACAAAATTACGTGGGCTTTGGGAAATGCCGACGCTGATCCCGATAAACAACAGTATTGGGTGAACATGATTGTGGGCGGTTGTAATTCCACCTGCGTTACCCCAACCGATACGAATACACCAACAAACACCAGCACTAATACTCCGACGAATACTCCAACAAATACAAATACGAATACAGTAACGCCTACACCTACCAATACCGCCACGAACACAAACACACCTACTCCGACGAATACCGCGACTAACACCAATACAAATACGGTTACCAATACAAACACGAACACTCCAACCAATACCAACACAAAAACGCCTACCAATACCCCTACCGTGACGGATACGAATACGCCAACCAATACGGCTACGCCTACAGACACTAACACACCGACAAACACAGCTACTAACACGGTTATGAATACGCCAACTAATACGGCTACGAATACAAATACAAATACAATCACAAATACAGCAACACCCACACCCACCAATACCCCTACCCATACGGCCACAAACACCCCAACCGTGACGGACACGAATACGCCAACCAATACGGCTACGCCTACAGACACTAACACACCGACAAACACACCTACAAACACGGTTATGAATACACCAACCAATACGGCTACGAATACAAACACTAATACACCCACAAATACAATGACACCTACACCCACAAATACGCCGACCCACACAGCCACAAACACCCCAACCGTCACTAATACGAATACGCCGACTAATACAGCTACGCCCACAGACACTAATACACCAACGAATACCCCCACCAATACGGGTGTGAATACGCCTACCAACACAGCCACTAACACCAACACCAATACGCCCACCAATACCGACACGGTTACGGACACGAATACACCGACAAACAGCGTGACACCTACAACAACGAGTACTCCTACCAATACAGCTACAAACACGCCAACCGTTACCAATACGAATACGCCTACCAATACGGCCACCATCACTGACACAAATACCGCAACTAATACCGCGACCAATACGGGCGTGAACACGGCTACCAATACAGCCACAAATACAAACACGAACACGTCTACTAATACCCCAACCATCACTGACACAAATACCGCAACTAATACCGCGACCAATACGGGTGTGAACACGGCTACCAATACGGCCACAGTCACGGACACCAACACAGCGACGAATACCTCGACCAATACGGTGATGAATACTCCTAGTAATACGGCCACGGTTACAGACACTAATACGGTTACAAACACCGCGACCAATACGGGCGTGAATACGGCTACCAACACAGCCACGAACACATACACGAACACGCCGACAGAGACAGCAACCAATACGGTTCAAAACACGCCGACCAATACGGCCACTATGACGCCTACGAATACGGACGCGAACACTCCTACCAATACCATGACCAGTACGCCTACTCGTACACCGACTTCGACTGCGACAGTTACCCCAACATCGACACCCATGGCCGGCGTGACGATGGCTAAAAATGCTTCGGAGACGACGGCGCAGGCAGGTACCACGTTTACGTACTCGATTGGAATTACAGTGACAGGGAATAGCGTGAATAACATGGTGGTGACGGACGTATTGCCATCCGGATTGACTCTTGTGGCATTTGGAACCATTCCAGTTGGAACCGTGACTGTCTCGAATTCGCCGAATTTGAAATGGACATTGCCTTCGCCTCTGGCGCCGGGGACTTACCAATTGACCTACCAGGTACTGGTCAGTAGCACGGTAGCGGGAGGAACGCTTACGAATAAGGCTCAATTGACTTATACGGGGTTAGCGACGCCTATCACCTCCAGCGTGAATGTACAGGTACCAGGATTGTACACAGTGAACATCGATATTTATAACTCGGCTGGGGAAGTAGTAAAGGTCATACCGGTTCAGAGTTTTTCACAGCCGATCAACGCCATCACGCTGTCAACGAGCAATTTGATTACGACTTTGCAAGGGCCGGGGAGCATTATCAACATCTATTATGACGGAATTTTAATCGGCACCTGGGATGGTTCCAACAATGGCGGAAATCCCGTGACGAACGGAAATTATATGATCAAGGTGGATAGTGTTTCACCCCAGGGTGTGGTGACCAGCGTACAACAGGACGCCACAGTCAACCGTAAACTGTCCAATATCACGGCTAATATTTATAACTCGGCGGGTGAAATAATTCGGACGTTATATTTTATGGTGAGTGACGCGACTGATTCACAAATGACAAACGTGAACTTAAGCTCGAACATAATGACTTTGGGGTCAAACCCCAGTGGAAATGCTTCCATTTTGCAGATAGTCGTTAATACGACCGGAGGGACACCCGTTACCCTGACTTGGGATGGGACGAATAACTCCGCGGCGGATGTAACGCCGGGAACTTATGAAATTCAATTGCATTGGGATAATGGGCAAGGACAGACAACGAATATCACCCGTAGTGTCATCGTGGTGGGAGGCGGGGCGAGCGGAACGGTGATAGCCGAACCAAATATGTTAACGAACGGTCAGACCCTGACCACGTTCAATGGAATTGGTATCGCGAACGCGTGGATATTAAACGCAAAAGTTTACACCATCGCGGGGGAACTGGTGAAATCCCTACCGGGGTCGCCCGGATCGCCGACGACACAATGGAATGCGGTGGGACTGGCCAGCGGTGTTTACATCGTGGCGGTTCAAGTACTGGACTCGAACGGTGGCGTTCTTGATACTCAACTGTTGAAGGTGCTGGTGATTCACTAAACACTGATTCTATTCATTTACTCTTGTAAGATGGATTCGTTTAATTTCCACAAAAAAATCAGCTTCTGGTGTTCCCCTCGCAATTTTGTCTATGGGTTGTAATTATAAAAAATTGTAGCTATGACGTTTATTAGGCTTTTTGGCCTATTTTTAACCCTTTCTAGCCTTGAAATTACCCTTAAAGGCTCTCTTTTATGATGGAAAGTATTGTATACTTAATTAAGTTATGGTTACCGAATTGGTTTGGATACATCATTTCCTTTCGGTAATGGCCTCGCCTTAAATCGTTTTTAGTCAATAAACATTTTGGGTGATTGCAAGTGAGAAATGAAAACGCTTAAAAAGTTTAAAAATTTGAGTAGTACCCGTCCCAACGAGCCCATCAAAGCCGTTATAAGATTTTTTGTCTCATTTTCATTTTTCTTTTTTCTCGCCGCTCTATCACAAGCCCAAATCACTTACACAACTTGTCCATCGGGAGATCCCGCGCCCGGTTACGCGATGACACAACAAACCGTTGCCTATGGCGTTGGGTTGGATTATGCCGTCGCGGGAGGACCTTGCGGCACGCCTTTGACAATCAACCTACCGCCTGGTGCGATTCCTGTGACAGCAATCGCGTATGTGGAATACAACATTACAAGCGATACGGGCGCGCCAAATTTTAACACCATCAACTTTAACGGCGCTGGGACCCCTGCGGCGATCGAGGACGGCGCGCCTGTCACCTGGACGTCCTTTCAAAATATTTGGTATAGCATGCAGTATAACTTGAACGCCACCTGGATTACGGGTGGAGGTGCCGGCGGCAGCGTTACGCCCTACACAATCTCTACCAGTGAGACCGGTTCCTGCACTGGTGAATCGCTGCTCGTGCTTTACACCAATCCCGCAGAAACCAGCATGAATGTTGTGAACATTGGGGATGGGAACAACGCCTGGCACATCGAAGAAAGTAATGTTATCAATCCTGGAAACGGCGCGGCTCCGCCGGACGCGGATCTGAACTGGAGTTGTGTGCCTGGTTTGAGTTGTTCGAATACAAACACCAAATTCTCGGTCATTGGCGGAAGAAACAATTGTGCCGATCCCGCGCTTGAAGGAGATGAGGATTGGATCGTCCCTTACGGATCGGGACCTGTAACCAATTCGGCCGGCGGATCAGATAACGGTAGTCCTCCGATTTTCCAGGGTCCACCGGGCGTCCTCAATTGCGGCGGGCATGGTGGTCAAGCGGACTATGACCGAACCTATAATCTTGGAGCCAACTTCAATAGCGGCGCCACCAGCATCGAATGGGCGATGTATCTGAATGACCAAAACGAAAAGGCCAGTTATTGGCAGGAAGCATTGGTGTCCCAATATGAATGCAATCCGGTTACCCAATGCTCGGTGACGACTTTATTTAATCAGACATTAAGCAGCCCGCCTCCGGGATGGCAAACGGGAATGGTGCCCTGGGGTGAAGGCAACTGGACGGACAACGGAACTTCGATTCAATATCAGAACGGAACCGGACAAGCGCCCAATTACAATATGTTGATGGAGAACAGCGTGTCCACGGCACCGGGAACTCTAGTAGTGTCCATGTGCGAACCCGGCGGCAATGGGGGACTTGTAAACGGGCTTGTGCTGGGGATGAACCCCTCCACGGGCAATGGATATGGTATAGATTTTTACAACGACGGAGCGGGGAATCCCAACAGCAAGATTACGTTTGTTCAATACACAGCTGGTGTGCCGACAACAATTACAACCACCGCTCTTGCCAGTTCTGCTGTCATAAACACTTGCCCTGTCTATGTTCAAGTGATTATTGATTCGTCGTGTAACTATACTGTTGGATTGAGCACTGTTGCCACGGGTCCTTTTGCGCCTCTGGCGACTTATGCGGGCGCTTGCGGCGGCTTAATGGGATTAATGGCCTACAACGGGCCAAACGCCTCGTACCGATCGTTCACATTCACCGGCAATTGCACGACACCAACGCCGACAAATACATCAACGAATACGCCGACTAATACGGCTACCAACACGTCTACGCCAACGGTTACCAAAACTCCAACCAATACCTCAACTAATACGCCCACAGTAACGCCTACCAACACAAACACGAACACGGCTACCAATACGGTTACTGTTACCCCTACCAATACGGCCACGAACACAAACACGAATACGGTTACCAATACAGCCACTCACACGCCAACCAATACCAACACCAATACGGCTACCAATACCCCAACCGTTACCAACACGAATACGCCTACCAATACAGCCACGCTTACAGACACAAATACGGCGACGAATACATCGACCAATACCACTGTGAACACGCCCACCAATACGGCCACGAATACAAACACCAATACACCGACAAACACCGCGACGCCTACAACCAGCAATACTCCTACCAATACAGCGACCAATACACCGACCGTTACTAACACAAACACACCCACCAACACGGCCACGCCGACAGATACGAATACCGCGACAAACACCGCGACCAACACGGGTGTGAACACGCTCACGAATACTGCCACGAATACAAATACCAATACACCGACAAACACCGCGACACCTACAACCAGCAATACGCCTACCAATACAGCGACAAACACTCCAACCGCTACAAACACGAATACACCTACTAATACAGCCACGCCGACAGACACAAATACGGCGACGAATACATCGACCAATACCACCGTGAACACGCCTACGAACACAGCCACGCCCACCGATACTAATACAGCGACGAATACCCCGACAAACACCTATACTCCAACCGACACTCCTACCAATACTAATACCAACACGCCCACTAACACCGCTATCAACACTTATACCCCAAGCAACACTCCAACCAATACCGCCACCAACACTTCCACCAATACACCGCTCAACACGGACACTCCGACCAATACTCCTACGAATACCGCCACTAACACCGCCACCAATACTGCGATTAACACCTTCACTCCCAGCAACACTCCGACGAATACCGCTACAAACACTTCTACCAATACGCCGCTCAACACGGACACTCCCACCAATACCCCGACCAACACGTCCACAAATACTTCTACCGATACGCCGCTCAATACTTTCACTTCTACCAATACTCCGACTATCACCAATACCACTACTGCAACCAATACCGAGACTAATACGCTCGTGAATACGGCAACCAATACAGCCACCTCAACAGCCACGAATACAGAGACGAATACTCCAATCGACACAAATACTTCCACAAGTACTTCAACCAATACGCCCACGGCTACATCTACCAACACTCCAACGTATACCGCTACGTCAACTTTTACCAATACACCGCTTAACACAAGCACCGCGACGGTCACTTTGACGCCAACGATGACCGCGACGGTTACTCCGACATTGACACCAGTGTTTGGTGTGACGATGGCCAAAAACGCTTCGGAAACGACAGCACAGGCGGGAACCACGTTTACTTACTCCATCGGGATTACGGTGACCGGGAGAGCCGCGAACAATGTGGTGGTGACGGACGTTATGCCGTCCGGATTGACTTTTGTGGCGTTCGGAACCATTCCATCGGGAACCGTCACGGTCGCGAACCCGCCCAATTTGAAATGGACATTGCCTTCACCCATGGCGCCCGGGATTTACCAATTGACCTATCAGGTTCAGGTCAATAGCACGACTGTAGGCGGAACGATTACCAATAACGCACAATTGACTTATACAGGATTAGCGACGCCGATAACCTCCAGCGTGAATGTGCAGATACCGGCTACCTACACGGTGAGTATTAATATTTATAACTCAGCCGGAGAAGTGGTGAAAACCATACCGGTGCACAGTTATACAGCGCCGATTAACAGCATGACACTGTCAACGAGCAATCAGATTACGACTTTACAGGGGCCGGGGAGTACGATTGAAATTTATTATGGCGGCGTTTTAATCGGCACCTGGGATGGGTCCAGCAACAGCGGCAGTCCCGTGACGAACGGAAATTATGAGATTCAGCTCGATAGTACTTCGCCACTGGGTGTGGTGACGAGCGTGGAACAAGACGCCACCGTTAACCGTAAACTGTCGGTTGTTACAGCTAATATTTACAACTCGGCTGGTGAAGTAGTTAGGACCTTATATTACACAGTGGATGGTGGCACCAACTCGCAGATGACAAATGTGAATTTAAACTCTGAAATACTGACTTTGGGAACGAAAACAAGTAGCGGCGCGACCATCTTGCAGATAGTCGTTGATACCACGGGGACACCCGTTACCTTGATTTGGGACGGGACCAATAACTCGGCGACCGATGTGACGCCTGGAACTTATGAAGTCGAACTCCATTGGGATGACGGCGAAGGTCAGACGTCGAATATCACCAGAAGTGTCATCGTGGTGGGCGGCGGGGCTAGCGGAACGGTGATCGCCGAACCGAACGTATTAACGAACGGTCAGACCCTGACCACATTCAATGGAGCGGGTATCACCAATGCGTGGATTTTAAACGCTAAAATTTACACCATCGCGGGAGAACTGGTGAAATCCCTACCGGGGTCGCCCGG
>Ga0075522_10000193_pt1 | contig 41199 bp, 46 predicted proteins | sample NGEPerA_FD_74796 | JGI IMG/M metagenome (GOLD analysis project Ga0075522, IMG submission 74796) | Arctic peat soil microbial communities from the Barrow Environmental Observatory site, Barrow, Alaska, USA - NGEE PermafrostL2-A | ecosystem: Environmental > Terrestrial > Soil > Wetlands > Peat ... | reverse complement strand
ACGGGCATTTTCTCGATCAGGCAGTGAGCCGTAAGTGCGACCGCGGCGCGTTAAGCGCCGCCTCACTTCTTGGGCGCGGCGCCGCGCCTGCTGCCGGCGGTGCCGCGCCCAAGAAGTGAGGCGGCGCTTAACGCGCCGCGGTCGCACTTACGGCTCACTGCCTGATCGAGAAAATGCCCGTTCCGGATTTCATCCGGGACGGGTTTTTCCGAGCGGATCGAATTAAGCCATGCTGCTTTTCGTCGGCCTCGGCAATCCCGGACCCAAATACGTCGGCAATCGTCACAATATCGGTTTCATGGCGGTGCAGGCGGTTGCGCGCGTCAACAATATCGCGCCGTGGCGGCGTCGCTTTCAGGGCGTCTCGGTGGAAGGTGTGATCGGCGGCGACAAGATGTTGCTGCTCTTGCCCGGCACCTTCATGAACGAATCCGGGCGCGCGGTGGCGGAAGCGGTGACTTTCTACAAATTGAGCGCCGCCGACGTCGTGGTCTTTCACGACGAGCTTGAACTGCCGCCCGGCAAAATTCGGGTGAAGACCGGCGGTGGCAATGCCGGACATAACGGACTGCGTTCGATCTCGGCGCATGTCGGCAACGACTATCGTCGCGTGCGCTTCGGCATCGGACATCCCGGCGACAAGAAGCTGGTCGAGAATTACGTGTTGCAGGATTTCGCCAAGGACGAATGGCTTTGGGTCGAAGCGCTCTGCGACGTGGTCGCCGACAATGCCGGGCTGCTGGTCGCAGGTAAGGATTCGACGTTTGCGAACAAAGTGCATCTCACGATGACGGCGAAGGGCTTCGACGATGATGACGAACCCGCCGCCAAATAACGCTTAACCGGAACACGACGCGGAATAATTCTCATGGGTTTCAAATGCGGTATCGTCGGCCTGCCGAATGTCGGCAAGTCGACCCTGTTCAACGCGCTGACGCAGACGGCGGCGGCGCAGGCCGCCAATTATCCGTTCTGCACCATCGAGCCGAACGTCGGCGAAATCGCCGTGCCGGATCCGCGCCTTGAAAAGCTGTCGGCGATTGCAAATTCGGCGCAGATCATTCCGACCCGCATTACCTTCGTCGATATCGCCGGTCTGGTGCGCGGCGCGTCGAAAGGCGAGGGCCTCGGCAACCAGTTTCTCGCCACCATCCGTGAGGTCGACGCCATCGTGCATGTGGTGCGCTGCTTCGTCGATACGGATATCACGCATGTCGAAGGCAAGATCGATCCGATCGCCGACATCGAGATTATCGAGACTGAGTTGATGCTGGCCGATCTCGATTCCTTGGAAAAGCGTGTCGACAATCTCGAGAAGAAAGCCAAAGGCACCGGCGAGGACGCCAAGCAGGCCAAGGAAATGCTCGACCTGATCAAGCGTGCGCTGGTGCTGCTGCGCGACGGCAAGCCGGCGCGGCTGGTGGAGCGCAAGCCGGACGAGGAAAAGCTGTTTCACTCGCTCGGGCTTCTGACCTCGGCGCCCGTGCTCTACGCCTGCAACGTCGAAGAAGCCTCCGCCGCCACCGGCAACGACTTTTCCAGGAAGGTCGAGGCGCGCGCCAAGGAAGAAGGCGCGGTCGCGGTGGTCATTTCGGCCAAGATCGAATCCGAAATCGCCGCGCTGCCCGAGAGCGAACGCGCCGATTACCTCGAAGCGGTGGGCTTGAAGGAAACCGGCCTCGACCGGCTGGTGCAGGCCGGTTACGCGCTTTTGCATCTGGTGACCTATTTCACCGTCGGCCCGAAAGAGACGCGCGCCTGGACCATCACCCAGGGAACCAAAGGCCCCGCCGCCGCCGGCGTGATTCATAGCGACTTCGAAAAGGGTTTCATCCGCGCCGAAACCATCGCCTATGACGACTACATCGCCACCGGCGGCGAAGCGGGCGCGCGCGACGCCGGCAAGATGCGGCTGGAAGGCAAGGAATACGTGGTCGCCGACGGCGACGTGATGCATTTCCGGTTTGCGAATTGACGATTGGAATCGCGTCGGTGGCCGTGTAATAAACTGTCGTGCCCGCGAAAGCGGGCATCCAGTAATCGCGACTGATCGTTATCCCCGCGAAGCCGGTGTTTACTGGATCATCCGCCTTCGCGGATGATGACGGTGGAATGCATGTCGAAACTGCATTGGGAAGACTTCAAGCAAGGCGCGGTCGCCGTTTACGGTCCGCGCCTGGTGACGCGCGAGGAAATCGTGGCGTTCGCCGCCGAGTTCGATCCGCAGCCGATGCATCTCGACGAAGCCGCCGCCGTCAATACGTTGCTCGGTGGGCTCGGCGCTTCGGGCTGGCATTCGTGCTGCCTGTTGATGCGTATGATCGCCGACGGCTTCATTCTTAACTCGACCTCCATGGGCAGCCCCGGCATCGACGAGGTGAAGTGGCTCAAGCCGTTGCGCCCGGGCATGAGCATTCGATTGCGCTCGACCGTTCTGGAGACGCGCGCCTCGGGCAAGCGGCCGGAGATGGGCCTAGCCAAGTTCCTGGTTGAAATCATCGACGACAACGACGCCGTGCTGACCAACCTGACCACGACGCTGATGTTCGGCCGCCGCCACCCCGGAGCGGCGGCGTGAAGTATTTCGACGATCTTCGCCTCGGCGACTTGGTTATGACCGGCCAGCACACCTTTCATGCCGATGAGATCAAGGCTTTCGCGCGCCGCTTCGATCCGCAGCCTTTCCATGTCGACGAGGAAGCGGCGGCGAATTCGCATTTCGGCGCGCTCTGCGCCTCCGGTTGGCACACCGCGGCGGCCTGGATGCGGCTTCTGGTCGACCACCGCCGCGCCGTGGAAGAAGACATGCGCGCGCGCGGCGAACCGATGGCCGGCAGCGGGCCGGCGCTCGGCTTGCGCGATTTGAAATGGCTGAAGCCGGTCTATGTCGGCGACGCCATCAATTACAAAAGTGAAATCACCGAGTTGCGTATGTCCGGCAGCCGGCTGACGCACGGGTTGATGACCATACTCACCACCGGCGTCAACCAGAACGGCGCGCCGGTCATTTCATTTTACAGCACGACCTTCGTGGAGCGCCGCCCAGCATGACCGCTATCGCCGACAGTGCACCGCAAAAAGAAGAAGAGCGACGCGCGCTTGGCGTTGCCTGCGGCGCGCATGCGATTCATGACGGCTATACCGATTTGATCTATGTACTGCTTCCAATCTGGCAGACCGAATTCGGTCTCGGCTACGCCGCGCTCGGTCTGATGAAGACGGTGTTTTCCGGCACGCTCGCCGGGTTTCAAATTCCATCGGGCTTTTTGGCCGAGCGGTTTGGCACGCCGCTGGTGCTGGCGGCCGGCACCGCGCTCGCCGGTTTCGGTTATTGCCTGGCCGGCATGAGCCACGGCTTTCCGCTGCTGGTCGCGTCGCTGTTTATCGCCGGTCTCGGCGCCAGCACGCAGCATCCTCTGGCGTCGTCGCTGATCGCACAGGCTTTCGCGGGAAAGCGTTCGCTGCGCGCGCTCGGCACCTATAATTTCGCCGGCGATATCGGGAAGATGACAGTGCCGGCCTTGGCTTCGCTGTTGTTCATCGTGATGCCGTGGCGGCAAGCGGTGGCCATTCTGGGCGGGGCCGGACTTTTGCTGGCGATTGTCCTTTACTTTGTCATTCCGCGGCTGCGCGCCGAGGTTCATGCGCCGGTAAAGTCCGAAAGTGCCGCGAACGGGAAGCGCCAATTGCACAGCTACGGCTTTCCGCTGCTCTTGTCGGTTGGCGTCATCGACAGCGCGACCCGCATGGCCTTTTTGACATTCCTGCCCTTCGTATTGAGGGCGAAGGGGGCCAGCCTGCCGACCATCGGCCTGTCGTTGACGTTGGTGTTCGCCGGCGGCGCGGCGGGCAAGCTCGTATGCGCATTCATCGGCGCGCGCATCGGAACGGTAGCAACCGTCTGGCTGACCGAAGCGGTAACGGCGATCGGTATCGTGGCCTTGCTGCCGCTGCCGCTCGAACCGGCGCTGGTCTTGTTGCCGGTCGTTGGCGTTGCGCTCAACGGTACCTCGTCGGTGCTCTATGGTTCGGTGCCCGAGCTGGTAACGCCGGCAAAGCGCCAGCGCGCCTTCGGCATATTTTATACCGGCACCATCGGCGCCGGCGCGGTATCGCCGGCGATCTATGGATTGCTTGGGGATGCGGTCGGCGTGCCGACGGCGTTGTTGGCAGTCGCGGCGGTCGTACTGCTGACGCTGCCGCTCACGCTGATGCTGCGGCCGTCGCTTCGGAATATCGAAGTCACTTCACCTTGACCTGTTGCACCACCGCCGCCGGCAACACGTCGAGATAAGGCCCGAGCAGGAAAGCCTCGCCGGAGCCGGCGCCAAACATGCGGTCATGCGCCTTGATCATCGCACGTACCGGCCGCTCGCAGGCGCCGATCGAGTCGATAATCAGATCGTTGATCTCGTCGGACCGGATTTCGTGGGTGTAGCGTGGATCGGACGCGACCTGGCGCACGATGCAATCGGTGGCGCGTTTGACCAGCGGCAACAGCGCGGCTTCGAAGTGGCGCGCCGAAAACTGCGCCCAGGCGGCCCGCTGCGGCGGCGTCCGCGGCATCACATCAAGCGAGACATTCAACACAAGCGACAACCCCACAAGGGATTTGACGATCATCCTGCCGGCCTCGCGAATCAGAGTCTCTTAATGAGGTACCGCAGGCCGAGTCACGCCGCAGCAAAAATGATGCATTCGCACGTCCGCTCGGTGGACGAATAGAGTCCGCGATCGCGCTAAGCGATTCATCCGACTCACGTTTTTAACGTTTAAATAATCGTCGAATTGTTTGGGCAGAATTCGTGAAAACGCGGGTTCCGCCGCCGGGAACGCTTGCTCCGCGCCGGCGTTGCCTGTGCTTGCATGCCACAAAGGCAAAAAGGCAGGAGAAGGAACTTATGTCCCGATTCATGAAAGGCGTGCTGCTGTCAGCCGCTTCGCTGACGCTTGCCGCCGGCGTCGGCGCGGCGCAGGCGCAGACGACCGTGATCACGCGCGAGCCGGTCGAAACCCGTACCGTTGTTACCACGGCGCCGTTGCAATTGACGCCGGTGCAGCGCCAGACCGTCTATCGCACGATCGTGCGCGAGCAAGTGGCGCCCGCGCAGCCCACCGTCGAATACCGCGTGGGCACGCGTATTCCGGAAAGCACTCATCTTTACGCGGTGCCGCGGCAGGTCGCTGTCGAAGTGCCGGCGGTGCAGGCGTATAAATACATGGTGGTGAACGGCCACGTGCTTCTGGTCGATCCGGCCACCAGCCAGGTCGTCGCGGAATTGGCCGATTAATCCGGCCGTCAAGGTGGCAGCCCGGTTTTTATGACCGGGCGCCATGTTTTCGGAATGCTACCGGGGGTTTACCGTTCCGGCGGACAGCCGCCCTGCTTCTTGCGCAGACTGCTGGATTTTCCGCGCTCCAGGGGCCATATTAGGCGCCGAGGAGTTTCTCGTTATGTCGATGATCAACTACCGGGCCCCGTCCGAACTGTTTCCCAGCCGCAGCCGCAAGTCGCGCCGACCCATCGGCTACAAGCGCTTTCCGACCGCGGCGGAAGCGATCCAATTCGCCATGGAAGAACTGCCGCCAGAGCTTTTGCTGGGCGCGTACCTCGAGGTCGAGGAAAAGCGTTTTGACGGAAACGGCATCCGCCAGCTCTATGAGAGCGCCGATTATCCGCTGCCGCGTAAAGCGGTGAAGCCGGATAAGGCTGTCGCAACCAACTGATCTATCGCACGTATTAGCCATTAGTCTCGTTTCGCTACGCCGCCGCGGAAGTTGTGGAACTGCCACCCTTTGGCCGCGTTTATCCAGCGATAGTTCGCACCCCGGCGCCGCCCGGATCGTAGCCCCCAGCGAACTTTGCGACGTTTTGGAGCCACCATGGCCGATAGAAATGCGCTTGGAGTGATTGGCCTGTTGTTCGGTGCGGCGACGCTCTTCGTCATGATGGCCGGCGGCATCGTGGTGGCCGATCATCTCACCGGCAAACTTCACATTGACGACGGTTTGGCCGTGGCGGCGCAGCCCCTCAACGCTCGCTAAATAAAAAAACCCCGCTGTTTGCGGGGTCGAGTTTGTTGGGAGGAGTGTCCGAAGGCGCCAGCGTCACACAATTCGAACCTCTGCATAATAACGCGGCACGCCGCCGGCCGGAGGTGATCCGGTAGGCAGCCTCGATAATCCACAACTCATCGCACGGCTGCCCCGACGGAAGACGCCAGCGCCGGGCAACAACCGGCACTGGCGAATTTCATCGTCTGCAATTTTCGAAGTTTGCCTTTCAACCGGCCGAGCGTTTGCCGGCGCTCGGCGGCACGCTCTTCCATTGCGTCAGGCTGTCACCAATCACCGTCATCGCGGTCATCGCCGCGTGGCTGAGACTGGCATAGCCGGCGACTTCGCGGCTTACCCGTTCGCCTTCGTTGCGCAACATGTCGCGCACGCCTTGCAGTTCGAGAATGACGCGGTCGATTTCTTCCATCGACGCGCTCGATACCCGGCGGATCAAGCCGTTGAGATTATCGGCGACCGGATCGCCGACGGTTTCCGGCTCGTTGCGCTGCCTGCGCACGAAGGCTACGTCGCGCCGCACGAATTCGCGGATCTCGCCTTCGAAGGCGTTCGCCGCCGCCTGATCGATGTCGCCAAGTCTTTCAGGGATAAGTTTATCCGGCGCATTCCTTTGGGGAGCGGGCCGCTCCGGAGCAAGTCGTTCGGACGTCCGACGGCCGGGCGCGAATTTCTCCGGTCCCGGCTTTTCCGCACCAAGCTTTTCCGCCGCTAGCCGCTCGGTAATGATGGCCGTCATGCTGTACTCCTACACGAAGCGCAATTCGAGTTTGCGCTGACGCTCCCCAGCGGAAGCGATTGCCGCATGCGAGTAGGGCGGTGATTGGGCAGGGCGACGGCAAGATCGGGGCACTGCAAAAGCGCCCGCAGCTTACCAGTTCAGCTTCAAGCCGGCGCGGATGCTTTTGCTCTGGCCGGACTGACCGAGATCGTTGACGGCGGTGGTGACGCTCAGGGGCCCGTATATTTTCTGCTCGGCGCTCAGCGAATTATGCGTGACGGGATCGATACTGGTGGTCGACAGGCCGGCGGCCAGCGTGGTGCCGCTTGGCAGAATTTTGAACTTGGCCGCATTGTCATTGCCGAAAATATGCGGCACCGGCGCGCCGGGCGTGCCGACCGGCGCGGCCATCAAGAGCACATCCGGCACGGCGGCCTGTGGCGTGCCGTAAGTCCCGGTCACCGAATAGCCGCTCTCGAAGGTGACGGCGAATTGCCGGCCGACCGGCAGCGAGCGCGAGAACTTGGTGCCGAGCCGGCCGGTGTCTTTGGTCGGATCGACGCGCGCATCGACGGTGGCGATGTCCGGCACGCTGAGCGAGGCCCAGGCGGCGCCGGAGCCGCGGCCGTCACGCGTGATCGGGAGTGGGTTTTGCCCCGGCCTGTCGTCCTGGGCGGGTGCGGCGAGCGAGAGATCGACGCCGACTTTGGTGTCCCATTCGGTATGCAGCGGCTTTTTCACCGCCACGTTGGCGCCGCCATCGGCGCGATCGGTGCGCGCGACGTCGAGTTTATTGCTTTGAACCAAGCTCGGCTGCTTTAACGACTTCGCCGGACGGGCGGCATCACGGCTGGGATCGAAGGTCAGGGCATTTCGAATGATCGCGAGGTCTTCGACGCTAAGCGCATTGTTCTCGCCATTGGGCGCTGCGTCCGGCAGCGGACCACGCAATTCGCCGGCGGCGAGTGGGGCCGGGTGCGAAGACCCAGATTCGTCTTGCGCCGTGATTTGTTGCGTCATGATTTGTTGCGCCATGACCGGCGTCACCGCGCAGGCACATACCAGTGCGATCGCCAGCCGCGCGTCGAAATGGCGCGACCAATATTGGCGCGTCGTATTCCGCATTCGCCGTGAACCCCTCGACCCGCGCAACATCCCGATAGCTTCGGCGCGAACCCGTTAATGACCGGTGAGCTTCTGGCACGGAACTTTGGCAAAGGTGTGATGCAACCGGAACAAGACACGCGCGTTGGCAAAGGCGGCGATTTATACCGGAAAGGACAGGCCATGCCGGCGCTTTTGCCAATAATTTTAGCAGGCTCGCATATTTGGCTGGCGGCCGATCAAGTGCCCCAATTCAACGTCGAGCCAACCTGCCGCGCGGTCCATCAGGCGACATCGGGACTTAAACGCGACGAGGCAGGCTGCAAGCGCGACGAACTGACAGCGCAGAACAAGCTGAAACAGGAATGGGACGGATTCAGCGCCGACCAGCGCGCGCACTGTTCGCGGCTGTCGATGCTCGGTGGCTCGCCGAGCTATGTGGAATTATTGACCTGTCTTGAGATCGACAAGGCGGCGAAAAATCTACCCGATCGCAATGGCGAGACCACCGGCCAGCCCAGTATCGAAGACCGAGCCGGCAGTCCGACCGAGCGTTAACGTGAAAGCCGGCTTTATTTTTTGCCGGGCGGATTGCCGTAAGGGCTGCCGCCGCTGCTGCCGGTCGATTGTGCCGCTTTATAAGCGGACATCTGCTTCGGCTTGTCCTTGTCGGCCTTCGGCTTTTTCTTTTCCTTCGGCACCCGCATCTGACCTTTTGCCATGACGTTCCCCTGCGATTTGCGCCGGCCTCAGACGCGCCGGGCGCGGTTGTGACGGCGCAATGGTGATACGGCGCAGACTGTTCGGCAAGAGGGGGCAGGCGGGGTCAAGCGGGATAAAAACCATTGCCGGATAGCTTTAGCCCTTCGTTTGCGGCCAAGGCGGCCGGCGGTCTCATCGCGCGGCCGTCAGGTTTTCGGCGGCTCTGCGGCCGTCTTCATTTTCTGATCGATGCATTTGGTGACCGCGTCGGCGCGCTTGTCGAGGTCGGCGTCGGCGCGGCCCTTCTCGGTCGCCATCCAGCATTCGCTGGCGGCGCGCGAACGCGTCATCGGCGGCTCGGGCGGCTTCGCCGCTTCTTCTTTTTTCGCAGGCCCGGTCAGCGAAGCGAGCGGGCTGGAGGTCGAGCCATCGGTCTCGCAGGCCGACAACAGGACCGCGGCGAGGCCGAGCACGGCCAGCGCGGCGGCCTTGCGGCGAATGGGAACCGGCGGTTTCAAAAATTTGGGATGTCGCATCGGCGGGTTTCCAGTCTCGATTTTTAGGCGAATGTTCGACCGCCCCGGGCGTGAACCGATTCGGGCATATATCGCGAAATATGCTGAAAACGGCGCGGCCGGGCAACCGCCGAAGTCCCGATGCCATCTTATCACATTCGCGTGCGCATTTGCGAACCGCGTCGCAGCGACGGCGTTGATCCTGCGAAGCCGGGGTGTTGGGATGATGAGGAGGCAGTCATGCGCAAAAGCGCGACCGTGATAGCGGCGTTCGGCGTCGCTCTTTTCTTGACGGGCGGCCCGCAGGCGGCGAAGGCCCAGGCACCGGACCAGGCGGAAGGTTCGCCGACGCTCGGCGTCGGCGTCATCTGCAACACTTCCGAACAGGCCGAGCATTTCGTCAACCTGCGCAACAAGGGCACCCAGGCCAAGCAGGCGATGGATGCGATCAACGCGCAAGAGCACGATCCGGGCGCCTGCGGCGTCGTGGCAGTCGCCTTCACGCGCGATAAGACCGTGAACATGCGCACGATGGGCGACAAACTGATTCAGATCGTGCGCATCAATGTCCTTGCCGGCTATAATGGCAGCGCCTGGCAGCGCGTGTCCGGACTGATGATTCAATACGCGGTGATGGAAGGCGAGGGCGAGACGATTTAAATTTCGTTTTTGGCGATAACTTCTTTCTCTGTAAGACGAACAAACCGAACGAAAATTAATACGAACGCGAAGACGGTGGCCGCACGGGGCGCCGTTTTTTCGCGCCTCAAAGCGCCGCGATAAATTCCTTCGCTTCCTGCTGCGAGGCAAACCGTTTGCGCGCGCGATAATCCGGTCCCTGTACTGTGACCTTGACGCATTCCAGAACCACGAAGCCATCGCCGTCACGGTCGATGACACGGCTCCAGTCGTCGCTTTTGTACGGCGCAATGTCGTAGGCGCGACAATGCGGGCAATCGGCTTCGCGCGGCTCCGCGTGTTCGGCCAGCCAATGGCCTTCGCAGACGGCGCAGACATAATGATTGCGGAACCAGGGCATTTGAAAATCTCCAGCGCGTGAAGCGAATCACTTTGAACAATAGACGCCAAATTTGCGGCACGCGCAGGGCGGCCGCACCCCCGCTTGCGCGCCGCCGCGCAGACCGCGCCTTCGCCGGCGTGCGCCAGGCGCTCGACGAATACGCCAAGGACCACGCCGAAGCGCTCAAGCGCAGCGGCCGCGACGAGGTGACGGTGGCGCCGGCGGAGAAGTGAGGCATAAAATCTTACGAAAAAGCCAGCCGAAACAAGGCGGCGCGTCCGCGTGCCGGCGCCGGACGCTCTAGGCGGCACGCCCGGCTTGCGACATAATAAGCTGTTCTCCGCTGAGGATATTGTGGGGGTTGCGTCATGTTCGACACGACGTTGAGTGCCGTGGTGGAATTCCTGAACCTGAATATGGTCGATCCGTTTTTCGCGACGCTGCGCGAATACGCCGCCGGGTCCTGGGCCCAATACACGACAAACGCGAAACTGCTGGCGGCGACCGGCATTGTCGTCGGTGCGATGCTGACGTCGACCGGCGCGCGGCTGCTGATGTTCTCGGCCGTGCTGCTGCTGGCGACGCCGGATCTCGTCGTCTTCGCCGGCAAGGCCGGCGACGCGGCCGCGCACCTGACCAAGGTGCTGTACGTCGTCGGCGTGCTGGCCGGCGCGCTCGGCCTGCTCGAAGGTGGACTGAAGCTGGTGTTCGGCAAGGAGGCCGGCGCCTTTGCCTTCGCCACCGTCGTCGGCACGGTGATCGGCGGGATGATCCCCTTCGTCGCGCGGCGGCGGTGAAGACGAGACATTTGAAATTGGGCCGCGGGAATCGCGCTTGATCATGATCGGGAGGTTGCCATGCGCCATTTTTTCTTGATCGCGTGCTTTACGTTTTCCGCCTTCAGCGCTGATGCGCTTTCCGCCTTCGGCGCCAATGCGCAGACGCGGGATTGCCGAGCGATCGCGGATGCCGGCGAACGCCTCAAGTGTTTCGACCGGCCGAAGGACTGCAAGTCGATTGCCAATTCCGCCGAGCGGTTGAAATGCTTCGATGCGCAGACGACCGCCGCGCCATCGGCTCCGGCCGCGCCAGCCGCGCCGCCACCGCCGCCGGAAGCGCCGGCCTTCACCGCGCAAATTCTGCACGTTGAGCCGCCGATCGGCCAGCTGCCGCCCGGCGCCAAGGTTCTGATCGATGACGGCACCTGCCCGCCCGGCAAATTGAAACAGGTGATCGGCGGCAACGTCACCACAGGCCAGGCGCGCATTCGCTCCTGCGTGGCGCGGCCATAGCGCCGCGCGTCTCCGGTTTGCGATTCGGTTTTCAAAGCGCGCGTCTGTGCTAACGCTTCGGCGCGGCAGGCATTCTGTGTTTGCTGCAAATTCGAGGCGCGCGAAATCGCCCGTGTTTTTTGGCCGGCGCCGGGAACGCCGGTAGTCCCTCCGTCGCACTCCCCAAGCCGAGGGGAGCGGAGCGCCGGAAAACGCGGGGCAGGCGATGCCCCCGGGGCGGCCGGCGAAGCCGCCCGGTACGCTGGCGAAGCGCACCGCCTCTCAAGCGTGAGAGGCGCGCTTCCCGGCGCTCCACTTGCGGCTCGCGCCCCCGGCCTTGGCCGAAGACACAGGCTCCGGGTCCGCGCTTCCTGGGACGAGGCCTTGCGGCCAGTCCCAGTCCAGCGAGCTCCTCGCGGAGGGGTCGTAATGCCCCCCGGTCGGTTCCCGGGCCTCCCGGGAGCGGGGGTACGAACCCCGCCCGCAGGCGCCGCGCCCCACCCGCTGAAATGACGTCTCATGACAACGCCCCTCGGTGGATGGGATGGATTATGGGTATACGGTCATAGGATGATAGTCGCGATTATATACTTTACAACGGACGCACAAAGTGTTGTGTCGTGAGGGCGCGCGATGAGTAAGCCCTCAAAGCGCGCTGGCGCGCCCGTCGAAATAGAAATTACTCAGGAGATGATTTCCGCAGGTGCGGCGGTATTGGCGGATTATGATTTACTTCAGACAGAATTATCTCTTTTGGCACGGGAGGTATTTTTGGCAATGCGTCGTAAGCAAGAACACCTTGAACGTCCTCTAACTGGGCGTCCGTGTAATCACGAGCCATCAAAAAATACTTGAGTTCGTTACAATACTCAGACCCGTCATAAATACGGTCTGCTATGTCTCTCAAATCCTGCAAATTGAGTGCGGTATAATTTATTTTTGCTGCTTTTTGTCCTGACCGCTTTGCTAGATATAGAGTGTCCTTTTTCCCTCCAAATATTGGCGGGTTAATTGTGGCGTGCACTAACTTATTTCTAGAATCCTTGCACCATCCAAAATACAAAAGTAATTTTTCAACACAATCAATCGTAGCTTGGTCTTTTTCATGCAGTGTAAATATTTTAGTGATCCCAGCGGAACGTTGATTTTCCGCCATTCCCCAATAAACGTCTTTAGAAAACTCAGCGGACACTCCCCTAATTTCTAGATGGTGTTCAAATAGTCCGAAAAGAGCAGATTCAAATATATTGTAGTTGCTTGAAATTACGCCAAGCGCGTGTAGGCTTTTAGCAGGCCCTTTTCTATGATGCCATTTTGGCCAATTATCTTCGGAGTCTGCCATGCCCAAGTCCCCCGACCCGCTAGCGCAAGCAAAGCGTATCATGGCGGCAGTCGTAAAGATGCCTCCCAAGCCGCATTCTGAGATGAAGGTATTGGCAAATAAAAAGGCACGAAAACGGAACGTAAAGGCACGCAAAAAATGACGCGATGGGAATATACCGTTGTCCGAATGGACTCTTTAAAACTATTTCAGATGCACCTGGCGCAGTTAGGTGGAGATGGATGGGAAGCTATTTCTGCAAATTATGTTATGCACGCGCCGGAAACACTTGAGTCAGGGACGGTTGTTGCCGAAAGACCTGTGTGGATTGCCGTTTTAAAGCGTGCTATCGAGGATGCTTAAATAGAAATCGGCCCGGACTGCCATCCGAGCCGACGAAAAAGATTTAGGAGCGCACCAGCGCCCGGTTGTCACTCTAACCGGAGCGTTTTTGCATGTCAAAAACAATCAGCTTTATCCGCCGCGCTGTTGAAGGTGGTGTATTTGATTTCCCGCCATCCCTATTAGCCTATCTACCACGGACGGCAGATCAACCAACTGTCCCACAATATCCACCGGGCGATTGTGCATTACGCGATCTTGCAAATCACTCAACACGTTCCGTTGCAGGCTTGCCAGTATTTGCTCCGGATGAGAATCCGCAAGACAAATTGTCGCCCAAAGCGAAGTTGTGAGCCACTCTAAGGCAAGTAATCGTGTTTCGATTGCCGCGTTGTCTGGCATAGCTACCCTCCCTTTTTAAGATCAGAAGGGTAGCGCAATTTGCGGTTTTTCCAACGGCGTTTCCACGTCCGTTTGCGACGGCGCGCGAGCCATCGGGATTTGTCGGGCTTAGTGAGGCAGTCGATACGTGAGGCGCTTGCCTGCGATACCCTTCGCAATCTTAGCTACGCGCTCCACGTCATCCACTCCAAGTGCAGTCCGGTTGTTATAGCGGAAGTCAAATTCAGCGAGATAGCGGTGTAAATGCTTCTCGTCGCAATGCTGGTAAACGCCTTTCATACCGCGCTTAAAGATCGAAAAAACGCCTTCAATCGTGTTGGTATGCACGTCGCCCCGCACGTATTCCTTATGCGAGTGCGTGACCGTTTCATGGGCGGCAAACTGCGCGCCGGGGGACATGTAGAGGCGGCTTTCGTCGGTGTGTAAGCGTGATTCCCGCTTGATGTTTTCGAGCACAATTGCGGTCACGCTTTCGCCGTCGGCAGTCGCCGGATGAAACGAGCGAACGCGCCCGCCGCGCTCCACTAAGGCGACGATAGCGCGCTTGCCGCCCGGACCGGACCGACCGCCTTTTGTGTATGGACGGCCCTTGCGTTGCTTTGACGGTTTGCGTTCCTCGACAGGTCCGAAATAGGTCTCATCGGCTTCCACGACCTTGCCCTTGCCGCCGAGAGGGTCAAAACCCGGCACGCTGTCATCCCGCATAGCTTCGCGAATCCGATGGCACATGAACCACGCGCTTTTGTAGGTTATGCCAAGCATCCGATGAAGTTGGTGGGCGCTCATACCCTTTTTGCTCGTTCCCAAAAGGTGCATGGCAAGCCACCATTTGGTGAGCGGTATTTTTGAACGCTCCATGACCGTGCCGACCGTGGCGGTGAACTGGTCATTGCAGGGGGCGCAATAGTAGAGGCCGGGGCGCGCGGACTTACCCTGCGCCTTTGTAATGCCTTCCACGCTGCCGCAATGAGGGCAGACCGGACCATCCGGCCAGCGCATCGCCTCAAGCGCTTCCCGCGCTTTCGTTTCATCGGTGAAAATCGGGTTTTGTAAATTCGCGGGCATGGCTATCTCCTATGCCTCGCATACTACCAATTGACGTTCCGTTGTCAAGTATATAATCGCGATGATAGTCAAGTTGTTGGGGCGAAATTCTTTCGTCGTCGGCCGACCGAACCCGCTCTCAACGCTAGCGCAACCCTTTCTCCTGCATCTCTTTGAAAAATATAAGTTATCCAAATTGATTGATCATACCCAATTTGGGTATTATATTTCCCGGCATGAATACCGGCTCCCGCACCATCAGTCAGTCCAACGCGCTGTTCTCCAAGGTTCAGCAGCGCGTGCTGGCGCTCATTTTCAGCCACCCCGAGCGTAGCTTCTACACGTCCGAAATTGTGCGAAACATCGACTCCGGCGTGGGAGCCGTTGACCGCGAACTGTCGAAGCTGGAACGAAGCGGCCTGGTGTCTGTCGCGTGGATCTGCAATCGAAAGCACTATCGAGCGAACCAAGCGGCTCCGATCTTTGAAGATCTGCGAGGTCTCATTGAAAAAACCGTCGGCCTCGCCGAGCCGATCAAAAAGTCATTCGAACCCTACGCGGACTCGATCGAGAGCGCCTTCGTGTATGGCTCCGTCGCGAAGGGAGCGGATACCGCGAACAGCGACATTGATCTTATGGTTATCGGTGATGATTTGAATTACGCTGACCTTTATACGGCGGCTCAGAGCGTCGAGAGCAAGCTGCGGCGAACGGTCCATGCCTTGTTTCTCTCGCCGGCGGATTGGAATCGCAAGACGGCCAATAAAGGCTCCGTGTTCGACAAGATCAGCCATTCGCCGAAGATCTTTATCATTGGTTCTGAGAAGGACCTTCAGTCATGGGGCGGCAAGAGCTCGACAATCTCGTAACGATTGGCAGCCTCAAGGCGGAGGCTGCCATACGGCAAGAATTCATGGATATGGTCGCATCGGCTCGTGTCAGCCTGGCCGACGCCCAAAGCGGAAGCATAGACCCCGACAGTCAGTTTACCTTGGCCTACGGCGCCGCCCATCGGCTCGCGCTCGCCGCACTTCGCCACCAAGGATACCGGTCCAACAACCGCCGCGATGCCGTCTTCCAGACGCTTGCTCACACGCTCAGTACGAGTAACGCGGACATCCAGACGTTCCTGAAAGCCCATAACGAAAGGAACCTGGCGGAATACGAAGGCCGTATCGACGTCGATGAGAAGCTGCTCGCCGACCTTATCGGTGCGACGAAGAGACTTGAGGTTTCCGTCGGCAAGCTCGCCCCTCCGGCCGAATAGCGCCAGCCTTACGCCGCCGCGTCGCCGGTCACACGCACGATCTTGCCAAGCTTCTTGCCGATGGCGCGCTCCGCCGTTTCGACGTCGAAGCGGTTTTGCAGATTGAGCCAGAGTTGCGCCGAGGTGCCGAGCGCCCTGGCCAGGCGCAAAGCGGTGTCGGCGGCGATGCGCTCGACCCGCGTGCGCGGCACGCCCATCGCCTTCGCCAACGCGCCGGGCGACAGGCTGAGCGGCACGAGAAATTCCTCGCGCAGGATTTCACCGGGGTGGAGGGGAGGGAGGGTTTTGGGCATCTCACTAGGCCGCAATAAGTCCTCGATCTCTCAGCGTCGCAACTTGGTTTGCCCGATGCACCGCTTGGCCGTGCGAGAATTCGGCATAGGCGGCGCGAGCAAACGCGATGCATTGGTCGATGTCACATCGAAGCAGTTTATAAATCTCTTGCGCAACTAGGGAGTCTTCTAACGTTGCGGCGTTTGCTGTCGATGGCAATTTACCATCGAGAATTTGGCGGTCCCAATATAACTGGATTGCATCGACCAGCCATCTTTGGCGCAGGTTCTTTGGCTGAAGCGCGTCGCCCTGCAATATCCCCGCGCTTTGCAGCATATATCGGTAGTTGGTGAAGACCTTTCGCTTTGTAACCGGCTCGGCATCGATGTTTTCTTCGATGAACGTCATCAGGGCGCTATCAAGAAACGCATCTGAGGCCCAATCATCACTCATCCAAGCATGATTGCAGATAAATTCATTTGCCCATCCCGCAACGCGGCCATCTGGCCATTTGGAGTTCCGCCAAGTGCCCGAATTGGCAAGATGAAAGGAAAAGAGAGCAAGTTGTGCAAATTGATCGCTATAGGCATCGGTCGCGGTATCAACCAATTGGTCGACCAATACATAATCTTCGTGTAGCCCGTGAATGGAGTGAAGAAAGAAATTTAGCGGGATTAGCTGTCGGTCCGCGTCCGCTATGCCTGATTGCGCCCGCCACCGTTCGCGAGTAACTGGCGCGTCGTCCCCGGCAAATCCGTTGGAAATCGACCGATGGAGACGCAAATACGACTCGTCCCAAGAGAAATTCTTGGTGAAGCTTCCCGGTGAGTAGGTGGCCGTCATCGGAATATCCTTTTAAATCAGCATGTTAAGTTTTCTTTACTAGTTATTTGCCATAATCCAGCCTAACAAAATGGTGAGTCCCGCGTATGCGTCAAGAGTTAGGCCCTGTCGGTCACGATCTGCTCGCCTACACAGGCGGTCGCCGCTTCCGCACTATTTTAGCGGACCCGCCGTGGCAGTTTATCAATAAAACTGGAAAGGTCGCACCCGAACATAAGCGATTGGCCCGCTACGGGACCATGAAGCTCGACGAAATTGCGGCGATGCCGGTTGAGGAACTCGCTGCTCCAATGACGCATCTATATCTGTGGTGTCCGAACGCACTGTTGCCGGACGGGCTTGCGGTAATGCAGGCTTGGGGTTTCAAATACAAGTCGAACCTTGTCTGGCACAAAATCCGTAAAGACGGTGGGCCGGATGGGCGCGGTGTCGGATTCTATTTTCGCAACGTGACCGAGCTTATTTTGTTTGGGGTGCGCGGCAAGAATGCGCGGACGCTTGCGCCGGGTCGAAGCCAAGTAAATTTCATGGCGACTCGTAAGCGAGAACATTCGCGCAAGCCAGATGAACAGTATGAACTTATCGAAGCTTGTAGCCCCGGGCCGTTCCTTGAATTATTCGGACGCGGCACGCGCAAGGGTTGGACAACTTGGGGCAACCAAGCGGACGACGGCTATAAGCCGACGTGGAAGACGTATGCCAACCATTCGCAAACACGTTTGGTGGCGGCTGAGTGAGGTTAGTTTTCTTACCTCCCCCTTTTCTTAAACCCGCCCCGTTGCCCCGGCCGTCCCATCGTTGAACGCGGCCCCGTCTTCGCGCTGCGCGCTTCGCCGGGCAAGCCCTCGCCCTTGCGCGCGGGGACGCTTTCGACGCCCGGGCCCATCTCGTCGAGGCTGGGTTTCTTCGGGCGTCCATCACCGGGCCGTGACGGCTTGAATTCGTGCCAGGTGGCGATGCCCATTTCGTCGAGGTGGGGTTTGTGCGGGCCTTCGTGAGAAGACTGCCCCTCACCCCGACCCTCTCCCCGCGCGGGGGGAGAGGGAGCAGAGGCGCCGCCTTTGCCGCGCGAGCCTGAACTTTTGCCGCTGGTCACCCGTCTCAGTTTCGGGTCCTGTGTCACCATCACCTGCCGCACGGTCGGGTTATCGACCACCGCCAGTTCGGTCTGGCGCAGGCGCTTGATCTCGTCGCGCAGGCGGGCGGCTTCCTCGAAGTCGAGATCGGCGGCGGCCTCGCGCATGCGCGTTTCGAGATCGGACAGCACGCTCTCGAAATTATGCCCGATGGTGGCGGCGTCGCCGAATTCGCCTTCGCTGGCGCCACCGGTCGAAATGAGCACGTGGTCGCGCTCATAGACCGAATCCATGATGTCGTGGATCGAGCGCTTGATGCTTTCCGGCGTGATGCCGTGTGCCGTATTGTATTCGACCTGCTTTTCCCGTCTTCGATTAGTCTCCTCGATGGCGCGCTGCATCGAGCCGGTGACCTGATCGGCATAGAGCACGACCTTGCCGTCGACATTGCGCGCGGCGCGGCCGATGGTTTGAATGAGCGACGTCTCGCTGCGCAGGAAGCCTTCCTTGTCGGCGTCGAGAATGGCGACCAACGCGCATTCCGGAATGTCGAGGCCCTCGCGCAAGAGGTTGATGCCGATGAGCGCGTCGAAGGCGCCGAGCCGCAGATCGCGGATGATCTCGATGCGCTCCAGCGTGTCGATGTCCGAATGCATGTAGCGCACGCGGATGCCCTGTTCGTGCAGATATTCGGTGAGGTCTTCCGCCATGCGCTTGGTCAGCACCGTGACCAGCGAGCGATAGCCCTTGCGCGCCACCTCGCGCACTTCGCCGACCAGATCGTCGACCTGCGTGCGGGCCGGGCGGATTTCGACCGGCGGGTCGATCAAGCCAGTGGGGCGGATGACCTGCTCGACAAAGACGCCATTGGCCTCGTTCATTTCCCAATGGCTCGGCGTGGCTGAGACGGCCAGCGTCTGCGGCCGCATCGCGTCCCATTCCTCGAAGCGCAGCGGCCGGTTGTCCATGCAGGAGGGCAGGCGGAAGCCGTATTCGGCGAGCGTCGCCTTGCGCCGGAAGTCGCCGCGGAACATGCCGCCGAGCTGCGGCACGGTGACGTGGCTCTCGTCGGCGAAGACCAGCGCGTTGTCGGGCACGTATTCGAACAAAGTCGGCGGCGGCTCGCCCGGGCGGCGGCCGGTGAGATAGCGCGAATAATTCTCGATGCCGGCGCAGGAGCCGGTGGCCTCCATCATTTCAAGATCGTAGCGCGTGCGCTGCTCGAGCCGCTGCGCTTCCAAGAGGCGGCCGGCATCGTTGAGCTGACCGAGGCGGACGCGCAATTCCTCTTTGATCGAATTCATCGCCTGGATGAGGGTCGGGCGCGGCGTGACGTAATGCGAATTGGCGTAGACCTTGACGAATTCCAGTTCGTCGGTCTTCTGGCCGGTGAGCGGATCGAATTCGTGGATGGATTCGATTTCATCTCCGAAGAGAGAAACTCGCCAGGCGCGGTCTTCATAATGCGCCGGGAAGATTTCGATCACGTCGCCGCGCACGCGGAACGAACCGCGAAAGAAATCGGCCTGCGTGCGTTTGTATTGCAGCGCCACCAGATCGGCCATCAACTGGCGCTGGCCGATCGACGCGCCCTGCTTCAATGTAAACGTCATGGCCGAATAGGTTTCGACCGAGCCGATGCCGTAAATGCAGGAGACCGAAGCGACGATGATGACGTCGTCGCGCTCGAGCAGCGAGCGCGTGGCGGAATGGCGCATGCGGTCGATCTGCTCGTTGATCGACGATTCTTTCTCGATGTAGGTGTCGGTGCGCGGAACGTAGGCTTCCGGCTGGTAGTAGTCGTAATAGGAAACGAAATACTCGACCGCGTTGTCGGGAAAGAACGACTTGAACTCGCCGTAAAGCTGCGCCGCCAGCGTCTTGTTAGGCGCGAGCACCAGCGCCGGGCGCTGCGTCGCCTCGATCACCTTGGCCATGGTGAAGGTCTTGCCCGAGCCGGTGACGCCAAGAAGCACCTGCGTGCGGTCGTTGCGATTGACGCCCTCGACCAGTTCGCGGATCGCGACCGGCTGGTCGCCTTTCGGTTCGAATTCCGACTTGATGACAAATTTCTGGCCGCCTTCGGATTTCTCCGGGCGCGGCGGCCGGTGCGGCGTCCACACCTGGCCGGTCTCGGCCTCGGCGCGGAATTCGGCGCGGCCCTCGCGCAGCAGTTTTTCGAGCGCGTCGGCGGTGGCGGTGACGCCCATCGAGGCGAGGCCGCCCGGGCCGGTCGGCAGATCGGCGCGCGGCAGGCGGAATTTCGGATCGCCGCCGGCACGCGCGACCAGCGCGTCCTTGATCGCTTTTTCGCGGTCGTCCTCGGTAGGTGTGGAGGCATCGTTTCCGTCGCCCAGACCCAGTTCCTTCGCCAGCGCCGGATCAAGCCCGGTCACCGGCGCGCCGGTGTATTCCGATTGCGGGGCTTCCTCGAAGCCGTCACCCTTCTGCGCCGATTTGCTTGTGGATTTCCTTGCGCGATGCGCGGCCGAAAAATCCTGCCGGCGATCCCAGGAATTATCCGGCGGCGGCTGCAAACCTGAAGACATGCCGGTTCCGGAACCCAAGCCGGCGGTGCCTTTGGCGATGCCCGGATTGAGCAGCGCGTCGAGCGCGGAATCGGGCTTCGGCGCGTCCGGGCGCGCGGCTTTCGCCCGCGTGGGGCGGGCCGGATCTTTCGACTTTTTAGGAGGGGATTTCGCCATCGTCCCCGAATATGGGGCGAGTCCGGCAGTGATGGAAGGGCGGACCGCTCTATTCGCGCGAGCTCAGTCCTTGCAGGGCTGGCCTTGCACGCGCACGCCCTGCAACAGCGGCGCCATGCGGCCGGCGGTGGTGCGGCTGACGCTCGACAGGTCGAGATAGCCGCGCTCGTAAGTTTCGGACACCAGCCTTTCGATGCGGTGGTCGTCGGTGGTCGACCATTGCGCGGCGATGTAATCGTGGCCCTCCTTGCCCCAGCGCTTGGAGTAGCTTTCGATTTGATTGCCGCTCTGCTCGAAATAATGATTGAGCGCCTGTGCAAGCTGCCGGCGTCCGGTGTCGGTGCAGAACGTGCTCCAAGCTTTTTCGAGGCTCTTCATCGTCGACGTGCGGGTGCTGTCGCGGCTTTTTTGGAAGATGTTTTCGTTCGCGTTGTTCGGCGGCACGCCGTCGCCCATCGCCTCCTGCGGCATGTCCTTCGATCCGCGCGCGAGCTTGCTCGGCACCGCGTGAAAGGTCGGCATGAGGTCGGACGGCTCCAGCGGCTGCGCGCCATAGCGCGGAATCGCGATGCCGTGAAAATAGGTCGGCTTGCCGAAATCCCAGAGCAGAAGCAGGGCGAGCAGGACGAAGGCCGGAATGACGTAAGTCTTGATGGTGTCCATGGAGCGCCTAATTCGATTTCATCTCGGGATGGGCCGCGCATTCATTGCGCAGCGTTTCGGTACCGTTCAGCATCGCGCGCACCGCCTCCGGCGCGAAGCCGAAGGGAAAATCGCCGGCAATCAGCACACCGTTCTGCACGCGATTGCGCATCAGATCGAGCACGCGGTCGCGCGTCGCCTGCAAGCCGTGAATGTTGCCCGGCGCGGCGCCGTAGGTAGTCGACGGCTGCGCGATAATCTTGTCGGCCTGACCCACGAAGATGCTGCCGGACTCGACCGCCAGCGTGCGGTTGTCGATGTCGCACAGGCGGAACGCGTTCTGGTGATAGACGCAGTCGGCGACCTCGCCCCACATCTGCGCCAGCTCGATGACCCAATGTTCGCGCGGCGCGTCCAGCGAGCGCGTGATGCGGCCATGGATGCTGGCCTTGAGATCGATCAGCAACATGTCGGGCGACAGATCGGCGTCGGCGCGAATGCCCATGGTCTGCTTGGTCAGGCAGAGCTTGAGCACCGGCGCGGTCGCCGAGCGGCCGATGCGTGTGCCGGAAAAATCGAGGCCGTTGCCCGCGAGACCGAGGCGCGACATCAGCGACGTGACGACGGACGAATCCGCCAGCGTCATCCAGCCGGCCGCGACCATGGCGGCGAACGCGAGCCCGTATAATGCCAGCCGTACTTTGCCGGCGCCGGACGCCGGCGCCGCCTTGTTCGGCTCGTGCGGGTGTACGCGTCTTTGTCCGAATTCGCGGGCAGGGGTCATGACGCCACCGGAACTTTGATGGCGACCCAGGGGTGGGCCTTGTCGCAATAATCGGGAGCATCGGAATATTTTTGCAGCATCGCCTTGATAGGCTCCGGCGCGCTCCAGCCGAAATCGGATTGGCGCAGCCGACCGTACTTGATGTGCATTTCCAGCGCGACCATGATCGCGCGATTATTGGCGTTGTCCCACAGGTCGCGCACGTTGCGCAGTTCGCGCTCGCCGTAGGCTTTGCCGATCTCGAGCATGGCGTCGCGTTTGGCAAAATATTTGCCGATATATCCGACGATGTAGGCGCGGTTGTCCGGTTCGCAGACGGCGTTCTGTTGCGTCACGACGTAACAATGCAGCGCAGCGGTCATGTCGACCATGCGGTCGAAGTCGCGCCAGGCGATGCGATGGTCGCCGAAAGGCAGTGTGGGATTGTCGCGATCTTTTTTCGGAGAGATGAGAGCAGCGTAGCAGGCCGGCCGCACCTTGCCGTCAATAGCGGTGCCGAGCCGGCCATTCGGCCAGCGCAGGCTGACGGTCTCACCAAGGCTCAGATAATTGATGCAGGTGGAACCGACGATGATGCCGCAAACCACGAACAGGCCGCGCGACAGGAAACTCATGGGACGCCCCCGATAGCGGGGGTATTTAAGGCAGTGACGCTGGCGGAAGGATTAATACGCGGTGTATTGCAAAGTTGCGGTCAGCAATGCGTTAACGCAATCGCTCGAATGCGTTGAAATGCTGCGACGGCTCCGGTCTTTCGGGCCGTCGCAGCTTTAGACTTACGCTTCACTTCGACGGAGTGGGAAAGCACTCGGTGTAGAATTCGCCGTCGCGGCCGAAATACATGGCCTTTCGGCCGCCGAAGAAGACGCGATAGCTGGCGCAGCCGGCCGCCATAATCCGGCGCAGGAATTCGGCATAGCCCACCTCGCCGCGTTGAATGGTTTTCACGGTCGCTGCTACCGCCGCTTCGTCAAACATGCCGGCGACGGCCGGCGCGCCCGTGAGCGGCATCGCTTCATCGATGCTTTCGCCGCCGGCGTCATAGTAAGTGTTGCGCAGGGCGATCAGATCGGCGGTGTAGGCAGCGACGCCGGCGCCCGCGAGCTTTTGGACGATGGCCGGGAAGGGCGTGTTGGCGAAGCTCAGTTGCATGCATTCGGCGATGGTCGCGGTGTTCATCGGATTCTCCGGGGTTGCGGTTCAGGGGGTGTCGGCGGCGGCTTCAAGCAGCCGCCGTAACTGGCGATGGAGCGATTTTATGTCGGCGCCGGCGAGCCGGCGGGCGATCCTGGCGTGATAGGCCGCGGCCGCCTTGTTGATGCCGGCGAGCGCGGCATGGCCGCCTTTGCTCAGCGCCAGATAAGGCGAGGCCTTGTGGTCGGGATTGCCGGCAAACGCGGCGGAGCCTTCGTCCACCAGCAGATCGGCGATGCGCTGCACATTCTGGCGGCTGACGCCGAGGCGGCGGGCGATTTGCGGCACCGTCAGCGTGCCGCCGGATGCCGCGCTCATGACCTGCCAGCGCGCCTGGGTTTGCCCGACCGTTTGGGCGATGCCTTCGCCATGGTCGCGGAACGCGCCCGCCAGTTCGAACAGATCGGCGACGATCAGGGGAATGAGAGTCTGCGGCGCGGGGTCGTTGTTCATGGTGCTTAGATGCCAGATTGACAATAAGTTGTCAAACTAAGAAAAACAAAGTCGGAGCGTTTTTTTTGCGGGCGAATGGCGGGTGGGATATCCGCGCGTTTTCTCAAGCGGATGGGCGGGGAATAGGCCGCGCGCCGATCCATGCCCGAAAGCCGCTGGTCCCCGCGGAAGCGGGGATCCAGTGCTTAGGTTGCAAAGCAGGAACTGGATTCCCGCTTCCCGCCTTCGCACTCCGTGCTTCGGCGGACTCCAGGCGCGCCGAAGCTCACGAAGTGAGCGTAGGCGGGTCGCGGGAATGAACGGCGCGTGTTTCAGGCGCTTGGGCTAAACTTCCACGCCCACTACGCCGCCTTTTTCCACAATTGCCTGGTCGCCAGCGCCGCGCCTTCGGCGAGCGACTTGAGCTTCATCCAGACGATTTTGGTGTCGACCTGTACGCGGCCGGCAAAGGTGCCGAAGCCGCAATCGACGCCGCCGATGACGTTCTCGCGCCCGACGCAAGCCGCGAAATTCATCAGCCGGTCGGCGACCAGTTCGGGATGTTCGACGGTATTGACGGTCGAGTCGATCACGCCCGGCACGATGATCTTGCCGGGCGGCAGCTTCACCTCGCGCCACAGTTTCCATTCGTGTTCGTGGCGGCCGTTGGCGGCGGGGAACGACACCGCCTGCGGCTTGGCGGTGAGCACGATGTCGATGATGTCTTTCAGCGGCACGTCGGTGTGATGCGGTGCGACGGTCGAGCCCCAGCAGACATGCATGCGCATGCGGTCGGCGGGCAGATCGGCGACGGCGTGGTTGAGCGCCGCGACGTTGACCGCGATGATCTTGCGGAAATCGGCGAGGCTTTTGTCGAGATAGACCATGTGGCGCAGCATGGCGAGATCGGGGCAGTCGAGCTGCAAGACAAAGCCGGCTTCGACGATGGCCTTGTATTCGGTCTTCATCACCTCGGCGAGCGCGTAGACATATTCCTCTTCGGTCTTGTAATGGCGATTTTTCAGATAGCGCGCGATCTGGCCGGGCGAGGGCGAGGTCATGAAGGTTTCTTCGGCCTTTGCTCCCTTCAACGCGTCCCTGGCGAGATCGATATCGGCCTGCGCCGCCGGCCAGTCCTTCCACTTCACGTCGCCATTGCATGAAGGGCGATGCTGGAACGGCGAGGCGAAATGCGTGAGGATTTCGGCAAGCTCGGGAAATTCCGGCTCGCCGGTGCCCATCGGCGGCGCGCTCTCGCCTTCATAGCCGGTGAGGCGGTCGAGCACATGCACGGTGTAGTCGGTGCGGCCCTGTTCGCCGTCATTGATGATGTCGATGCCGGCCTCGATCTGTTTCCGCACCACATGGGCGACCGCTTCGCGGGTGGCGGCGGTGAGTTCGGCTTTGTGCCGGCCGGGCTCGCGTTGCTCGGCCAAAAGCGCCTCGACCACCTTGGCGGTGCGCGGCAGGCTGCCGGTGTGGGTGGTGAGAATGCGCTCGATGCTGCGTTTCATGGCCCGTTCCTGAGAAATTGGTTTTTCCGCTGATGCGTATTCCGCCCGCGTGGATTATGGCCGCCCGGGAATTGTGCGCAAGGGTGGGCAGAGGCGAGCACCAAGTCGATTCGTCTTGCGCAGCGCCCCACTTGCTGACCGCGTCGCCACCGGATTACTCGGCCGCCTGGTGGCGCTCTTCGACGATGAAGCCGCCGGACTGGTGCCGCCACAACGCGGCATAGTGGCCGTTGGCGCGCAGCAACTGCTCGTGCGTGCCCTGTTCGACGATCTGGCCGCGGTCCATGATCACCAGCCGGTCCATCATGGCGATGGTGGAGAGCCGGTGCGCGATGGCGATCACGGTCTTGCCGTGCACGAGCGCGCCGAGGCTGGACTGGATGGCGGCTTCGACCTCGCTGTCGAGCGCCGAGGTGGCTTCGTCCAGCACCAGGATCGGCGCATCTTTAAGAATGACACGCGAGATCGCCACGCGCTGGCGCTGGCCGCCCGACAGTTTCACGCCGCGTTCGCCGACATGGGCGTCGTAGCCGCGCCGGCCTAACTGATCCTCGAGTTCGAGGATGAAGTCATGCGCATGCGCCATCTGCGCCGCGGCGACGATCTCGGCGTCGCTCGCGCCGGGCTTGCCATAGCGGATGTTGTCGCGGATCGAGCGGTGCAGCAGGGAGGTATCCTGCGTCACCACGGAGATTTGCGCGCGCAGCGATTCCTGCGTCACGTCGGCGATGTTCTGGCCGTCGATCAGGATACGCCCGCCTTCGACGTCGAAAAAGCGCAGCAGCAGATTGACCAGCGTCGATTTGCCGGCGCCGGAACGGCCGACCAGGCCGATCTTCTCGCCCGGCTTGACGTCGAGGGTGAGGCGGTCGAGCAGGCCGCTTTCGCGGCCATAGCCGAAACGGACGTTGTCGAAGACCACTTCGCCGCGCGACACCACAAGCTCCGGCGCGTCCGGCTTATCGACCAACGTGTGCGGGCGCGCGATCGTCATCATGCCTTCCTGCACGACGCCGATATTTTCAAAGATGCCGGTGATCTGCCAGGCCACCCAGCCGGAGGCGGACACGATCTGCATCGTCATCGGCAGCGCCGTCGCCACCGTGCCGACGGTGATGTGACCGTGTTGCCAGAGCACGATCGCGAAGGCGCCGGTCGAGGTGATGAGCAGCGCATTGAGCAAGGTCAGTGTGAGCGCGAAGGCCGTGTTCAGGCGCAGCGACGCATGGAAACGCGTGGTGTGCTGGTCGATCGCCTCGCGCACATAGGCGTCCTCGTCGCGCGCGCGGGCGAAAAGCTTGACCGTGAGGATATTGGTGTAGGTGTCGACGACGCGGCCGGTCAGCATCGAGCGCGTTTCCGACATCAGCTTGGAGCGGTCGCGCATGCGCGGCACGAAATAGCGCAACATGACCATGTAACCGCAAAACCAGAGCGCGACCGGCAGCGCCAACCAGGCGTCGGCATGCGCGAGCAGAAGCAGCGAGGACGTGCCGTAGATGAGGATGAACCAGACGGCGGTCAGCAGCGCGACCAGGCTTTCGCGGATCGCCGGGCCGGTCTGCATCACACGCGTGGCGATGCGGCCGGCGAAGTCGTTCTGAAAGAAGGCCCAGGACTGGCGCACGACGTGCCAGTGGTTCTGCCAGCGGATGCGGTTGGAGACGTTGGCGGCGATCGCCTGGTTCATCAGCAGATGCTGGGTGACGAAAGCGGCCGGGCGCAGCAGCAGCATCACCGCCGCCATGCCGGCAAGCATCGGCCACGCCTCGCGGAAGAGCGTCGCCGGATCGGCTTGGGTGACGAGATTGACCACCTGGCCGATGAAAACCGGGATGGTGACGTCAAGCAGCGCCACCACAAAGCCAATGGCGAACAGGCCGATGAACATGGGCTTCGCCTGGCGCGCGAAATGCCAATAGAAAGCCACCAGACCGGCCGGCGGTACCGGCTGCTCCGGAATAGTTGTGGTTTTCAGCGATCGTTCGAAAAAACTAAACATGGCCGGCGCATAAGGCCGCGCGCAACGCCCCTCACGAGGGGGTCACGCGCGGCTGGTTTGTTTTACGGGTCGGCGCTTGCTAGCGCCGTATCGTGTCGAGACCGTGGCGGCTTCTTATTTGAGCATGATCTTTTCCGAAAACCGGTACCCACTTTTCGGGATCATGCTCTAGGCCCGCGCGTATTTTCCGCGCGCGAAATAGCGGTCCTTGGCATCGTCGGTGGCGCTGTCGCGCACCGATTTGATGGCGCCGATCTTGGCGTAGGCCGCCTTGACGGCTGGACGCGCCTGAATTTTGTCGATCCAGGTTTTCACATGCGGGCGGCTCGACAGATCGACGGCGAGCAACTCGACATTGCGGAGCCAGGGGAAGGCGGCGATGTCGGCGATGGAATATTCGCCGCCGGCGACCCATTCGCGGTCGCTCAGCCGGTCGTTATAAAGATCGAACAGCTTGTTGACGACGGTGCGGTAGCGCATCTTGCCGTAGTCGCCGCCTTCCGGCGCGAATTTCGAAAAGTGGACGTGCTGGCCGCACATCGGCCCGACATTGGCCATCTGGATCATCAGCCATTGCGCCACCTCGAAATATTTTGCTTTGTCGGCCGGCATGAATTTGCCGGTCTTGTCGGCGAGATACATCAGGATCGCGCCCGACTCGATGACGGTATAAGGCTTGCCGCCGGGGCCTTCCGAATCGACGATGGCCGGTATTTTCTGGTTCGGATTGATCTTGGTGAATTCGGGCGTGAACTGGTCGCCCTTCCAGACGTCGATGAATTTGGTGTTGTAGGGCAGACCGCATTCCTCGAGCATGATGAAAATTTTCTGCACGTTCGGGCTGGTCAGCGCGTAGAGGTCGATCATGGCGGGCTCTCATTGCAATAAGGCCGCGGAGCGCGGCGGTCTTCTATAGAGGATGAGGCCGGGGTCTGTCGCGGGGGGTGTCAGCGCGCAGGCGCATTGGCGGCGAGCGCGGCCGCTTTGCGCAGGCAGGCCGGGCACAGGCAGTCTTCGGTCGCGGCTAGGGTCATGGGCAGCCGATAAGGCTCGGCCGCGCACCAGCATTCGCCGGACAGGCCGCACGCAAACGCCGCGCCGCAGCGCGCGCAGGCGACGGCGCGCTTGGCAGCGGACGGATTTTCAATTCGCGGCGTCATGGCGTGCCGGTATTCCTGACGCGTAACTATGAGACCTGCATTGCGCGGCGGCAAGGACCGGGCAACGCTGCCATAGCCAGTTCCTATCCATGGCGCTGGAGCCTGCTGAAGTTTTCATTAAATTTGGACGGCTATGGAACCCGGTGGCAAGCCGGCGGTTGCTGAACAGGGGCGCGTACGGAATGACAGGCTGGGTTTATGGCCCCCACAATCAATCGCAGACAGATTTTATCGGCGGGCGTGCTGGCCGGATCGGCCATCGCGATCAACAGCGCACAGGCGCGCTCCATCTCCGGCGAAGTGCCCTGGCAGGAAGGCGAAGCCAACAAGCCCGACATCGTCAACCCCGGCACCTATGAATATCTGACCGCGGCGGAAGTCGCGTTTCTCGATGCCGCCATGTCGCGGCTCATTCCCCAAGACGAACTCGGGCCCGGCGCCAAAGAAGCTGGCGGCACGTTTTTCCTCGATCGCCAGCTCGCTGGCGCTTACGGGCAAGGGTCGCATTGGTACATGCAAGGGCCTTGGAAGAAAGGCGAGACGACGCAAGGCTATCAGAGCCGCATGGCGCCGGCCGAAATGTATCGCGCAGCCATCGCGGCGATCGATAAATATTGCGGCGACAAATTCTCCAGCAAGAAATTTTCCGAGTTGTCCGCGAATGACCAGGACCAGGTGCTGAAAGCGATCGAGAAAGGCGACGCCGATCTGAAAACGGTCGACGCCAAGTCCTTCTTCACGATGTTTTTGCAAAACACGATTGAAGGCTTCTTCTCCGATCCGCTTTACGGCGGCAACCGTGACATGGCGGGCTGGAAGCTGATCGGCTTCCCGGGCGCGCGTTACGACTACCGGCCTTACGTCAAGAAGCACGGGCAGAAACTCAATCTCGCGCCGGTCGCCATCAAGGGCCGGCCCGGCTGGAATCCCGCGTAAGTAATTTTCGGACTCAAGGACATTTCGACATGGCAAAAAACACGGCAAAGAAATTACCCGCGGTGGACTGCGTGCTGGTCGGCTTCGGCTGGACCGGCGCCATTCTCGGGCAGGAATTGACCGACGCCGGGCTGAATGTGGTTGCGATCGAGCGCGGCTCATGGCGCGACGCCTCGACCGATTTCGCCGTCACCTTCGCGCAGGACGAATTGCGCTATATGTGGCGGAAGGCATTGTTCGAAGAGCCGGCGCGCGAGACGCTGACATTTCGCAACGCGCCGAGCGAAGAGGCGCTGCCGATGCGCCATCTCGGCTCGTTCCTGCCCGCGACCGGCGTCGGCGGCGCCGGCATTCACTGGAACGGCCAGACCTGGCGCTTCCTGCCGAGTGATTTCGTCGCGCGCAGCCACAATGAGCAGCGCTACGGCAAATTGCCCGACGACATGACGGTGCAGGACTGGGGCGTCACCTATGACGAACTCGAACCGCATTACGATAAATTCGAATATCTCTGCGGCATCAGCGGCAAGGCCGGCAATCTGAAAGGCCAGATTCAGGAAGGCGGCAATCCGTTCGAGGGGCCGCGCGCACGCGAATATCCCAATCCGCCGCTCGACATGGTCTACGGCCCGACTTTGTTCGAGGCGGCGGCGAAGGCGACCGGCCACAAGCCGTTCACCTGTCCGGCCGCCAATATGTCGCGGCCTTATACCAATCCGCTCGGCGTGCAGTTGGGGCCGTGCACCTATTGCGGCTTCTGCGAGAAATTCGGTTGCGGCAATTATTCGAAGTCGAGCGCGCAGACCACCATCCTGCCGGTGCTGATGCGCAAGAAGAATTTCGAGCTGCGCACCGAATGCAACGTCCTCAAGGTGCTCAAGGACGATAGCGCCAAACGCGCCACCGGCGTCGTCTATATCGACGAGCAGGGCGAGGAGTGGGAGCAGCCGGCGGAGATGGTGATCCTGTGCGCTTTCGCGCACCACAATCCGCATCTGATGATGCTGTCGAACATCGGCCGGATCTACGATCCCCAAACCGGTCAGGGCCTCATCGGCAAGAATTACGCCTACCAGATCGTTTCCGGCGTGGACGTTTTCTTCGACGACAAGATTCTCAATCCTTTCGTCGGTGCCGGCGCGCTCGGCGTCGGCGTTGACGAATACAACGGCGATAATTTCGACCATTCCGGTTTGGGCTTTATCGGCGGCGGCTATCTCGCCTGCTGGAACACCAACGGCCGGCCGATCGAGCATCACCCGACGCCGAAGGACACGCCGAAATGGGGCGCGCAGTGGAAAAAGGCGGTGGCCAAGAACTACCTGACCACGGCCACCATTTCGACCCACGGGGCGGTGATGAGCCACCGCACCAATTACCTCGATCTCGATCCGACCTATCGCAACGTCTACGGCCAGCCGCTGCTGCGGCTTACCTTCGATTACACCGACAACGAACATAAGATGTCGGACTATCTCACCGAGCGCGCGACCGACATCGCCAAGGCGATGAAGGCGCGGGAAATCCATCCCAAGAAGCGCACTGGCCACTATGACATCGTGCCCTACCAGACCACGCATAATACCGGTGGCGCGATCATGGGCGCCGACCCGAAATCCAGCGCGGTCAACCGCTATCTGCAAAGCTGGGATCTGCACAATCTGTTCGTGATGGGCTCCTGCGTGTTTCCGCAAAACCCCGGTTACAATCCAACCGGTACCGTCGGCGCGCTCACATACTGGGCGGCGCACGCGATCCGTACGCAATATCTCAAGAACCCCGGACCGCTGGTGCAGTCATGAAAAGCGCCACTTGCATCGTAGGGATTGGCGTGCTGGCTTTTGCCGGCATGTTGGCCGGCGCGGCGCAGGCCGCCGACACGTCATTCGCCACTATCGAACGCGGCCGCAATCTGGTGAATGCCGGCGATTGCGTCGCTTGTCATACCCAGAAGGATGGCGGCCGCTCGTTCGCCGGCGGCCGCGCCATCGAGACGCCGTTCGGCATCATCTACTCGCCCAACATCACGCCAGATCCCGAGACCGGAATCGGCGCCTGGTCGGATGAAGATTTTTATCGTGCCCTTCATGAAGGGCGGCGGCCGGACGGCACGCGGCTTTATCCGGCGTTTCCTTATCCCTATTTTACCAAGATGACGCGCGACGACGTGATGGCGATCCGCGCCTATCTCAATACGCTGCCGGCGGTAAAGAACCGGCGGCGCGAGGCGGCGCTCACCTGGCCGCTCAATCACCGCACGGTCATGCGCGGCTGGGACTGGATGTTCTTCAAGCCCGGAGCCTTCAAGCCCGATCCGAACAAAAGCGCGGAGTGGAATCGCGGCGCTTATCTGGTCCAGGGCGCGGGCCATTGCGGGGCCTGTCATACGCCGAAGAATGCGCTCGGCGGCGACAAAACGGATCAGGCGTTGCAGGGAGGCGCGGTTCAGAACTGGTTCGCGCCCAAGATCGCCGGCAACATGCGCGACGGCACCGGTGCCTGGAGCGTCGACGACATCGTCGAGTACCTTAAGACCGGCCGTAACAAGCACAGCGGCACCGCCGGCCTGATGGCCGAGGTTGTGCAAGACTCGACCTCGAAGCTGCCGGACACCGACCTCAAGGCGATCGCGACTTACATCAAGGACGTCGATGGCGGCCCCAATCCGCCGCCGCCGCCGGAGCGTGAGAAATCCGATCCGAAGACGGTGGCCGGCGCGGCGATCTTCGCCGACAGTTGTTCGGCCTGCCACGCGCCGGACGGCAAGGGCGTGCCGCACATGTTCCCACCGCTTGAGCACAATGCCAATGTGCAGCAGCGCGACCCGACGACTGTGATCCGCGTCATTTTGCAAGGCGCGCAGACGGCGGCGACCGATGCCAAGCCGACGCCCTTTGCGATGCCGGCCTTCAACTGGAAACTGAAGGACGACCAGATCGCGGCGGTGGCGACTTACGTACGCAACGCCTGGGGCAATCACGCGCCGCCGGTCGATCCCGGCCAGGTGCGCGACATGCGCCAGAAATTGAAAAAGGACCGGGCTGGCGGAGGTTCGTGAGCCTGCGCTAAATTGTGAAACCGGCTTCTTCCGGCGGGCCGTCCTCATTCATGAGGGCGGCCTTTCACTGAACGATGGACCCGTCTTATGCCCGCCATGTCCGCTTATCTGCTGCCGGTCGCACTGCTGGTCGGCTCCAACATATTCATGACCACCGCCTGGTATTGGCACCTGCGCTACAAGGAGGTGCCGCTGTTCAGCGTCATCCTGATCAGCTGGGCGCTTGCCTTTGTCGAATATTGCCTGGCAGTGCCGGCCAACCGCTACGGCAGCGCGGTCTATTCGCCGGCCCAGCTAAAGACCATTCAGGAAGTGATTACACTTTTGATCTTCGCGGTGTTCTCGACGTTCTATCTGAAAGAGGCGCTGAGTTGGAGCCAGGGCTTCGGCTTTGCCCTGATCGCCGCCGGGGCGTTTTTCGTATTTCATAAATTCTGACTTTATTTTGCGCATGATCTTGTCCGAAAACCGGTTCCCACTTTTCGGGATCATGCGCTACTTCGCCGGCGTCACACGCAGGATGCGGCCGGCGGGGTTGTCGGTGAGTAGATAAAGCGCGCCGTCGGGGCCTTGCCGCACGTCGCGGATGCGCTCGCCTAACTCGTGCAGCATGCGCTCTTCTTTCATGGCCTTATCGCCTTGTAGCGTGAGCCGCGACAGCAACTGGAATTTGAGGGCGCCGTTGAACAGGCTGCCCTTCCAATTTGGAAAAAGATTGCCGGTGTAAAAGGCCATGCCGGAGGGCGCGATTGACGGTGTCCAGTGCCAGACCGGGTCTTCGATGCCGGGGGCGGTCTTCTTACCGGTGCCGACGATGGTATCGTCGTAATTGACGCCATAGCTGACGACCGGCCAGCCGTAATTCTTGCCCTTCTCGATGATATTGATCTCGTCGCCGCCCTGCGGCCCATGCTCCTGCTCCCATAATTTGCCATCGGCGGGATTGAAGGCGAGGCCTTCGGCGTTGCGCAGGCCATAGGCCCAGATTTCCGGCAGCGCGCCTTGGCGGTTCACGAAGGGATTGTCGGTCGGGATGCCGCCGTCCAGCTTGATGCGCACGATTTTGCCGATGGTGTTGTCGAGCGTCTGCGCCATTTCCTTCGCGCCGAAATGATCGCCGAGCGTGACGAACAGATTGTTGTCTTTGGCCTGCACCATGCGGCAACCGACATTGGCGCCGCCGGCCGGGCCTTTCTGCCGGAAGATGATCTTGACGTCATCGAGCTTGGGCGCCGCGCCGGCATCGAGATGCGCGCGCGCGACCGCGACGTTGTTGCTGTCGTCGCCGTTGAAGCAGAAATAAATGGTGCCGTTTTGCGCGTATCCGTTGTCAAGGGTCACATCGAGAAGCCCGGCCTGGCCGCCGCCGTGAACGGGCGGCACGCCGCCGAGCGGCTTCGAGAGTTTGCCGTCGCGCGTAACGATGCGCATGCGGCCGGGCCGTTCTGTGACCAGCATGCGGCCGTCGGGCAGGAAGGCGAGCGCCCACGGATGTACCAGGTCTTTGGCGATTGTTGCGACCGCGAGCGGACCGGCGGACGATTTATAGGTCGGGGAGGCCGACGCCACGGCAGGCATCAGCAGCAGAGCGGACAGAGCTGTGCGTAGCAGCATAAATGGCATCGTGCCGGTAACACCGCACGATGGCGAGTGGTTCAAATATAATAAATTAGTGCCGATGCCGACGTTTGCCGCCCTGCGGCAAGATGCTCAGACCGCCGATACCGATGAAGATCAGGCCGAGCAGCAGCGAGATCGTGAACAGGCTGCCCTCGTTGCCGATCACACCGTCGGCGACGCTCGCATGAGCGGCCCCGACCGTGATCGCAGTGAATGCGACAACGGTGGAAATCGCCAAGCCGGCAATGGTGGCCAGTTCGACAAAACGGGACTGGCCGGCCACGGCGCGCCTATGCGGGGCGGCGAAACCAGTGCTGCGGATGGACTGACTGACGGACTGGCGCATGACCAACCTGCGACTTGTTGTCGAAAACTAATTTTCCAATGTCATGAATCTAACGCCCGAAACGGGCGTTGGTTCGGCCCGATTAAGGCGGACCGGTTAAGGAACCGAGGCGTTTTCGTGTCATTTATTGTTAGCGGCAGGCTACGGCGCGCCAGCGGCGCAGTTTTACAGGCTATTCCGCCGCCACCTGCGGCCGCCAGTCCATCGCCACATAACCCGGCTCGGCGGCGACGCGGTCAAGCCAGTTACGCACGGCCGGATAGCGGCCGAGGTCAAAATCGCATTCGTGCGCGACGTGGGTATAGGCGTAAATCGCGATGTCGGCGATGGTGAAACGCTTGTCGACGAAGAAGTCGTGCTTGGCGAGGTGCATTTCCATGACGCCGAGCGCGCGATAACCGTTTTCCATCCAGTCGTCGAGCGCGTGCTCTTGCAGATCGCGGCCGCCCTTCACCAGCGTCAGCCAGAAATAAGCTTGGCCGATATTCGGCTCCAGGCTGTGTTGCTCGAAGAACATCCACTGCATCGCCTCGGCGCGCTCGAAGCGCTCCTCCGGCGCCAGAATGGAGCCGCCGGCGACGTACCAAAGAATGGCGTTCGATTCGGCGAGGTAACGATTGGGCGCGACTTTGAGCAGCGGAATGCGGCCGTTCGGATTCTTGGCGAGGAATTCGGGCGTGCGGCTTTCGCCTTGCAGGATGTCGATCTCGACGAGCTTGTAGGGAATGCCGAGACGCGCCAGCGCCAGGCGAACCTTGTAGCTATTGCCCGAGCGTTGGTACGAATAGAGCGTGTACATCTATTTTCCTCGCAACCGAATCCCATGCCGTCGCCGGATATAGGGCGGCAAGTCCGGCAATTAAAAGGCCCCGACGCGACAGTTTTTTGAGAAACGTTTCGTCTTCGCCTCGAATTAAAAATACGCGCGCTAGGCGGCGCGACGAACCTGAAAATTTATTCCACCGCCTTCTTCCGTCGCTTTATTCCGCCGCTTGCCGATGCGCGCGCGCGTACTCGACCAGCGCGTCGTCGGCGACCGGGACAATGGGCGTAAAGTCGCGGTGCGCGATCCATTCGGCGCGCGTGAATTTGGTGATGTGGTTGGAGACCGCGCATAGGGTCAGATAGACGATCTTGCGCGGGTAGGGCGTGATGTTGGGCGGCGAGGCGTGCACCAGATTGCCGTGAAACATCAGCACCGAGCCGGCCTTGCCGGTCGGCGCGACGATGCCGACGCCGTTTTCGTCTTCCGCTTCCTCGGCCAGCCGCGTGACGGTGTCCTTGTCGAGCGTCCACAACGGATAAGAGGTCGTGGTCTTGTCGTGGCCGGCTTCGAAGACGCCCTGCTTGTGCGACTTCGGAATGATCATGAGCGCGCCGTTGATCGGCAGCACGTCGTCAAGGAAAATCGCGATGTTCATCGCGCGCGGCTCAGGCATACCGTCGTCGCGCGCCCAGGTGCCGTAGTCCTGATGCCATTGCCAGACGTCGCCTTCGAAGGCGGCCTTGGCGTTGAGTTTGAACTGATGCACGTAAACCGGCTCGCCGAACAGCTGCATCAACGGTTCGACTAATCGAGGATGCCGCGACATCACCTCGAACACCTGATTGAACTTGTGCGCGGCGAAGGCGGTGCGCGGCGCGCCCGATTTTTCGCGCCAGACTTCCTGCCGGTCGAGCTTGAGAATGTTGTCGGCTTCGGTGCGCAAGAGCGCGATCTCTTCCTCCGAAAAACAGTTCGGAAAAAAGACATAGCCCTGGTCGTCGAAGGCCTTGAGCTGCTCGGTGGAAAGCTGCATGGACGCGCTCCCTTGGATAAGAGGTGCGGCCGTTGTTCGGCTCTTGTCGCTTGCGCCTATTTTAGAGAGCGGGCGGGGAAAGGCCAAATCAAATGCGCGCCGGATTCCGCCATGGCGCGGTGCAGCAAGAAGCCGAAGGCGAGCAGCATAACTGGCACAGCCAAGGGAATCAGGGCTGCTTCGGCGACCGAGCGCGTCACCAAAGGTACGATCCAGAGCGCGGCCAGCAGGGTCTTCTCCCACGGAACAAAGCCCCGGTTCATGCCGGTGGCGGCGAGGAAGGCGATGGCGGGCGCCAGCAGCATCAGGTCGTAATCGAGGCTGTAGGGCGTCGCCAATATCGTGCCAATCAGTAGCGCCGCCGCCTGGATGGCGAAGGAGACGCGCGCGCGCCAAAGCCAGGCAAGCGCAATGGCCGCGACGATCGTCACCGCGCCCTGCACGACATAGGCCAGGTCAACCGGCCCGCCCCACATGCGCACCCACGAGAATACGCTCTGGATTTTGTACCAGCCGGTGCCGCCCTGTTCGAGCACGACGGTGCGGGTGAAGGTGGTGGAGGCAAGGAACGCCGTCCACACCTCGACGCCGAAGGCGAGCGTCACCGCGAGCGCCAGCAGCGCAACGGTCGCGGCGGCGGAGATGAACACGCGCCAGCGTCCCGATGCGATCAGCACCAGCGGGATGAGCATCCCGAATTGCGGCTTGTAAGCGAGACAGCCGATCAGGATGCCGGCAAGGATCGGACGCCTGTCCAGCGTCACCAGCGCGCCGCCGATCAGGGCGGCGGTTAGGAAGCCGTTATGGCCGTGGCCGAGATTGATGAACACGGCCGGGAAGGCGATGGCGAGGAGCGGCCACAACTGCGTCACCTCTCCCTGGAGGGGGGAGGCGTAGGCGGCCTTCGGCCGCCGTGTGCGCATCGTCCAAAGATAAAACCCAAACGTCATGCCTTGCCACGTAAGCAGCGCCAGCCAATAAGGCATGGTTGCCAGCAGCGCCGCGACGCCGAGGAAGAAGGGCGGATAGTGCCAGCCGTAAAAACCGGTGGCCGTCCCGAAGATCGCCTGCTCGCGGGCGTACTGCCGGGGCGGGTCGAAGGGGGCGGTGGCTTCGCCATCCAGTACATAAGTCCCGGCGGCGTAGACGTTGGAAAAATCGGTGCCGAGCGGCCGGCCGAAACGATCGTTGAGCCCGTCCGAGGTGACGACCAGAAAGACGAGCCCAATCGCCGAGGTTGCCAGCACGGCCCATGCCACCAGCCGCACCCGCTCGCGCGTGAGCCAATCGCCGTCGCGCAAATGCTCAATGAAACTGGCCATGCTCTAGGGGTAGCAAGGCAGGCTTAAGGGAGGGTTAGAGCGGCCGCCACGTCCATCAACAGGCTTGATGAATGCATCAAGTTTTGCGTCTTGCCGACGCCCCATTCGGCCTATACGACACTCAAAACAAGCCTTCTTCGCAGTTTTGGAGCCTGAAATGGCCTTGCTTGCCGACCACCTCAAGCGCATCAAGCCGTCGCCGACGATCGCCGTCACCGACAAGGCGCGCGCGCTGAAAGCGGCTGGCCGTAATGTCATCGGCCTTGGCGCCGGCGAGCCGGATTTCGACACGCCCGACAATATCAAGGAAGCCGCCATCAAGGCGATCCGCGAAGGCCGCGCGTCGAAATATACGCAGGTCGATGGGCTGGCCGAATTGAAGGAGGCGGTCGCCGCCAAGTTCAAGCGCGACAACGGTCTCACCTACGCGCCTAAGCAGATCACCGTGAGCGCCGGCGGCAAGCAGGTTTTGTACAACGCCTTCATGGCGACGCTGAACCCGGGCGACGAAGTCATCATCCCGGCGCCCTATTGGGTGAGCTATCCCGACATGGTTCTCTTGGCCGGCGGCACGCCGGTCGAGGTTGTCTGCACCATGGAGAGCGGCTTCAAGCTGACCGCGGCGCAACTCGAAAAGGCGATCACGCCGAAGACGAAATGGTTTCTCCTGAACTCGCCGTCGAACCCGACCGGCGCCGCGTATACTCGCGCCGAGTTGAAGGCGCTGACCGACGTGCTGGTCAAGCATCCGCATGTCTATGTCATGACCGACGACATGTACGAGAAGCTCACTTATGACGGCTTCGAGTTCTTCACGCCGGCGCAGATCGAGCCGTCGCTCTATGAGCGCACGCTCACCATCAACGGCACCTCGAAAGCCTATTGCATGACCGGCTGGCGCATCGGCTTTGCCGGCGGACCCGAGCCGCTGATCAAGGCGATGGCGATGGTGCAGTCGCAATCGACGACGAACCCGGCGGCGGTGTCGCAGTGGGCGGCGGTGGAAGCGCTCAACGGGCCGCAGGATTTCATCCCGAAGCACAACAAGATTTTCCAGGAGCGGCGCGACCTCGTGGTGTCGATGCTCAACCAGGCGAACGGCATCAAGTGCCCGATGCCGGAAGGCGCGTTCTATGTCTATCCGTCGGTGGCCGGCACCATCGGCAAGACCACCACTACCGGCAAGAAGCTTGCCGGTGATGAGGATTTCGTCACCGAGTTGCTGGAGACGGAAGGCGTCGCGGTGGTACAGGGCACAGCCTTCGGGCTTGGGCCGGCCTTCCGCATTTCCTACGCGACCAAGCAGGAAGACCTGGAAGAAGCCTGCCGGCGGATTCAAAGGTTCTGCGGGAATTTGAAATGATGCGTTAGCGTCATTCCGGGTCCGCGCTTTCGGCGCGTCCCGGAATGACAAGCAAGCAGCGAATCGCGCGGTAATTTATTACTATCCGCGCATGATTCGCCGCGCATTCTCGACCCTCATCCTTATCGCTGGCCTATTTGCGCCCGCCGCGGCGCAGGAGCGTGTGACGGTCGCCGCCATGCGCGACGGCGCCAATGGCGCGCTGTTTCTGGCGGCGGCGCGCGGCTACTTCAAGGCCGAAGGCCTCGATCTCGACATGACCGCCTACCCGTCCGACAAGGATGTGGTGACCGCGCTCGCCGCCGGCGCGGCCGAATTCGGGCTGGCCAAATTCACCATCGAAGCCTTCACCTTCGCCGGTCGCGGCGACATCAAGGCCATCGCCGCGCAGACGCGGGAAAAAGCCGACTATGACGGCAATGAATTGATCGCCTCGAACGCGGCTTATGAAAATGGACTACGCAAGCCGGAGCAACTGCCCAATCATTCGGCGGCGATCGGCGCGCTCGGCTCGACCGCGCATTATCAATTCGGCCGCATCGCCGGCGTGAAGGGTTTCAATTTCGCCAGCATCACGCTGAAGCCGCAAGGGTCGCTGCAAGCGATTGCGCATGCGATCGCGAGCGGCGAGGCCGACGCCGCCATTCTGCCGGGCGGTTACGCGCGCGCGCTGCTGACGTCGAGTCAGGCCAAATTGATCGCCTGGTATTCGCAACTGGATGAGCAACAACTCGGCGCGCTGTTTGCGTCGGTCAAGACGATTCACAACGAGCGCGCCACCGTCGAGAAATTCCTGCGCGCTTACCGGCGCGGTGCCGCCGCCTATCACGCGGCGCTGATGCATAAGGACAAATACGGCAAGCGCCTATCGAACGCGGCCTCGCATGAGGCGGCGGCGCAGATCGCGCGCTATGTCTATCCGGGCAAAACTATCGGCGCATCGCTGGTCGAAGCCGACGCCTATTACATCGACCCGCAGGCGCAACTCGACGCCGCCGATATCGCGCGCCAGGTTCGTTGGTATCAGGCGCAGGGTCTGATCGATAAAGAGTACGATCCGCGCGACGTTATGGACTTAAGTTTCCAATAACGCTGTTGTCGCGGCCGGGTAAAACGCCCGTGACGCCGAAAATCCGCCCTTGCCAGTCCCGGCAATGCCTGAGACGATACGCTACGGGCCGGGTAACATTGGTCCAACTCCCGGCCGGCAAGGGAGGATGAAAAATGGGACAAAACGGCAAGAGTCCCACTACTGCGAGTTCAACTGCGATAAGTTCAAATGCGATAAGTTCGAGGGGTCCCCGATGCATCGCATTGGTGGGCCCCTTCCAGAGCGGCAAGACAACGCTGCTTGAGGCGATCCTGGCGCGCACCGGCGCCATCCCGCGGCAAGGCACGGTCGAGGCCGGCACCACGGTCGGCGACGCCAGCAAGGAAGCGCGCCATCACAAGATGAGCGTCGAGGCCTCCTTCGCCACCACCCAGTTTATGGGCGAGAGCTACACCTTTATCGATTGCCCCGGTTCGATCGAATTCATTCACGACATGCGCAGCGTGCTGCCGGCGGTCGACGCCGTGGTGGTGGTGTGCGAGGCGGACGAAAAAAAAGTGCCGCAGCTTCAACTGATTCTGCGCGACCTTGAAGACCAGAACATTCCGCATTTCCTGTTTCTCAATAAGATCGACAAGGCCGACAAGCGCGTGCGCGACGCCATCAAGCTGTTGCAGCCGGCCTCACGCGTGCCGCTGCTGCTGCGCCAGATTCCGATCTGGAACGGCGATTTGATCGCCGGCTTCGTCGATCTCGCGCTCGAACGGGCGCATGTTTACAAGGAAGGCGCCGCCTCCGAAGTCATCAAGCTTGCCGGTGACGATCTCAATCGCGAGAAAGAAGCGCGCTTCACCATGCTGGAGACGCTGGCCGATCACGACGACGAGCTGATGGAGCAGTTGCTCGAAGATATCCAGCCGCCGCGCGACAAGGTGTTCGACGATCTCGCCAAGGAATTGCGCGAACGCATCGTGTGTCCGGTGCTGCTCGGCTGCGCGACGCGTTCGAACGGCGTGTTGCGGCTGCTGAAGGCGCTGCGCCACGAGGCGCCAAGCGTTACGGAGACGGCCGCACGGCTTGGCATCATGCCGGGCTATGACGCGGCCGCGCTGGTGCTCAAGACCTATCACACCGCGCATGGCGGCAAGATGTCGATGGCGCGACTGCTCACCGGCGAGGTGAGCGACGGCACGACATTTTCGACGCCGACATCCGAAGCCGGACGCGTCTCCGGCGTCTTTACCGCGATGGGTCTTAACTTCGGCAAGCGCGGACCGGCCGCGGCCGGCGACACGAT
>Ga0075522_10000192_pt1 | contig 41386 bp, 40 predicted proteins | sample NGEPerA_FD_74796 | JGI IMG/M metagenome (GOLD analysis project Ga0075522, IMG submission 74796) | Arctic peat soil microbial communities from the Barrow Environmental Observatory site, Barrow, Alaska, USA - NGEE PermafrostL2-A | ecosystem: Environmental > Terrestrial > Soil > Wetlands > Peat ... | reverse complement strand
CGGCTGGTCGAAAGAAAAATGGTTTTGCTTTTCCACTCGCGCGCTTTTTCGAGGCAGCGGTAAGTGCCCATCAAATTTGTCTCCATCAAATAATCCGGCGATTCGCCATAACCGGCGAGCACGGATGGCTCGGCGGAACATTCGATGATGAATTCAAACGGTCCGGACGGAAATCCTTGCGCGTGGCGGATGTCGCCTTTGATAAATTCAATTCCGGCAGCTTGCAGGCGCGGCAGATTCAATTCCGAGCCGCGACGGTATAAATTATCCATGCACACGACGCGCGCGCGCGGAAGATTATTTTTCAGATGCAGCGCGAGGCTGCTGCCGACAAAGCCCGCGCCGCCGGTGATCAAAATGCTTTCGGGCGGACTCATTTACGCGATGCAGGCGGCATGGATTTCGTGAAGAATTTCCTGGAGGCCGTAGCGAAATTTCCAATTCGGATAATGCGCCTGGAATTTCCGCACGTCGCTGACCCACCAAATGTGGTCGCCGATGCGATTATCCTCGACGTAAGTCCATTTCAATTTTTTGCCGCTGATGCGTTCGCACTCGTCAATTGCTTCGAGCATGGAACAGTTCGAGTGGCGGCTGCCGCCAGCGTTATAGACTTCGCCGGCGCGCGGCTTCTGAAAAAATTGCCAGAACATTTCCACGAGGTCGTGGCTGTGGATGTTGTCGCGCACTTGTTTTCCTTTGTAGCCAAAAACGCGATACGGATTTCCGGTCACGGTGCAGCGCATGAGATATGCGAGAAATCCGTGCAGCTCTGTGCCCGCGTGCGACGGGCCGGTGAGGCAGCCGCCGCGAAAAATCCCGGTCTTCATGCCGAAATAATTTCCGTATTCCTGCACCAAAATATCCGCCGCCACTTTGCTCGCGCCGAAGAGCGAATGTTTCGTCTGGTCAATGCTCATCGTCTCGGAAATGCCCGGTTCATATTCGTGGCCGGATTTTATCTCCCAGCGTTTTTCCAGTTCGACGAGCGGCAGGCGGTTCGGCGTGTCGCCATAAACTTTATTGGTGGAAGTGAAAATGAAAACAGCTTCAGGACAAAACTGCCGCGTCGCTTCGAGCAAATTCAAAGTGCCGACCGCGTTGACGGAAAAATCCGCGTGCGGATCACGCGCGGCCCAGTCATGCGACGGCTGCGCGGCGGTGTGGATGATGAGCGCGATGTCCTGGCCGAGTTTTTTGAAAAGATTTTCGACGGCGGCGCGGTCGCGGATGTCGAAGTCGTGGTGCTCGTAATTGGGAATTGAGTTGATGAGCTTCTGGCGGTTGCCAAGCGTAGATGCTTCCTTGCCGAAAAACCATTGGCGCAGGTCGTTGTCAATGCCGACGACCTTGAAGCCTTCGCGCGCGAAACGCTTGACGCTTTCCGAACCGATTAATCCAGCGGCACCGGTGACGATTATAGTTTTCATAAAATCATATGTTTGCCGGAATAGTGTCTGGGCCGATTTGCATATCAGTTTTGTTAAACAAGAGACTCGCAATTTCCAGCGGGTAATTCCAGATCAGCAGCGCAGATCGTCAAGCGTGAACGGTGGGGCAGCGCTTAACCGTTCATTGGCGGCCACCAGATTCCGCACATAAATAATATTTCCACGCGTACCACCCCCGACCTCAAACAGCCGTCGCTTGAATGGTTCATAATTGCAGCCGATAAAATCGCATTCGCAGATTTCGCGGTGCAATGACTCTTCATCAAATCCATAACGCGCTCCCAGATTATCCCGCTCAACGATGATGGCCTTCAGTTTGGGATTCCGCAATGTGTTTGCCGCACCGGCGAACACTTCGGTCTCGAACCCCTCGACGTCCACTTTCAACAAATCCGGCGGGTTTCCGGCCAGTTCCTTGTCCAAGGTGGTCATCCGGACAGAAACTGAATTGCTGGCGGTCGCACCAGTGGCAACGCCATTTTCAGTTCCCAACCCAACGCTGAATTGCGCGGTGCCTTCAGTCCGGCCCACCGCCGCATGAATGGCCTTGATTCGATTCTGAAAATCATTGAGCCGGATATTGCATAAGAGCATGGCATATGTGTCTGGGCTGGCTTCAAACGCCACCACACAAGCACTGGCAACGCCCGCCGCCATGATGGTGAATGCGCCGACGTTCGCGCCTACGTCTGCAAACAGGTCATCCGCCTGTAGAAAATGCATCACGAATGACATTTCCTCAAACTCGCATAAGCGGGGAGTAATATAATGTGCTGCGCCTTTCATGTGCGGCGAAACGAGCAACCTTGTGTGGTTGGGAAATTCAACGCACACGTCGCCCGGCACCAAGCGCGCGGCGATTTGAATAAAGCCATATTCCAGCGCGGCCTTAAATTTCCGATGGCGATTGACAGGATGATTGACGGCGGCTCGCAATGCGCCAGTGATTTTAGTGATTGGATTCATCAAGAAACACGCCAAGTTGGGTTAAACTGGAGATGCTGACAACAGAAAACTCCGGTGATCAGTCATGCCTAATTGGAGTCGTCAATTATACCAATGTGGTTTTGTCGAATTGGCATTCTTCCAGAAAAAACGGATGGTGGCAATGGTTCGCCATGATTATCTTCCCGACTAACCCTCTGAATTTCTTCCATTGAAAGCGCCCGGTTGTAAATTGCAACTTCATCCAGCAACCCTCCAAAAAATGTATTATAAGTCCAGTCGCCGGGCTGGTCAGCAGGACGGCGGCTGATAAATAAATCGTCCGTAGTTTGTGGAGTAAAAACTCCCAGATTTTCTTGGGCTACAACATAACCGTTGACAAATAATCTGCCGATGCCGCTGATTTTATCATAGGTCATTGCAATATGCTGAAATTGGCCGCTCACAACCGCACCCGGCGTAGAACAGAGACTGTGCGTGTTTCCTTGGTCATCTCCAATATTCCCAAACAAAACTCCGTGATCTTGCGGCAAATGACCAATCCAGAATGACACGGCATTCTTTTGCTTTGTAACTTCCCATTCCAGAATTGGATGAAATGAGTTGACGTTGGACGGCTTGATCCACGCTGAAATGGTCAGGCCGTCACCATTCCCAACATCCAGACTCGGACTTGCCGGAATTTTCATCCACGAACCAAATCCATTCAGCGAAAACGCCCGGCCCACCTGGCCGTCGGCAAAATCCATGTCCGTCAATTCCGCGTCGTTGCCGCCGATGGAATCTTTGCCGTTGTCCTCGCCCGACCACAAGGCGACCAGTCCCGGACGTCTCGCGCCAGCTGCGCCGCCGGCCGACACGGTGATTTTGCGGATCGAATCCACCGACAATTCCACTTTTCCAAAACTCGTTTTGGCCGTCACTTCGGAATCCGCAAACCAGACCATCAATGTGTCGCCGCCGGTGGTCATCAATTTGGCCGAGTTGCTGGAAACACATTCCACCGAGCGAATGTCCTTCACCCAAAGCTTCAAATCGCCCAGCAGCGCCGAGTGAAATTTCAAATGATCACTGCCGCTCTCGCCAATCACGCGCGAGCCGTCGCGCAAATCCACCGTCAACCGATAGTCCGGCGCGTTGGTCTCCGCCGGACTGGCGTCAACGGAATGAACCGGCAAAAGAAAAAGCAGCGAAACAAAACCTAGCGCCTGGATTGTCTTCATCAGCCCAAATTGCGCCAGCGGCCACATGGCGTCAAGCACGACCCGATTAAAATCAGCCGCCAAAAAAACTCGCCCCGGCCTGCGCGGCTGATTAAGTTTCCTGCCGTCATGCGACAAGTTTTCATCACCGGCGCGGCGGGCTTCATCGGCAGCAACCTCGTTGACCGCCTCTTGCGCGACGGCAAATCGGTCGTCGGCTACGATAATTTTTCCACCGGCCAGAATGAATTTCTCGAAGGCGCGCTCAAAAACTCGAATTTCAAATTGGTCAAAGGCGATTGCCTCGATCTGCCCGCGCTCACCAAGGCGATGACCGGCTGCGATTTTATTTTTCACCTCGCCGCCAACGCCGACGTGCGTTTCGGCCTCGATCATCCGGGAAAAGATTTTCAGCAGAACGCACAGGCCAGCTTCAACGTCCTCGAAGCCATGCGCGTCAGCGGTGTCAAACGAATCGCGTTCAGCTCCACCGGCAGCGTTTATGGCGAGGCGGAAATAATTCCCACGCCGGAAAATTGTCCGTTCCCAATTCAAACTTCGCTCTACGCCGCGTCGAAACTTGCCGCCGAAGGATTCATCCACGCGTATTGCGAAGGCTATAAATTTGAAGGCTACATTTTCCGTTTCGTCTCGATCCTCGGCGAACGCTACACGCACGGCCACGTCCTGGATTTTTACAAGCAACTGCGCGAGCATCCTGAAAAATTAAAAATCCTCGGCGACGGCGCGCAGCGCAAATCCTATCTTTACATCGGCGATTGCATCGAGGCCATGCTTCACGTCATCGCGCTCGGCACGGCGAAAACGGCGAAGCACCATGTTGAATTTTACAACCTCGGCACGGACGAATTTGTCCAAGTCAACGATTCCATCGGATTCATTTCCAAGGCGCTCGGCGTAAAACCGAAATTGGAATACACCGGCGGCAACAAAGGCTGGGTCGGCGACAATCCGTTCATCTTTCTCGACACCAAAAAAATTCGCGCCACCGGCTGGAAAACCACGCTGACAATTGAACAGGGAATCGTCCGCACGCTCAAATGGCTGCAGGAAAACCAATGGGTTCTCGAACGCAGATGAAAATTGTCATCCACGGCCTCTGGCATCTCGGCAGCGTCACCGCCGCTTGCTGCGCGAAACATTTTCAAGTCGTCGGTTTGGATTTTGACGACGCCAATGTCGCAAAATTAAATTCCGGCAAAGCTCCTTTGCTTGAACCGGGATTGAACGAACTTATCGCAACGGGAATTGCCGCAAAAAAACTTTCCTTCACGACCGACGCAAAAATCGCCTGTGAAAATGCGGAAATTCTCTGGCTTTGCTACGACACGCCGGTGGATGAAAATGACGAATCCGACGTGGATTCTGTTTTGAAAAACCTGCGCCGCGCGCTGGAATTTTTGCCGGACGATGCTCTAGTTTTAATTTCCGCGCAACTGCCCGTCGGCACTTGCGCCAAGCTGGAAAAAGTATTTCCGCAATTCCATTTCGCCTGTTCGCCGGAAAATCTCCGGCTCGGCAAGGCGATCGATTCGTTTGAAAAAACCGAACGCGTCATCGTCGGCATCCGCGACTTCGCGAAAAAGCCAGTGCTTGAAAAATTGTTCGCGCCGTTCACGCCGCAAATCATTTTTATGCGCACCGAGTCGGCGGAAATGGTCAAGCACGCGCTCAATTCGTTCCTCGCATTGTCCATCACGTTCATCAACGAAGTCGCGCGCCTCTGCGAACACGCCGGCGCGGACGCGAAGGAAGTTTCCGCCGGACTCAAAAGCGAACCGCGCATCGGCCCAAAAGCATACCTCGGACCCGGCGGCCCGTTTGCCGGCGGCACACTCGCGCGCGATGTCGTGACGTTGACCAAACTGGCCGAGGCGAACGGTGAAAAAATTTCTGTCATTCCCACGATCAAACAAAGCAACGACCTGCATCGTGGCTGGGCGTTCAAAAAATTGAAATCGCGCCTCGGCAAATTGCGCGGCAAAAAAATCGTCGTGCTTGGGCTCACTTACACGACCAACACCGACACGCTCCGTCGCAGCGCCGCCGTGGAATTGTGCCAGCAGCTTTTGGCCGCTGGTGCAAATGTCAGCGCGTTTGATCCGGCGGTAAAAAATTTACCCGATGAACTTTCCAAAATTCAACTCGCTTCGGAAATTACCGTCGCGTTGAACGGCGCGGAAGCCGCCGTCGTATGCACCGAGTGGCCGCAATTTCGTCAGGCCGACTGGCCAAAAATTATTTCACAAATGCGCCAGCCGGTTTTTGTGGACGCGAATCGTTTTCTGGAAAAGGAATTGAAAGCCATCCCCGGCGTGGAGCATCTTTCCGTCGGACGTGCCTGACATGAAACTTAAAAATCTCAACGCGCTCATCACCGGCGGCAGCCTGGGACTCGGCAAAGTCATCGCCGGACATTTTTTGCGTGAAGGCGCGAACGTCGCCATCTGCGCGCGTGGCGAAAAAGAATTGCTCATCGCGCGCGATGAACTGGCCAAAAAATTTCCCGAAAAAAAAGTTTTGGCAAAAACCTGCGATGTTTCAAATGAGTCCCATGTGAACGCATTGGTCGCATTTGCTTTGGAAAAACTCGGCTCGCTCGATGCGCTCGTTTTGAACGCCGGAATTTACGGGCCGATGGGCGCGACGGAATCCGTTGATTTGGCCGAATGGAAACGCGCAATGGACATCAACCTGTTCGGAGTTCTGCTGCCGTGCCGCGCGGTGATTCCGCATTTCAAAAAGGCTGGCCGTGGAAAAATTATTGTTTTGAGTGGCGGCGGCGCGACAAATCCATTGCCGAACATAAGTTCCTACGCCGCGTCAAAAGCGGCGGTGATTCGCTTGATGGAAACGCTCGCGGAAGAATTAAAAACTTTTCATGTGGATGTGAACGCAATCGCGCCCGGCGCGCTTGCAACTCGCCTCGTTGATGAAGTTCTCGCCGCCGGCGCAGAAAAAGTCGGCGCGGCTTTTTTTGAAAAGAACAAAACGTGGAAGGAAAAAGGCGCGGTGCCGCTCGAACTCGGCGCTTCGCTCGCGGTTTATCTCGCCAGCGCGGAAAGCGACGGCATCACCGGCAAGCTCATCAGCGCGCAATGGGATCCGTGGGAAAAATTGCAAGAGTTCAAAAATGATCTGAACAGCGACATTTACACGTTGCGCCGCATCGTGCCGAAGGATCGCGGCAAAACGTGGGGTGACAAATGAAAACATAATCATTCTCATCCTCATGCTCATCGTCATCCTCGGAAAAAGTGAGGACGAGGACGAGGATGAGGATGATTCGGATAAACAAAATGAATTACGCCATCATCGGCTGCGGATTGATCGGGAAGAAACGGCTGGCCGGTTTTCCCGCCGGTTCAAAACTCGTCGTCGCGTGCGATACAAATCTGGCGCGCGCAGAAGAACTCGTAAAAATTGCGCAAACGGGTCGCGCGCTGGCCGATTTCAAAATCGCCGTCGCCGATCCACAAGTGGACGCAGTTATCGTCGCGACGATTAATTCCGAACTCGCAAAAATTTCCGCCGCCGCCATTCGCGCTGGCAAGCACGTTATCGTCGAAAAGCCTGCTGGAATTTCCGTGAAGCAAATTGAAGAATTGATTGCGCTCAAAAAAAAACATGGCGTTCGCGTGCGCGTCGGTTTCAATCATCGTTATCATCCGGCGTTTCAAAAAGCGCGGGAGATTTTTGAATCTGGCGTGATGGGTGAATTGATGTTCATCCGTGCGCGTTACGGCCACGGCGGGCGCATCGGCTACGACAAGGAATGGCGCGCGGACCCAAAACTTTCCGGCGGCGGCGAATTGATTGACCAGGGAATTCATTTGATTGATCTGGCCGGCTGGTTTCTCGGCGACTTCGCAAAAATTGACGGCCACGCGGACACGTATTTCTGGAAAATGCCGGTGGACGACAATGCATTCCTCGATTTGCGCACGGCGAAAAATCAGACCGCGTGGCTGCACGTCAGTTGCACGGAATGGAAAAATCTTTTTTCGTTTGAGATTTACGGGCGCGTCGCCAAATTGCATGTCGAAGGTCTCGGCGGCAGTTATGGCGTCGAAAAATTGTTTCATTACCAGATGAAACCGGAGATGGGAATTCCCGATACGAAGGTTTATGAATTTCCCGGCGCGGACGAATCGTGGAAAATCGAAATGACGAAGTTTGAAGAAGACGTCAAAAAAGCGGAAAGCGGAAAGCGGAAAGCGGAAACAAAAAATTCAAGGCCTGGCGCAGGGCTGGCTGAAGCGAAGGCGGCTTTGAAAATTGTTGAAGCAATTTACAAAAAAAGCGGAAAGCGGAAAACGGAAAGCGGAAACAAAAAACTCAAATCCCGTCGCAAGTGAAAACGGAATTGGAAGAACGGACAAAGAAATTCGCCGTGCGGATTGTGAAAACCGTCGGCAGTTTTCCAAAATCATCCGAGGGGCAGATCATCGGGCGGCAATTGCTCAAGGCAGGGACTTCCATCGGCGCAAATTATCGCGAGGCCAATCGCGCCGAATCACGCGATGATTTTATTCATAAAACCGGCATCGCTGAAAAGGAAGCGGCGGAAACGATTTATTGGCTGGAAATCTGCCAGGAGACAAAGCTTGGAAACAGAGAAATCATGGACGGTTTGCATAAAGAAGCTGGTGAATTGCTTGCGATTTTAATTACCATTGGCCGCAAAGCAAAAGGCGCCAGATGACAACTCAAACCAAACAACAGTCGAAAATTTATTTCCGCTTTCCGCTTTCCGCTTTCCGCTTTTGCTTATGATCATTGCGCGCTCACCACTTCGCGTCACGCTCGGCGGCGGCGGCACGGATTTGCCGTCGTATTACGAGAAGTTCGGCGGCTTCCTCATCGCGGCGGCGATTGACCGCTATGTTTATATCACACTGCACGACACGTTCGTGCCGGACTTGATCGTGAAATATTCAGAACTCGAGCGCGTGCCGGACGCGACGAAATTGAAACACCCGATTCTTCGCGAGGCGTTTGCGTTCGTCGGCGTGGACGGGCATTCGCTTGAATTGACTTCGATGGCGGATATTCCGTCAGGCACGGGACTGGGTTCGTCCGGCAGTTTCACCACGGCGCTGCTCAAGGCGTTGCACGCTTACAAAAAAAATCTCGTCCATCCCGCCGAACTTGCGGCGCAGGCTTGCGAAGTGGAACTCGACCGGTTGAAAGAACCGATTGGCAAACAGGATCAATACATCGCGGCTTACGGCGGGATCACCTGTTTCAAATTTTTGGGAAATGGAAAAGTCGAGGCGTGGCCACTGAAAGTTTCCGACGAAACCCGCGACAATCTCGAAGACAATCTGCTTTTATTTTTCACCGGTTATTCGCGCAGCGCGTCGGCGATCTTGAAGGAGCAGGACGTGAAATCGAAATCGGACGACAAGTCCATGATTGAGAATTTGCATTTCGTCAAAGACCTCGGCCTGCAAAGCCAGCGCGCGCTCGAAACTGGAAATCTCGCCGAATTCGCGCGGCTGATGGACGTGCATTGGCAGCGCAAAAAACAGCGCAGCGGCGGCATGAGCAATCCGAAGATCAACGAGTGGTATGACCTCGCGATGGCCAATGGCGCGTTCGGCGGAAAATTGATCGGCGCCGGCGGCGGCGGATTTCTGATGTTTTACGCCGAGGACAAGGCGAAATTGCGCCACGCGATGCGCTCGGTCGGCTTGAAGGAAGTCCGCTTCCGTTTCGATTTCGAGGGAACGAAGCTGGTGATTTCGTAAATTTGAAAAAGCATTTGCCTTGCCCGAAACTTATTTGCAGCGATAATTGAATTATGACCGCCACAGCCGTCATTGAAGAAATCAAGCAACTGCCGCGCGAAGAACAATCGCACGTTATTCATTTCGTTCACGAACTCGAACGCAAACGCCAACTCACCGGAAAAGAATTGCGCGTGCTCGTGGAACAAATGGTGGAAGCCAAAGACCTCGCTGAAGTCGAAAGATTACGCGAAGAAATTCATCGCGGATTTTACGGCGAATGATATGCCGCGCATTCGTCGAAAAGGAATTCCGCCACAACTGCTCGGCCATTTGCTTGACCGCGCCCGTGGGCGAAAAATTTCCGGCGAACAATTTGAACTTCTGGCGGAATGGTTGGGCGCCGACCCCGAAGTGCCGGCAGGCAAATGGTTCAAGAAATTTTCCGGCCTGGCCGTTTGCGGCGAGGGCGAACTCATCAAAACATTTTTGCAGCCCGGACAATTGCCGACCGGCGAGGAATTAAAATGAATTACAAAAACGGATTGAAGGAAGTCCGCTTCCGTTTCGATTTCGAGGGAACGAAGCTGGTGATTTCGTGAAAGTTTTTGACGGCACGCGGTGAAACAAAATGATTCTGCTGAATAAAATTGCACTGTGAGGTTATGAAAATTTGCGCAACCTGTGGCCGTGAAAATCCTGATGATTGCACATGGTGTCCAGAATGCGGCACGACTCCTAAAATGCGGAAGGCATCGCCTGAAGAATTACTGAAAAAAGTCAAAGACCGTGATTCGTTTATCGAATTTGTTTCTGCATTAGCTGAAGAACGCACGGAAGCTGAACAAATGGAGAAAGCCGAGCCCAAGCGCTATCAATTAGATGGAGCAAATAATTGGCAAAACGGCACGATTTCATCATTTCTGAATTCAGGTTTGGCATATTTTGAATCATCGTCACTTCGCAAGCCGGAAAATACGCCCAGTTGGAAGATGATGGCTGAAATTTTATATTTCGGAAAAATTTATGAGTAATGACGTAATTGTAGATTGGTTGTTTCATTTTTTTTTTGAAAATTCCATGAGCCGTCCGCTTTCCTAAATTCCCGTCGCCATTCTCGCCGGCGTCGTTGGTTTCGCCCTTGCGATGGCAAGCGTCTGATGTCATCTTCTGTTCATGTCGAGCCAGCAATTGCTTTCCCGCATCACGATGGATGCGAATGTCTGCCACGGCAAGCCGTGCATCCGCGGGCTGCATTATCCGGTGGAGTTCCTGCTGGAACTTTTGAGCGGCGACATGACGGAACAGCAAATCCTCGCGGACTACCCCGACCTCGAAGCGGCTGATTTGCGCGCGGCCATCGCCTACGCCGCGCGTTTGAGCCGCATCAATAGCATCGAACCGGTGGCCGCATGAAATTGGTCGTGGACGCGCAACTGCCGCGCAGCCACGCGCGGGAACTGGCCGCCGCCGGACACGATGCCGTTCATACGCTGGATTTTCCGGCTGCAAACCGCACTTCTGACGGAGACATCGTCGCTCTGGCAATGCGGGAAAACCGGATTGTTGTGACCAAGGACAATGATTTTGTGGCCTCATTTCTTTTGCAGGGTTTGCCACCGAAATTGCTCTTGATTTCGACCGGCAACATTTCCAACGACCGGCTGTCCAAACTTCTGGCGGCGAACTTGACTGCCTTAGAGAACGCTTTTCGCAAACACAATTTTGTGAAATTGAGCGCGACTGCTTTGACCATTCACACATAATTTCCATGAGTCTTCCGCTTTCCAAAATTCCCGTGGCGATTCTCGCGGGCGGACTTGCCACGCGGCTGCGGCCTATCACGGAAAAAATTCCTAAATCACTCGTGCCGGTCGCGGGCAAACCGTTTCTTGCGCATCAACTCGAACTGCTCCACGCGCGCGGTATTCGCCGCGTGGTGTTGTGCATTGGTTTTCTCGGCGAAATGATCCAGCGCGATTTTGGCGATGAGGCATTTGGCGTGAAGCTCGATTATTCCTTCGATGGTGAAAAATTGCTCGGCACCGGCGGCGCGCTCAAACGCGCGTTGCCCAAGCTCGGCGACGAATTTTTTGTCCTTTATGGCGATTCATATCTGCCGCTGCAATACGCGCCGGTCGCGGAATTTTTTCATCGCAGCGGCAAGCTGGGACTGATGACCGTTTATCGCAATGAAGGCAAATTTGATGCGAGCAATGTCGTTTTCCACGACGGTGAAATAAAAATCTACGACAAAAAAACCAAGCTGCCGGAAATGCGACACATTGATTACGGCTTGAGTTTGTTCAAGGCATCAGTCTTTGAAAAATTTCCGACGGATGAAAAATTTGATTTGGCCGATGTGATGCAAAAACTCGTGCGCGAAAATCAACTGGCCGGCTACGAAGTGCCAGAGCGGTTTTACGAAATGGGTTCGCCTGCGGGCTTGGCGGAATTGGAAACTCTTTTGAAGCCGAAATAAACTCTGCTTTCATTCGCCACTTGAAATTTGTAATTTTTAGTTTCCATGAGTTTTACCAAACAATTTCTCGCCGAAGTCCAGCAGGTCACGGCGCAACTCAACGAGGCCGCGATTGAAAAATGCGCGGACGAACTCGCCACCATCCGCACTCGCGGCGGACGGCTGTTCATTCTCGGCGTCGGCGGCAGCGCGGGCAACGCCGGCCATGCCGTAAATGATTTTCGGAAAATCTGCGGCTTCGAGGCTTACGCGCCGACGGATAATGTTTCTGAATTGACCGCCCGCACCAATGACGAAGGCTGGCCGACGATTTTTGCCGAATGGCTGAAAGGCTCGCGCCTCAACGCGAAAGATGGCCTGCTGATTTTTTCAGTCGGCGGCGGCAACTTTGAAAAAAATGTCAGCCCGAATCTCGTCAGCGCGATTCAGCTCGCGAAAAAAGTCGGCGTGTCCGTCATCGGCATCGTCGGGCGCGACGGCGGTTACACGGCGAAAGAGGCGACTGCGTGCGTCATCGTGCCGACGGTGAATCCAGCGCACGTCACACCGCATAGCGAAGCGTTTCAAGCTGTCATCTGGCATCTGTTCGTCTCACATCCGAAACTCAAAGTGGCGCCGACGAAGTGGGAATCCACAAAATAATTCCGTAGCAGCCGAAGTAAGGAGGATCAAACTTTCATTGAAACAAACCAATCAGAACCTCCTCACGTCGGCTGCCACAAAATTACGCCGCGCAGTTTTTCTCGACCGCGACGGCGTGATCAACCGCGCGCTGGAAAAGGAATCCAAGCCGTATCCACCGACCAATCTGGCCGAATTTGAAATTCTTCCCGAAGTTCTCGCCGCGTGCGCCAGACTGAAAGCCGCCGGATTTCTGCTCGTTGTGGCAACAAACCAGCCGGACGTTGGGCGCGGCACTTTGAAAAAGGAAGTCGTCGAAAAAATCCACGCGCACATGATGACTCAACTGCCGATTGACCGCGTGGAAGTCTGTTTTCATGCCGGCAAAGGCTTGTCTGATTGCGACTGTCGCAAACCGAAACCCGGCATGTTGCTCCACGCCGCGCGCGAACTGAACATTGATTTGTCGCAGAGTTGGATGGTCGGCGACCGCTGGCGCGATGTGGATTGCGGCCACGCCGCCGGCTGCAAAACCATTTTCATTGATCGCGGCTATGCCGAGGAACTGAAGCAGAAACCTGATTTTTCCGCTCGCAATCTGGGCGAGGCTGCTGACATTATCTTGTCCCAAATCAAAAAGTAATTTTTAGTTTTATGACGCGAGCACTAAAAGACCTGTCCGTAAAGATTTTCGCCGATGGCGCGGACAAAAAGGGCATGTTGGAGCTGAATGCCAATCCGCTCATCATCGGTATGACGACCAACCCGACGCTCATGCACAAGGCTGGCCTGACGGATTTCGAGGTTTTCGCGCGCGATATTTTGCAGACGATCACGGTCAAGCCGTTGTCGCTCGAAGTGTTTTCCGACGAATTTCCCGAGATGAAGCGCCAGGCGTTAAAAATCAACGGCTGGGGAAAAAATGTTTATGTCAAGATCCCCATCACCAACACGCGCAACGAATCATCTTTGGCGCTGATCAAGGAACTGGCGCACGAAGGCGTGAAGTTAAACGTCACCGCGATTTTGACTTTGGCGCAAGTCGAAGGCGTGACCGCCGCGTTGAATCCAAAAGTTCCCGCCGTCGTCTCCGTTTTTGCCGGACGCATTGCGGACACGGGAGTTGACCCGGTCGCCATCATGACCGGGAGCAAGACAATTTTGAAAAATCTGCCGCAAGCGGAGCTGCTTTGGGCCAGCGTCCGTGAAGTGCTGAACATTTTTCAGGCGAACGACTGTGGCTGCCACATCGTCACCGTGCCGCACGACATCTTGGGCAAGGCCATGAAAATGGCCGGCATGGATTTGGGCGAGCTCTCGCTCGACACCGTGAAGATGTTTGCCGCTGACGCGAAGGCGGCGGGCTTTTCCCTGTAATGACGAATGTGCGTGCGTGATTTGAAATTTTGAAATGGGTCATTCTTCAGGCATCGTCAATCTGGTCTGGTCATTTCAAACCAGCTTCGTCACCGCCGCAAACACGTCCGCAATTTTAACCGACTCCATCGCCGCGATGAGTTCTTCGCGCGAACCTTTGATGTCGCCGCCGTCGTAGCGGTAAAAATCCAGGCCGCGCCCGTTCACCGCCGGATTTTTGACGAGCATGAAATCATTTCCGTAAGGCAGGTTCGTGGGATTCAGCGTCGGGGCCTCGATGACAATTTGATTCGGCACTTTCATCGCCGCCGCGATGTGCATGAGCGCCGTGTCCACGCTCAAAAACGCGCTGCAACGTCTTATCAATGCCGCCGTCTCGCGCAAATTTTTCGTCTTGGCTTCCAGCGTCAAATCCCGGTTCGCCTGCGCCAGCACCACGGCATGATCCTTCGCCTCCTCCGGCCCGCCAAAAAGCAAAACATGGATGTCCGGACGTTCCTGATTCAGCCGTCGCACCAGCCCGGCATGGTTTTTCAAAGGCCAGCGCTTCAACGGCAGATTTTTTGTGCCGCCGGAACCGACGTGAAGGCCGAGAATTTTCTGGCTGAACAATTTATTTTTCACCAAAAAGTCATCGGCGAACCGCTCTTCGGACGGCGACAGGAAAAATTCCATTTCATGCGCCGCCTGTTTCTGCTTCGCGCCGATGAGCGGCAGCACGTCGAAATTATTTTCAATCGAATGGCGCGCGTAATCCTGCGGCAGCGTGCCGGTGACGAGCCAGCGGTCGAGCCAGTTGAAACCGTCGTATTCGTGGCTGATACGCACCTGCGCGCCGGCGATAAACGCGGCGACCCGGTAATGAATGCGGCTCTGCGGATGCGTGTTGATGGAAAGCTGGTAGCGCTCGCGCCGCAACGACCAGAGAAACCGCAGCGCCGCCAGCCGGCCGCATTGCATCAGATTTTTCTGGAAAATGCGGTTGATGTGCGGATTGCTCTCCAATAAATCCTTCGCGCCAGCCCACATCGCCAGCACGTCAATCGTCGCGTCCTGAAAATTCGCGCGCAACTCGTGGATCAAGGGCGTGGCAATCAGCGTGTCGCCAATGCCGGCGAGGGAAATGACGAGAATCTTCACAGCCGCGAAATTTTTTCCAGCAACGAAGTCGTGGACTTGCCGGGAATGAACGGCACGAGAACAATTTTCCCGCCCGCCGACTCGACCGCGCGGCGCTCGTCCTGGTTCAAGGTTTCCAAAGTGTAATCGCCGCCTTTGACGTAAATGTCCGGCTGCGCAGCCGTCAGAAATGTTGTTGCCGTCTTATCCGTGAAAATGCAAACGCCATCCACGCTTTGCAAAGCGGCCAGAATCGACGCACGATCGGTTTCGGAATTTACCGGACGGCCCGCGCCTTTCAATTGTCGTGTCGCTGCATCGCTGTTCACGCCGACGAGCAGCGCGCCGCCGAAATTGCGCGCGTCCTCCAGATACGTCACATGACCGAGGTGCAAAATATCGAAGCAGCCATTCGTGGCAACGAGCTGTTTGCCTGCGACGCGGATTTTATTTCGCCACACTGGCAAGTCGTCCCAAGAAACGATTTTATCGCGGAAATTCATGCACTCATTTTGCCTGCGGGACTTGCGAATTCAACATTTTCCACACGCGTAACGCCTCCGTCACGCCCCATGCCTGCGCGTCGCAGCCGCGTTGCGCGTGCGGCGCGTCGCCGTCGAGAATTTCGGGAATCTGGCCGAGGCAGCCTTCGTTCAGGATTTTTTCCGAACTTCCCAAATACGCTTTTGCCGCAGCGACCGCTTCCGGCGAAAAATCCCACGCGCGCGCCAGCGCCTCGCAAAATACCGGAAATGTCCATGTCCACGCCGTGCCGTTGTGATACGCCGGTTTGCGGCGCGTGTCCTCGTCGCCTTCGTAACGTGGCCAATACGGATTCGTCGGGTCGTTCAACAATTTTCCGTCGTTGCCAAAAATCGGCAGCGGAACGGAAACCGGCAGCGGCGCGAGCGAACGCAGCGCGCCCGGCACGACGAGAAATTTCTGCGCGGCCTCGACGCAGCGTTGCGCGCGTTCGCCGGCGACCAGGCCGAGGCTGACGGCGGACAAACAGTTGCTCCGCAGTGCGTCGCTTGCCAGCGCGTCGCGCGCGATGACGCGCGATTCGCCCAGCAGCACATCGGCAAACCAGCCTTTGTCTTCGAGCCAGAATAATTTTCCAAACGATGCGGTGGCGTGGTCGGCGAGATCGCGCCATTTTTTTTGTTCGGACTTGGCGCAAATTTTTTCAAGCAGACGAAGCAGACGAATCCACAGAACTTGAATCTCGACCGGATAACCTTCGCGCGGCGTGCCAGCGGGAAAATTCGTATCCATCCAAGTGAAATGACTTGGACTCCAGATCAGCGCAGAGTCGGCGTCCATGCGGATGCCGTTGGGCGTGCCGCGCGCGTAATTCGTCGCGATGCTTTCCAGCACATCGCGGACGGTGCGGGCGTTTTCATCCACGGGCGTGTCGAAGAATTTTTTGGCTTTTAATTTTACGGCGGCACCCTGTTTCGTCGTGGCCGGCAAATTGTTAATTGTTTCAGAAAGCTCCTCGCAAACAATTGCAAACCACAATGGCGCATCTGACGTGTCGCGATTGGAAACGTCATTGCCGTGAATCGTGTTGGGCAGTGTGCCGTCCTTTTCAAATTTGGCGAACGTGAGCAGCAATTGTTTGACTTCGTCAATCATGCCGGCGGCGAGCAGTCCGCGCGCGCAAATCAGCGAGTCGCGGCCCCAATCCAAAAACCACGGATAACCGGCGATGACCGTCTTGCCCTCGTCGCGGCGCACGACGAACTGCGTGGCGGCGCGGACCAGCCGGGACACAAACGTGGTGCCGACATCGTTTGGAGGGAAGAAAACTTTCGACACAATGTCGGCGGCGCTTTCGATTTCCGCCGTGGCGACGAGCGTGACGTTTTCGCCTTTCGGCAGCGGCAATTCAAACCAGCCGGGGCTGTAAGCATCGCCGCTGGCGGTTTGTCCGCGCGTCTGCTCGACCGGATGCGGGATGTTTTCGCACCATTCCGGCTGCGGATGATATTCGCCGGCATTCGCAAACACGCGGAGCTGGCGGTCGCCGGCCGGCGTGAATTCAAAGCCAAAACGATTTTGAATTTTGAATTTTGAATTTTGAATTTCCCGCGTGTTTGACTCGAAATGAAATTCCGCACCGCCGTTGTGTTTGGTCTCGCAGTGAAAATCCCGGTCCTCGATGTCCGCGCGCACGGTCAGGCGCACGTCGGCCCCGGCGGGCAGTTGTTTGCCGTGCGCCAGTTTTTCCGCCGGTCGTTTGAATTGAAAAAAAATCGTGTTTTTGCCTGCGAGCATCTCCGCGCGCATTTGAATTTCCACTGTGCGGCCGTCGCCGGCGTTGGCCACGAAATTCCAGACGGCGGGCGAGCCGGCCTGAAACGAGGCGAGGTTATTGAAATCAAGCGGCGAGAGAAAACCGTCGGCGTTGACCCAGACGCGGATGCGTTTGACGAAAACATGGCGGTCAACGGGAACCGTTGGATTCAAATTCGCGCCGAGCGCGCAATCGTATTTGGAATTCACGCGGCCCACGTCCACGCACAGCCGCGCCATGCCGCCGATGCCGTTGGTGAGCAGAACCAAGGTTGAAGGTTGAAGGTTGAAGGTTGAAGGTTGTGGCGGTTCGGACGCGAGAAAACGAACGACGGCGGAAACTTTTTTTGAAGTCGCGGCGTAGCGTTCCAAAATCAATTCGGCTTCTGCGGTCGAGTCGCGCGGGGCAAAGCTGGCGATATGGCGGTCGCCGACGGCAATGGACTGGACGTGGATTGTTGCCGTATTTTCCTTCTGCGTTCTGCCTTCTCCCTTCTGCATTTTCAAAGCGGCGCGGAACGGTGTGGAATCTTCGAGCAGCAGCCAGTGGCCGGGCGGAATGAGCGTGACGCGGCGGGCGTCGAGCAATGTCCAGGTGACAACGCGCGGGAAAATGTTTTGCGATTCGACTTCGCGCAGCAAATCGGCCAGCGGCGTTCTGGCTTTGCGGACGGCGAACTCGCCGGCGGCGGCGAGAAAATTTTTCGGCGAGCGACCGGCTTGTTCCGCGAGCCAATGCCAGCCGAGGCCGTCAATCGTTTCGGCGGGAATGATTTTATTCAATGATTCCAAGGCCCACGCGGCCTGGGCGCGGGCGCGGCGGTAATCGTCGCCGCTCAAGCCGACGGGTTTTTCGGCCGGTGCGAGGCAAAAGGCCGCGCCGGGCGGGAGAATCAAGCCGGTCGCATTTTTTGCGCCGGAAGGTTTTGGCAACGGCTGGCCGAGCAGGTCGAATTTGAAATTTGAAATTTGAAATTTGAAATCGGCCGGGGCAGGCGCGAAGGAATTTTCTTTTTCAATCTTCGTGTTCACCAAAACCAAAACGGAATCTTTGCCTTCGGCGGATTCGCGGAGCAGCGCGTAAACCGGCGAGTCGGGCGCGCTTAAACGCGTGAGTTTGGCGCCGTCAAAGAAACATGGGTGGCCGGAGATGAGTTTATTCAGTTGCCCGAGTTCGGGAACGATGTTGTCAGGGTTGTCCCAGTTCAAACCGGTGCAACCATGGACGCGGATTTTTTCGGCGGCAAGCCATTCCACGCCGCAGGTGAAACCGAAGCCGCCGCTGGGACTGGTCAGTGCGCAAAGACGATTTCGCAGAAGTGACCAAACACGATTTGGAATAGGACAGCCGTCGCGCCTGTCTCCAATTTCTTTTGAGACAGGCGCGACGCCTGTCCTACCCGCGAGCCGGTCGTTGTCGTGCGTTTCGGAATAATGGATGTATGCGCCGACGCGTTCGTTCTGGCGGTTCGCGTAGTCGAGATAACTCGCAACCTCCTGGCCGGAATAATTTTGGAACAGTTCGGAGTAGGCCCATTGCATTCCGCCTTCGGTCAGCAAAAGTTCGGTGGCCTCCCACGAGCCGCCGAGACCTTCGAGCAAAAAAATGGTTTCGGGAAATTCGTCCTGCACGCGGGCGATGATGTATTGCCAGGCGGGAACCGGAATTTTGTAGCCGGCGTCGCAGCGGAAACCGTCCACGCCGCGCCGGCACCAGATCAGCAGCGAGTCGGCGATGAGGTCCCAGAGCTTGACATCGTGCTGTTCGAGTTCGACCAAATCTTGCCAGGTGTTTCCCCACGCGTCGGGGCTGGCGAATTCGCCGTCGGAATTTTTCAGGAAAAATTCCGGATGATTTTCCTGCAAGGTGGAACCCCAGCCGGTGTGGTTGATGACGATGTCAATGAAAACGCGCGCGCCCAGTGAATGCGCGGCGCAGGTGAGCTCGCAAAACTGGTCAATGCCGGTGGTGCGTTTGTCAAATTCGACGAGCGCGGGATCAACGGCGGTCAAATCCAGCGCGGCGTAAGGACTGCCGAACCGTCCGAAGCGTGCGTAGGTCGTGGGCGTCGGATGGACGGGCAGGAGATGGATGATGCGGCAGCCGAGTTTGTTGACTATGAACGGCAACTGTTTTGTGAGGTCGCGGAATTTGCCCGACGGCGGCAAGGTGGCGTAGCCAAGCGCTTCGAGCGATTTGAGCTGCCCGTCCATTTTTTCGTCGGCAGTGGAGGCCAGATTTTTTGTCGCGCCGAAAAGCCGCGTAAAGGCGCAGTAAATTGTGTTCGCCGTCCGCGTGAAATTCGGGTGGACGGAAATTCCAACGTCCGGGCCGTCGGGCCAGTGCTGCCAGTTTTTTTCGTCGAGCAGATACGCCTTGGCCTTGAAAAATCCCACCTCGGCGAGGGGCAGTTCGATCTGCCAGCCGTCGGTATTCGTTTGCATCGGCACGTCGCGCCAGGAGGAATTGGCGGCCACGGCCTGTCCGGCGTGGGCGGCGATGATTTCGCGGCGGCGGGCGGCAGCGCGGCCGAGATTGGTGCGGAGCAGCGCGCGCAAATTTTTCCGGGCGCCGAGATTTTCCGCGCGCAGTTGAAAAATAACTTTGTCGCCGACGAAGCGCAGCAGGCGTTCGCCGGTGGCGGGAGCCATGATGGGCCGGGGTGATTCCACCTGAAAAAGATTTAGCAGGAAGCGGTCACGGACGGAATTAAAAATTGAATTTGGTTTTTCTTTGGATTGCGTTGGCGGCGCAGGCGTTTTAACTTGGCGGCTGGTTTTGGGAGTTTTTGAACAATGGCAACGACGGCATTAAATCCGGGTGAGGACGCTCAATTGCAGCAGACGATTGAGATGTTCGAGGTCATTGTGCAGTCGCAGCCGGGCGACACGCAGTCGCTGGAGATTCTCAAGGAGGCTTATTCCAAGCTGGGGCGCGAGGAGGATGTGATCAACACGTCGAAGCGGATTGCACAGGCTTACTTGCAGCAGGGGCAGCTTTCGTCGGCGATTCTTGAATACGAAACGGTGTTGCAGCGGCGGCCCGAGGACGCGGACGTGCGCGCGGCGTTGAAGCAGATCGAGGACCGGGCGAGCAGCGCGGCGGCGCCGTCGGCGACGGATGGGACGACGCTGCCGTCCGTGTCCGAAACGACGCTGTTGCGGCGCAAGGCCAAGGCGCGGACGGCGGCGGCGGGCGAGGTGGATGACGGGCGCAAGTCGCTGTATAAAATTTTTGTGGAAAGCAAAATCATCACGGCGGGGGATTTTGACCTGTGCTGGCGGAATGTGGATTTGACGGTGGCGCCGCCGGACGTGGTGGAGCCGTTCATCCAGACGCTGCATGAAAAGGGGATTTACCTGATTGACAAATCGCTCCGGCTGCTGTCCGACAAATCGCGCGTGGCGTATCTGCCGCTGGACCGTTACGACGTGGACATGGATCTGGCGCGCGGATTTCCGGCGGAAGTCTGCCGGCGCTGGTGCGTGCTGCCGTTCGACCGGATGAGCAAGGCGATTCTCGTGGCGACGGCGAACCCGTTCAACCAGCAGGCCGCGAAGGAACTCGCCGAGGCGACCACCCACCGGCTGCTGTGGTATGTCACCCAGCCGAATGACCTGCTGTCCAATCTCCGCAAAGCGTTCCGCTGACCATGGCCAAAATCAAATCATTCGCCGAACGCATCGCCGACGCCCTCGTCGAGGACGGCCTGTTGAGCGCGAGCCAGATCGGGGAACTGCTCGAACGCCAGCGCAAGGAGGGCGCGCGCCTGGTAAAATTGCTGGTGGACAAGGACAAGCAATACGTCAGCCCCGACGATCTCGCGGTCTGCATGGGGCGCGTGCTGAATGTCTCGCCGGTCAATCTCGCGCGCATCAACCTTCAGCCTGAAGTGGTGGAACTCGTTCCGCGCGACATGACGCACAACCACAAGGTGATTCCCGTCAGCCGGCTGGAAAACAAATTGTTCCTCGCGATGGCCGACCCGTTGAACGTCCTGGCCATTGACGACGTCCGGCGCATCACCAAGCTCGAAATCGCCCCGCTCATTGCGTCGGAAAAGGCCATCACAGAAAAGTTGAACGCCTTGGACGCCGCCAAAAGCGGTTCCATGGAGGACATCATCCAGGACGCGGAGAAAAAACGGGACGCGGAAGCCGGCGACGCCGACACGCTCGAAGCCGTCAAGGAATCTGTCGAGGAAATGAACCTTGACCAGCTCGCCGCCTCCAGCGAGGAAGCGCCGGTCATCAAGCTCGCCAACCTCATCATTTTACAGGCCATCAAAGACCGGGCGAGCGACATTCACCTGGAACCGTTTGAAAAAGTGATGCGCCTGCGCTACCGCATTGACGGCGTGCTCCTGGACGCCACGCCGCCGCCCAAGCAGATGCAGCTTGCGCTGGCCTCGCGCCTGAAAATCATGAGCAACCTCGACATCGCCGAGCGCCGGCTCCCGCAGGACGGCCGCATGAGGGTCAAGGTCAGCGGCAAGGATTATGATTTGCGCGTCTCGTCGCTGCCCACGGTTCACGGCGAAAAAATCGTGCTGCGCGTCCTCGACAAAAGCAATCTGTCCGCGAGCATTGACAGGCTCGGCCTCGACGAGGCGACCTTCAAGCAGTTCAAGGCCGCCATTGATGCGCCGCACGGATTGATTCTGGTCACCGGCCCGACCGGTTCGGGAAAAACCACGACGCTCTATTCCGCACTAAACGAACTGAACAACCCGACGTGGAACATCGTCACCGTTGAAGACCCGGTTGAATTTCAGATTCCCGGCATCAACCAGGTGCCGACCAAGAAAGAAATTGGCCTTACGTTCGCCAATGCGCTGCGCTCCATTCTCCGGCAGGACCCGGACATCATCATGATCGGCGAAATCCGCGACACCGAGACGGCGGAAATCGCCATCGAAGCCGCGCTCACCGGCCATCAAGTGTTGTCCACCATGCACTGCAACGACGCGCCCGGCGCCATCGCGCGCCTGGACGACATGGGCATCGCGCCGTTTTTGATTTCGTCCTCCGTGATTCTTTCCTGCGCGCAACGCCTCATGCGCCGCATCTGTTCGCACTGCAAGGAACCGGTGACCTATCCGGCGAAAATGTTTGAAGACCTCGGCATTGACCCCGGGATGTTTGACGGCGTGCAACTCTACCGCGGGCGCGGCTGCGACCGTTGTAAAAATTCCGGCTATGTCGGGCGCATGGCCATCATTGAAGTCATGCCCGTCAGCGACCAGATTCGCAAACTCATCATCGCCCGCGCCAGCACCCGCGAAATGGCCAAGCTCGCCATCAATCAAGGAATGAAAACCCTCCGCATGGTCGCGCTGGATCGTGCCCGGGATGGCATCACCACGCTTGAACAGGTCATGGTCACCACCTCCGCCTTTTGAGCGCCTTCAAAACGGCCGCGCCAGCGGGGTGAATGATTGCGGCGAATCCGAAAGCCACGGCGGCAACTGCACCAGCGTCGCCGCCGTTTTTTCCGGCGTTAATTGCGATCCCGTGACGCCCGGCAACGCCGCGACGCCCGTCGGTTTGCCGAGGGCGCTGTCCAGCGCCGTGAACGGCCGGCTGGCCGGATTGAAAGCCGGCATGGTTTGCAGGTTCTGATCTGGCGCGGCAAGAATTGGCAGGGAAAAAGGTGAAGATTCCGGCGCTTTTACCGGGGCGGACGGATCCAACAATGCGCGAAAACGTTCCATTCCCGCCAGTTGATCCGGCGTGGGTTTGGGCAATGGCTCTGACCGGCCGAACGGACTGGTCCAGACGGAATCCGGCTTTTGATTCACGTCCGGCGACGAATCCGGCTTCAGGTTGAAAAGCGTGCTGAAATTTTTGGCCGCCGCCGGTTTGACTTCGCCATGGGTTTCTGCAAACCGGCTGTTGACGTCCGCCGGTTGAAACGAATCCCTTGCCTCCTTCGCGGAATCATCGCGCCGATTTGAGGTGTCCGGGCGATGAACATTGTTCGTCGCCCCCGCCGCCGCCTGCCGGTCCTGCCGGTCCAGGAACCGTTCCTCCGCCGAAAGTTTTGGGTCTTGTTTTGAATCGGTGACGCCCAGAATTTTTTCCGGCGTGGCAATGCCGAGAATTTCCTCCGGCGTCAGCAGCATCCAGTTTTTTTTTCCGTCCAGAAACTTCTGCCATTGCGCTGCGGTGGCGGTGGGAGCGTCGGGGCTGCCCGGCAGATTGTCAATGGGCGCCGTCGGACTTTCCAGGCCGAACACCGGCGACGGCGCATTGAACGTGCTGCCCGGATTCCGGTGCGTGTCTGCCGGCGGGGGGTGGCTCGCCTTGCTCGCAATCTCCGGATCCGCCGGCCTGGTGAACTGGATCTGCTGCTGGGCCGCCGCCGTCATGGCCGCCGTCACGAAGGCCGCCAAGCCGAACCAGCGCGCCAGCAAACTGGCTGGACAAAAATTCATCTTCAGTAACATAGCCTAGCGGATTGGACAACCTCCGTCAAAATCTATTCAAAACAAGTTGCTGGCTCGCAGTTGGTGGCTGATGGATTTTGCCGGGGCGCGCGTGTTTCTCCATCAACTCGCAACTAAAAACCATCCACTCGTTCACTGTCTTTCGTATTCGCCCTTGCCGAGCCGTTTATAGACCTGGAAACCTGATTTCTTGGCGTCCGAGACGGACAGCGGCTTAAGCTTATGCGGCGAACTGAAATTGGAAAAAATCTTGCGCACCGGCTTTTTGCACGCCGGACAATTCGTGAGCGGCTTGGCCGAGAGCGAACGGTTCAAGGTGAATTTCCCGCCGCAGACCTTGCAGTCGCCTGCGCACAGTTCGTATTCGTAAAGGGGCATGAAATGAATTTCGATTTTCAATTGCCGAATGTCGAATTAAAATTGATAGCATTCGACGGCGATGAATCCCATTAAAACCAATCCATCGAAAATATTCCTGACTGCTGAATGGCGCTATTTGGCAATGCTCAATTATGAAGTTAACCCGACGGCATTCGCGCCTTTCGTTCCCGCTGGCACAGAACTGGATTTTTGGAACGGCAAAACTTATATCAGCCTGGTCGGATTTCTGTTTCAAAAAACATGCATTTGCGGAATCCCAATTCCGTTCCACCGCCACTTTGAAGAAATTAATTTAAGATTCTACGTCCGCCGAAAAGCCGATAATGGCTGGCGGCGCGGAGTTGTTTTCCTCAAGGAACTGGTTCCGCGAAAAGCCATCGCCTTTATCGCACGCGCATTCTACAACGAGAATTACGTCGCCTTGCCAATGTCGCATCGGATTGAAAAATTTCAGGCCGAGATAAAATCCGCTTCTTATTTTTGGCGGTTTAACGGCTTGGAAAATTATTTGAAAGTTATTACTCGCGGTCAGGCGCAACTGCTGTTGGACGGCTCATTGCAGGCATTTATCACCGAACATTATTGGGGCTATGCCAGGCAGCGCGACGGCTCAACGATGGAATACGCCATCGAACACCCGCGCTGGCGCATTTGGGAGGCGCAAACGGCGGAATTTAACTGCCATGCCGCTGGTTTGTATGGCGAAAGCTTTTGCAAGTTTTTGAATCGCCCTCCATCTTCGGCGTTTTTAGCGGACGGCTCCGATATAAAAGTCCACAAAGGCATCAGAATTTAACACATGAACGAAACCAAAACCAATCCGGTTGGCTGGATTCTTTACGACGATTCATGCGGATTTTGCCGCCGCTGGGTTCCGTTTTGGGAAAAGACGTTGCGGAAACGCGGATTTGAAATTGCCACGTTGCAGGCAGACTGGGTCAGACAAAAATTGCAGTTGAACGAAAACGATCTGTTGCAAGATTTGCGTTTGTTGCTCACAAACGGCGAACAAATTCAAGGTGCTGACACTTATCGTTACGCGATGAAACGAATTTGGTGGGCCTATCCGATTTATCTTTTTTCCATCGCGCCGCTCGACAGAACGATTTTTGATTGGAGCTACAGAAAATTCGCCGCGCATCGCCATCAAATTTCGCGTGCTTGCAAATTGTAGCCGCAATTACTTCTTCAAAAACGCGCTGAACAAATCTATCGGCAGCGGCAGGAACGTCGTCGTGTTGTGCTCGCTCGCCATCTCGCGTTTTAATTTCACGGCTCTTCAATTCCCAAATCGCGACAGATTTTCCGCGCGAGAAAGCGGTTGATTTCCGTGTGGCGCGGCACAGCCGACCGGCGATTGAGCGCCGGATTTTCCCACCATGAATGATTCGCGCCTTCGCGCACGAGCCGACAACCGTTCGTGTTCAAGTGACGAATCAATTCCCGACGTTTCACACAAGAATGGCAGTTTCTTCATAATCCGTTTCGGCGGCCTTCAAAGCGTCATCGCGGTTGAACTCCAACGCTTCGGACAAAGCCGAGCGTAAATTTTTCATCAATTCCGGTTTGGTTTTACCCTGGCTGTTCACGCCTTGAATTTCTTCAATCCAGCCAATCCACCAGCCGGAATCCTGCTTGATGACCGCCGTAAATTCTTTCTTCATATTTTCAAAATAATGAAACCAATTTTGCTGGCAACTCTTTTACTTCTTCAAAAACGCGCTGAACAAGTCTATCGGCAGCGGCAGGAACGTCGTCGTGTTGTGCTCGCTCGCCATCTCGCGCATGGTCTGGAGATAGCGCAGTTGCAGCGCAATCGGCTCCTTCGCGATCAACGCGGCGGCCTGCACCATTTTTTCGGCGGCCTCAAATTCACCTTGCGCGTTCACGACCTTCGCGCGGCGTTCGCGCTCGGCCTCGGCCTGCTTGGCCATCGCGCGCTTCATGCTGTCGGGCAGCGACACTTCCTTCGTCTCGACGCTCGTGACCTTGATGCCCCACGGCTCGGTCTGCTTATCAATGATCTCCTGTAATTTTTGATTGATGACATCTCGCTGTGAAAGCAGTTCGTCCAGCGCCGACTGGCCGAGCACGCTGCGCAAGGTCGTCTGCGCGATGAGCGAAGTCGCCTTCCAATAATTTTCCACTTTGACGACCGCCGCGTTCGGGTCCACGACGCGGAAATAAATCACCGCGTCCACCGTGGCGGGCACGTTGTCGCGCGTCATGATTTCCTGTTTCGGCACGTCAATCGTCACGACGCGCAAATCCATCTTCACCATCTTGTCAATCATCGGAATCAGCAGGATCAGCCCCGGGCCTTTTGCGCCCTGCAGTTTGCCGAGCCGGAAAATGACGCCGCGCTCGTATTCGCGCAAAATGCGGATGGCCTGCGGCAGAATGAATATCGCCAGAATGACGATGATGACAGCGACCGATCCCAGTCCCGATTTGAATGCCAGATTGATGAGTGTTTCCATGGTGTTTTTTTAGTTTTGGTTTTTTGGTTTAACTTTCAAAGTCAGTCCCTCGATGCCGCCAATTTCAACAGGCTGCCCGGCTTCGACGGGCGTGGCGCTCACGGCGTTCCACGTTTCGCCTTCAATGAACACCCGGCCGCCCGCCGAATCAATCCGCGAAAGCGCGTTCACCGTTTTTCCAAGCATCGCATCCTTGCCGGTGCAGGCGGGTTTGAACTGCGCGCCGATGCCCTTGCCGACGACAAAAATAAAAAACAGCGCGGTGAGCAGCGTCGCCGGGATGATCCAGCGCAGCGACAAGCCATAGCCCGGCCCGGCCTGGCTGAACAGCATCATTGCGCCAAGGAAAAAAGTAACGATGCCGCCCGCCGTCAACACACCGTGCGTCGGCGAAAAAGCGTCGGCGATGAACAGCACAACCGCCAGCCCGATCAAAACCAGTCCGGTGACGTTGACCGGCAGGATCGCCGACATGTAAAGCACCAGGATCAGTGCAATCGCCCCGACCACACCCGGCAGGACCGCGCCGGGACTGCTCAACTCGCCTATGATTCCGTAAATCACCATCAGCATCAAAATGAACATCACTTCCGGCCGCAGGAACAGTTGGGAAAAATGTTCAAACGGGTTCATCGGAATTTCCACGATATTGGCGCCGGCCGTGTGCAGCGTTTTGCCGTTAATTTCGCGCCCATCCAGTTGCTTGAGCAAATCCGGCATGTCTTCCGCGATGAAATCAATGACGTTCTTGTCCAGCGCGTCTTCTGCGGTGATTGATGCGCTGTCCAGCACGGCCGACTTGGCCCATTCCACGCTGCGGTTTCGTTTTTCGGCGATGGACTTGGCGAAGCTGGCGGTGTCGTTCTCCATCTTTTTCTTCATCACGTCGTCGGTTTTCTCGACCTCGCCGCCGGAACCAAGTTCCACCGGATGCGCCGCGCCGATCCGGGTGTGCGGCGCCATCACCGCCACGTCCGCCGCCATCGTGATGAAAACCCCCGCGCTGCCCGCGCGCGCTGGCGCCGGGGCGACATAAACCACCGTGGGGATTTTTGCGGCGTAGAATTTCTCGACGATCTCCGAGGCGGAATCCACCAGTCCGCCCGGCGTGTCGAGCTGGATGATGAGGCACTCGTCGTTCTGGGCCGTGGCCGCGTCAATCGCGCGGGCGATGTAGCTGGCCGTGGCCGGGCCGATGGCACCATTGATTTTAATCAGCCCGACTTGCGCGGCATTGACCGCCACGCTGAAGAAGATTCCGACGACCGCAATGAAACGCCAATGCCGCATAAAATTTCCAATCCGAATGCAGTCTAACAAAATCCGCCCCCGCCGCAAATGAAACTTAATCAGCTTTCGTCAGCGGCGTGAATCGCGCAACCCCAACTCGCGGGTGCCACGCAGCCGGGTCGGAACTGGCGGCTGGCAATCTCAATCATGCCGAACTGTCCGCACTCATCGCACTTGTCAGTTGCGACTGCGGGATTTCAGATTTTGGCTTCAGGCCTTGGAAAAATTTTCCGCCATCGCAATCGCCTTCCGCATCGCCATGGATTTGTTGATCATCTCCTGATACTCGCCGTCGGGCGTCGAGTCGTTCACCCAGCCGCCGCCGGCCTGGACGTAAGCCTTGCCGTCTTTGATCAGCGCGGTGCGGATGGTGATGCAGGTGTCGAGGTTGCCGTTGAAGGAAAAATAGCCGACGCAGCCCGCATAAGTGCCGCGCGAGGTCTGCTCCAGTTCGGAAATAATCTGCATCGCGCGGATTTTTGGCGCACCGCTGACTGTGCCGGCGGGAAACGTCGCGCGCATCAGGTCGTAATTTGTTTTCTGCGCGGACAATTTGCCTTCTACTTGCGAGACGATGTGCATGACGTGGCTGTAACGCTCAATCGTCATCAACTCCTTGACCTGCACGCTGCCGAAATCGCACACGCGGCCAATGTCATTGCGCGCGAGGTCCACGAGCATGACGTGTTCGGCGCGTTCTTTCGGATCGGCGAGCAGTTCCTTTTCCAACGCGGCATCTTCGGCCTCGTTCTTCCCGCGACGCCGCGTGCCGGCGATCGGGCGGATTTCAACCTTGCCGTCCTCGCAGCGGACGTGCAGTTCCGGCGACGCGCCGACGAGCGCAAAGCCGTCCAGTTCCAGCAAAAACAGATACGGCGACGGATTGATGTTGCGGACGGCCCGGTAGATGTCCAGCGGCGAAGCCTTGACCGGCGCAGAAAATCTTTGCGAACCGACAACTTGAATGATGTCGCCGGCGGTGATGAATTTCTTCGACGCCTCGACGTTCGCGAAAAATTTTTCCTTCGTCTGGTTGGATTCAAATTCGACGGCGGGAAAATCATTCGTCACGGCCACCGCGACGTGTTCGCTCGGCTGTTCGAGCAGCGAGATGATGCGCTCAATTTCGCTCGTCGCATTTTCGTAAGCATCGGCGGGGCTTTCCGCGTCGTCGAGAATGGCATTGACCAGAATCGTGATGGTCTGCTGCACACGGTCAAAAATCAAAAGCTGGTCGGCGATGAGAAAATACATCGCGGGCATTTTCAGCTCATCCTGCGGCGGACGCGGCACGACGGGTTCAACGTCGTGGATGAATTCGTAGCCGATGAAGCCCAGCGCGCCGCCGGTGAAGCGCGGCAGGCCCGGCACGGCCACCGCGCGATATTTTTTCATCACGCGCTCGATGACTTCGAGGCCGTCCTTCACGTCCTTGCCGACCACCGCAGTTTCCGTCACGCGACCGTTTTCAAACATCTGGACGTGCTGGCCGTCCTGCCGGATGACCGCGCGCGGATTGCAGCCGACGAACGAGTAGCGCCCGATGTGTTCGCCGCCTTCGACGGATTCAAAAAGAAAAGATTCGCCCTCGCCGCGAATTTTGCGGTAGGCAGAGAGCGGCGTTTCCAGATCGGCGAGGATGCGGCGCGTGACGGGAATGAGATTTCCCTGCGCGGCAAACTTCAAAAATTCATCCAGCGTCGGCGAATACATGCGCCATTTTTAGCCGAAGCCCGGTGAAAACAAAAGCAGGAAGCCGAAAAAACCGGGAAATGTGGCGGCGTGCGCCAGTCCCCTGGTGCTGGGAGCGCATCGCGTCCTGAAGCGCGCTGGAAAACATTCGGGCAATTGATTCGCCCAATTTTATCGTCACTCGCGGGACGGATTTATTTTTCTCGCCGGCACCAGCCACTTCTTGGCTGCCTAATTTCCGTTTGTTGCTTGGTGACTGAATTCTGTTCATTTGTTCGCGGTCCTGTAAATTGATTCCGAAATTAATTCGATTTATGGCCGAAGAAATTTTTGACATCGTCAATGAGCGCGACGAGGTGGTCGGGCAGAACACGCGGCGCGAGGTTCATGCGCGCGGGTTGTGGCATCGCGCGGTGCATGTGCTGGTGTTCAATGCGCGCGGCGAGGTTTTTCTCCAGAAGCGCTCGATGCGCAAGGACATCGCCGCCGGCAAATGGGATTCGTCGGCGTCCGGCCATCTGGACAGCGGCGAGGATTACGACGCGTGCGCGGTGCGCGAGGTGCGCGAGGAGATCGGCCTGCGCCTGTCGCAGCCGCCGCAGCGGCTGTTCAAGGTTGACGCACGCAAGGAAACGGGCTGGGAATTCTGCTGGTTTTATCGCTGCGAAAGCGAAGGGCCGTTCGTCTTGCATCCCGATGAAATCGAGACGGGCGCATGGTTCGCGCCGGCGGTGGTGACGTGGTGGGTGAACGAGAAGCCGCAGGATTTCGCGAGCGCGTTTGTGTTGATCTGGGGAATGTTTAACCGCAGAGACGCGGAGGCGCAGAGAAAATAATTTTATCCGCGAATTCGCGAATTTTCACAAATCAAAAACGGCTCACGAGGACGCTCGCCCCGCCAAATTCATTCGCGTCAATTGGTGAAATTCGAGGAGGAAGTTCTTTCACGACTTTACTTGCGCCAAAAATGGGGTAGTTATTTCGCATGAATAATTTTCTCGTTCCCATTGTGGTGGAGCAGACGGCGCGCGGCGAGCGCAGTTGGGACATTTACTCGCGGCTGCTGGTGGACCGCATCCTGTTTCTCGGCACGCCGGTGGATGACAACATCGCGAACATCATCATCGCGCAGCTTTTATTTTTGCAGATGGACGATCCGAAAAAGGACATCCACCTCTACATCAATTCGCCCGGCGGCAGCGTGACGGCGGGGCTGGCGATTTACGACACCATCCAATACATGACGTGCGACGTGAACACCTATTGCGTCGGCATGGCCGCGAGCATGGGCGCGCTGCTGTTGTGCGCGGGCACCAAAGGCAAACGCTTTGCGCTGCCCAATTCCGAGGTGATGATCCACCAAATTCTCGGCGGCGCGGAAGGGCAGGCCAGCGACGTGGAGATCCGCGTGAAACACATGCTCAAGCTGAAGAACATGTTGAACAAAATCCTTTCCAAGCACACTGGCCAGACGATTGAACAGGTGGAGAAGGATTGCGACCGCGATAATTTCATGACCGCCGAGGAAGCCAAGAAATACGGGCTGGTGGACCAGGTGGTGCAGTCGCGCCGGGAAATTCCCAGCCTGGAAAAAACCCCGGCGGCCGCGTGAACCGAAATGGTTTATGACTGAAATTCAAGCCCATGAATTTTTGTCCAAATGTGAAAAGCGCCTGATTTGGCGGAAAATCGCGGATGAAAATAAAATCATTGAGACGCTAAACCAAAATTCCCGATACTGGATTGTAGTGGGGATGGTTTGGCTGGGCCTGGCGGCGTGGAACTTTTCCCATTCAAAGAAAGATGCGGTGGACGTTTTTTTTACCATTACGCTGTCAACCTTGGGTTTGTTGATCATCGGATTTTCAGTCTGGATTTTGATCCGCATGCGGCAAGTTCGCCAGGCGCTTCAGAAAAGGGATCAGCGGCGTGAGACGAACGCGTTGCCCTTGATGTAAAACCGCAACTGCCGTTTCGCCCAGTGCTTCGCGTAATCCACGCCGATGCGCGGGCGCTTGACGATGATAATTGGTTCGGCGGCTTCCGGCGGCGCGATGAAAAAGTTTTCGCTCAACAGGTCGTGCGCGTTCAGACGGCGGTCAATTCCCATCGCGCGGCAAAGTAGGCCCGGCCCTTGCGTGCGGCCTTCAAGATTTTTCATCGGCTCGACGGCGCGCAGCAAAACGGCGGACGCGTGGCCTTCGCGTTCCGTCACGACGTTCATGCAGTGATACATTCCGTAAATGAAATAAACGTAGGCGTGGCCCGGCCGACCGAACATGGGTTTCGTTCGTTCGGTCAGGCCTTTCGACGAATGCGCCGCCAGGTCGTGCGGGCCGAGATACGCTTCGACTTCGACAATCTTCCCGACGCGCTCGACGCCATCACGACGGAGAACGAGCCGTTTCCCGAGCAATTCCCGCGCGACGAGGACGGTGTCGCGGTCATAAAATGTGCGGGGCAGTTTTTGCACGGTGGAAGACTGGCGGAATTCCCGGTTTGACAGAAGGCAAAATGTCCGCAAAATAACAGGCCGTTTAGGTGGCCAGCGTAGCTCAGTTGGTTAGAGCGTGGGACTCATAAGCCCGAGGTCAGTGGTTCGATTCCACTCGCTGGCACCATATTTACAAGCGATTTTGATGGCAAGTCGGATTCTTGCACAGAATTTGCACCAAATTCAGCCCGTTCCGCTGACAAGCGTGTGAGGTTCCCCGTCACCATTCGACACCGCAGCAGCAAGGCGAAAATCTACGCGCCGGGCGGGAAGTTCGCTTACTACCGCGTCGCCTACGCCGTCGCGGGCAAACGGCGGATGCAAACCTTCGCGGACGTGCTCGAACGAATCGAGCAATGTAGAAACGAACCGCCAGTGTTCTTCGTGTTGCGTCAAGAAAAAAAACCTTGGGAAGATTCTGCCAGAGCACTTCCGGCATTTCCACGACGCGCTGATACACCAAAAAAAGATGGACCATCCAAACTGCTCGCGGATGACGAAAAACGGGCTGCTGGCAAGCAATGGCGCGCGGTTGCCGACAAAGTCCTGGAAGATGATTTCCAGAACCCGGAACAAGCCAAGGCTTATCGTCGGTTAATGGCATCCAACCAGCGCAAGATGAGCGATATTTCATCGGCAAAGTCTGTGACGAATTACAGAAATTCTGGGACAAGGAGCGCAAGGTGAAGAAGTAGTCTCATTTCCCCGCTTCAAACGCGAGTCGGGGAACGGTTCGATTGGTGAACTGGCCTGCGCGAAAATGCAGGCATGATTAGACACGAGTATCAACCAACAGATCAGGCGAGCGGTAAAATTTAAATCCCGCCGAAAACCAAGCGCAGACGCCGCTCCCTCGTGAGTATGAGAAGTGTTTTGAATCCGACAAGGAACTCAAAACCTTTCTCGACGGGAAGGAACTGTTAGCGCGGATAAAAATTTCCAGACGGACGCTTTTTAATTGGCGCACGGCTGGAAAAATTCCGACCGTTTCCATCGGCAGGCGAAATCTTTTCCACTGGCCGAGTATCGAGGCCGCGCTGCTTCGCCAGCAACGGGGGGCGGAATGAAAATCCTGCCCTCTTTCATTGACGAAATGCTGGCCGCGCCGCCGCGTGCCGGTGAGGGTGTTCACGGCTGGCTTTACAATGTCGCCCGAAATTTACACGCGCACTTGCCCGCCGTGGAAATCATCGCCTTGCTCGAAAGCCGGGTGAAAGATTGCGGGCGTTTTGTCAGCAGAAAAGAAATTGAGGATGTCGTGCGACACTCTTTGGAACACGCTTGGCAGCCGCGTGGCAACGCTGCCCCGATTCAATCCGCCGCGAAATGGCCGGGCGTGAACCAGGAGCAACGCGCGGCCATCATCCGCGACGGTGATGGCTTGGTTGATCTTTGGGAAGCCAGCCGCGTGAGAATTGAGGACAGCGCGCAACACACGGAAGAAATTATTGACCGGCTTTTGCCCGGCAATCCGCTTCTGTGTTGCGGCAAGTCGAGTCAGGAATTTGACGCCCGCCCCCGCGAAGATTGGCGCGGCGAATTGTCCGGGCTGCAATTGATCGTGCCGTCGGCAATGTCGGCAATCACCGGCTTGACCAAAGACGGGAAAGAATCAAAGCACAGTTTGAACAACACCGGCACGCCGGACGAGCACGCGGCTTTGCTGTTGCATCTTGGTGCGTTCACGCCACTGGTTTGCGCGGGTTCATTCCGGCGGCAAAAGTTTGCACGGCTGGTTTTTTGTGGCCGGCCAGCCGGAAGAAAAGGCGCTCCATTTTTTGCGCTACGCCGTGAGTTTGGGCGCGGACGATCAGCTTTGGTGCAAGTCTCAATTTTGCCGGATGCCCGACGGCACGCGCGCCAACGGCCAGCGCCAGACAGTTTTTTTCTGAATTTCAAATCAAGGGAGATGACACAATGAGCGCGTTACTTGAAACAGCGGAAATTTTGGACACGCCGGGCGCGGAGACAGAAGAAACGCCGCCGCAAATTAAAACTGCGAAGCCAAAACCGATTTTACAGGGCAGCGCGGTGTTGCTGCCGGAAATAGAACTGTGGCCGGAAGCGGTGAATGGCGCGGACGTGCTTTCCAAAATCGCGGAGACGTTCGCCCGTTATGCCGTGTTGCCGGACGGCGCGGCGGACGCGCTCGCTTTGTGGGCGGCTCACGCGCATGGCTTCAAAGCGTTTTGTGTTCACCCCGTCTCAACATCCGTCCGCCCGCAAAGCGTTGCGGCAAGACGACGTTGCGCGACGTGCTTTCCATTTTTGTTCCACGCCCGTTGCTCACGGAAAGCTTTACGGTCGCGGTTTTGTTTCGGCTGGTGGGCGGCAAATAATGCAAACGTGGCATTGCTGGATTCAATGCGGAGTTTGGAAATTTCAACCGTCGGGATGCGGCGGTTCGTTTCAATGAAGCTAATCATCTGCCGCGAGAGCCGCGTCAATTCCGCCAGCCGGTTCAGCGACAGGCCGCTGGACTCGCGCCTTTGCCGGATGACATTTGCCAACGCCACGCACACGGGTTCGAGCGCGGTTCGCGGCAATGGTTTGTTGTGTGCGGTCAATGTTATTGACTTTCAGGGATTGGTGGAATCCTTTTCTGAAGCGTCAGATTGTTTGGATATTTAACCAGGCCGAGTTGCCACGTTGCGACCGCTTTATCCGGCTGGCCAATTTTTTGATACTCGGCACCGAGCAGAATATATGTTTCTGGGAATAATGGCTGCGATGCCATTGTCTCCTGCTGGTCAATGAGGCTGGACAACTGCTGAACCGTCTCGTTGTCCGATTGCGGATTGGCAGGCCAGTGATACCTCGCCATCGTCCGGACAAATTGCGCCTCCCAGTTTGACGGGTCAATCTTCAGCGCGTCGGCAAAATTTTGGTCGGCTTGCATCGCTAAAACCATCATGGCGTCGGAATCAATACTTGGTCCCATCGCGCGCAATTCAGTGAATTGCGCCTCGCCGATTGTAGCGAGAATTTCCGGGTCGTTCGGATTCTCCGTCGCGCGTTGCTTCAATTCCGCAATCACCTCATCCAATTGCCCGCTTTTCGCAGTTGGGCAAACAACGCCTCTTTTTTGTCGGTTTTTGTGGCTAACAAGGTGTCAACTAATTTGCGGATTGAACTGGTGGAATCATCCGGTTGCAAATTTTGCACGACCGAATTTGTGGATGGAATTTGCGCCACCGGATTTGTGGCGGGCATTTGCGCCATCGTATTTGTGTTCTCTAAAACCTTGTCCGGCGATTCTGGTTTTGGCGTGATAATTTTTCTGGCTGCGTTTGCTGCGCCGATGATTCGACCACCTGTCGGGGCGCGGGAGTTGAAGGAGCTTTTTGGCGATTCAAATAAAAGATTGTTCCGGCAGTTACTACAACACAGGCAATCAACAATGTGACAATGAATGTTTTCATATTTTGTTTTTGATGATGATTTGAAGGTTAAGGATTTTTTTTGTTTCAGAAAATAAATGCGCCAGCGCGGTAAAGACCTATTGCGCGCCTCCAACGTAATTTTTGCGCCGCTTGGCGAGGATTCCAACCGTTCTAATCGTGAATGCTGTATAAACCGCCAACACCACTCCATAGAAAACCAGAACTTCATTCGGTGATAACATGACGGAATCGTGCCGGCCATCATTTGCCCAATGTTCGTGAATGCCAAAGACGGCCAGCGTCAGCAATCCGATCACTATCGGAAACATGATTGGAAATACAATAAACCCGCGCGGCGTCTTGCCATCCCCGCGTATTGGCATAAAACGCGGAAACTTTTGCCAGCTCAAAAGTTGTGTGTATGGGCTCATCACAAAAGTTGCCGCCATTATTGCGAGCGAAATAAACAAGCAAACTTCTGCCACCGGATGTTGCGAACGCACTTTCCATCCCAGGTAAAGAGTGTGGCCAAAGCCGAGCTGGAACCACATCGTGCATACCAGGATCAATCTGAATATCCCAAACCTGAACGCTTTCAGCATATTTTTTGCATTAAAAGTGCTGACGGTGGGATCAGTGACCTTCCTTGGCTGCGTCCATTCGGCTTCGACATAAGTTTTATCCTCAATTTGAATCAGCCGCCGGCGAAGACCTTGTTCGCGGCCAAATATCATCCAATCAACACAGAAGAAATAAAAGACGAACGTGGCGGCAAAAAAGTCAAAGCATAGCGGTTTCTGAAACAAATCACATTTCGCGGCAATAAAATACATCGCCACCCAAATCAAATATCCAGTCATCCGCTTCCTGAAAACGCGAACCATAAATTGCCGTTCGCGCGGAGACTTGGAGTCGTCGGCGTGCGCCTTGAGCGAAACGTAAGCGCTGCCAATTGTCGCAAACAATCCGCCGATTGATCCTGCTCCGAAAGTCGCGGCACTTTTTATCGTCACTGCTTTTACGAGGGTCAAAGTTGAAATGGAAGCCGTCGCGCCCTTGGCCAGCGCGACGGCAGTTGTAGTTTTTGCCAGCATCGCTGGCGCAGCTTGAACGGAGTTCGCAGAAATCGCTCCGGCAAGAGTTGCCGTAGTCGGGGTCACGCCATGTTTGGCAAAAATTGCGCGGAGTTTTTCCAATGCGCGATTCACGCGTTTCTTGGCTGCGTCTTCACTCGCGCCCAAAGCTGCGCCAACTTCGCTCATGCTTTTGCCTTCAAAAAACCGCAGCACGATCGCGTTGTGATCCGTTTCCCCAAGATGCGCCAAAGCCGTGTCCAACAGAGGGGCGATTTGCACCCACGCCTCGTTTTCTGATTCATTCAAGACGGATTGCATATAAGCCTCCTGTTCGCGGTGCTGTCGCCGCCGTTGGATTGTCAACGCATTGGCACTCGCGTAGCCCGCCGTGCGGCAAAGCCAGCCAGAAAGAACGGTCTTTGCGTTGAGTGACTTCGCCTTCCGCGCCAAAATGACGAAGACCGCCTGCGTGATTTCTTCCGCCAGATGCGGGTTGCGCACCTGACGCAGCGCGACTGAATAAACGAGGTTGACGTGCCGCGACACCAGCGCGGCAAATGCTTCCTCGGAATTGCGCCACGCGTATTCCCGCAGCAACGTCATGTCGTCGGTCATCATCTTACCTATACATTTACGCAGCGGTGAAAAAGGGACAGATTATTTTAAGATCTTGGAAAATTATTTTGGCCGCTCGCCGTTGCCGGATGACATTTGCCAACGCCGCGCACACAGGTTCGAGCGCGGTTCGCGGCAATGGTTTGTTGTGTGTGCTCAAAATTATTTGAGAAATTTGATGAAATGGATTGGCCGTCGTGTCGCGGGTATTAGGCGGTGCGGTCATGATTTGAACTGTTGCTTTGTGCGCCAAAAGGCCAGAAAAATGCGATGGTGATCGCAATAACGAAGATCGACCAGAATATCCATTGCGCCAAATAGCCATGCTGAAAAGGCTGTGACGGAACACCGGAAAGTTGACGCACAAGAATCAGTGCCGCTCGCAGAGCATAGAGCACTATTCCAGCCACGAGGGCATGAGTGCGTTGCGTGTTGTGCGGCATAAATCGGCGCAACCCCGCACGCAACGGTAACAAGACCACGGCAAACACTATCGGAAAACCGATAATGCCCGCAATAAAGGCGAAAAAGAAACACGCCGGTCTTGTGTGTGCAAACTCAAAAGGTGGCGCGAGGATGCAGCCGATGGCGTGAAGCGTCGTTGCGACCAAAACTGTGATGATAAATCGTTTCATAACGGGAGTTCCGCACGATCATTTCGCAGCATCCGATGAATCACCCGGTGCGGCCACCTTCCACTCGCCACCGACCTTCATCATAAAAGTTTTCCAGACGTTTGTATGGGTTCCACCTTCCTCTTTTACGTCCAGAAAAACTCCGCCGGAATCTTTTCTCGCTTTCAAAATATAAAATGCGGTGACGTTCTTGACATTATTGCTGGTTGAAGCAGCAAATCCGTCGCGGTAGTTCGGATGCGCGTTGAGATTATCCATGATTGCCGCCCAACTTTTCGCAGAATAACTATCCTGAAACGTTTTCATATCTCCCTGACTTTGAGCCGCGAAAAATGATTGCAGCGCATCCTTCGGTGTAGCACGTCCGACAAAAGTCCACGACGCTCTGGGGAATTCAGTCTGCGCCGCCGATGTCGGCTGTGGCTTGGGTTGATGCTGAACGACCAGCATTGTTGCGGTGCCAATGGCCAGAAGAACTGCTGTGCTGACGACGGTCGCCGTTTTTGCTTTTGACCATGCCATAATTTTCAATGCTCCTTTGATGAGGGTTAAAGTTGAACCGCTGGCCGCGACACCCTTTGTCATCGCCACCGCAGTAATTGATTTTGCCAGCATCGTCGGCGCAGCTTGAACGGAGTTGGCGGAAATCGCCGTCATCAAAACCGCCGCCGGAAAAACAATTCCACGCTTCGTGAAGAACCCGCGCAATTTTTCAACCGCACGATTCAAACGCATCTTGGCTGCGTCTTCACTTGCCCCGAGGGCTGTTCCAACTTCTTTCATGCTCTTGCCGTCGAAGAATCGCAGCACGACGGCATGACGATCCGTTTCATTTAATCCGGCCATCGCCGCGTCCAGCAATGGCGCGATTTGCTGCCAGACATCGGAATCGTTTTCATTGAATAAAGTTTGCATGTGAGCCTCCTGTTCGTGACGTGCGCGGCGGATTTCGCTTCGGATGAAAGTCATCGCCGTCAGCCGCGCGGTTTCATAAAGCCAGCCGGACAGCGCGGCGTGCCGGCGCAATTTTTTTGCTTTCCGGGCGAAGATGACGAAGACGGCTTGCGTGATTTCCTCGGCTTGATGCGGATTGCGCGTGTGGCGCAGCGCGACCGAATAGACCTTGTTCACGTGTCGCGTGACGAGCGCGGCAAAGGCTTCCTCGGAATTTTGTTCCGTGTATTGCCGCAACAAAGCGATGTCATCCAATGCCTGCATCTACATCTAAATGCCGCCGATTGGGAAAAGGTAACATACGAGCAGCGAAAAAAGAGTGCCAAGTTTTCATGTATTCTGAAAAGATTTTTACATTTTCAAGGCTAATAGCGTGTCAAATGCCATTCTGAAACTGCGGATGCGCGCGGAGTTTTTCCTTTGTCATCGCCGAAAGTTTTTCACGGCGGTAAATCGGTTCGCACAACGGCTCGGTGGAATCGGAACGTGCCGCGCGTTCGAGCCAGCGCGAATCCAGCGGCGTGGAAATCAGATTCAAACTGTTCGCTGCCACCGTCGTTTCTTCTTTCAAACCGGCCGCCTGACCGACGCCGACAAAAAATCCGGCGAGCAAAAGCGTCGCGCGGATCAAAGTGCTGCGCGAATAAGTTGTGAGCGCGCACGGAGTTTTTGGATCGAGCGCGGAAAAAAGATTTTCGAAAACCGGCAGCGTCCACATCGCCGGATTTTTGGCGGGCGAAAATGCGTCGTAAAAAATCGCGTGCGGCGAAGGAAGTTTTGAGTTTTGAATTTTGAATTTTGAGTTGAAAATCAAAGCAGGAAAATCGCCGAGGTGAAATTCCCAAATCACGTTTAAGTCTCGGTTTTGAAATTCAACGCGATTTTTTTGGAGCAAATCCGCAATTTGATTTTCGTAGCCGACGGGATAATTCAGCGCGCGGGAATTTTTTAGCGCGACCTCCAGCGGCTCGCGGGTGTTGTCGAAGCTGACCATGCGCAATTCGCCGGAGATTGCTTGCGTCGCCCGCAAGGTCGCAACCGCGTTCGCCGCCGCGCCGAGGCCGATGTCCCAAATCACAAATTCGCCGGAATGATTTCGCAGGCGCTCGCAGATTTTCAACTGGCGGACGTAAAGCAGTTCGGCTTCCGCCTGCGGGCCAAGACCGGGATGCATTTTTTCGCCGTAGCTGGCGGAGAACAAAGTATTTTCGCCGCTGGCAAGCTGGACGAGCTGGTAATCGTTCGACATCGGAATTGATTTACCACGAATGACAAAAATGACACGAAAATAAAACCGGCAATCCGCCTTCACGGATTGCCGGCCAACCAAACACCAGACCCACCAACCGAAAATCAGAGCTGCGCCATCGCCTTGTCCAGCGCGGTGATAAGCGATGTCATGCTGGCCTCGGTTTCGTCGCCCATGTTGGAGATGCGGAACGTGGTGCCCTTGATTTTTCCATAGCCGCCGTCAATCAGAAAGCCCTGATCCTTGACGAGCTTTTGCAATTTCGCCACGTCCACGGTGCGGCCACCGGGCTGCGCGCCGTTGTTCACGCAGGTGAGCGTGACGGATTCAAAACCTTTTTCCGGGAACAGCGTGAAGCCGTGTTTGGCCGCCCAGTCGTGAACAATCTGGTTCGTCTTACGATGGCGCGCAAAGCGATTTTCCAAACCTTCGGCGAAAAATTCGTCGAGCTTGGACGATAGCGCGAAAATGTGGCCGATGCTCGGCGTGCTGGGCGTCATGCTGTCTTTGGCGTTCTTCTCGAACTCGACGAAATCGAAATAATAACCGCGATCCTTCGCCGTCGCGGCCTTGGCGAGCGCGGCGGGCGATGCGACAAAAACGGCGGTGCCAGGCGGCAACGCAAACGCCTTTTGCGTTCCGGCGAGCAGCACGTCAATGCCCAGGTCGTCAAATTTCAGCGGCACGGCGGACATGGAACTCACGGCGTCCACGATGAACATCACGTCGGGATATCTTTTTTTGAGCGCGGCGATTTCCGCGAGCGGCGACATGACGCCGGTGGAAGTTTCGTTATGAATCAAAGTGAGCGCATCGAATTCGCCCGTCGCCAGCTTTTTATCAACCACCTCCGCGCGGATAGGCGAACCCCAGTCCACTTGCAACGCTTCCGCTTGCTTGCCGCATTTCTTCGACACGTCGAACCATTTGTCCGAAAACGCGCCGCACATGCAGTTCAAAACTTTTTTCTGAACAAGATTACGAATCGCGCCTTCCATCACGCCCCACGCGGACGACGTGGAAAGATAAACGAGTTGCTTGGTGGAGAGCAGTTGCTGAAGTTGCGGCTGGATTTTCGCGTAGAGGTCTTTGAAACCCTGGCCGCGATGGCCGATCATCGGCGAGCAGAACGCCTTGAAGGTTTTTTCGCTGACTTCGACCGGGCCGGGGATGTGCAGTTTGATGTGTGCCATAAATTCTTCGTGAAATTTTTCACAAGCGGACAGAGAACGCAAGTTTTATCACACCGTTCAACCGCGTTCCATTTTCAAACGGAAAACTTTTATTCCAACAAACTTCACAAACCATTCAACACATCAATGAAATCTCTGCAAAAGTATTTTGAACAACTGACGCGGCGAAGGATCAGAGTAGCCATGCAAACCAAACGCAACGAGCAACCGACTTTTTTTGATCTGGCCGTGCAGCAGCGCGGCAGTG
>Ga0075522_10000189_pt1 | contig 41685 bp, 34 predicted proteins | sample NGEPerA_FD_74796 | JGI IMG/M metagenome (GOLD analysis project Ga0075522, IMG submission 74796) | Arctic peat soil microbial communities from the Barrow Environmental Observatory site, Barrow, Alaska, USA - NGEE PermafrostL2-A | ecosystem: Environmental > Terrestrial > Soil > Wetlands > Peat ... | reverse complement strand
ATTGGCGGCATCGTAAGCGCCGCGCAGGAACACCACCAAAAGGCGCGGCGCACTGGATACCGGCAGCGCATAAAGCCGCCCGGCCGTCCCCAGGAACGGGACGGTCAGCGCGGCGGTGAGGAATTGGCGGCGTCTCATGAGTGCTCCTAGCGGCGCATGAATTCGGGTGAGGAGAGGAACAGAAGATTCTTGTCGGCCGGGCTTTGGCCCTGGTTCAGGGCACTAGCGGTGGCAGGCGAAAGATTGGGTGCGATCGCTTCATAATAGTGGGTCTGCAAGATCAGCGGCGGCGGCGCGGGTTCGGGGTTCGTATCCTGCGGCAGTTTGTAAAGGCCGGAATGGCCCAGCCCGATCATGCGCGCGATCTCGAAGCGCGCCTCCATCTGGCCCGGCCCCGACCAGGCCGCTTCCTCCATCGCATAGCCGTCCGGCGTCTCATGGCCATAGAGCGGCTCGCCCATGCGGTTCAGCCAGTTGAGCAAGGGCTGGTCATTCAGGATCACCTGCTGGCCATAGGCCGCCCGCAACGCGGAGACCGCATAATGAATCGGGTCCTTGAATTTCTGGCCCAGCGACGCCTTGAACTCAGGCGAGGTGAATAAAGCGCGCAGCACCGCGGCGATGCTGCCGTCGCTTTGCAGATAGGTAGCTGCCATGGCGTTCACCAGCGAGTCCGAGGGTGCGTCGCAGCAAAAAAATTCCGCCAGCTCGCGGGAGACGAAATGCGCGGTGGCCGGCTCGGCAGCGAGGATGGCGACCGCCTGATCGATTTCCGGCAGGCCTGCGCCCTTGATGGTGACGCCCAGGAAGAGCTTGTCGGCGAAATCATGGCGGTTGGGATTGAACAGCGTGAGGTCCGCACCGAAATAGGGGCCGCGCTGGGTCTTCTGCATCTTGGGCGGCTGGCCCGACATGTTGACGCCCATGCCGGTCAAGATGCGCGCCAATTGCTGCACATCGTTCTGGGTATAACCCGAGCCCACTCCCATGGTGTGAAGCTCCATGATCTCGCGGGCGTAATTCTCGTTGATGTGCCCGGCCGCGTTCTGGGAATTGTCCAGATATTGCAACATGGCGGGATGGAGCAGGGTGGCGGACAACAGGTCGCGGAACTTGCCCAGCACATGGGGCCGGATCGCGTGCTCCTCGTAATCGCCGACCAGCATGCGGATGTCATTCTTGTTCTGGCTCACATTGAAATGGTTCATCCAGAACCAGGTGAGCTGTTCCTTGAGCTGGTTCTGCGAATAGAGGTCGCGCAGCAGCGAGCGGGTCGCCGCTTCGCGGGCGAGACCACTCAACTTCTGCTGATAGGCCTTTTGCGCGGCGTCATAATCCGGCGTGCCCTTCTTGGCCTGGGCCGCCTGGCGCATCTCGCGAACCTCATCGTTGATCTGGACGATGTTCTTTTGGCTGATCTCCGTTGCGGCGATCTGAGCCTGTGCTTCGCCCGGCAGGCCGTCATCGGGTGTGGGATTGAGCTGCCGGTTCAGCCAAGTCTGCAAGCCTTCGCGCTGAAGAAGCTGGGCATCGGACGTTTCCGCGCCCCAGCTCAGCCGGTTGAGGACCGCGATGTCGGCAGGCGCGGTGTCCAGCGCCGCCGAGGACTCGCTCACCGCATGAAACTGTGGCGGCGGGGGCGGTGCAGGTGGCAGCGACGGCGCGCAGCCTGCAAGAAGCAGAACACCAAGCAGGCTTTCCGGACGAAAGATGCGCATGAAGCTTAAACGCGGCTGCTGCCGGCTTCCGCTGGGTTGCGCATCATTTTATCGGGGCAAGCTCACAGGCAATCTATAAATCGCCGCCATGTTCATGGAACAAAAGTTCCGCGCATGTTGGCTTCGGCGCAAATCCATGCCAAACGGGATGTTTACCGCCTCACACTGAATCGAACGCCTGCGCCAGATCGCTGATCAAATCTTCTTCATTCTCGATGCCCACCGAGATGCGGATCAGCGCATCGGTAAGGCCGATCTCTTCGCGCAAATCGCGCGCCACGCCGGAATGGGTCATCGAAGCGGGATGCGAAATCAGGGTCTCCGTGCCGCCCAGACTCACCGCCAGATGGATGATGTGAAGATTGTCCAGTAGCCGGAAGGCTTCAGGCTCACCGCCCTTGATGTCGAAGGCGAAGGTCGAGCCCGGCGCGGTGCATTGCCGCTCGAACACCGGCTTGCGCCGATCATCCGCTTTCAAATCCCCCAGATAATGCACCCGCGCCACCTTAGGATGGCCGGCGAGATAGCGGGCCACCGCGCGGCCATTCTCGTTCGAGCGGCGGACGCGCACATCCAACGTTTCCAGCGAGCGCATCAGCATCCAGCAGGAGTTGGGATCGAGCTGGGTGCCCAGCGCGCCCCGCCAGCTTTTGATCAGACGGATGCGTTCGGCCGAACCGCTCACCGAGCCGCCCACCAGGTCGCTGTGACCGCCCACATATTTGGTCAGCGACAAAAGCGTAAGGTCGGCGCCTTGCTTGAGCGGCGTCTGGAACACGGGGCCCAGCATCGTGTTGTCCACCACCACTGGCGGACGGTATTTCTGTGTTTTCCCCAGTTCATCGGCGATCGCAGCGCAGATGGAAAGATCGACCAGGCCGTTGGTGGGATTGGCTGGTGTCTCGACCAGGATCATCGCCACCCTTCCTTTGGTGGAGACGGCCTTGGCCGCCGCTTCCTTGGCCGCGGCGCGCATCTGCGTCCCATCGATGCCATTGGTGAAGCCGAACGCGCTGATGCCCATTGCGCCCATCTGATTCTTGAGCAGGGTTTCGCTCCCACCATAAAGCGGGCGGCTGTGCAGCACCGTATCTCCGGGGCGCAACAGCGCCAGGCAAGTGGTGGCGATCGCCGCCATGCCGCTGGCGAAGACGGCAGACCGCTCCGCCTGATCCCAGATCGCCAGCCGGTCTTCCAATATCTCCATATTGGGATGATTGAAGCGGGAATAGACCAGGCCGGTATTTTCGCCCGGCTTCAATTGGCGGCGGCCGGAGGTGAGATCAAAGAAATCTTTCCCCTGCTGCGCGTTTTCAAAGACGTATGTGGAGGTCTGAAAGATCGGCGGCTTCAACGCGCCCTGCGACAAGGACGGCGCGTAGCCATAGCCCATCATCAGTGTCTCGGGATGAAGCGTGCGGTTGGCGATCCGGAGCCGGTGATAATCGCTGTCGGCCATGAATTTCTCCCATTTTGCGGTGTGCGGCCACGCGAGGTGGCGCAAGCTTGGCCGCAGTATGGGCGCTATTTGGGCGGGTGCAAAAAAAATAAAGCGGCCCTGACCTGTTCCTTGCCGGGGCCGCTTATGCGCGATGCGCAGAGCTATGGGGCGGGATCGAAAAACAGCAGCTTGAGGGTGCCAGGCAGGGGTTGGGGACGGCCCGGCCTGCCATTCTTCCCCGGCGGCACGGGTGCGCTGGGATCGATGTCCGCCGCGGCCACGAACAACCGGCCGGTGTCCGGATCGATGTCCATGGTTCTGCCCGTCACCTGGGTCTTGATCTCGCCCGCGGCAACAAAGGTCTGCGGACCCACTTCGCGGATTACGCTGATGGTGCCGTCCACGCCATTGGAGCTGAAAGCCAGTTTGCGCTTGGGGTCGAACGCCGCGCTGTCGGTGCCCTGGCCGATGGGGACCGTGGCGACCACGGCGCCATTGTCGGCATTGACGATGGTCATCACCTTGTTGACGCAACTCACGAACAGCCGGTGCGCCTGGGTGTCGATCGCCAATCCATGCGGGCTGGTGCAATCGGGGATCGGCCAATGGGCGTCCACCTTATTGCTAGCGGTGTCGATCCGGATCATCTCCTTCTTTTCGGAGCCGTTGACATAGAGCTTGCCGTTGCCGCCGGACACCGCGGCTTCCAGTCCGCCGCCAGTTTGGATGGTATCGATCACTTGGTCGTTCTTGGGATCGATCACGCTGATGGATTTGGAATCGCCTTCGATCACGAAAACATGACCGCTGGTGGGGTCGAGCGCGATGCCATCCGCGTCGTCCTGCGCCTTGATGCGTTTCAGGACCTTGAAGGTCTTGAGATCGAAGACGATCGCCTGGCCCGCTTCGCCGTCATCGGTATAGCCCTTGCCGTTTGCCGCCACGGTGCCGTGCGAGCCGCCGGGAATGCCTTCGACTTGGCCCAGCACCGCGCCGCTCTTCGCGTCCACCACGGCGACCCGGTCGCCATGGGCGACAAAGACGCGGTTGGCCGTTTTGTCATAGATCACGTAATCCCAGCGCTCGGGCGACCCCAGGACAACGGATTTGACGAGATGATAGCTGGGCGCCTGCGCGGCGGCGCCGGCCACCGAGAAGAGCACCAGCGATGCCGTGAGCAAAATCTGTCCGCCGCGTGTCATGGGTTCCTCTTGGGCCTGATCGTTCCGGCATCTATTGAAGGGGGATGTGGAACTTTGGCAACGCACTTCCGGCAGAATTGGTGATTTGTATATCGGCCCTGCGCGCCGCGCACGATGGTTAATCCTCCGTCAGCCATGATCGGCTTTTGGCCCACAAGATGCGGAACCTGGCGCGCCCACGACGCTTTGGTGGCCGCGGTTCCGATCGAGCGCTTATGTCTTTGATTTGTCGGATAATGTCGGCTTTTCCTTAAGCCAGCCTTTACACGCGATTGCCTAGCGTGGCGAACCGATTTCAACCGGGTTGTTCCATGCGGTCGCTCTGGAATCTTTTTGTTCGCAGCCGTGACGGCAGTGTGGCGATCATTGCCGCGCTCGCCATCATTCCCATGAGTCTGCTGATCGGCGCGGGCGTCGATTACGGCATGGCGGCCGACCGCCAGGCCCAGCTTGAAGGCTATGCGGACGCCGCCGCTCTGTCCGCGGTGACGCCCACCATGATGACCGAGAACAATTCCCAGGCCCAAGCTGTGGCGCAGAATTCCTTCAACGCCCAGGCCAGCGCGCTCACCCAGGTCACCTATAACAATTCCGACGTCACCGCGACCGTCACGACCACAGCCCAAAATGTGCGCACCGCCACCATCAGCTATAGCGTCCCCTACAACACGTTCTTCGCCTCGATCCTGGGGATGAGCACCATCACCTTGAAGGGCGGTTCCACCGCCACCGGCGGGCTTCCGCCCAACATCGATTTCTATCTGCTGCTGGATGACTCGCCCTCGATGGCGATCGCCGCCACCACCGCCGGCATCACCACTATGGTGAACAATACCCAGGGCCAGTGCGATAGCGGGCCTTCTGGCGGATCCAGTTGCGGTTGCGCCTTCGGCTGCCATGAGTCGGCGCCCAACAGCGGTGATGAGCACCACTATGTTGGTAACACCGAATCCAACGGCCTTGGAAACGCGGGTAGTGTAGACAATTACGCGCTCGCGCGCTCGCTAGGCGTCACTCTGCGCATCGACCTGCTCAACCAGGCGGCGCAGAATTTGATGGGGACGGCGCTGGCAACCGAGAGAGGCAATAACGCCGCTTATCGCGCGGCGATTTACACCTTCGATTATCAAATCAACACCCTTCAGGCATTGACGTCCAACCTCACCACAGCGCAATCGTCGGCCGCCAATCTGAGCGTACTGCCAGTCTACGCCAACAATTACCTCACCCAGGCCAACATGAACAGCGACACCGATACGGACTTCGATACGGCGATGAGTGGCGTCAATACCACCATGCCCAATCCCGGCAGCGGTACCAACAACAGAGGCGACACGCCGCAGGAAATTCTGTTCATCGTCACGGACGGTGTGGATGACGCTTCGCTCAGCAAGAGCGTCAGTCCCGCCGCGGCCTATGGCAATCTCAGCAGCGGCCCTCCCTTCCGGCTGCAATCCACCGTCAACCCCCTAAACAGCGCCGGCAAGGAAGTGATGCCGCCGAAGCAGTCGCCGGCGCAGACGCAGGATTACTGCACCCTCATCAAGGGCCGCGGCATCCGCATCGCCATTCTGTACACGGAGTATTTGGCGCTTCCCAGCAATGGCTGGTACAACAGCCATGTCTCGCCGTTTCAGAGCAATGTCGGGCCCCAGCTCCAGGCCTGCGCTTCGCCCAACCTGTACAGCGTGGTGACGACCGACGGCGACATCTCGGCGGCGCTGCAGCAATTGTTCAACGCCGCCGTAGAATCCGCTTATCTGGTGAAATAGCGGGATGCGCATGCCGGCCACCCACCATTCCCCGTTCGCCCGGCTGTTCGCCGGGCCTTTCATCCGTCTCCGGCGCTTTATCGCGTGCGCCGGCGCCGCCACGGCGGTGGAATTCGCCCTGGTGGCCGCGCCGTTCTGCGCGCTTTTGATCGCCATCCTGCAGACCGCCTTGGTCTTTCTGGCGCAACAGGTGCTACAGACCGCCACTACAGAGGCGGCGCGATTGGTGATGACCGGTCAGGCCCAGACCCAGAATCTCACCCCCGCCGTGTTTCAGCAGGATGTCTGCGGCTTCGCTTCGGCGCTTTTCACCTGTTCGAACCTTTATGTGAATGTCCAGACCTTCAGTTCTTTTTCCGGCATGACGCAGATGAGTCCGTTGACGAACGGGCAGTTCAGCAGCCAAAACCTGAGTTACAGCATGGGCGGTCCGGGCGACGTCATCCTTCTCCAGGTCTTCTATCAATGGCCGATCGTGCTGGGCCCTCTGGGATTCAATCTCTCGAACATGAGTGGCAACAACCGGCTTCTGGTCGGAACCGCGGTGTTCCGCAACGAGCCTTATTGAGCCATGGACGCTGTGAAACATATCGCGAGACTGATCCGGGACCGGCGGGGTCTGGCCGCGGTGGAATTCGCGCTCACGCTGCCGTTCCTGCTTTTGATCTATTTCGGCGGCGTGGAGCTTACCCAGGGCGTCACACTCAACCGCCAGGTCGCGCTCACGTCCACCACCCTCGCCACCATCGTCTCGCAATACACCACGATCAGCGCCAGCACCCAACTGGCGGACATCCTGTCGGCCTCGACCCAGATTCTGGCGCCCTATGGTTCGGGCACGCCCAAGGTGGTGGTCTCGCTGATCACCATTGACGCCAATGGCCACGCGACCGTGGGTTGGAGCCAGACCCTCAACGGCACCGCCCGCGTCGTGGGCACGCCCGTCACAGTGCCCACCAATCTGGATATCGCCAACACCACCTTGATCTGGAGTGAAACCAGCTACGCCTATGTGCCGGTGTTCGATTTCATGGGTGTGGGGCCGTTCAATCTTTACGCCTCGATCTACATGGTGCCGCGGGAATCGACCACCATCAATCTGACGGCGTGACGCCTCATTCGAGTTCCGTGGAATTTTTTACGAGCGCACTTTCAAATTCAAGGGCGGTTGCGTTTCCATCGCGGTGAAGACGCTGTCCCAATCACCGCGCCTTGCTTGGCGGAACAGACGCATGCCCGGATACCAGGGGCTATCGTCGCGATCCTGCAACCAGCGCCATTCCGCGGCATCTCTCAAAGCTACCCAGGTTGGCCGCGCCAGCGCGCCCGCCAGGTGCGCCATGGCGGTGTCGCAACTGATGACCAGATCCAGCGCCTCCATGACCGCGGCGGTCGCGGCAAAATCGCCGGACTCATAGTCCGGTCCCAGCGTTTCCACATGCATGCCGGCTGGCAATGCGCTGAGCTGCTCGCTGCCTGCGCCCTTTTGCAGGCTGATCAGGCGAACGCCGGGAAGCCCGGCAATGCCGGCAAGAGAGGCGAGGGGAAAAGACCGCTCGGCGCTATAGGCCGAACCCTGCCACGAGACGCCGATCTTGAATCCATCGCCGCCGATCTCGCCGCGCCATTTCTCCACATTCCGCGCGTCGGCGCGAAGATAGGGCGTGCGCGCGGGAATATTATCCAGCCGGGTGCCGAACGCCATCGGCAGGCTCAGCAGCGCCACATGATAATCGAACTCGGTGGGCGGCGATTTGGCCGGGACGATTTCGATCCGCGGGTCCAGACTCTGGAGCAGGCGCATCTGGCCTTCCCGCGCGGTGAGGATCACGCGCGCGCCGCGATCTGCGACCAGAGGCACATAGCGGCTGAACTGGATGGTATCGCCGTAGCCCTGTTCGGCTTCAATGAACACGATCTTCCCCGCGATATCTTCCGCGCCGGTCCAGGCGGGCCGGCCTTGGGCGTTGAAGGCCTCGCCGACTCTTTTCTTGCGCCATTCGTAAGGAGGCCAACCTTCTTCGAACCGGCCGGCGAGAAACAGCATCGTGGCCTTGCCGAATTGGGCATCCGCCGAGTGCGGACGCAGGGCGATGGCGCGCTCGAAGCTTTCCAGCGCTTCGCCGGGGCGCTTCAGATCGCCAAGAAAATTCCCGCGATTGATATGCGCCTGGGCAAGACCGGGCTGGAGCGCGATGGCGCGGTCCACACTGGCCAGCCCTTCCTCCAGCCGGTCCAGCCGCGACAAAGCGGCTGCGCGGTTGCTCATGGCGGTGACCAGATGTGGATCGAGCGACAATGCTTTTTCATGGGCGATGAGCGCCTCGGCGGGCCTGTCCAGTGCCGCCAATGCGCTGCCGCGATTGTTTTGGAAGTTGGCGGATTGCCCATTGAGGGCGAGCGCCTTTTCGCAACTCTCCAGTGCCTCCTGCGGGCGCTGGAGAAGCGTGAGCGCAGTGCCGCGGCCGTCATGCGCTTCCGCCAGGCCGGGATTGCGCGCGATGGCGCGGTCATAGCTTTCCAACGCCTCGGCGGCGCGGCCAAGGCGTATCAGCACGCCGGCCCGCAGCATATGGGATGACGCTTCCTGGGGGGCGAGCGCGATGGCGCGGTCGTGATCCTTGAGCGCTTCATCCAGCCGGTCGAGGTCGGTGAGCGCCGCGCCCCGATTGTTCAACGCCTTCATGTAATCGGGCTTGAGCGCGATGGCCTTGTCGAAATCGGCAATCGCCTCCGCCTTGCGCCTCTGGTCGGACAGGATGGTGCCGCGATTGTTGTAGGCCTGGGCATAATCGGGCTTGAACGCGATGGCGCGGCTATAGCTCTCCACCGCCTGGTCGACACGGCCCAGCGCCGCCAAAGTCACGGCCCGATTGTTGTGAACTTCGGCCATGTCGGGCTTGAGCGCCAGCGCCTTGTCGTAACAGCTCAGCGCCTCGTCCAGCCGGTTCAGCTGCTGGAAAGCATTGCCCAGGTCGCGCTGCGCCAAAGGCTGGCGCGGTTCCAGCGCCAGGGCGTCGCGTATGAGCTGGATGGCGCGCTGTGACTGGCCCTGCTGCAACGCCAGCACGCCCAGAAGATGCATCGCCTGGAAATTCTTCGGCTGGAGCCGGAGAAGTTCTCCATAGGCGCGCTCCGCTTCCGCGAAGCGGCCTTGGGCATGCAGTTGAAAGGCTTCCTTGAGCATGGGCCGCGTGTTCTCTCTCGCGGAGGGATAACACGGCCCGGCCAATTTTCGAAAATCGTTTCAGGCCGCGGCGGATGCCGCGCTCGCCTGCGTCAGAGGCAGCTCGCAAATCACCGCCGTGCCCGCATCTTCCCGGCTTTCTATCTTGAGCGTCCCGCCATGCTGTAGCACCAGCGAACGGACCAGGGAAAGCCCCAGGCCGGTACCCTCGCGGGCATGGGCGGGATCGTTGATCGCCTGCTCGAACGGCCGGCCGATGCGCGACAACAGGCTCTCCGACATGCCGATGCCATGATCTCTTACCACCAGCACCAGTCTTTGCGACGCGATCCGCGCGCTGATTTCGACTTCGCCGCCGGAGCGGGAGAATTTCACCGCGTTAGAAAGAAGATTGAGCAGGATCTGGCGGAAGCCGCGCTGATCCGCCGAGAAGGTCAGCCCCTGCGCCGGCAGCAGGGCCACCAGCTTGACGCCGCGCTCATCGGCGCGGGTCTTGAGCAGCCGGATGCAATAATCGACGCTTTCGCTCAGATCGATGGGCTGGCAATCGAGCACGAATTTGCCCGCCTCGATCTTGGCGATGTCCAGGATGTCGGAAACCAGATTGAGCAGGTGATTGCCCGATTCATGGATGATCTTGGCATAGTCGTGATATTGAGGCAGCAACGGCCCGAACATCTGGTTCTGCAACAAGTCGGAAAAGCCGATAATCGCGTTCAGCGGCGTGCGCAGCTCGTGGCTCATATTGGCCAGGAATTGCGACTTGACCCGGCTGGAAGCTTCGGCGGTTTCCTTGGCGACCTGGTTATCGCTCAATTCGTCCTCCAGCCGCCTCTTCTCGATCACACCGTCGCGGAACAGGCGAAGCGCGCGCGAGAACTGGCCGATCTCGTCGCGGCGATCCTGGAACGGGATGACATGATCGAGCTTGCTGTTGGCCACCGCCTGCATGGCGTCGGTGATGGCGCGCAGCGGTTTGATCACGCGTAGGATCACATAGAAGAGCGTGAAGGATGCGAGGCTGATGGACAACACCATCAACACCAAGGCGATATCGAGTTCGCGATTGGCTTGCCCCAGCGCGTCGGCGACGTTGGCGCGGGTGATCGCGAAAGCGGTGGTGGAGATGGCGGTGATGGTTTCCAGTTCCTGGTCGGACATGGTCAACCATTGCCGCGCGGTCAGGGGCGGCGGCTCGCCGGCGGACATTGCGTTCAATATGGCGCGTCGGGCGACATGGGTCTGGCCCAGATAGAGTTTGTTGAAATTGGCCACCGCAGGCTTCAACTCCGCCGGGAAGGTGGGAAGACTGACCTCGTCATTCTGGATCACGGCCCAGGGTGAATCGATATTGCCTTCCTGTTCGGCGAAATCCTGCAATTCCGGGGTGGTGATTTTCTTCTTCAGGATCATGGCGTCGGCGAGCTGGCGCCGGTCCTTGCCCGCGGTATCTCGCATCGCCCAGACGATGCGGATGATCTTGGTCAACTCGTTGTTGGCCGGCGTGGAATCGGCGATGTACATCGAGCGTTCACGGGTGCGCAGATTGATCGCAGCCGCCACGCCGTTCACCGCTTCGGTCCAGTCCTGGCTCATGCTTTTGGGCCGCGCCTCATCCGGCAGGTTCAAGAGGCGCGTCACCTCGGCGTAACGCTGTTCATACTGCACGAGCGCTTGCCTGATCTGCGCGCCATTGGGGGTTGGGCCGCCATTGGCTTCGATCCGCGAACTGTCACGGGTGGCGCTGATGGCGGCGTTAGCGGAGCGGTGCAGCCGCTCAAGCAAGTCTTTCACCTTCGGGCTAACCGGTGTCTCGATCGTCAGCGCTGTGTTGACCGCGCCCTGCTCGGAGCGAAGCGCATCCTCGGCGATATAGACATTGCGCAGCACGTCCACGGTCTTGAGCAACCGGGCGGCTTCTTCGCGCTTGGCATAGGCCTGCCCGGCGCTGTAGGTGAAGACGGAGACCAGCAGCACGACCAGCAACAGCGTGATCGCCGACAGCAACACGCCGATCGACTGAAACTTCTTCATTCGCCGAAACGCTCCCTGATTTGGGAGCTTATTGGGAAAGAATGATCATTGATTTAATGCCAACTCTACGCTGCGTAAGCTATGCGCGGGCAGGCGGATATTAACCCGGCATTTCCTGTGGCTTAGCAGGTCAGGAGGGGGTTTCCTCCGGCCGCGTTAACCAGCCATTCCCGCTGTCATGGGCGCGCCATTCGTTAAGCACCAGCCCCAGGGTGAAAAGGTCGAAAAGGGCTGCGCCGAGCAGCCAGTCCGACCAGCGCAGCGAGAGGCGCCAGCTCATATAGGCGATGAAGCCGGTCAATATCAGCGAGGCCACGGGAAAGACCCAGCGCGCCGTGCCTCTGAGCAGCGCCACTGCGATGCCCAGCTTGAGCAGGCCGTGCACCAGAAGATAGAAAATCACGAAATGATGTGGCCCATTGGCGAGCCTGGCGGCGCCGCTGCGGATCGCGTGCAGCGCGGGATGATGATGGCCGCCGCCAAGTTCGGGCGCGGTGAGCCTGAACACCCATTCGTAGATCCGCTCGGGCCCGGTCAGGGCAATGATCAGCCCGGCCAGGGTTTCGACCGCGCCGTCGAATCCCTTGATCAGGATCGCGCCCAGATAGGCGTCGTGCAGAATCTGCGGTCGTTTGGCCAAAGGCGTTCCTCTTTCGACACCGTTATAGAGGTCACACCGCCCATTACAAAAGTGTGTCTGATTTCAGCACCTTTCCGGGCCGGATCCGCTGCGTCACCGAGGGTTGGGGATGCCTCTCGCCATGGGAACTTTGGCTCGCTAGGGTCCGGCATTGTCCGATGCCGGAAGAAAATATGCGTCCTGCTTTTTTTCAACACGCCTTTCTTGGAGCATTTGCCGCCCTGTTGCTGGCGGCGCCCGCGTTCGGACAATCGCTGGACCGGCCCGATGCCGATCCCAACGCCTATCCGAATCCTTATGCCCAGGCGGACAATTTCCTCAAGCTCCCGCCGGGCCGCGTGATGGGCTCCAGCTCGGCGGTAGCGCTGGACCGCGAAGGTCATATCTGGGTGGCTGACCGTTGCGGCGCCAATGACTGCAAGGGGTCGAAACTCGATCCCATCATGGAATTCGACGCGAACGGCAATTTCATCAAGGCGTTCGGCGCCGGAAAATTCCTTTTCCCGCATGGCATCTTCATCGACAAGGACGATCATATCTGGCTCACCGACGGCCATGTCGGCGACGGCATCGGCGACGACATTCTTGAGTTCGACCAGAGCGGCAAAGTGCTGCGCACTCTGGGAACGCCCGGCATGGCGGGTGACGGCGAATATACCTTCAACGAGCCCAACGCGGTTCTGGTGGCGCCCGGCGGCGATATCTTCGTGACGGACGGTCACACGCCGGACGAAGGCAATGCCCGCATCATGCATTACGACAGGAACGGCAAATTTGTGATGGAATGGGGCGGCCATGGCATCGGCCTGGGGCGGGTGGAAGTGCCGCATGCCCTGGCGATGGACAAGGAAGGCCGGCTCTATGTGGCCGACCGTTACAATAATCGCATCCAGATCTTCAGCCAGGACGGCCAGCTTTTGGACATCTGGAGCCAGTTCGGCCGGCCCAGCGGCATCTATATCGATGACAACGACATTCTCTATTGCACCGATTCCGAATCCCGCACTCCGGTGGAATATGGCTTCCATCCCGGCTGGGCCCGCGGCATTCGCATCGGCAGCATCAAGGATGGCATCGTGCGCGCCTTGATCCCCGATATCGACCCTGAAGCTGACCGCCATGTCACCAGTGGCGGCGAGGGTATTTGGGCCCGCAATGGCGTGGTTTACAGCGCCCAGGTGCGTCAGCAGCGGATCGTGAAATACGCGCCCAAAGCGCCCCTGTTTTAGGCGAAACCCCGGCTTTTCGCTGGGAACGTAGGGGCCTGCCGCAACGTTCTTTTGAACGCGTGGCCGTGCATAATGCCGCAATATTGCGAAGTGATTTTAAGGCCTGCGCCGTCGAGCGGGCTTAAGGAGTTTTCATGCAGATCGGGATTGTCGGCCTCGGCAGGATGGGGGCCAATATCGGCCGCCGCCTGATGAAAAAAAATCACAAGATCGTGGCCTATGACCGCGATCCCAAAGCGGTCAAGGCATTGGAAGGCGCAACCGGCGTCTTCTCTCTCAAAGAGATGGTGGAAAAGCTTGAGACGCCGCGCGCGGTCTGGGTGATGTTGCCGGCCGGCAAGATCACTGACGACACCGTGATGGCGCTGGGTGATCTGCTCCAGTCTGGCGATGCAGTGATTGACGGCGGCAACAGCTTCTACAAAGACGATATCCGCCGCGCCAAAAAGCTGAAAGAGAAGAACATTGCCTATGTCGACTGCGGCACCTCGGGCGGGGTGTGGGGATTGGACCGCGGCTATTGCATGATGATCGGCGGCGACAAGGATGCCGTCACGCGGCTCGATCCCATCTTCGCGACCTTGGCGCCGGGCGAGGGCGACATCGACAAGACGCCGGGACGCGAAGGCCGCGATCCGCGCGTGATCCATGGCTACATGCATTGCGGCCCGGTAGGCGCCGGCCATTTCGTCAAGATGATCCATAACGGCATCGAGTACGGTCTGATGCAGGCCTATGCCGAGGGATTCGATATTCTGCGCGGCCGCACCGGCAAGGAATTGCCGGAGGACGAGCGTTTCACCCTCGATACCGCCGACATCGCCGAAGTGTGGCGGCGCGGCAGCGTGGTCGCGTCCTGGCTGCTCGATCTCACCGCCATCGCGTTGGCCAAATCGCCAGAGCTGAAGGAGTTCGCAGGCGACGTGGCCGACAGCGGCGAGGGCCGCTGGACGATCGAGGCGGCGATCGACGAAGCCGTCGCCGCGCCCGTGATTACCTCGGCGCTCTTTGCTCGCTTCCGTTCGCGCGTCGAGCATAGTTTCGGGGAAAAGCTGCTGTCGGCGATGCGCAACGAATTCGGCGGCCATATCGAAAGCGTCACACCCAAAGCCAAAGACGAAAGCAAATGAGCACGACCAACAAATCGCCGCCGCCCAATTGCGCCATCGTGATCTTCGGCGCCAATGGCGATCTTACCAAAAGGCTGATCATTCCTGCGCTCTACAATCTGGGCCGGGCGGGACGGTTGCCCGAACGCCTGGCGCTGATCGGCGTGGACCATAACGACAAGACCTCCGAGCAATGGCAGCAGAATCTGCATGATTTCCTGGACCAATCGCTCAAGAAAGGCGCCGAAGGTCCGACCGGCAGCGTTGAGGACAGCCTGTGGAAACCCATCGCTGATGACATGATCTTCCTCAAAGGAGATTTCGAGAAGGACGACACCTACAAGCAGCTGGGCCAATGCCTGGCCGAGATCGACAAGAAAAAGAATCTGGGCGGTAATGTCCTGTTCTACATGGCGGTGGCGGACCGCTTTTTCAGCGTCATCGCCGGCAAGCTGGGCGAAGCCGGCCTGGTCAAGCAGGACGAGGGCCATTTCCGCCGCCTGATCGTCGAGAAGCCGTTTGGCCACGATTTGGTATCCGCCAAGGCGCTCAATACTTGCCTGCTCAAATATCTCAAGGAAGACCAGATCTACCGCATCGATCATTTCCTGGGGAAGGAAACGGTGCAGAACATCATGGCGCTGCGCTTCGCCAACGGCTTGTTCGAGCCGATCTGGAATCGTGACCGCATCGACCATGTCCAGATCACGGTGGCGGAATCGATCGGCATGGAAGGCCGCGGCAATTTCTACGAAAAGACCGGCGCTTTGCGCGACATGGTGCCCAATCATCTCTTCCAGCTGGTGGCGATGATGGCGATGGAGCCGCCGGTCTCCTTCGATGCCGAGGACATCCGCGCCAAGAAGGCGGAAATGTTCCGCGCCGTGCACCCGCTCACTTTGGCCGACGCGGTGCGCGGCCAATATGATGCCGGCGTGGTGGGCGGACAGAATGTCGTCGCCTACCGCCAAGAGCTCAATGTGGCGCCCGATTCCAATGTCGAAACCTATGTGGCGCTGAGGCTGATGATCGACAATTGGCGCTGGGCGGGCGTGCCCTTTTATCTGCGCACCGGCAAGCGGCTCACCACGCGCTCCACGGAAATCGCCATCCGCTTCAAGCGTGCGCCGTATGCGCTGTTCCGTGACACGCCGATGGAAGAGCTGGATGCCGACTGGCTGATCCTGCGCATCCAGCCGGATGAGAGCATCCGCTTGCGCTTCAACGCCAAGCGGCCCGGTCCCGCCATGATGCTGGAAAGCGTGGCGATGGATTTCAAATACAAGGATTGGTTCAAGCAGGCGCCCGCCGTGGGTTATGAGACCTTGATCTATGATTGCCTGATCGGCGATCCCACTTTGTTTCAGCGCGCCGACCAAGTGGAAGCGGCCTGGGGCGTGGTCGAAACGGTGCTGCGCGGCTGGGGCGATGCGACGCCCCGCCATTTCCCCAATTACAGCGCCGGCAGCGAGGGGCCGTCTGCCGCCAATGATCTTCTGGCGCGCGATGGCCGTTCCTGGCGGGCGGTGAAATGAGCATCGCCGGGCGCGTCGAGACTGTCAAAGACCTGGAAACCCTCTCGGTCCAGGCCGCCGAATTGATCGCCGATCATATTCGCGAATCCAGCGGGCCGTATCGCCTGGCGCTATCGGGCGGCAACACGCCGCGCGGCTGCTACCAGCATCTGGCCCATCTGCATCAGCTGCCTTGGGAGCAGGTGGAGATCTTTCAAGGTGACGAGCGATTCGTGCCACCCGATAATCCCGACAGCAATTACCGCATGATCCGCGACACCCTGCTCAAAAGCATCGCGCCGCGTGGCGTGTTCGCCATGCCCACCGACGGGACGCCTGAGCAGGCCGCGCGCGCCTACGAAGAGATGCTGCGCCAGCAATACGGGGCAAGCGCCCTGGCCCCCGGCCGGCCTCTGTTCGATTTGCAGTTGCTGGGCCTGGGCGAGGACGGCCATACCGCCTCGCTGATCCCCGGTCAGCCAGTGCTGGACAATCGTGCCGACTGGGTGGCGGCGGTGCCGCAGGGCCGTGATGAAGTCCGCCTCACGCTCACTTATCCCGCGCTGGAGTCGAGCCGGCTGATCCTGTTCCTGGTTTCCGGCGCGGCCAAGCGCGATGTGATGGCGCGGGCGCGGGCGGGCGATCAAATGCTTCCCGCCGGCCGGCTCTGTCCACAAGGCGAGGTGATCTGGCTGGCAGATCGCGCCGCGGCGGGCGCTTAGACATGCGCATCGAGGATTACGCCGTGATCGGCGATTGCCACACCGCGGCCTTGGTCGGCCGCGACGGCTCGATCGACTGGCTCTGCATGCCGCGCTTCGACTCGGATGCGTGTTTCGCGGCCCTTCTGGGCACCCCCGAACATGGCCGCTGGCTGATCGCCCCGGTGAAGAAAGGGAAAAAAGGCCCGGTCCCCCGCGTGACCAGACGCTATCGCGGCGACAGCCTGATCCTGGAGACGCTTTTCACCACCCCCACCGGCTCGGTCAGGTTGATCGACTTCATGGTGATGGGCGCCGATGACCGTTCGGTGGTGCGCATCGTCGAAGGCGTCTCGGGTCATGTGGCGATGGAGACCGACCTGGTCATCCGCTTCGATTACGGCATCACCATCCCCTGGGTGAACCGGGTCGATTCCAAGACCACCACCGCCGTCGCCGGTCCGCATCTTCTTTGCATTCGCACGGCCGTGAAGCTGCATGGCGAGGATTTGCGCTCGGTGGCGCAGTTCACGGTGAAGCGGGGCGACCGGATTCCCTTTGTGATGAGCTACAGCCCGTCGCAGCTCAAGATGCCGCAGGTGATAGACGCCGACATCGCCCTGGAGGAGACTGAGAGAGCCTGGACCGAGTGGGCGGGCCTTTGCCGCCTCAAAGGCAAATGGCGCAATCAGACCATGCGCTCGCTGCTCACCTTGAAGAGCCTGAGCTACAAGCCCACCGGCGGCATCGTTGCCGCCGTCACCACCTCGCTTCCCGAGCGGATCGGCGGCACGCGCAACTGGGATTACCGCTATTGCTGGCTGAGGGACGCCACCTTCACCCTGCTGGCCTTTCTTAATGCCGGTTACACCGAGGAAGCCAATGTCTGGCAGCATTGGCTGCTCAGGGTGATCGCTGGCGCCCCGGCCCAGCTTCAGACCATGTACAGCGTGATGGGCGAGAAGCGACTGGACGAATTCGAGCTTCCCCATCTGCCCGGCTATGAAAATTCACGCCCCGTTCGGATCGGCAATGCCGCCGCCACGCAACTCCAGCTCGATATTTTCGGCGAACTGGCCGATGTGATGGCTCAGGCGCGCAAGGGTGGTTTGCCGCCCGCGCCGCGGCGGGCGGAAATTCGCCAGATCTTCCTGGAGCATCTGGAGAAAATCTGGCGCGCTGCCGACGAAGGCATCTGGGAAATCCGGGGCGACCCCCAGCATTTTGTCCATTCCAAGGTGATGACCTGGGTCGCGTTCGACCGCGCCGCCCGCTCCCGCCCCGATGAGAAACGCTATTCGGCGCATTTGCGCAAAATCGCCGACACGATCCATCGCGACATCTGCGCCAATGGCATCGATCCCGAGCGCGGCTGTTTCGTCCAGGCCTATGGCTCGACCTTGATGGACGCCAGCCTTTTGCTTTTGCCACTGGTGGGTTTCCTACCTGCGCATGACAAGCGCATCCGGCGCACCGTGCAGGAGATCGAGAAGCGATTGATCAACAAGGGCCTGGTGATGCGCTACGAAACCGAGACCGGCGTGGATGGTTTGCCGCCCGGAGAAGGCGCCTTCCTGGCCTGTAGTTTCTGGCTGGCCGATAATTATACCTTGATGGGGCGGCACAAAGACGCGCTCAAGCTGTACAATCGGCTCAGGCGTCTCGCCAATGATGTGGGATTGTTCGCGGAAGAATATGATCCCGACGCCAAACGCCAGCTGGGCAATTTTCCCCAGGCCTTTTCCCATGTCGCGCTGATCAACACAGCGCTCAATCTGATGATGCACGAAGAAAGTCGTCACAATGGCCGCAAGAAAAAGAAACCCAGGCGTGTCGTCCGCCACTAAAATCCTGGCTATTGATGTGGGTGGCACCGGGATCAAGGCCGCGGTCATCGACACCAAAGGCCGCTTCCTCAGCAAGCGTCTTCGGATGAAAACGCCGCATCATTGCAAGCCTGCCAAGATGGTCTCGCTCCTGGTCGATCTGGTTGCGCCGCTCAAGGGTTATGACCATATTTCGATCGGCTTTCCCGGCTATGTCCGCGACGGCAAGGTCTTCACCGCGCCGAATCTGGGGACCAAGGCCTGGGCTGGCTTTCATCTCGCCAAGGCGCTGGAGCGGAAATTGGGAAAGCCCACCCGCCTCAACAACGACGCCGACGTTCAGGGCTTGGCGGTGATTTCGGGCAAGGGCCTGGAATTGGTGTGCACCTTGGGGACAGGCTTCGGCACCGCCTGGTTTCGCGACGGTGAATTGTTGCCGCATATGGAATTGGCCCATATGCCCATCCATCACAAATCCGATTTCGACGGTTATATCGGCGAGGTCGAGCGCAAGAAGATCGGCAACAAGGAATGGAACAAGCGGGTGAAGGCGCTGATTCCGGTGCTTGCCACCGTGATGAATTACGATCACCTTTATCTTGGCGGGGGCAACTCGCAGCGCATCACCTTCAAGCTGCCCAGGAACGTCACCCTGGTCTCGAACGACGCGGGCATGGAAGGCGGCGCTTTTGTCTGGCATCCCAAGGGGCCGCGCAAAATAGCCTGACGAAGGACCGCCTCAGTCAGGGAACTCAGATTTTTTTCGCGCGTTCTCACGAAGGCCGCTGCTGCGGCCATGGGGCCATGTTTTTGGCGATTTTGAAGCAGCCTTTTTGAGATAGACGCATGTTGGACAGGATGATGCCGCCTGTGGATAGGAACTCGGCTCTTTTTCTCGATATTGACGGCACCTTGCTCGACTTGGCGCGCACGCCCGAGGCGGTGGCGGTGCCGGACGGCTTGATGACTGTCCTGAGCACGCTCCATGGCGCGTTTGACGGCGCGCTGGCTTTTGTGAGCGGCCGCTCGCTTGCGGCGATAGACCGCGTGTTCACCCCCCTCAAGATGCCGGCGATCGGCTGCCATGGTGTGGAGATCCGGGGCGCCGACGGCTCGCTCAGGACATTGGCCGCGCCCATCCCGGCGCCCGTGCGCGAATTGCTGCAAGAGCTGGTCGACGCGCATCCCGGCACCTCGCTGGAAGACAAAATCTACACCATCGCTTTGCATTACCGGCTGGCGCCGGAAGCGCGGCCCGCCTTGGAAGCGGCGCTGCAAACCCATCTCGTCTTGTTCGCAACTGAAAAAGTCACTTTGCAGGAAGGCAAGGCCGTGATCGAGGCCAAGCCGCTGGGCATCAACAAGGGCGTGGGGGTGCGGGCCTTGCTGTGCGAGCCGCCTTTCAAGGGTCGCGTGCCGGTGTTCGGGGGCGACGACATCACCGACATGGATGTTTTCCAGATCCTTCCCGAATTGGGCGGAACGAGCTTCTCGGTGGGCCGCCGTTTTGACGGCGTGGATTATCATTTCCCGTCGCCGGTGGCAGTCCGGCAATGGCTGAGCCAACTGGCCGAGCAGGGGGTTGGCGCATGAGGCCGCAACCTCTCGATCTGGCCGTGATCGGCAATGGCCGTACCGCCGCCCTAGTGGACCGCAACGGCCGGATGGTCTGGTGGTGCTTTCCCCGCTTCGACAGCGATCCGGTTTTCTGCCGCCTGATCGCGGGCGACGAGGAAAAGGGATTTTTCGATATCGTGCTGGAGGGTTTTTCCCACAGCCAGTCGCGCTATGAACGCAACACCGCGACGGTGGAAACGCTGTTGACCGCCAAGGATGGATCGGCGGTCAGGATCACGGATTTCGCGCCCCGTTTCCGCAATTTCGACCGCATCCTGCGTCCGCCCCAGCTGATGCGGCGGATCGAACCGGTGGCGGGCATGCCGCGCATCACCATCCGGCTTCGGCCGACCCAGGATTATGGCAAGCCCATGTCGCGGCGCGTGGCGGGCTCCAACCACCTTACCTTTGGTGAACCCGCGCTGATCCGGCTCACCACCGATGCTCCTCTGTCTTACATCGAAGAAGAAGCGGTGTTCGCGCTGGTCAGGCCGCTCACTTTGGTCCTGGGCGCCGATGAGCCCTTCGCGGGCGAGCCCGCCACCACGGGCCGCGAATTCCTTCATCACACCAATGAGTATTGGCGCGAATGGGTGCGCCGGATCTCCATCGCTTTTGAGTGGCAGGAGGCCACCATCCGCGCCGCAATCACCCTCAAACTTTCCAATTTCGAGGAAACTGGCGGCATCGTCGCGGCGCTCACCACTTCGCTTCCCGAAGCGGCGCATTCGGGCCGCAACTGGGACTACCGTTATTGTTGGCTGAGGGACGCCTATTTCGTGGTCCGGGCGCTCAACCGCATCGGCGCCACCAAGACGATGGAGGATTACGTCGCCTTCCTGTTCTCTATCGTGGGCGAGGAAGACGTTCTGAGGCCCGTCTATGGCATCGTGCCGTCGAAGGATTTGAGCGAATGGATCGCGCCCAACCTCAAAGGCTTCGAGGGCCACGGCCCCGTCCGTATCGGCAACGCCGCGGTGACGCAAACCCAGCATGACGCCTATGGCAGCGTGATCCTGTCGGCCGTGCCCATGTTCTTCGATAAGCGCCTGCCACACCCGGGCGGCGAGCCTTTGTTCCGTCTGGTCGAGAAGATGGCGCGCCAATGCGCGGCCCTGGCGTTGGAGCCCGATGCCGGCATTTGGGAATATCGCGGGCGCAAGCGCATCCACACCCATTCCGCCGCGATGTGCTGGGCGGGATTGAGCCGCGCCGGCGCGATTGCCCAGCGTTTGGGCTTCGCCGACCGCGCCCAGCATTGGAACGGCATCGCCGACAAGGTGGGAAGCGTCATCCTGGAACGCTGCTGGAACGAGAAGCGCAAGGCCTATACTGCCGCGATCGACACCGAGGACATGGACGCCAGCGTCCTGCTTTTGCCGGAATTGGGATTGCTCGACAGCGCGGATCCCCGATTCGCCTCAACCGTGGCGGCGATAGAGTCCGAACTGGTCAAGGGTCGCCATGTGCTGCGCTATGCGGCGCAGGACGATTTCGGTCTGCCGGAATCGGAATTCCTGGTCTGCCGCTTCTGGCTGATCGACGCGCTATGCCTGCTGGGGCGGCAGGACGAGGCGCGCGACCGCTTCGAGGACGCGCTCGCGCTCCGCAACCATTACGGACTTTTCGCCGAGGATATCGATCCCAAGACCGGCCAGCTTTGGGGCAATTTCCCCCAGACCTATTCCATGGCCGGCTTGATCTTGAGCGCCATGCGTCTCAGCAAAAGCTGGGAGGAACGCTATTGGCACGCATCTTCATAATCTCCAATCGCGTGGCGACGCCGCAGGCCGGTCTTCATGCCGGCGGCTTGGAAGTCGTGCTGAAGGCGACGCTCAAGAACCATCCTTGTGTCTGGATGGGCTGGTCGGGCGAGATTAAGGAGCACCCCAAGACCCGCACCATCCTTCAGAAGAAAAACACCTTCATCGTCAGCGACTTGACCCGCGAGGATTTCGACGAATATTACAGCGGCTTCGCCAACAGTGTGCTGTGGCCGGTGCTGCATTACCGGCTCGACCTGGCGGAATTCTCTCGCCGCGATCTCACCGGCTATATGCGCGTCAACGAGCATTTCGCCGACGAGATGGTGAAGGTGCTGAAGCCTGACGACATTGTCTGGGTGCATGATTATCACTTGATTCCGCTGGCCAAGGCGTTGCGCCAGCGTGGTCTGCAGAACCGGGTAGGATTTTTCCTGCACACCCCCATGCCGCCGCCGGAAATCATCGCCGCCATGCCCAGGCACGAACATCTGATCCCGTCGCTGAGCCATTATGACCTGGTAGGCTTTCAGACCGACAATGACGCGGCCAATTTCGCCCGCTACATGGCCAATGAACTGGGCACGCCTTCGCATATCTCGCGCCAGCTGGGCGCGGGCAATCGGGTGATGCGCATCGGCACCTTTCCGGTGGGGGTGGAAACACGGCAATTCGCGCGGCTGGCGCGGCGCGCGCGCAAGACCGATCTGGTGAAAAAAGTGATGGCAAGCATTCCCGGCGCGCTGATGATCGGCGTGGACCGCTTGGATTACAGCAAGGGAATCCACCCGCGCCTGGAGGCCTATGAGCGGTTCCTGGCCGCCAATCCCGAGTGGCACGGCAAGATCACTTATCTGCAGATCACGCCCAAGAGCCGCTCCCAGATCAAGGAATATGCGGACATGGAAGACGCGGTGAGCGGCATGGCCGGCCGCATCAACGGCACGTACTCCGATGCCTCCTGGTCGCCGGTGCGTTATGTGAACCGTCCCTACAGCCGCACCGCTTTGTCGGGCCTCTATCGCGGCGCGCGCGTGGCGCTGGTGACGCCTTTGCGCGACGGCATGAATCTGGTGGCCAAGGAATATGTCGCGGCCCAGGATGCCGCCAATCCGGGCGTGCTGATCCTGTCGCGCTTTGCCGGCGCCGCGGCGGAGTTCAAGGAAGGCGCGCTTCTCGTCAATCCTTACGATCCCGATCAGGTGGCCGGGGCCATCGCGCGCGCGATGGCGATGCCGCAGGCCGAGCGCAAGAGCCGCCATGCCGCGCTTTACCGGGTGCTGCTCTCCAATGATATTTCCGGCTGGGGCGACAAATTCCTGGCCAGCCTGATGGGCGACAAGAAATTCACTCTCAAGGCCGCGCCGCCAGCGCGTCATTGATGGGTGGGCGGAAGCAGCGAGAGCAGCGCCGCCAGCCCCACCACCGTCAGTCCCAAGCCCAATTCCCATCCCACGCGGTTTCTCAGCCGCGCCGCGATGCCCCCTTGGGCGAGACGGGGCAAAAGACGGAAATGATTGCCCAGCGCCAGCGCGATCATCGTCAAAGCCAGGGTGATCTTGAGCGCCAGGATGCCGGCATAGACCAGGTTGTCGTGTCCCGGATTGCTCAAAAGCACGATGGCGGCGTTGATGATGCCGGTCATAACCAGCAATGCCACCGTGATCATGCCCCATTCGGCGAACAGCGCCACCGCCTGGGGCAGGCGCGGGGCCGATGGCCGGCTGCGCAGCATCGCCAGCAGCACGCACAATCCGCCGATCCAATAGCCGGCGGTGAGGAGATGCAGGCCGTCATTGGCCGCGCCGATAACCGCGAAACCTTGCAGACTGGCGCGCGCGGCATGGCCGGTGGCGGCGATCAGCACTAGCGCCGCGCCGGAAAGCCACGCTGTGATGCGCAACAATCCGGTCCAGACCGCGCCCACCAGAAGGATCAGCAGCACAAGCCTGGCCAGCAGGATCCATCCGCCCGGCGCACTCATCAGCCACGACACCGTGCCGGGTGTGCCGATTGCCCACGCCGGCGCACTCGCCAGCGCCAGCAGAGACGCGCCGCGCCGGCCCAAACTCAGGCCGCTTCCTTCGAACGCGAGTTCCGGCACCTTGGCGGCGAAGAGGGCCAGAAGACAGGCGCTGCCGAACAAGGCCATCACGCTCGCGTCATGAAGCGCGCGCGCCAGAAGGGCAAGAACCATCACGGCCGCACGGTGAACTGGATGCGGCCATCCAGGCGGTGACCTTCATGGCCCACCGAATGCCAACTCACGGTGTAGACGCCGGGCGATAGAAGCTGATTGGGCCGCAGCCGCAGGAGGGGGCCATCGACCTTGACGGGATCCGCGGTCCAGTTGCGCCCATCCTGGTCCAGCAGAAGAGCGCCGGAGAAAGCGGGCTCCAGTGCTTCGCTGAAGGTGAGCAGGATGCGGGCCGGCGCGTGCACCCGCGCACCATTGGCGGGCGAGGATTTGAGCAGATGGGCGTTGGCAAACGCCGGCGCGATGGAGAGAAGCAGGAAACCGAGGCATGACAGGAATTTCATGCGCGCCCATATCCGAAAACAGGACCCGTTCTAGACCGCATGTCCCTTGCCCGCCAGCTATAACTGACAACGACAATCGGCGCTTGCTCCGACTGAGACGCTCCGGCTGAAAGGTCACGAAGTGCAATGATTGCGTTCGGGAGAACATGGCGCGCTACTGGCGCTGCGTGAACAAAGACCCGAACAAGGTCGGCACCGTGGACGATTAGCATCGGTGGTCCGAGTCCGGTCGAAGGCACCAGACTTTTAATCTGACGGCGCAAGCCCACCGCAGGTTCAAATCCCGCCCGATGCACCACTACAGGGGCGTAGCTCACCAGGACGAGCAGCGGCGTTCTAATCCGCAGGAAGCAGGTTCGAATCCTGTCGTTCCCGCCATCATCTGAACCATTCGTCCCTGGGCGAGTTACCATCCCATGCGAAATCTCATCCCCAGCCTGATCGGCCTCGCAATGCTCGCAACCCCTGCTTATGCAGCGGTGGAGCCCGTGCCTTCTCCGGCCATCACGTCCGCGCATGAGAGCGTAACGGTGGAAGCGCCAGCATCATCGGGCTGCATCCGTTCGACATGAAGCAGTGCATCGGCGACAGCAATGATTGTCAGCTCGCCACATGCGTCCGCGAGCTGACGGCGAACGGCACTCTTGTGCTGTGTCAGGCCCACGATATCAACTTTCCGTAGCCCCCTTGAATCGGCGGAGGTCTTGTACCAGAACCCCGCGGAATAATTTTGGCAGTTGCGAACGACAGCGGCAACGCTGGCGCGGCTAAGTCGCGTCTTCGACCTTGCCGCCGAAAATTCTCCATCTTCGTTTAATGGTAGGACGCAGCGCCCTGAACGCTGTAATCGACGTTCGTCTCGTCGCGAGGGAACCAATCATCATCCAGTGAACTGCCCTAGGTGGGGAGGCGTGACTATTAATCACGACGCGACAGGTTCGAATCCTGTGACCGGAGCCAGGGCCTCTAGCTGATCTGGTTCGCCACAGTTGTTGCCCGCTTTGTTCTCGCCCGACCTCATTCCGCCCGTTGATCCCTTTCGCCCCCTATCGTCCCGGATGTCGGGTAATTGGTGGAGGCGCCGGGAATTGAACCCGGGTCCGGTTCGGCGTCAGTCGAGGTCATCGACTTTACGAACACGGGTTGCATCCCATCTCGCCACGCCGAGGTCTACCGTTAAGGATGTTCCCGCTTGTTGATGGATCGCCTGGCACTTGGCCGCCTCGAAATGTTATTACTCGCCTGGGAATGGAGAGACACACATGAACAAGGTCATTTACCTGGGCGGCTCCGCCCTGAATTAGCCCTACTCGCCGGCGCGCCTTGCCGCTCTTTCAACAGCCGCCGCGCGTGGTCACACCCATCGACAATAGCGAGCCTATGACTGAAGCAGATATGTATGGTGCGGGAGGAAATGGTTGTCCCACGCCCCAAGTTCGCTCGTTCACCAAGCAGGAATTTGGCGGCCGTGTCTGATGGCCAGGATGACCCGAACGATTCAGCGGCGTCGGTTCGGTATCCCTGATCCGGCGGGACAATGCGGGACAACGCGGGGAGGTTTGACGCTACTGCCGGCCGCACCGCCACCATGATTTCACTGGCCTCAGTAAAATCAGTCACTTACCCCCTAATTTGACTCATGGAAAATGACTCCCAGAGTATAGCGTTCGCCTGTGACAAGCGCGCTCACGCCATGGCGGTGATTGACGGCATAAGTGCCGCGCTTGCCCTGTACCGGCCGGTGATGAACCGCGAACACCACGCCGTCACCTTGCGTCAAAGGCACCACGCTGGCGCGGGACTGGGTGCGCGGCCGCTGCTCGGTCATCACGAATTCGCCGCCCGTGAAATCCATAGCTGGCTCCGACAACAGGATCGCCACCTGCAGGGGAAAGACATGTTCGCCGTATAGATCCTGATGCAGGCAATTATAGTCGCCCGGCCCGTACTTCAGCAGCAGGGGCGTAGGCCGTCTCTGGCCCGCCTGGTGGCAGCGCTTGAGATAGTCCTCAAGCGCGGCGGGAAAGGTGACGTCCTCATGCCGCATCTCGGCCCAATGATTGGCGATGGGAGCGAGCCTGGCATAGAGCCCGTTCCGCAAATCTGCGACCGGCTCGGGCAGGGGATAGGAAAAATATTTGTATTCTCCCCGCCCGAAACCGTGCCGCGCCATCACCACGGTGCTGCGGAAAATCTCTTTCTCGTAAAGACTGCGAAGCTTGGCGCAAGTTTTTGAGTCCATCAATTTGGGAAGCAGCGCCCAGCCCTGAGCGTCCAGCGAAGTGGCCGCCGCTTCCCAATCTTGTTTGCGTGTCATGCTGCTTCTTCGCGCTTGAGCAGTTCCTGTTTGCGCGCCACGCCCCAGCGATAGCCGGACAGGCCGCCATCGGTCTTGACCACCCGATGACAAGGGATCGCTACCGCCAGTTGATTGGCGGCACACGCCTGCGCCACCGCGCGCACGGCTTTGGGCCGGCCGATCTTCCGGGCGATCTCGGCATAGCTTCTGGTCGCTCCGGCGGGAATCGCGGCCAGCGCTTTCCATACGCGCTGCTGAAATGCCGTGCCGCGAATGTCCAGCGGCAAGTCGAGACCTTTCCTGGGGTGTTCGACCAGACCCACCACCCGCGCTACCAGTTTCTCGAACTTGGCATCGCCGCCCACCAGACGCGCTTTGCTGAAACGGTCTTGAAGCTCGCGCAGCAATTTCTCCGGATCGTCACCCAGCAGAATGGCGCAGACGCCCTTGTCGCTCGCCGCCACCAGCAGAGCGCCCAGTGAAGTCTTGGCGATGGCGAAGCGGATCTCCTCGCCGCCGCCGCCGGCCTTGTAGCGGCTGGGCGTCATCCCCAGCAGTGATTTGGACTTCTCATAGAAGCGGCTGCCGGAATTATAGCCCGCGTCATAGATCGCCTGAGTGACGCTGGCGCCTTCGTGCAGCTGCTCGCGCAGTTTTTTGCCGCGATGCGCGGCGGCATAGTCTTTTGGCGTCAATCCGGTCACCGCCTTGAACACGCGATGGAAATGATGGGGGCTCAACCCAGCCCTGGCTGCCAGGCTGGCGAGTGAGGGCATGGTCTCGCTGGCGGCGATGCGGCGGGCCGCTTCCGCCACTTTGGCGGCATGCGGCGCGGCGTTGCCCAGATCGGGCTTGCAGCGCTTGCAGGCGCGGAAGCCGGCCGTGCGCGCCTCAACTGGCGTGGCATGAAAACCCACATTGGCGGGGTTGGGCAGGCGCGCGGCGCAAGAGGGGCGGCAATAGACGCCGGTGGTCTTCACCGAATAAACGAAGGCGCCGTCGCTGGCCTTGTCGCGGAGCTTGATTTTGGCCCAGCGCGGATCGGCTTCGGTGGCCGCGCCCAGGGCGGCGCGAATTTGAGAATTTTTCATCGTGAGGCACTCCGGATCATCTGCCTCATCCTGGTGGCCCAGACGAACGCCCACACTCCGGCCCTTGCGATCAAATCGGGCCCTGGAAAGATGCCCAGGCCAGCAGCACCCAGCCCGCGATAAAACATACACCGCCGACGGGCGTGATCCACACCATCAGATGCAGACCGGTCAAAGCCAGCACATACAGCGAGCCCGAAAACAACACGATGCCGGCGAGAAAGGCGGCCGCCGCCGCCCGCGCCGCCACCAAGGCCGCCAGCGCGATCGCCAGCGCGTGATACATGTGATAGCGCGCGCCGGTCTCGAACACCGAGACCGCCTCCAAGCTTACATGCCCTTGCAGGCCGTGGGCAGCGAACGCGCCCGCGATCACCGCCAGGGCGCCATTGATGGCCGCAATGCCAAGCCAGGTTCGGTTCATGAGGTCATAATAGACAGTAGGCGCCTTGATACGATAGGGCTTGCTGATGACCGAATTCGCCACCACCACCGACGGTTTGCGCATCGCCTATGACCGGGTGGGCGAAGGGCCGCCTGTGGTGCTGGTGCATGGTTTCGGCTCCAGCCGGGTGCAGAATTGGCGCTCCACTGGCTGGTACGGTTCGCTCACCGAAGCGGGCTATTCGGTTGTGGCGATCGACTGCCGCGGCCATGGCGAAAGCGACAAACCGCATGACCCGCTGCTCTATCATCACGACCGCATGGCGGAAGACGTGGTCAATGTGATGGATTCCGCCGGCATCGCGAGTGCTCCCTATATTGGCTATTCGATGGGCGGACTGATCGGCTTGCGTTTTGTCGCGCGATTCTCCGACCGCCTGCCGCGCCTGATGCTGGGCGGCGTGGGCGAAAACTATCTCACCGGTCCGCGCGTCTCCGATCCCGAGCGGCGCACCATGATCGCAGATGCCATTCTTGCCGAGGACAAAGACAGCATCACCGATCCCCGCGCGCGCATGTTCCGGGAATTCGCCGACCAGCCCGGCAAGGACAGGCTGGCGCTGGCCGCCTGCATGCGCGCGATGTCGCCGCCCTTGCCGCGTGCAACCTTACAAACATTTGGTCTGCCTATTCTGGTGGTATGCGGCGACCAGGATACGGTTGCCGGCGCCTCCGGCCCTCTTGCCGCCATATTTCCCCACGGCTCTGCCGCAATCGTGCCAGGCCGCGACCACATGTCGGCGGTGGGCGCCCGTCCCACCCGCCAGGCGGCGATTGATTTCCTGAAATCCTGAAACCGCCCGTTGAGGCGGTGCGTTTTCTCAACGTGGGTTCTTTACGGCTATTCCGCCCGTCTCCGATGTACCGCGCGTATATCCGTACACGGAGCATATTTGATCCGCGTACGGAGTTGATTTCGATGTGCCTTTGCAGGGTCTTATTTATCGAGCCCGTACGTTTCCGTACGGAAATAAGCATAGGTTTTTGCCGCCAGGCCGCTAAATTCGTGGGCAGGGGCAAGTTGAATCGCGGGTTGTTATCGCGTTCAGCATTGGGACGGGAAGGGGTTGCCGGCCATGAGTGAGGCCGGCCTGAAACTCATGAATGATGCCGTCTCATCGCGCGCGGATGTTCGCAACCGCTTGCTGACCAAACTGTCGCCCGATGACTGGGCGCTGGTCGCCCCCCGTCTGGAAATGGTTGCGTTGAAAGAACGCCAGGTGGTGGAGGTGCCACACAAGCCCATCACCCATGTCTATTTTATGGAGACCGGCGTGGTCTCGGTGGTGGCGGTGAATGAAGAAGATCACCGCATCGAAGTGGGCGTGATCGGCAGGGAAGGCATGACCGGCGTCTCCCTGGTGATGGGTGACGACCGCGCCCAGCATTCGGCCTATCTGCAGATCGGCGGCAATGGACGGCGCATGCCGGCCGCCGCCTTCATTGAGGCGATGAACCGCAGCAAATCGCTGCGCAATCTGATGATGAAATCCGCCCAGGCCTTCATGATCCAGACTGCTCATACCGCGCTGGCCAATGGCCGCGCCAAGCTGGAAGAGCGGCTGGCGCGCTGGCTGCTGATGGCGCATGACCGGCTGAGCAGCGATGCCGTGCCGCTCACCCATGAATTCCTGGCGGTGATGCTGGGAGTAAGGCGCGCGGGGGTCACCGTGGCGCTTCATTCCTTTGAGCGCCGCGGCCTGATCGCCACCAGGCGCGGCCAGCTCACCTTGGTGGACCGCAAGGGTATCGAGAAAGTGGCGGGCAGCTTTTACGGGATTCCCGAGGCCGAATTGAAGCGGCTGATGAGCGAGTAGAATTTCCGAACGCTTTTGCAGCGGGGGCCGTTATAAAGCCCCCATGCTGCCCCCCCTATTCCAGAACTGGTTCGCCGCCAAAGGCTGGACGCCCAGGCCGCACCAAATCGCGCTGGTGGAAAGCGCCCAGAACGGTGAAAGCGTGCTCCTGGTGGCGCCCACCGGCGGCGGCAAGACCCTGGCGGGCTTTCTTCCCAGCCTGATCGATCTGTCCGAGCGGCCCAAACGATCGCGGGCCAGGAAGCTCCACACGCTTTACATCTCGCCGCTCAAGGCCCTGGCGGTGGACGTGGCGCGCAATCTGGAAACGCCCGTTGCCGAGATGGATCTGCCGGTAACGGTGGAGACCCGCACCGGCGATACGCCGCTGTCACGCCGCCAGCGCCAGCGTCATGCGCCGCCTGATTTCCTCCTCACCACGCCGGAGCAATTGGCGTTGCTGCTGGCCCATCCCCGCAGTCCGCAATTGTTCGAAGGCCTGAAGGCGGTGGTGCTGGACGAGTTGCACGCCCTCTACAATTCCAAGCGCGGCGATCTTCTGGCGCTGGGGTTGGCGCGGCTGGCGCAATTGGCGCCGCATCACCGCAGGGTGGGCCTCTCGGCCACGGTGGCCGACCCCCAGCCGTTGCAGCGGTTTCTGCTGCCCCAACCGGCTGGCGCCGAGAAGTTGGCGGAGCTGGTGATCGCCAAAGGCGGCGCCAAGCCACAGATTGCCATCAGTGCCTCGGATTCCTATGTGCCCTGGGCAGGGCATCTGGCGCGTCATGCCATGCAGGACGTGATGGCGGCGATCGCCGGCGCCAAAACCACGCTGATATTCGTCAACACGCGCAGTCAGGCCGAACGCACCTTTCAGGAATTATGGCGCCTCAACGAGAACAACTGGCCGATCGCGCTGCATCACGGCAGCTTGGCGCCCGAACAGCGCCGCAAAGTGGAAGCGGCGATGGTCAAAGGCAGCCTGAAAGCCGTGGTCTGCACCTCCACCCTCGATCTCGGCATCGACTGGGGCGCGGTTGACAAAGTGATCTGCATCGGTGCGCCCAAAGGCGCGGCGCGGCTGGTCCAGCGCATCGGCCGCGCCAATCACCGCCTGGACGAACCCAGCGCCGCGCTGCTGGTCCCCGCCAACCGCTTCGAGGTGCTGGAATGCAATGCCGCCCGCGACGCGGTGCTGGCGGGCGAATTGGACGGCGAGCGGTTGAAGCAAGGCAGCCTGGATGTGCTGTGCCAGCACATTTGGGGCATGGCGGTGGCGGCGCCTTTTGCGGCCGACGCGCTGTACGAAGAAGTGCGCTCGGCTGCGTCCTATGCGGGCTTGAGCCGTGCCGATTTCGACGCGGCGCTGAATTTCGTCGCCACTGGCGGCTATGCCCTCAAAAGCTATGACCGCTTTGCGCGGCTGCGGCAGCTTCCCGACGGCCCCGCAAAAAATATGTGGCGGCTGGCGCATCCGCGCCTGGCCCAGGCCTATCGCCTGAATGTGGGCGTGATCGTGGAAGACCCCATGATCGAGATCAGGCTCCAGTCGCGGGGCAAACCCACCGGCGCGGGCGGGCGAAGGCTGGGCCAGCTCGAGGAATATTTCGTCGAACAATTGTCGGTGGGCGATACCTTTGTCTTCGCCGGCGATGTGCTGCGCTTCGAGGGCCTGCGCGAGAACGCCGCCTATGTCACCCGCACCAAGGACCCGGAAGCGGAAATCCCCAGCTACAATGGCGGCAAATTTCCGCTCTCGACCTTTCTGGCCCAGCGCGTGCGGGAAATGGTCTCCAATCCGGAAAGTTGGGGCCATCTGCCCGAACCGGTGCAGGAATGGCTCAAGATCCAGGAATGGCGCAGTGTCCTTCCCAAGCCCGGCCAATTGCTGGTGGAGTTTTTCCCCCGCGGCAATCGCCACTATCTGGTCTGCTATCCCTTCGAGGGCAGGCTGGCGCATCAGACCCTGGGCATGCTGATCACCCGCAGGCTGGAACGGGCAAAGGTCAAGCCACTGGGCTTTATCGCCAATGAATATGCGCTGGCGGTGTGGGCGGCGCGCCCCATGGACCAAGTCAATATGGGGAACCTCTTCGACGAGGACATGCTGGGCGACGATCTTGACGCGTGGCTGGCCGACAGCAATCTTTACAAGCGCACCTTCCGCAACTGCGCCATCATCGCCGGGCTGATTGAGCGTAAAACCTTTGGCAGCGAAAAAAGCGGCAGGCAGGTGACTTTCTCTTCCGACCTGATCTATGACGTGCTCCGCGAGCATGAGCCGGACCATGTATTGCTCAGAGCGACCTATCAGGACGCCGGAACCGGGCTCTTGGATATCGCCCGCCTCTCCGACATGCTGAGGCGCGTCAAGGCGCGAATCGTGACAAGAAAGCTGGACCGGGTGTCGCCCCTGGCGGTTCCGGCGCTGCTCGAGATTTCGCGCGAGATGGTGGCGCGGGGTGAAGTGGACGAAGAGATATTGCGCGAGAATGAAGACGCGCTGATTGCGGATGCGATGCGTGTGGACTGACTTGAGTGTCATCGTGAACGGCGAAACGCTGGTCCTGGACCGCTCCGGCGCAGCCTGGTGGCCGCGCGCCTCGACCTTGATCGTGGCCGATCTGCATTTCGAGAAGGGCAGTTCCTTTGCCCGTTTCGGCCAGTTCCTGCCGCCCTATGACACGCGGGCGACTTTGCTCAGGATGGCGGAGGTGATAGCGCGGCGCGCACCGGCGCGCGTGATCGCGCTGGGCGATTCGTTCCACGATCCGTTCGCGGCGGCCCGACTTCCCGCCCAAGAACTGGAGATGCTGCAGCGCCTCGCGGCATCGGTGCATATGCTTTGGATTACGGGCAATCACGATCCCCATCCGCCCGCGTCGCTGGGTGGCGCAGTGATGGCGGAATGGCGTGAAGGCGGATTGGTGTTCCGGCACGAGCCGCGCCGCGATGCCGAGGCCGGGGAAGTGGCGGGGCATCTGCATCCTTGCGCCAAGGTCGCTAAATATGGCCGCGGCGTGCGGCGCCGCGCCTTCGCCGCCGACATAAATCGCATCGTCTTGCCCGCCTTCGGCGCTTATGCCGGTGGACTGGACGTGGGCGATCCGGCGATCTCCCTGCTTTTCGGTGACCGCTTCCATGCTTTCATGCTGGGTCAGGAGCGGGTCTATGCAATCCCCCGTCAGACTGGGCGGCGGAACAGAAGTGATGAGATCCAGCCCATGGCAATGGCCATCAGGACCGTCGCCAGCCCGTAATCGAATCCCTGATTGTGGGCGAAATTATAAAGCCGCCGCTCCAGCCCGGTCTGGTCGATGAACAAGGGCGTCGACTGGGCGCTGATCACGGCGCTGCCGCGGAACAGGAACACCTCCACATTATACTGGCCCCGCATGACCCCGGCGGGCACCGGCACATGGGCGCGAAACAGCGTATCGCTGAGGAATTCCACGCCGCCCGGTACTTCGGAATAAAGATGATCCTGGCTGAGATGGCGCAACGCCGCTTGGCGGAAGGGCTCATAGTCATGATGGCTATGGACCGTGTCGGGCCTCAGGCTTTGCACGCCAATGCCATAGCGCGCCAAGATTGGGGCGGGGGCGATGGCCGGCAGTGGCCGCGTGCTCGCCAGGAAATAATAGGACGGCATGCCCGACAGGTCGGCGGCATCGTGATTGATCCAGATGCCCGCCACCCGGTCGCGGCGGCGCACGGTGAGATCGGCATCGGGCCCCCGCACCACCACGACCACGTCCTTGGGCCCGTGATTGCCGCCTTGATTCTGATTCTGGCCTTCCACCGCGCCGAACACGACAATGTCGCTGCCGGTATAGTTGGAAGTGATCTGGATCAGATCCTGGCTGACGCCCGAGACCAGTTCTTCGGCCTGGACCGGCGCCGCTGCCATCAGGCATGCAAGAAGCAGGAATCGCCGCATCACATTCCCGCCAGACTGTAGACATCGGATGGCGGCACCAAGAGCCCCCACAGCAATCTTGCCGCCACCGCCAACACCAGAAGCGCAAGCAGCAACCGCAATTGCTCGCCCCTGAGCTTGGCGCCCGCGCGCGCGCCGAACTGGGCGCCGATCACCCCGCCAATCACCAGGATCGCCGCCAGCACGATGTCGACGGCGTAATTGTTGGTCGCCTGCAGGACGGTGGTGATCACCGCGACGCCGATGATTTGCACCAGGGAGGTGCCGATCACCACATTGGTGGGCATGCGCAGCAGATAGATCATCGCCGGGACCAGGATGAAGCCGCCGCCGATGCCCATGATCGCGCTCATACCAGCCACCAGGAAGCCGATCACCAAAGGCGGGATCACGCTGATATAGAGCCGCGACTGGCGGAAGCGGGCCTTGAAGGGTAAGCCGTGAATCCAGACGTGATTGACGGGATAGATGCGGGCGGGGGCGTTGCCCCGCGCCTGGGCGCGCAGTGTCTTGATGCTTTCATCCAGCATGATGCCGCCGATGATGCCCAGCATCGGCACATAGGTGAGGGACACGACCAGGTCCATCTGCCCGGCACGGCGCATGATGGCGAACAGCCAGACGCCGGCGCCGGTGCCGAACAACCCGCCCAGCATCATCACCCCGGCCATCTTGAAATCGATGGCGTGCTTCTTCCATTGCGCGATGGCGCCGGACATGGATGAAGCGGCGATATGACTGAGCGTGGTGGCGACCGCGACGCCGGAGGGAATGCCGTAGAACACCAGAAGCGGCGTCAACAGGAAACCGCCGCCCACCCCGAAAAGGCCGGAGAGGAACCCCACACCCAGACCCATGCCCAGAATGACCATCCATTGGACCGACATGTCCGCAATGGGCAGGTAGATTTCCATAAGCCCCGCCAGGGATGAATCAGTCGCGAACCCCTCCGCGATGAGGGAATGTGCGCGCCGATGTCCGATGGGTCAACCGCGCATCGCGTCGTGAAGGACTGAAAAATCAGCCGCCGAAATCGCCCGGCTCAGGCGGAACATTGGCGATGCGATTGGGCGCCTCGGGCCGGAAATTTTGCGCGGCCCGTTCGGCCGCCTGGCGGTCGGTCGCGGACAATTGGGTCTTGAGCATGGTGATGCGTGCCTTGGATTCCGCATCGCCACCACCGGCGGCGATGGAATACCATTTGTAGGAATCGATCAGGCTTTGCGGCACGCCGTCGCCGCGTTCGTAAAGCACCGCCAGGTTGAACTGGGAATCCGAAAGCCCCAGCGCCGCAGCTTGCGCGAACCATCGTGCCGCCTCTTGCGTGTTCTTCGGGCCGGCCGAGCCTTCAGCATAGGCCACCGCCAGATTGTGCATCGCCTTGCGGTTGCCCTGGTTCGCGGCTGCCAGATACCATTTGAGAGCAAGCGCGGGGTTGGCGGTCACGCCCTGGCCGCGTTCATACAGGGTGCCCAGACTATATTCCGCCACCGGCTGACCTTGCAGGGCCGCTTTTTCCAACCATTGGAACGCGGCCACGGAATCGCCCGCATCGAGATTTCTCAAGCCCATGATGGTCTCGGCGACGTCGTTGCCGCCATTGGCCGCGGCCAGCACCTTGTCGGCAGAGGCGGCGATGGCGGCTCTGGGCGGCGGCGCGGCGTTGGGCGCGACGGGAATGGCGGGCAGCGCCGCGATCTGAGGCTGTACCACTTGCAGATGAGGCACGACGGTGACGGCGGATTTATTCGTCATGGCGACGTGCTTGGGCGGAGTGACGGCCTGGCCGAAGCGTTGGTTCAGCATCAGGGCGGCAGCCGCCGCAAGGAGCAGGAAGAAAATGGCCGCCAGAATCACCAGAAAGAGGGGCCGCTTCTTCTTTTCGGAGTCCGTTGAACGGGTCCAACCCAGAAGCCCTCGCCCATCGGCTTCGGCCGCTTCGCGGGCGGAACGGCGGGCGCTGTCCAGGAAATCCTGCTCATTCACCGGCATATCGTTTGCCGGAATAGCGCTTACCGGCACATCATTCGCGGGCACATCGTTCACTGGGCCATCGTTCGCTGGATTGGGCCGCGCCAAGGCGTCGGCGAAATCCTGCGGCATGTCGAAATGATTGGCGAAAGCATGCTGCGCGAAATTGTCCGGCATGATGTCGGACACCGAGAGAGGCTGGGCGGGAATTTCCTCGGCGAGCGGCCCGGCATCGGGTTCGGCGGAAGGGTCCGCCTCTGTCATCAAATCTAAATCGAGCGCGCCGGGCTCGGAGATCGGCTCGGCGAACGCGACCGGCTCCTCCACGACAGGCCCCAGCACAATCGGTTCGGGGATGCGCGCCAGGCCGGCCCTAAGCTCGGCCAGCATGTCGCTGTGATTTTGTTCCGCCATGTCCAACCTGAGAGACACTTGCCTCAGCGCATCCGCCACGCCGGAATGGGGATCGGGTTCGGCCAACTCTTCGCGAATGGCGGTCAGGACTTGCTCGATCGCCTGGAGCCTTTGCTCCATTGCCAGATCGGGTTCTTCCAGCGCCGCGAGGCGGCCCTCCATCCCGGCCAGCCCATCCTGCTGCGCGCCGCCGCGACGCCTGATTTCGGCCATATCCTGATCATGGGTTTCGGCCTGGGCTTCGATTCGCCCCAGGATTTGCTCGATCGTGCCGTTGGTGAATTGTTGGGTTTCTTCTACCTGGCCGATATGGGCGTCCAGAGCCTGCGCCGCCGCTTCGGCATCGGCGCGCGCCTGAACCAGTCTCAACGCCAATTGTTCCAGATTGCGGGCGAGCGAGCCGGTTTGACCGCCGGAGCGGGCGGTGGCTTGGCCGAATTGATCGGCGAGACGCGAGAGGCCCTGGTGCAGGCCTTTGACGGCCTCTTTCAGGCCATCCTGCACGGCGGAGCGCTCCAGCTTCTCCAGCCTTTCGTCCAGCCCAGCCATGTGACGGCCCAACTGGTCGAAGGCCTGCGCCTGCTCGCTGCTGGCCAGCGTGATCTCGGTCGCCGCCCGGCCCATCGCCCGGCTCATTTCGGACTGGTTGCGCTCGGCATTGTCGAGGCCGCTGCCGACGCTGCGCAGCTGTTCCTCGATGCGGCGATAGGTGTGGGAGGCTTCGGCTTCCGCATCCGCCAGACGCGCCAGCATCGCTTCGGTCTCACGGCGGTTGGCGGAGGAGACGAAATCGGGGCCTTGCTCGCCGGTGCTGAAGGGGACGGCCGCCGCGCCTTCGCCCAATTCGGCAATGATCCGGCGGGTGAGCCATTCCCCGACCGATAGGCCCTCGCGGCGGGCTGCCGCGCGCGCAGCTTCCCGAGCCTCGGGCGGTATGCCGGCGACGTTCCAGGGCAGCTCTGCACGCATCTCGAATGACTGGCCCTAATGGCCCCAAGGGACGGTAACGACGGCAAGATATAGTGTAAAGGAAGGATCGCGGTCCGATACGCTGTATCCTGGCCACCCAGTTCAGTCATGCACAGATAGTTCGGTCCGCCCCTGAGATTTAGGGCTGACCGGCCTCGCTCCCGCGCAAAGGAACCGGAATTTGTGTCTCGTCAGCCGGTTTGGGCTTCAGTCCCAGATCGCTGGCGAACAATTCAGCGACATAGACGGTATCGCCATTGACCGCGGCACCCACGCCGGTCCGGTCGTAGGCCGGATAGGACAGGTTTTCCCGGTGTGGGTCGCTTTTGATCCATTCGTCCAGGAAGCGCCGGGCAAAGACATCCACATCGACGCCGCTCACCTTGAGGTAATGCTGGGCGGCGAGATTTTCGCCCAGAAGGCCTTGCCAGGTGGCGTCATCGGCCATCAGCAGCGAGGCCGAGGTGTCGCCATTGGGCGCGGTATGGGCGAGATAATTCTTTTCCGCCATGTCGCGCGCGCGAGTCAGCGCGATCTTGGTGAGCTCGGGATCGAGGACCAGCGTCTTGGCCCCGGGATCGAGCTTGAGGCGCTCTTCCTGCACCAGTGTCTCGATGCGGCCGGCAAGGGCGATCATCTGGATTTGCGGATCGGGCGGCGCAGGCGGCGCCTGAATCGTTCCGGCACAACCCGCCGACACCAGGCTCGCGCAGGCAAGAAGAAGAAATCGCCTCATTCTGTCTAGGGAAGAATCTCGAACAGGCCCGCCGCGCCCATGCCACCGCCGATGCACATGGTGGCCACGCCGTACTTGGCCTTGCGGCGGCGGCCTTCCAGCAACAGATGGCCTACCATGCGCGCGCCCGACATGCCGTAAGGATGGCCGATGGAAATGGCGCCGCCATCCACATTGAGCTTGTCATGGGGAATGCCGAGCTTGTCCATGCAATAGAGTACCTGGCAGGCGAAAGCTTCGTTCAATTCCCACAGACCGATATCGGCGACGGTGAGATTGTGGCGCTTGAGCAGCCGGGGTACCGCCAGCGCCGGCCCGATGCCCATTTCGTCCGGCTCGACACCGGCCACTGCGAAGCCTTTGAAGATGCCCAGCGGCTTGAGATTCTTTTTCGTCGCCATCTCCTCGCTCATCAGCACCGAGGCCGAGGCGCCATCTGCGAATTGCGAGGCATTGCCGGCGGTGATGTATTTGCCCTGGGCGATCTGCTGGCCGCCCATATGCACCGGCTTGAGCGCGGCTAGTCCCTCCAGGGTGGTGTCCGGACGGTTGGCGTCATCGCGGCTGACCGTCACCTCCACCATGCTTTCGGCGCCAGTGGCCTTGTCGACATGTTTCATCTTGGTGGTAAGCGGCACGATCTCGTCATTGAATTTGCCCGCGGCCTGGGCGGCGGCGGTGCGCTTCTGGCTTTCCAGGGAATATTGATCGGCGCGCTCGCGGCTGATGCCATAACGCTCGGCTACGATCTCCCCGGTCTCGATCATGGTCATCCACAGCGCGGGTTTCACCTGAAGCAGATGCTCCTCGGTGAAATGCTTGAGATTGATGCCGCCCATCTGCACCAGCGAGATGGATTCGACCCCCGAGCCCACCGTGACATCGGTGCCGTCGGCCATGATCTGCTGCGCCGCCATCGCGATGGCCTGCAGGCCCGAAGAGCAATAGCGGTTGATGGTGACGCCGGCGGTGGTGACGGGACAGCCCGCCCAGATCGCGGATTCGCGGGCGATATTGTTGCCGGTGGCGCCTTCGGGAAAGCCGCAACCCATCAGGACATCTTCCACTTCGCCCGGCTCGATGCCTGCCTTGGCGATGGCATGCTTGACGGCGTGGCCGCCCATCACCGCGCCATGCGTCTGGTTGAAGCCGCCGCGCACCGACTTGGCCAAGCCCGTGCGCGCGGTGGAAACGATAACGGCCTGTTTCATGGGCGATTCTCCTGGGGCTGGACGCGCCAGCCGCTGCCGGTGCGCCGCCGAAACTAGCGCGACAGCCGTTCCGCCGCCAGCGCGGGATAGAGAAGCGTGAAAGTGACGGCGCCCGTCAGCGCCACCACGCTGACCGCGATGCCTACATAGAGGGGCAAAGAGAGGAAGGCGACCGCGCCGTCGGCCAGTGTCATCAGGGCGAAGGAAAGAGCCCAGACCAGGGAAATGCGCTGGTTGACACGCAGGAAAGCGGGCAGCGGCCAATGCGGATGATGCTGCGAATTCCGGCTGGCATATTGCAGCGAGAAAGGCCGGCCGCGGATCAGGGACACCAGGATCGCCAGGCACAGCACCCCATCCACGATTGTGCGGACGATCGCCAGGGAAAGCTCCGGCGTGACGAAGCCGCGGATCAGCGCCAGAAGCCCGAACAAGGCAAGGCTGACGCCATCCAGAAGCCTGAGGCTGGGGCTTTCCACGAAATCGCGGATGGTGACGACGAAGGCGGCGGCAAACGCCAGCCACAGCGCCAGATCGGCGGAAAGCCGCGAAAGCAGCGCGAACAGGATGAAAGGTGCGAAGCCGAAGAGAAGTGTCATGCTTCAGCCCGGATTGGCTTCGGCTCTGAAAGGAAAAAGGGCGGGACGTTTCGAACGTCCCGCCCTTTGGCTTATTTCGCCGCCGCGGCGGTCGCCGCAGGCGGATTCTGCTTTACGTTGGCGTAGTCCACCCACAGGCGCGTGATGCGCGCGGTGGCGGGACCGCCTCCCGTCACTTGCCCGAATGCCGTGACGGCGTCGGCGTATTTACCCTGCGCCACCAGCGCCTGGCCCAGAACCATCGGCGCTTCGCTGGGATCGGTGGTGCCGCCCTTGCTCATGGCGAGCTTCGCGGCCGCCTCGGCCTCCGGATACATGCCATAGCTGTAGAGCGCTTCCGCCAGCTTCGCATTATAGTTGCCGTTCTGCTTTTCTCCGGCCGCGATCTGCTGGGGCATGGTTTTCTTGTCGGCGTCGGCGCGGGCGGTGGGATCCGGGAAGCCCGAGCCGCCATGCTGCTGGGCTACCAGCGCGTCGCCGAAGAAGGTGGCGTGGCTGGCGGTCTGACCGAACAGATTGGCGTCCTGCGCCGAGGCGACGGCGCCCACCTGGGACAGAAGACGGCCCAGCCAGATCACTTCCACGTCGCGGATGCCCCGGGATGAGATCGCCACGTCGATCATCTGCGTCCAGTCCTTGGGATCATTGTAAGCGGCGACCAGGGTCTCAAGCGTTTTTTCCGCGCCCGCTTCGTCCTTCTGCGCGACTTGGACGTCGAGCATATTCTGCAGCGTTTCGCGGGCGGGCTTCTTGCCGGCGGCGACATCCGCGTCGATCTGTTTCTGGACGATGACCTGAGCGGCGGGGAAATCCTTGGCGTTGAAATAGGCCACGGTGATCTGGCTGATCACGCCCGCATCGGTGGGATTGGTGGCCTGCAAAGCCTTGGCGTAGGTGACCGCCTTGTCGGTGCGCTTCTGGTTGTTGGCCAGGATCAAAGCCAGGCGATACATCTCGGCCTTGTCCTCGGGCGGCATGGCGGGCGAATCCGCGGCCGCTTCCGCGTCCTGATCGGCGCCGGCCATGTTGTTGGTCTTGATCTGGACATTGATGTCGATCTTGTTGATCCAGTAATCATCCTCGGGGGTGCGCCCGTCCACCGCGCGAGCCTTGGCGATGTCGTCCGCCGCAGTCTTGTAATCGCCAGTCGCATAAACCTTCTGTTCGTCTGCCAGGGCGTTGTTCACGGCCTTGGTCAGTTTCGGGCCGGCGGCGTAAGCCGGCAGGGCCAACAGCGCCAGCGGGGCCGCGGCCAGGAGCGCGACCGCCAGCGGAGCGCGAATTTTTTTGCTCGTCATAGAAATTTCCCTTCGATTGGCGGCTGTCGGCCGCGCCTAAACGCCCCTCCGATTTGCAGAAATATGGGGTTATTGCAACCTTAATATGGCCTTCCCCTGTTTCCAACAGGGCGGCGGGCTGCGGCAAAGAGCCATTCACAGATGTTTGCTGCGCCGCAACGTAAATCGCTTCTTTACCATGGCAATGCGATCTTCCGGGGCTCGGACAGGGACTCAAGTTGCATGCCGTTTCCCAGGTGAAAACCGCTTCAGACATGTTCCGGTTGGATGGCCGCGTCGCGTTTGTATCCGCGGCGCGTGGGCATCTGGGTCAAGCCATGGTGCGATCCCTGGCATCCGCCGGCGCTCATGTGATTCTCAACGGCCGCGATGACGCCAAGCTCGAGCAATTCGAGAAGGAATTGGGAGCCGAGAATTTCTCGGTCTCGCGCGCCGCATTCGATGTCACCGACATCAAGGCCCTGCGCGCCTTCCTGGGGGGCCTCAAGCGGTTGGACGTCCTGGTCAACAACGCCGTGTCCATGCAGGTGAAAGGATTTTCAGCGTTGGCGCCCGCCGATTTCGCGCTCACCTATGAAAGCGCCGTCACTGTCGCGTTCGAGGCCGTGCGCGCGGCCCTGCCG
>Ga0075522_10000188_pt1 | contig 41741 bp, 39 predicted proteins | sample NGEPerA_FD_74796 | JGI IMG/M metagenome (GOLD analysis project Ga0075522, IMG submission 74796) | Arctic peat soil microbial communities from the Barrow Environmental Observatory site, Barrow, Alaska, USA - NGEE PermafrostL2-A | ecosystem: Environmental > Terrestrial > Soil > Wetlands > Peat ... | reverse complement strand
GGCGTCATTCACGCCGATCTGTTTCCGGACAATGTGTTCTTTCTCGGCGACAAATTGTCGGGGCTGATCGATTTCTATTTTGCCTGCACCGATACGCTGGCCTACGATGTCGCGATCTGCCTCAACGCCTGGTGCTTCGAGAGCGATTGTTCGTTCAATGTCACCAAGGCGCGGGCCTTTCTCGGCGCCTATGGCCGCGAGCGCGAATTGTCCGAGGCCGAGCAGAAAGCGCTGCCGCTGCTGGCGCGCGGCGCGGCGTTGCGCTTTTTGCTGACGCGGCTGGTGGATTTCCTCAACGTGCCGCCGGGCGCGCTGGTGCGGCCGAAGGACCCGCTGGAATATGTTAGGAAACTGCGCTTCCAGCAGGGCGTCGCCAGCCTGCGCGATTACGGCGTCGCCACTTCGGGAATGGTGGCGTGAGCGAACGGCCTTCCGTCGTCATCCACACCGACGGCGCCTGCTCGGGCAATCCCGGGCCGGGCGGCTGGGGTGCGATCCTGAAATTCGGCGAGGTCGAGAAGGAATTGAAGGGCGGCGAGGCCCACACCACCAACAACCGCATGGAGCTGATGGCCGCGATCTCCGCGCTGGAGGCGTTGAAGAAGCCGTGTTCGGTCGATCTCTACACCGACAGCCAGTATGTGCGTCAGGGCATTACGGGGTGGATCCATGGCTGGAAGAAGAACGGCTGGCGCACCGCCGACAAGAAGCCGGTCAAGAACGCCGAACTATGGCAGCGCCTCGACGCGGCGCTGAAGCCGCACGAGGTGCGCTGGCACTGGGTCAAGGGCCACGCCGGCCACGACGAAAACGAGCGCGCCGACCAACTCGCCCGCGACGGCGTCGCGATGGCGAGGTTGAAGGGGTAGGTGGGGAAAGTGATTGGTAGATCGTCATTGCGAGGAACGAAGCGACGAAGCAATCCAGCTTCGCGCCTTGCGGCCCGATGGATTGCTTCGCTTCGCGCGCAATGACGAATAGCCTACAGCTGCCCGAGCAGCGTTTCGCCGCCGGAGACCTCGACCTTGCCGGGCGCGGGCTCCTTGTTGAGCTTCTTGACCACGCCGTTGTCCACCAGCATCGAATAGCGGTGCGAGCGGATGCCGAGGCCGTTGCCGGAGGCGTCGAGCTCCATGCCGATCGCCTTGGTGAATTCGGCGTTGCCGTCGGCGAGGAAGACGGCTTCGTCGCGCTGGTCGGTGTCGCGCTTCCAGGCGTTCATGACGAAGGCGTCGTTGACCGAGACGATGGCGATCGAGTCCACGCCCTTGCCCTTGATGGCGTAGGCGTTGAGGAAGATGCTCGGCAGGTGCATCTTGTGGCAGGTGCCGGTATAGGCGCCGGGGACGGCGAAGAGCGCGACCTTCTTGCCCTTGAAGATGTCGTCGGTGCTCTTCACTTGCGGACCTTCCGCCGTCATCACGCGAAACTTTGCTTCCGGCAGCTTGTCGCCAACTTGGATGGTCATCGTCAATTCTCCTTGAATGTGCGGGTGTGTCTTAGAGCATTTTGCGGGAGGAAGGAAACCACTTCACCGGGGTTTGATGGCTCGGCGTCAGGGAATATTTTCACGTCATTGCGAGGAGCGAAGCGACGAAGCAAGCCACTGCGCTCGCTGGTAAATGGATTGCTTCGCTTTGCTCGCAATGACGGGTCAATGCGATTCCCTCACGCCGCCACGGCCTTCTCGTCGCGCAATTCGCGGCGCAGGATCTTGCCGACATTGGTCTTGGGCAGCGAGGTCCGAAACTCGATCTGCTTCGGCACCTTGTAGGCGGTCAGTTGCGTCTGGCAGAACTTGATGATGTCCTCGGCGGTGACATTGGGATCCTTCTTGACGATGAAGGCCTTCACCGCCTCGCCCGAGCGCGTGTCCGGCACGCCGATCACGGCGCATTCCAGCACGCCGGGATGGCCGGCGATCACTTCCTCGATCTCGTTGGGATAGACGTTGAAGCCCGACACGAGGATCATGTCCTTCTTGCGGTCGACGATCTTGGTAAAGCCGTCCGGCGTCATCACGCCGATGTCGCCGGTGCGGAAATAGCCGTCCGCGGTCATTACCTTGGCGGTCTCGTCCGGCCTGTTCCAGTAACCCGCCATCACCTGCGGGCCCTTGGCGCAGATCTCGCCGGCCTCACCCAGCGGCACTTCGTTGCCGTCATCGTCGCGGATCGAAAGATATGTCGAGGGCACCGGCAGGCCGATCGAGCCGGAGAACTTGTCGGTGTCGGCGGGATTGCAGGTCAGGCTCGGCGAGGTCTCCGACAGGCCGTAACCTTCCGACAGCGCGCAGCCCGTGGTCTTGAGCCAGGCTTCCGCGACCGCCTTCTGGGTGGCCATACCGCCGCCGAACGAGGTCTTCAGCTTGGAGAAGTCGACCTTGTCGAAACCGGGCGTATGCAGGAGTCCGTTATAGAGCGTGTTGACGGCGGGGAAGCTGTTGACCTGGTACTTCATCAACTCCTTGATGAAGCCCGGCATGTCGCGCGGGTTCGGGATCAGCAAATTGACGCCGCCGGCGCGCATCGCCAGCAGGAAGCAGGCCGTCAGCGCGAAGATGTGATAGAGCGGCAGCGCACAGACGATGAACAGTTGATCGACATGCGGCGGCTTCTTCAGCGCCGGCTGCAGCCAGGCGTCGTTCTGCAGCACATTGGCGAGGATGTTGCGGTGGAGCAGCGTCGCGCCCTTGGAGACGCCGGTGGTGCCGCCGGTATATTGCAGGAAGGCGACATCGTCGGGCGCGATCTTCGGTTTGTTGAGCTTCATGCCGCGGCCGGCCGCGATGGCGTCGTTGAAGGTGACCGCGCCGGGAATCGAGTAGGGCGGCACCATCTTCTTCACCCGCCGCACCACGAGGTTGATGATCATGCCCTTGAAACCCAGCATGTCGCCCATGCTGCCGACGATGACGTGCTTGACCGCGGTCTTCGCTATTACCTGCTGCACGGTGGTCGCGAAATTCTCCAGCACGATGACGGCCTCGGCGCCGGAATCCTTGAGCTGGTGCTCGAGTTCGCGCGGGGTGTAGAGCGGATTGACGTTGACGACCGCATAGCCCGCGCGCAGCACGGCGGCGGTCGAGACTGGATATTGCAATACGTTCGGCATCATCAGCGCGACGCGGGCGCCCTTCTGCAGGCCCTTGCTCTGCAGATAGGCGCCAAGCGCCAGCGACATCTCGTCGAGGTCGCGATAACTGATGGACTTGTCCATGCAGATGAAGGCCTTGCGGTCAGAAAATTTCGCAAAGCTCTCTTCCAGCAACTCGACCAGCGAACTGTACTGGGTCACATCGATATCGGCGGGCACGCCGGCCGGATATTGCTTGAGCCAGATGCGCTCCATGGTATTCCCCCTTCCGCTCTGGTTTCCCGCCGTAGCGGCGGGACACCTCGTCTCGGGCCATATTGGTTCCCGGCAGTATTGAGCAATGCGGCCGCCGATGGCAAGCCGCCGGGTGCGTCTCGTTCATTGCTGCTTGAAAACCGGGCGGGCGGGAGCGGCCGAACCGCGCCCTCAGCTGTGCGGCGCGGCGGTGTTTTGGTCCGCCGGTCGGGCGTCGCTGGTCTTGCTCTTGGGCTTGGCGACTGTCTTGGGCTTTGCCGGCTTCGCGGCGGGCTTGTCGGCCGCGGCGACTGGCTTTTCGGCGGGCTTCGCCGCGGCGTCCGGCTTGCCATGGGCGTGCCGGCCGGCTGGTTTGGCTGCAGACTTTGCTTCAGGCTTGGCTTCAGACTTGGCGTCCTTGGTTCCGGCCGTTGCCGCGTCGGGTTTTGCCGCGACACGCGTCCTTTTGCCACGATGCCGCGTCGCCTGCTTTTCGGAGTCGGCGGCGATGGCGGCCGTGAGCGCCGCGCCGGTCCGTGTCGGGCCGGTGTAGACGACCATCGGCTCGGAAGGCTCGGCCGGCCCCGCCAGCATGTCCGCGGCTTTCGGCAGCGGCGGTTGCAGACCCGCGGCGAAGAACGTGACTCTGCTTTCACCGCCGGTGCTCGAACCGCCGGTGTTGTCGGCGACTGTGCCCTCGTCATCTTCGTCGCTGGCCGGTTTGTGGCGCTTGCCGCCGCACATCTCGTCGCGCAGGTTCGGCGGCGAGGCATCGATCGGCACGAGGTTGTCGACCGTGCCGAGCGAGGGCCGCAGCCACGACAGCGTGTTGTTGGCAAAGCCGCGTTCGAGCAGCTGCGCTGCCCGCACCGCGCGCATGTTGCCGGACGTGGAGCCAAGCACCACGGCGATCAGCCGCTTGCCGTTGCGCGTCGCCGATCCCACGAGGTTGTAACCGGAAGCGCAGATGAAGCCGGTCTTGAAGCCGTCGGCGCCGGGATAGCGTCCGATCAGATGGTTGAAATTGTTGGTGACCTTGCGGCCGAAGCGGATCGCCGGGATGTGGTAGAAATATTCGTATTCCGGCAGGTCGTGAATGATCGCGCGGGCAAGGATGGCGAGATCGCGCGCCGACGTGATCTGGCCGTCGGCCGGCAGTCCGTTCGGATTGACGTAGCTCGTTTGCGTCATGCCGAGCCGCTGCGCGTTCTGGTTCATCAGCGCCGAGAAACCGTCGATCGAACCGCCGACGCCTTCGGCGAGCACCACGGCCATGTCGTTGGCCGATTTCACCAGCATCATCGCCAGCGCGTTCCGGACGGTGAGCTGGGTCCCCGGACGGAAACCCATTTTCGACGGCGATTGCGACGATGCAACCGGAGACACCGCGAACAGCGTATCGAGCGTGATGCGCCCCTCCTTGATAGCCTTGAGCGTGACATAAGCCGTCATCATCTTGGTCACGGAGGCGGGATACCAGGGATAGGTGGCGTTCTCGGCCTCGAGCACCTTGCCGGTGTCGGCCTCGACGACGAGGTGTGCTTCAGCATGCGCGAGGCGCGGGGCGACGATGCCGAGCGCTGCGACAACAACAATCCAGTTCCAAGATGAGATGCGAAGCAGCGAGCGAAGCAAATGCACTATCCGATTCCGGTCCTCTGAGACCCGCGTCTCGAAGACGAGGTCCTGACATGTGACGTTCGGGTTTCAAGCGTGTCCGGCACCGTCGGTTACGGCGCTGCGAACCTATACCGGCTTCTCGATCCGGAACAGAGGCTGTGCGATTAAATCGTGGACGAAATAGGCCGAATTTCGACAATGCTCGCGCGATGCCTAAATCTTGACAGCGGTGCTGTTTGCGCGCTCCGCCTGCGCGTTCGGCTGCGCATTGTGCTGAACCATGAATTGGGCGCGTGCCAATTCGGCGAAACGGGCGCCTTTCGCCACCAGTTCATCGAAAGTTCCGCTTTCGATCACATGTCCGTTGTCGAACAGAAGGATTCGTGTCGCGTTGCGGATGGTGGAGAGCCGGTGCGCGATCACGAATGTGGTGCGTCCTCTCATCACTTCATCGAGAGCGGCGTTGACCCTGGCCTCGGTAACGGCGTCCAGCGCGCTGGTCGCCTCGTCGAGAATCAATATCGGTGGATCCTTCAACAGCGCGCGCGCGATCGACAGCCGCTGCCGCTCGCCACCCGACAACATGCGTCCACGTTCGCCGGCGTTGGTCTGGAACCCCTGCTCGCTGCGCTCGATGAATTCCAGCGCCTGCGCGCGGCCTGCCGCGACCCGCAATTCCTCCTCGGTGGCGTCCGGCTTGCCGACGCGCAGGTTGTCGGCGATCGAACGATTGAACAGCAGCGCCTCCTGGAACACCACGCCGATATTCCGCCGCAACGCCGTCAGCGTCAGGGCGCGGATGTCCATGCCGTCGATCCGGATGAAGCCCGATTGCGGATCGAAGGCGCGGTGCAACAGCGCGATCGCAGTCGATTTACCGGCTCCGGTCGGACCGACGAGCGCAATGGTCTGGCCAGGCAGCGCGGTGAAGGAGAGGTCTTCGACGGCCGGCCGCTTGCCGTCATAGGAAAACGAGACGTCGCGGAATTCGACCAGGCCCGCGAGCCGGCCGGTGTCCATCGCGCCGGGCCGATCGCGCACCGCGGGCACCGCGTCCAGCACGTTGAAGAATTCCTGCAGGCGCGGCGCCTCCATGAACACGTTGTTGATGAAGGAGACCGCCTGTTCGAGCTTCTGGATCAGCAATGTTGCAAAACTCACGAACATCACGATCTCGCCGACCGAGGTGAGGCCCTGGGCGTGAAGCGCGATGCCGACGGTGAAGATCGCCAGCACCGTGATGGTGGTCGACGCCCGGGTGATGACGGTGACCAGCGCCCACCAGGACAATACCGGCATCTGCACCGCGAGCAGCCGGTTGGCGACGAAGCGCAGGCCCTGCACCTCGGCGTCGATGCGCACGAAGCTCTGCACCAGCGCGACATTGCCGAGCGCGTCGGAAGCGCGCGCGGAGAGGTCGCTGTAATACGTCTCGACCTCGTTCTGCATGCCGTAGGTCTTGCGCACGACCAACGTCGTCAGCACCGTGAACACCACGCACAGCACGAACAGCAGGATCGCGAGCCGCCAGTTGATGTAGAGCGCGAGCGGCAGCAGCACCACCAGCGACAGGATGGCGGCGAAATGCTCGCGGAAGAATCCGAGCCAGAGCCGCCATAGCGCGTCGGTGCCGTTCAGCATCACTTTCATCAGCCGGCCGGAATGGGTGCCGGTGTGGAAGGTCAGCGGCAGTTGCATGATGTGCTCGAAATAGCCGGTCAGCACGGCCTGGCGCTGGCGGTGCGCCAGCCGGTCGGCCTGCAGCGCCACCGCGGCGCCGCAGCCGACGGTGAACAGGCCGAACGCCGCCCACGCCGCCAACAGCGGCCAAGCCGCGGACGAGCCGGACGGATCGGGCTTGCCGGAGAGCACGTCGACGATGCGGCCGAACAGCACCGGTTCGGCGAATTGCGCCGCCGCAAGCAGCAAATTGGCGCCGGCCAGGATCCAGCCGAGCCGCGCCTCCTTGCCCAGCAGTTCGAGGACACGGGTATAAAGCCGGAGCGGGGACATTCCGTAAGCACTCGGAAGATGGGCTGCCGGTGGCGGCCGTCAGAAAGTGCCATCTTAATCAGGGAACGGCCGCGAGATACAGGGCAAGGGCGACGTTTTGCGCATCGATCGGGAAGGCTGTCCGCCGGCCGCAAGAGGTTGTCATCAAAAAAATATCGGCGGCCAGTGGCCGGGTCAGTGACCGCTCGCCGTCAATCGTTCAGCCTGGGTTGGGGCTTGCGGAACCTTACATGGATTTGTCGGTTGGTTACCGAAGGCCTGACGGGCCGAGCCACTATGGATGGTGTCGAAAGATGTTTACGCGAAAAGCAATATTTTCATCGGTAGGCCGCGCCACGGTGATGGCGTCGGTTGCGGCGATGGCGCTGACGGTCGTCGAGCCTTCGCTGGCCAGCGCTCGCGCGGCGTCAGGAAAAGGTTTGTCGTCCGCTTCCGCGGCGCATGGAATGACCGATTTCAGCTCGCGTGGCAGGGTTCATCGTCGCGGAGGAGGCGGGGGCGCGGCTGCGGCCGCGTTTGCTGGCATTGTCGGTACGGGCCTTGCGATTGCGGCGACGCAGAACCGGCGCGCTTATTATGACAATTATGGCGCCTATGATGGTCCGGTCTACGGCGGCCCGGCCTATTACGGCTCCGGCCCCGGCTATTACCGCGGCGGCTATGGACCCTCGGCCTCTCAATTTGGCGGCCAACCTACCGGCAATGATTGGTAGCGCCTGCCTGCGCGGCGGCGCCGTGCTGGCCAGCCGGTAACCATGTTGTCCCCGATCGATCCGCCGGCCGTGCCCCCACGCATGGCCGGCGGAATTCCTTCTAAAGCGCTGTGGCCGTTAACACGCTGGCCACGGGTTTGGATTATTTTCGGGCAATGAGTGATTCGCTCGAACGGCTTTATCAGGCTGTCATCGCGGCCAAGGATCTCGATCCGGCCATCTCGCGAACTGCCCGGCTGTTTCAGCGCGGCCCGGCCAAGATGGCCAAGAAGCTCGCCGAAGAAGCCATCGAGGTCGTGATCGACGCCGTCAACGGCAAGTCCGATGCCGTGGTCCGCGAGAGCGCCGATCTTCTCTACAATCTTACTGTCCTGTGGGCGTCCGCCGGCGTGCGTCCCGCCGACGTCTGGCGCGAGATGGAGCGCCGCGAGCATATGCTCGGCATCGCCGAGAAGCTGCCGAAGTCGACGGCCAAATTGCCCAAGACCGTCTCGTCGCAGCTTGCCCGGCGGCGAATTGTCGCGCTCGAGGGCCGCGCGCTCCGCAAGCGGCATTAATCGCTCTCGAATTCGGTTCGTTTCCGGCATGGACAAAGCCGCCGCAGGATGGTTCATCGCGCCATGCTGAGACGGATCTACGACTGGTGCATCGACGCCGCCCACAAGCCATACGCGCTCTGGATCCTGGGAGCGGTGTCGTTCGCTGAAAGCTCGTTCTTCCCGGTGCCGCCGGACGTGATGCTGATCCCGATGTCGCTGGCGCGGCCGCGGCGGGCATGGCTTTACGCGTTTGTCTGCACCGCGACCTCGGTGTTGGGCGGCATCCTCGGTTATGCCATCGGTGCGCTGCTCTACGACTCGGTCGGACACTGGCTGATCGAATTCTATGGCCTCGGCGGCAAGGTCGAGGCGTTCCGCGCATCCTACGCCGAATGGGGCGCCCTTATCATCATCGGCAAGGGGCTGACACCGATCCCCTACAAGCTCGTCACCATCACCTCCGGTTTCGCCGGCTACAACATCTGGCTGTTCGTGCTGTGCTCGGTCGTCGCTCGTGGCGGGCGCTTCTTCGTGGTCGCGATCCTGCTCAACCGCTACGGCGAATGGATCAGGGTGCGGATCGAGCGGCATCTGGGGTTGTGGGTGGCGCTCGGCGCCGCCGTGCTGCTGGGCGGCTTTGTCATCGCGTTCCGGATGCTCTGAGCAGGCCGTGAAGCGCTTTGCCGCCGCGCCGCTTCAGGCTAGATTCGCTGTCATGAGGGCTCGATCCGATAAGCGCGCCGTGATCCTTGCGTTGTCGATGCTGCTGCTTTCGACCGGCTCGGCGTGGTCGCAATCTGCGCCGTCCCTGGCCGCTCCCGGTGTGCAGGCTCCCGGTCCCGAGCCGCCGGCCGCGCCTGCGCCGACCTCGCCCGCGCCGCCGCGCGAGGAGAATCCGGGCCTGATCAACGAAATCGGAAAGCTGATCGACAAGCTGTCGCCGCTGAAAAGTCCGCTGCCGACCATCGACGATCTGAACGCCCGCGCCAGGGAAGCGGCGAAGGGCGCGTCCGACAGCCTGTCGCGCCTGGCAAGGCCGGCCGGAATGGTGTCGGGGCGAATGGTCTGTCCGGTTTCGGCCGATGGCGCGCCGGACTGCAAGCTCGGCGCCGACCGGCTATGCCAGTCCAAGGGCTACAAGGACGGCAAGAGCCTCAACACCGATTCCGCGGAAACCTGCTCGGCGAAAGTGCTGATTCCAGGCCGCGTCCGCAAACCGGACGATTGCCGCACCGACAATTACGTGACCAGCGCACTATGCCAGTAGCGCCTGCGGAGGCCTCCCGGCAGCGGTTGCCATAATGGTATGATGTCTGGCATCTAAGAAACAACGTCTTCGCCCTGCCGAACAACCAAGAGGATTTTCGAATGTCCATGCCCGCTCTGTTCAAGGGCCGTCTGTCCATCCCCGTGATCGGTGCGCCGCTGTTCATCATCTCGGTGCCAGATCTCGTGATCGCGCAGTGCAAGGCCGGTATCGTCGGCTCGTTTCCGGCGCTGAACGCGCGGCCGCCGGCGCTGCTCGACGAGTGGCTGGTGCGGATCAGGGAGGAACTCGCCGCTTACGACAAGGCGCATCCGGAAGCGCCCTCGGCGCCGTTCGCAGTCAACCAGATCGTGCACCGCTCGAACAACCGCCTCGATCAGGATCTCGCACTGTGCGAAAAGCACAAGGTGCCTGTCATCATCACCTCGCTCGGGGCGCGCGAAGAACTCAATCAGGCCGCGCACCGCTGGGGCGGCATCGTGTTCCACGACGTGATCAACCAGAGATTTGCGCACAAGGCGATCGAGAAAGGCGCCGACGGCCTGATCCTGGTGTCGGCCGGCGCGGGCGGCCATGCCGGCGAGATCTCGCCGCTCGCCTTCGTCGCGGAGACGCGGCAATGGTTCGACGGGCCGATCGCGCTGTCGGGTGCGATCGCCAACGGCCGCGCCATCCGAGCGGCGCGGATCCTCGGGGCCGACTTCGCCTATATCGGCTCGGCCTTTATCGCCACAAGGGAAGCCAATGCGGTCGAGAGCTACAAGCAGATGATCACGACTTCGACCGCGGAAGACATCGTCTATTCCAACCTGTTCACCGGCGTGCACGGCAATTACCTGAAACCCTCGATCGTCGCCGCCGGCATGGACCCGGATAATTTGCCGGAGTCCGACGCTTCCAGGATGAGTTTCGGCACCGACGCCTCCGGCGAGCGCGCCAAGCCGAAAGCCTGGAAGGAAATCTGGGGCAGTGGCCAGGGTGTCGGCAGCGTCGGCAAGGTCGTTCCCGCCGCCGAACTGATCGCGCGGTTCAAACGCGAATACGACGAAGCGATCGATCCGCCGCTGTGAAACTCACTTCCCTTCTCCCCCTGTGGGAGAGCGGGCCTCTCTAATAGGCTGATATAACTCGCATAAATCTGCACAAGATTGGCTGTGCAGGAGTTGTGTAGGCTCCGAAGCTGATTTTTTAGATTTCGCGGGTGAAATTGAAGGAATCGCACAGGCGCTTTGGAGCACCACGCCCAATAGAAGCTTACGGGATTCGTTTTGAATGCGACAGTCTGCATGTCCGTTCGTTCCCGCTGGAGGAAGGACGCGGCTGCCAAAGCAGCCGCGCCGCCGCGTTCTTTACTCGATCTCGTCCTCGTCCGCTTCGTCATGCTCCGCTGCGATTGGCCCGTTCGGATCGACTGCCGGAAACAGCAGGGCCTCGGGCAACCAGCCCCGCGCTTTCTGCTGCGCTGCTGTCGGGGCGTCTGTCGCCTGTGCGGTCTGGAAATACCGGATCAGACACGAAACCAATTCCGACTTCTTGTAGGAGGCAACCGACCCGTTGCCATCGGCATAACCGCATTCGCGGGCAATGCCGACAAGCTGCTCCCGGTTGCGCTTGGCGAAGAACGAAGCATCGGGACGCCAGTGCTTACGCATATCGATGTTCAAATCCCGCGCCACGCGGTTGAACAGACTGTCTTGCGTGTCGAGCCGGTCGCAATTAGCCTGCCCGAAGGACAGGACGGTCAGCAGGGTCTGAAGCCCGGTAAGATCGCGCTCGCTTAATCCCTTCACCGCTTCATACAGGTCATTCCCGCGAGCCCGCGACGGCGGAAACTGCGTCCACGCGGACTCCTCGTCGCCAACGGGAGAACCGAGCTTGGCGGCGAACTGGCGGGCCTCCACCTCAAGAACACGGTATGCGCTTTGCGGCTCCGCTTCCTTCGCGAGCGCCGTGAAGGCGAGATGGAGTTTGAAGTTTGCCAGCATGTCGATGACCATCACTTCCTGCGCCATGCGCGGGCTGGCGAGTAGCATCTCTGCCACCGCAACACTCTTGTGATGGGCGATGTACTGGCACAGCGGCTTGGAATACGCGGCCTTCACCGGGGCGACCGGATTCGCCGCAACTTCCTTCGCCGTTTCCTTGTCCACTTTATGCCTTGCGAGGCCCTCGCGGATTTCAACCCGGCCTGACGGCGAGAGATTGATGAGAACGCCGCTCTTTTCGCGCTTGCTGGCTTTCCGGTACTGCCAGTCCGGAATGTTGTAGGATTCGGTCACGTCCACCCATGCGGCGCTCGCCTCGTGATGTTTGACGAGCTGTGCCACGGCTTCCTTTTGCAGGGCGAGGAACTGTTCCGCGTCGTCAAAATACGAAGTCTCATCCTGTGCAAAGAGGTCGGTGGTTACGGTGCCCGCGTATTGCTCTAGCGGGAAGATTGCCAAGGCAACGGTGGGACGGTCATCCAAGAGCGCAGCCTTGATCCCGTCAGCGGAGAATTCATCGCCGCCCGCGATCTCTGCAACGATTTGCTGCTGGATTTCAGGGCCGCCAAGCGTCAGCGCCTCTGCTTGCGAAAGGCTGATCTCGCCCTCCGCTAGGGCTTGCTTTGCTTCCTTGCAAAGACTGTTCAGCGCAAGCCGCCGCTTGATGGTGGTGCTGCTCAGTCCCGTCTGCGACACCACATCGTCCAGCGTGACGCCCTTGTGAATGAGCTTGGTGAGCGCCGCCGTTTCCTCCAGTGGGCTCAGGCTCTGCCGTTGGAGGTTTTCGACGGTGGCGATACGCAGCGTGTCGTCCTTGGAGAGGTCTTCGCGGATTTCGACGGGAACGGAGAAACCTTCGGGCAGTTCGCCGCGCTCTTCCAGCAGCCGCAGCGCGTGATAACGCCGTGCGCCACTGACGATGCGGAAGCGTTTGTCTTTCGTCCTTCCCTCCACGGGGCTGACGACAAGATTGTGCAGCAGGCCATCAGTCCTGATACTGGCTGCGAGGCCCTCAATGGTCTTGCGGTCGATCTTCCGGCGCGGGTTCGCGGCGGATGCTTCCAGCGCGGACAGTGAGACGGTTTGCATGGTCATGGTTTGATTCCCTCTTGGTTGGTTTGAGCGCTGAACGCGACCTTCGCGGCCTTCCCTTCCTTCCTTAAAAAGATGGGTGCGCATGCACCCGGTTGGCCTTCGCCGAGAGCGGGCGGGTGTGGGTCGGTGTGACTTCGCGGCCGGCCGGGTTGCGAACGGGGCGGGTTAGCTACACCTACTATGAGCAGCTTAACGGATACACCTACCTCAAGAGTCTCGGTATCGGCTACCATTTTTACCGCGGTCGCTATCTCGACGCGATCATGGAAATACTCGACCCGGCAAAGAAAACGATTATTCATATCCCCAACGTGAATGCTGCGGAGAGCACCAAGGAAAAATACGTTGAGGTGGATCGTATCCTCGACCACCTCGGCGAAGTGATCGATACTGACCAGAAGACAGGCCTCCACTTTGTCCGCCATAAAAGCGGAAAGACTCTTAAGGTTGCCGACCTCGTTGAGGATGATGCCAAGACGCGCGACCGCGTAATGGAAACACTCCGCAACATTTCCAGTGCCGATGATGTCGATGTCATTATCGCTCTGGGGATGGCCAAAGAGGGTTTTGACTGGACCTACTGCGAGCACGCCTTAACTGTGGGATATAGAGGTTCGCTCACGGAGATTATCCAGATAATCGGGCGCGCTACACGGGACAGCCCCGGGAAATCACACGCGCAATTCACCAATCTGATCGCAGAACCCGACGCCAGCGCCGATAACGTCGCTGATGCCGTGAACAATATGCTCAAAGCGATTGCAGCATCGCTCCTCATGGAGCAGGTGCTCGCACCCAACTTCAAATTTAAGACCAGGCCGTCCGACGATAGTATCGATGGCGCGTCCAAAATCGTCGATATCGATTACACGCAAAGCGAAACTACGATTGCCATTAAAGGATTTGCCGAGCCGAGTACGCCCCGTGTCCGCCAAATTCTAGAAAGTGATCTCGTCGATCTCACGGCTTCTGTGATGCAGGATGACCGGGTACTCCGCGCCGCCATGAATCCGGAAGAGATTCCGCCGGAGGTTGTCACCCAAGTCTATGTTCCCAAAGTCATCGAAACCAAGTATCCAGACCTATCGCCGCAGGAAGTTGAGGAAGTGCGCCAGCACGTAGTCGCCAATGCAGCCTTCAAAGCGACCAGCAATGGTGGGCTGCCGGAGCTGAACAACAACCTTATCAAGATGGCTGGCAAGTTCATCAATGTGAAAGACCTCGATATCGATCTTATTGACAGCATCAACCCTTTCCAGCTCGCCTACGAGATAATGTCCAAGTCTGTGGATGCCGAGGTCCTCAAGCGCATCCACGGCGCTATTATCTCCAAACGTATCCAGATGTCGGAAGAGGAGGCGACCGTCCTTTACCCGCGCATCAAGGAATTTAAGCAAACGCATGGCCGCGAACCCAGTCTCGTCGCTCAAAACCCGATGGAGCGGCGTATGGCTGAAGCTCTCGAATGGCTGCGCAACAAGAAGCGCGAGCGTATGCGGACAGAGCAATCGGCGTGAGGCTTTTATGACGCGCCCAACACTTGACGAAATTCTTTCAGACGATAGCGACCTGCTTGCTGTCAAGCCGACGAGCAATACTGCTTCGACTGAACATCAGCGCGTGATCGACAGTTTGGAGGAGATCAATCGCTTCATCGACAGATTTAATAGAAAGCCGGGCGAAACCGACAAGCCATCCGTTTCCGAGCGGGGGCTTCAGATAAAACTCAACGGGCTCCGGAACGATCTGTCTTTGCGCGACGTGCTGATGCCACATGATCGGCATGGGTTGCTGCCTTCTGACGCGCCCGTTGTTCCTCAAACGCTGGACGAGATTCTTGATGATGACGACCTGCTTTCTACGCCGCAGGACGACATCTTCGAACTGGTCCATGTTCGTCCGCCCACGGCGCGGCCAGATGAGGTGGCCGAACGGCAGGTCTGCAAGGACTTTGCGACATTCAAGCCCCTTTTCGAACAATGCGTTCGCGAGCTGAGTGAAGGCAAGCGGAAGGCTATAACATTCGCCAACGAGCAAGAAATTGAGGCCGGAGAGTTCTTCATTCTCAACGGCGTCATGGTCTACGTCGCCGAAGTCGGCGAGACGCATATGTGGTCGCGCGATGCCCGTGCTCGATGGCAAGAAGACGGCCTTTCAGTTCGCGGGCGACAAACCGGCAATCGGTGCGCTATCCCATTCTGCTCGACAATTGCGAGAACATGACATTAAAATCGCGGCATGTTCGCCTTTCGACGGGTGCCCGCGCCGTTGATGCTGATCTGGCGGTTTGGCCGGATGGCTGTTCTCGCCTGCGCCGCCGCGTATGTGCTCCTGATCGTGGGCAGCGCCATAAAATACAGCGCGTTTAACTTTGATCTTTTGACCTACACGCTGCGAACTGCGAAGGCGGAAGTCTTCGACACACTAGCTGCCGTAGTCGTGAAGACCACCGGTTACGTTATTGGAGTGGGGTCTCGTCCTACAAGATACGCCCTGATCTGCCAGGAAGCCGGAAAAGACACCGACGAAGAAAATGCGGCAAGCGAACTCATCGTGCGCCGCCAGCTGATCGATGACAAAAGCGGAACCGCCTACAACACAATGAAGGCTGCAATGGCGCGGGGAGAGGAACACCCCGTTTTCGTCTTATCGAAATGGGAAAATGGCCGGGCCAATTTTTGCGCCTTCTACTACGACCTGATGCAGGAGTGCACCTGCGGCAGGCGATATAACGCGACCGAACGCAGCCGCATTCCGGCAAGCGATTTGTTCGGTCCTCCAAAAGCTTTCACCTGGAATTCGAAAGCTCAATAGGGTCGGTCGCAGCGCTTTAGTCCGGCTTAAAACCGGGCGGCTTTCTCGACCGCTCGCGCCCGATATCACGGCTCGTTTCCTTCGCGTTATCCCTGAATTTCTCTTTCTTTTGCTCCTGCCGTTCTTCCGTGGGATTTGCATCGCGTGCTTTTCTGAATTTCTCCGCAAGGCCGTCTCGGCCCGTCGTCGGCTTTTTCGTTCTTTCGGTCGTGTCCTTGGCCTGCTCGCGAAATTCCTTGTTCTTGTCCGCCGTGTCCCGGCTGCGCGGCGGTTCCTTGTTTTGCGGCGGAGGCGTCTTTTCGTCTGCGCCGCGCGTGGCCTGCGCCCTTCCTTTCATGGCATTAAACCGCTCGCGGAGCGTCGGCCTGCGCTCCTTCTTGTCGGCGGTGCGACGGTCTTCAATGTCGCGCTTGGTTTCCAGCAGATCGCGCTTCCGGGCCTCGCGCTTTTATCCTCGCCTTTGTCGTTCACCGCGTAGGCGATGTAGGACGGGGCGTTGGACTCGTGGTTGCGGCTCTGTTTGTTGTTGCGTGCCATGATAAGCTCCTTTTGCTGAATGTTCTCGACACGCCTTTCCAATGACAGGGCGCATAGCGAACGGTTCAACACTTTTAAACGGGAGGGGCATCACCCGGCTGCACACGCGCAGCACGGAAGACGGGGACACCCGTTTAAAACCCGTTTGGGCTTGGTGTTGAATACGGGCGCGCGCTCTGTCAGGAACTGGCGTCAGAGTCGAGAGTATTCAGGGATAAAAGGAGCTATCTGGTCATGGCCGCGCAACTTCTTACAAACGGCAAACCCGCAATAGATCACGAGAACACACGGCCCTACGACGACGTTGCCTTGCGGCTGACGATAAGGACGAGGATAAATCCTTCTGGACCCGCATCGCTTCGTTCCAGCCGCCGACCACGAGGACGGCGAGGGATTCGGCCTTCCCATCTGTCTCGGCCCGCCCGGTGAACGGCGGACGTATTGTCCTCCGCACCCCAAAGGAAAAAAGACGCTGTAAGCTTCAGAAGGCCGCGCAAGCGCCCTTCCGCTTTTGAGGCATTCAAGCCGCCTGCTGTTCGACGCTGCACGGCTGCAAGCCGTTCAGGAGTTCATCCGAGCGCTGCTCAAACGATGCCGCATGGCGCAGCCATGCGGCAAAAATCGCGATCAAGCCGCCGCAGGCGAGCGCAAATAACGCGCTACTCCTGACAGCCTGCGCTGTGCGAGTTCGCAATATTTCCGCTCAAGCTCGATGCCGAGATAATCGCGGCCACTGAGGGCAGCAGCGACAAGCGTACTGCCCGACCCCGCGAACGGGTCCAGGACAAGCTGACCCGGCTGCGTAAAGGAACAAATTAGCGGCTCTAGGATAGAGACAGCTTTTTCGGTTGGATGAAAGCGGTTGCCCGTGTATTCCCACGGCTGCACATCGCGCAGGGGTGACGCCGGCCTGCGTGGACGGCCTTTAGCCAGGATGAAGGCTTGCTCATGGCTCGATTTCACAAAGCCGCTGCTGGATGAATATTCTTTCGGCCAGACGATGTGACCGACCGACGAAAATCCCGCCTCTCTCCACGCGCTCGAAAACAAGTCAATGCGGCTCCATCCATAGAAACAAATACAAATGCTGTCAGGCTTCATTACCCTGAACAGCTCCGGAAAACATCCCAACACGTTCTCAGGGGACTCATCATTGGCGATGGTTCGGCCTGACCTGTCCTTATAACCAACAAGATAAGGCGGATCGGTCACAACCAGATCAGCGGCGGCGGCGGGAACGGATTGCAGAACGCTGATGCAATCGCCTTGGATAATCTCATTACGAAATGTCATTTTCTTACTTCCTTTTTTTAATATTACGGGTGCGCCTGCACCCGGTTGGCTCTGCCGAAAGCGGGAGGGTGTGGGTCGGTGTGCGTTCGCGGCTGGCCGGGTTGCCGGACGGGGCGTGGCGCGAAGCTCTTCGCGGAGCGGCATGAGCCGGACGCGGCCCTGCCGGCCCGGTAGAACGCGCGCCAAGGGAGGGAGGGGGACGCCTCCCTAACCCCTTCTGTGAGGGGATGTCAGCCGCAGGCTGTCTTTAAAAATCTTGCGCGGGGGATCGTCACCCGCATGGGCCGAAACCGTCTTCCCGCGAACGCGGGATCTGATGCGGGTTCGGTGAGCGCAGCGAATAGAGCCCGGTGCGGCAGAGCCGCACGCGCCTTGCTGCCCTCGAATATTCTGCACGTGGACGTGCTTGCTCGTTCTCCCGGCAGGCCTGTCAATTCGCGCGCCCGTCAAAGCCTCGCGAAGCGCGGCTCTGCTGACTGCTGTCATTTCACCTTGTCATTACACGAACGGATTTCTCCTTTGCCGGCAGCAACCTCTCGTCCTTCATCCGGCCATTTCGCACCGATGGATTCCTTCGCTGCAAGTTCTGCTGCGCGAGAACTCCTCCTCTCACGTTGCGGTCGCAAGCGATGAAGCGGGTCTCCCTCGGCGCATGGCCTTCGCATGAAGGCCGCGATGGTCGCGGCCAGAGAGCAAAGGAGAAAACCATGCGTGTACTGACCCAGGGCGAACTGATGCGCGCCACCCGAACCGAGCTGTCGGCTCTGCTTCGCCGGATCGCGGGCGAACTGCCGAACCTGCCGGAAGGCTCACATGAGCTGCGCGCGGCCCACGCGAACTTGCAGAATATCCGCAGGGCGCTGGCGCGGCCGGATTTCCGGCCGCCGCTCTAGGCCGCGCTCCCGGTGCCGACCCCTCCTCGAATCAGGCCACCACTCTTGAATCACATATGATTCATATGATTCAAGAACTCTCCGGACAGACACTTAGAGCTGGTGCAAGTGCTGCAAGCAGCACTCCTCGTCTGGCGTTTCGGCCCTGCCGGTCCGGTAGAAGGCGCGCCAAGGGAGGGAGGGCGGCGCACTCCCTGACCCCTTATGAGAGGAATGTCAGCCGAGGGCTGCTCCTTAAAATCCTGCGCGAAGGGGATCGTCACCGGATGGCCGAGACGCCGGAACGGCTGCTCGGGAAGCACCGCTGAGCGGTGCGCGTAGAGCCTGATCCGGCGTAGCCGGGCGCGCCCTCCATCACGCTCTGCTTGTGGCAGTTCATGCGGGAGATGAATTGTTGCCAGAGTATCCTGACCAGCGGGATAACGAGGACGCCGTTGTCATATTGCCTCGGCCGCAACACGCGCAGACAACGGTAACGTGCTTGACTCGATACCAAAGGCAATTCAGTATCGGAATACGATAGCGAATGTCGCCATAATGTTGTTAGCACCCGGTTTATGAGTAAGAGGAAAAAAACCAGACGCGATAGGTCTGCTGCGGTGTCGCTGGAAACGGATCACCGTGACCTCTACGCCCGCGTCGTTCGGCTGTACGGGTTGCGCCACGCCCTAAAGGAGGCGGTCTACGGCTTCGCCATGATCGAGAAACTCCGGCGCCACGACTACGAATTGAGCACGGGCGCGAAGGTGCGGCAGAGCTTTTGTAACGCCCGTACGGCCGGCCTGCTGTTGTGCCTGGTGCCGCTGCCGGCGCACGCCTATATCGGTCCCGCCCTCGCCTTTACTAGCTATCTGTTTGGTCCCGTCATCGCCATTCTAGCCGCGGTCGCCATGCTGCTGGCCTGGCCGGCATGGAAGCTGGTCCAGAAAATCAGAGGAAAGCCTGTCACCGAGGGCGATGACGGCAAAACGGAAGAATAAGAAAGCGCCCGGAGTGCGGAAACTTGACTCGTATATTGTGCTTCGCTATCTCTAATCGCTGGCGAATTTCGATAGCGAAAAGCGTGAGCGTATGGCAGTCAAAAGACATAATCGCGCAAGGAAGGGTTCTGTTGCGGAGTCGCCCGAAGCGGATCACCGCGACCTATACACAGGCCTCATCCGCCTGCACGTGCTGCACCACGCGGTAAAGGAGACAGTCTACGGCTTCGCCATGATCGAAGAACTGCGCCGCCATGGTTACGAGCTGAGCACAGGCACGCTTTATCCGATCCTGCACCGCCTTGAGCAGAAGGGATGGCTCAGGTCGGTCAAAGAGCGTGTCGGCGGGACGGAGCGCAGGGTCTACAGCGCGACACCAGCGGGACGCAAAGCGCTTGCCGCCGCCAAGACAAAGGTACGCGAGTTGTTTGGTGAATTATTCGAAGACGACGAAGGCGGCGTATGATCGAAACCCTCTCAAGATACCGGCGAGGAACCATCAACTGGCGAGCGGTGCTCTTTCAGACGCGTGCACCGGGCTGGTCGATTCTCGTCCGCCTCCTCGTGGGCCTCGTGGTGTTCCTGCCGGAGGGTTTTCAGAAACTCGTCTTCCCGGACATCCTCGGGGCCGGACGATTCGCAAATATCGGCATTCCCTATCCTGAATTGATGGGACCGTTCGTCGGCACCGTCGAGACGGTTTGCGGCGCGCTCATCGTTCTGGGGTTATTCACGAGGATCGCGGCGATCCCCCTCATCATCATCATGATCGTCGCGATCGTCTCGACCAAGGTGCCGATCCTGCTGGGACATGACTTCTTGATTTTTCATCTGTCCAAACTGCCGCGCTACGGCTTCTGGAGCATGATGCACGAAGCGCGCGCGGATTTCGACATGCTGCTGGGCGCGCTTTACCTGCTGATCGAAGGCGCCGGCGCATGGTCGGTGGACGCCCTGATCGCCCGCAACAGCGGGCAACTCTATCTACGGGAGAAATAGGCCGTGATGATCGATCGACGCTCCCTGCTCAAGTATGCCGGACTGATGCCCTTGATGGGCGCGGTGCCACGCCTCGCGCGAGCTGCGGGCGATGTTACTGCCGAGAAGGCGGACTACACGCTGCGCATCGGAACCGGACTGGTCGAGCTGGCACCCGAGCACATCGTCTCGACCACCCTCTATAACGGCCAGTTTCCCGGGCCGCTGCTGCGGTTCAAGGAAGGGCAGCGGGTCGTCGTCGATATTTACAACGACACCGACACGCCGGAGCTTGTCCACTGGCACGGGCAAATGATCCCGAGCGACGTGGACGGCGCTGCCGAGGAAGGCTCGCCGTTCGTGCCGGCCCACGGCACGCGCCGGATCGCCTTCGGGCCCAAACCCTCGGGCTTCCGGTTTTACCACACGCATGTCGTGGCCGGGGGCGACCTCAACCGGGGCACTTACACGGGCCAGGCCGGACCGGTCTACATCGAACCGAAGAACAATCCCGGCGCCTATGATCGCGAAGTCTTTCTGGTGATGAAGGAATTCGTGCCAGCCTTCAGTCGTGGCGGCGACATGGCGATGGACGTGCTGGCCGGTGCTCCCCTCAAGGCGCTGCAACAGATGGGAAAGGCGGCGGACGAGGAAGCGCAGGAGAAAACGAAGGGCTTCGAGGTGGGCTACGAGCTGTTCGCCATCAATGGCCGGATGCTCGGTCACGGCGAACCCGTGCGCGTGAAGCAGGGCGAACGCGTGCTGTTTCATGTGCTCAATGCAAGCGCGACCGAAATCCGCAGCCTTGCGCTGCCCGGTCACGTCTTCCGGGTCGTGGCGCTCGACGGCAATCCGGTCCCGACCCAAGCGGAGGTGCCTGTACTCTGGCTCGGCACCGCCGAACGCATTTCGGCCGTCGTCGAAATGAATCACCCCGGTGTTTGGGTCATGGGCGACCTGGCCAATGACGACAGGCGTCACGGGATGGGCATTGTTGTCGAATACGCGGGCGCGAAGGGCAAGCCGCAATGGGCGAAGCCCAAACCGTTCCGCTGGGATTACACGCAGTTCGGCAAGGCGGGCGCGACGCCCGGCGCGCCCGACGAAACGATCGAGATGACGATCGTCAAGCGCAACGCCGCCCTCAAGGGCTTTAACCAGTGGACGCTTAACGGCGAAGCTTTTTCCATGGATACGATGAAGCCGGCATACACGGTGCACGCGGGACGCCGCTACCGGCTGAAGCTCCGCAACGCCAGCGACGACATTCACCCGATCCACCTGCACCGGCACAGTTTCGAGCTGACGCGCATCGGCGGCAAGCCGACCACGGGCGTCATCAAGGACGTGGTGATGCTGGGCGGGTTTCAGGAACTCGAATTTGACTTCGTGGCGGACAATCCGGGGCCGACGCTCTTCCACTGTCATCAACAGTTGCACATGGATTTCGGGTTCATGGCGCTCTTTAATTATGCGTGACCGATGGACAACGCTGGTAAGGAAAGAGACGCCCCGATCACGCTAGCTGGACACGCGGCTGTGGCTAAAAGCCGTCCGACAGGTTCGGCTCTCGAAGTCCTCCTCGTCTTCCTCAAGCTGGGCGTCACCTGCTTCGGCGGGCCGATCGCTCACATCGGGTATTTCCGCGAAGAGTTCGTCGTGCGCCGGCGCTGGCTCGACGAAGAGACTTATGCCGATCTCGTGAGCCTGTGCCAGTTCCTGCCCGGTCCCGGCAGCAGCCAGGTTGGATTTTCCATCGGCCTCATGCGGGCCGGCTATCGTGGCGGTCTCGCGGCGTGGGCCGGCTTTACGCTGCCTTCCGCCATCGCTCTTGTGCTCTTCGCCTATGGCGCGGGCGCGCTCGGCGGCCCGACCGGCATCGGGCTGCTTCATGGCCTCAAGCTCGTCGCCGTGGCGATTGTCGCGCAGGCTGTTTGGGGCATGGCGCGCACGCTATGCCCCGACCGGGAGCGGGCTTCCATCGCCGTCGTAGCGGCACTGATCATCCTGTTCAGCACCGCCTCGGTCGCACAGATTGCGGCTATACTTTTAGGCGGCCTCGCGGGGCTGTTTCTTTGCCGGGCGGCGCCACCAACATTGACGGGACATATTGTAGTGCCGCTCTCGCGCACCGTGGGGATCGCGGCGCTGATGGCCTTCTTTCTCCTGCTCGCCGGTCTTCCCGTCCTGCGTGGTCTCGGAATATCGCCGGGCATTGCTCTCTTTGAAGCGTTCTACCGCTCGGGCGCACTGGTATTCGGCGGCGGTCACGTGGTTTTGCCGTTGCTGCGCGAGGCGTTTGTGACGCCCGGCTGGGTGAGCGACGATACTTTCCTCGCCGGCTATGGCGCGGCGCAAGCGGTTCCCGGACCGCTCTTCACTTTCGCGGCCTATCTCGGCGCCGTCGTCGGCCCGGCGCCCCATGGACTGGCGGGCGCAGCACTGGGGCTGATCGGCATCTTTCTTCCCGGCGTGCTGATCCTCACAGGCACGTTGCCCTTCTGGGACACATTCCGGAAGCGTGCCGGCGCACAGGCAATGATGCGCGGCGTCAACGCGGCGGTGGTCGGCCTGCTCGGCGCGGCGCTCTACAACCCGGTCTGGACCAGTTCGGTCAGGACACCGGGGGATTTCGGAATCGTCATCGTCGGCTTTGTTCTCCTGACCGTCTGGCGCGCACCGCCACTGGTCGTCGTCATCATCAGCGCGCTCGGCGGCATCGCCCTCGCGCAAGCCATGTCATGACGGGGTAGGTCGTCCATGGCTAAATCAAAGATCCAGAGATACTTTACCGGGCTTTCAAGGAATACGTTTCTTCTCGCCTTCGCCAGTTTATTTGCTGATATCTCGACGGAAATGCTCTACCCGGTCTTGCCGGTTTTTCTGACGCAAACGCTGAAAGCAAGCGGCAGCATCGTTGGCCTGGTGGATGGCTTTGCTCTGGCGACCCAGAATATCGTGCAGGGCTTTTCCGGTGCACTGTCGGACAAGCTGCAAAAGCGAAAATCCATCGCGCTGGCCGGCTATTTCCTGTCGGCGGTCGCCAAGCCGCTGATGGGGCTTTCGACGGTCTGGCAAGGCGTGTTCGGCGCACGGTTGCTGGACCGGCTTGGCGCCGGCACCCGCTCCGCGCCGCGTGATGCCCTCATCGCGTCTTCAGTGGATGAGAAAGACAGAGGCAGAGCCTTCGGACTTGAGGGCGTTGGCGACAATGCGGGTGCGTTCCTCGGGCCGCTGCTCGCCGTCTTCCTCCTCTACGCGCTGCATATCGGCATACGCGCCGTTTTCTATCTGGCGATCATCCCCGGCCTGCTGGCCTTTTTCATGGTCATGTTGGTGAAGGAGCATCCTGCGGCAGTGGCCGCCAAATCGAAGATCGATGTCAGCCTGCGGCAGTTTCCGAAGGCCTACTGGAAATATCTGCTGGTGATCGCCTTGTTCGGACTCGGCAACTCCAGCAACGCGTTTCTGATCCTGCGGACACAGGAGATAGGCGTCTCTCTGGAAACGACGATTCTGATATACGCGGCGTTCAATCTGGTGGCGGCGTTGATTTCATATCCGGCGGGGTCTCTTTCCGACAGGTGGGGCAGAAAAAATATCCTGCTCACCTCTTTCATCATCTTCCTGATCGCCTATCTCGGCTTCGCCCTGACGCAAAATATCTTCCTCGTCGCTGCGCTGTTTATCTTCTACGGACTGTATCAGGGGATATTCCGCGCTGTCGGCAAAGCGTTCGCATCGGATTTCGTGCCGGACCATCTGCGCGCAAGCGGCGTCGGCTGGTACAGCACCACCGTCGGCCTGTTGCAACTGGTCGCGAGCATCGTTGCCGGACTGCTGTGGGATCGGATCGGCCATGCGGCGGTGTTCTATTACGGTGTCATCTTTGCCGTCGTCGGTAGCATCGCGCTGTTCCTGCTGATTCCGGGGAAACATGATCGGCACAAGGCAGCAACGGCCAAGTGAACTGAAATGTGCTCTCCGGCGTCGGTTTCTGAATTGATAGGGAAGATTTTTAATGAGGGTTTGCAGCATTCTTCCTAATCAGTAGCCCTGTCACAGCAACGCATTTCCTTGGCGTGCAGGTTCGCCCTTCCACTGTCCATCACGCCAAGGAGCGGGGCGTCTGACGGCGAAGTTTCGCAGGCGGTCTTCAGTGAAGGGGATTTCCGATCGCCCGACCATAGCGGCGGTGTGGATGGCATGACAACAAGAATAGTTCACCACGGGAGATCGTTGGCAACACTTAAATCGGCAGCAAAAACTCAAATGACAGAGACGCAGGGCCCATAAAGCTTGTTTGATTATGGGTAATGCCGTTCAGGTCCAAACCTTAAGAGATTGTGGTCTGCGCAACTGCTATAAGCGTCCCCAAATTGTAATGGCAACCAGTGAATTAGCTTCTTTGCGTTACCGCACCCATCTTAACGCCTCGGCTAATGGGATGCGGCCTGAGGCCGTGACCGGCGCATCGAACTCGATGACGTTTAACCCGGCCCCGGACCTCAGGAGTCCAGCTTGTCTTTGGACTTGCGCTGGCGACTGCCGTTCTTCGCCTTGTCCGCGAGCTCGCGTCCTGAAACGGCGGCTTCAGGGACGGCAGTAATCGGCTCCCATCCGGGAAGACCCTGGAGAATGCGCTCGGCATTCTTGACCGGGTTGATGTGGCCGTAATGTTTTTCGATCATTTGAACCGAGGTGCCCATTTGCTTCGCGAGCCAGTAAACGTCGACTCCTCCCTCTGCAAGACGGAAGGTTGCGTAGGTATGACGGAAACAATAGGTCGAGCGGCGGCTGCCCGATGAACTGAAGAGCAGGCCGGAATCTTTCAGAACCGCTTCGATCAAGGAGCCATAGAGCCCAAGGGCGCGTTTACCGTTGACATTGGTGAAAACGAAATCGTCGTCGCCCGTCGTCTTGCTGATCTTGCGGATGCGCTCGAAATATTCCGCGACGGTGCCGGCGGCGACAAGGTTGCGGAATTTGTCCTTGCCGCGCACGTGCAGGACGACGAACTTGCGGCCTTGCATGTCCTCTCTCACCGAAAAATCGCGCCAGCGGAGATTTTTCGCCTCGGGCGGACGCATACCGGTATTGGACATGATGAGGATGAAATTATACGCGACGGTCCGAAACCACACGCTGCTCGGCTTGCCTGATTTCTTGATCCAGCCTCGCGCGAATGTGTGAAGCTTGCGATATTCCTCCGGCGTGAATTCTTCGCGCCTCGCTTTGGAATTCGGAAGCTTTCCCTCAAAGACCTGGGCGGAGGAAATGTACTTTTTCCGGGCCGCATAGGCCATGACCGAGCGAAAAACGGACATTTCCGTGCGGACCGAGGCGTCACTGACCCGGCCATTGCGCCCCTTGCCGTTTTTTTGCCGCCAGACCGGATACTCGTCCCAGCGGTCCTGCCCGATAAGGCTGACCTGTGTGTTGCCGACATAGCGATTGAGCTGCGCCTTGATGATGGACTCCACCTTCTTCCATCGATCCGGGCTTATTTGGCCGGCTTCGCACCGGCCCTTGATGAGTTCGACATATTCCTCGGCAACCTGGCTAAAGGGCCGGTTGAATATCGGAACGTCATGTTTGACGCGGAAGCGGATATCCGCGTCGTGGTCGAAGGCAAGGTCCTTGGCAGTATTTATGTCTGCGGTTTCAAGCGAGATTGTTTTGTACCGGTCTTCGTCCGGCACTCTGACACGGCAGTACCAGTTATGGTGCTGAACATCACCACGGCGAAAGATAACCAGACCGCTCTTGAGCTCTTGCTTGTCGATAATGAACGCCATGAAAAATCACTTTCTGTGCAGAATCCGTGTAGTTTCGGCTCCTAAGTCCTTGATTTCTAATAATCGTGTAGGCACTGTATAGGAAAATGATAGCAGAAAATGCTAGTGAAATCAAATATATAAGATATAGCTCTCTCCCCCTGTGGGAGAAGGTGGCGCGAAGCGCCGGATGAGGGGTATCTCACCGCGCGTTCAGTGTATGCGGAGGCAACCCCTCACCCGTCTTCGCTTCGCGAAGACACCCTCTCCCACAAGGGGAGAGGGCAAGAAGGCAGCGCTCCATGTACCAACAGGATTGAACACCAATGGACGCCATCTATCGCGTCGACGGCGATCGCGTCATCACCAGCCCCGACGCCGCGGGACCATGGGACCCGCGCATGCAGCACGGCTCGGCGCCGGCAGCGCTGGTGGTCTGGGCGGCGGAGGCGATTCCGACCCCGGAGCCGATGCGAATTGCGCGCGTCAGCATCGATCTGATGCGGCCGGTGCCGCTGGCGCCGTTGAGGTTCGAGAGCGAGGTGCTGCGGCAGGGCCGCAAGATCCAGCTTTGCGCGGTCAGGCTGCTCGCCGGAGATACCCTCGTCGTCGCCGCGACCGTCCTCAAGATCAGGGCGCAGGCATTGACGCTGCCGCCTGACGTCGCCGAGCCGCCGGTCGAACTGCCCGGGCCCGATCAGGCGCGCGAGGAGAAGGTGGACTTCTCCAGCAGCCCCTTCGTCACCGGCATCTCGCTTCGGGCCGCCCGCGGCCGCTTCGGCGTGCCAGGCCCGGGCGCGATCTGGTACCGGGTCGACCGGCCGCTGGTCGAGGGCTTTGCGGTCTCGCAGGCGATGCGCGCGGTGGTCGCCGCCGATTTCTGCAACGGGACCTCGGCCGCGCTGGATTTCAGAGTCTGGACCTTCATCAATGCCGACCTTACGGTCAATCTCGCGCGCCAGCCATTCGGCGAGTGGATCCTGGTCGATGCGGAATCCCTGATCGGTCCCGACGGCGCGGGCCTTGCCGTGGCCCGGCTTGCCGACATCAGGGGCTATTTCGGCCGCGTCGCCCAGAGCCTCGTCGTCGAGAAGCGCTAGAAAAAGTTCCATTTGGGTGGAACCGATTGGGGCCAGAAGAGTTTCTTCCGGCTTGAGGGGGGTTGCATGAATTTGCCAAGACCGATCGTCACCAAGGCGAAATCCGGAGTTTGGGGACTCGACGATATCTTGTCGGGCGGATTTTCGCGCGGCCACCTCTTCCTGGTGGAGGGCGCGCCTGGGACCGGCAAGACCACGATCGCCCTGCAATTCCTGCTCGAAGGCGTCAGGGCCGGGGAGAAATGTCTCTATATCACGCTGTCCGAGACCGAGCGCGAATTGCGCGACGGCGCGGCCTCGCACGGCTGGTCGCTCGACGACGGCATCGAGGTGTTCGAATTGCTGCCGCCGGAGAGCCTGCTGGATACCGATCAGCAGCAGAGCCTGCTCTATTCGTCCGACCTTGAACTCGGCGAGACCACAAAACACATTTTCGAGGCGGTCGAACGCGTGCGTCCCGCGCGTGTGGTGCTCGACAGCCTGTCCGAGATCAGGCTGCTGGCGCAAAGCTCGCTGCGCTACCGGCGGCAGATCCTGGCGCTCAAGCACTACTTCGCGAAATTCAATACCACGGTGCTGCTGCTCGACGACCTCACCGCCGACGTCGCCGACAAGACCGTGCACAGCGTCGCCCATGGCGTGCTGCGGCTGGAGGAACTGACGCCGAGCTACGGTGCGGAGCGGCGGCGGATCCGCGTCGTCAAATACCGCGGTGTCAAGTTTCGCGGCGGCTTTCACGACGTCACCATCACCACAGGCGGCCTGAACGTGTTTCCACGCCTGGTGGCGTCGGAATACCGCGCCAATATGGCCCGCCACACGATGTCGAGCGGGATTGCGGAACTGGATCGGTTGCTCGGCGGGGGCGTCGAAACCGGGTCGAGCACGCTCATTCTCGGCCCCGCCGGCACCGGCAAATCGCTCACCGCGATCGTCTTCATCGTCGCCGCGATCGAGCGCGGCGAAAAGGCAGCGCTGTTCGTGTTCGACGAAGAGCTCGGGCTGTTGTTCTCCCGCATGAAAGTTCTCGGCATCGATCTCGAGGAGATGCGGCGCAGCGGCATGCTTTTCCTCGAGCAGGTGGACGCCGCGGAGCTGTCGCCGGGCGAATTTGCGCATCGGGTTCGCAGGCGGGTCGATGACGATCAGATCAAGACCGTGGTGATCGACAGCCTCAACGGCTATCAGGCGGCGATGCCCGAGGAAAACTCGCTGATCCTGCACATGCATGAATTGCTGCAATACCTCAATCGTCAGGGTGCGGCTACCTTCATGACGGTGGCGCAGCACGGGCTGGTCGGCGATATGAAGGCGCCGGTCGACGTGACTTATCTCGCCGACACCGTGGTGCTGTTGCGCTATTTCGAGGCGCTGGGTTCGGTGCGGCGCGCGATCTCGATCATCAAGAAGCGCACCGGCGCGCACGAATCGACGATTCGCGAATACCGCATCGATGTTCGCGGGCTCACCATCGGCGAACCGCTCGTCGGCTTCCAGGGAATCCTGCGCGGCGTTCCCGTCTATATCGGCAAAGGCAAGCCCTTGCTGCAGGAAGATACCGAGTGAGACCAGGCCCCTCATCCGAGCGCGCCGTGATTCTGGCGCCGACCGGACGCGATGCCGCGGTAGCCGCGGCGTTGATCAGGGAAGCCGGCTACTATGCCGGTGTCTGCACCGATCTCGCGGGCCTGCTGCACGAAATCGAAGGCGGCGCCGGTCTTGCCGTGATCGCCGACGAGGCGATCAAGACCGCGGACCTGCGCGCCATGATGCGCTGGCTCAACGATCAGCCGTCATGGTCGGATTTTCCTTTCGTGCTGCTGACCCATCAGGGCGGCGGCCCCGAACGCAATCCCGACGCCGTGCGGCTCGGACAGGCTCTCGGCAACGTCACCTTCATCGAACGTCCGTTCCATCCGACCACACTGGCGAGCGTGGTCGGCTCGGCCGTCAGGGGCCGGCGCCGCCAGTATCAGACGCGCGCCATCCTCGATAACCTCACCGAAAGCGAAGGCCTGCTGCAGACCGCGATGAACGCCGGCCATCTCGGCGCGCTCGAATTGCATCTCCCGGAAAAGGAGCTTGAAGCCTCCGATACTTGCAAGGCGTTCTTGGGCGGCAAGCCGGGCGAGCCGTTCACGTACCAGGACTTGCTGGCGACGATTCATCCCGACGATCGCGCCAGGCGTGAGGACGTGCTGGACCGGACCATCAAGACCGGCGGGGATTACAGCATCGAATATCGCACCGTCTGGGCCGACGGTTCGCAGCATTGGGTCGACGTCCGCGCCCGCCCGGTGAGCCGGTCCGACGGCAGCATCAAATCGCTGGTCGGGGTTTGTTCCGACGTCACCGCGCGCAAGAGCGCCGAGATCGAGCGTGAGAATCTGCTGGCGCAGCTCGCGGCCGAGCGCACCGCGCTGGCAGAGCTGACGGCGACGCTGGAACAGCGCGTCGAGCAGCGCACCGCCGATCTGATGAAAGAGGTCGCGGCGCGAAAAAGCCCAGGAGCAGTTGCGGCAGGCGCAGAAGATGGAGACCATCGGCCAACTCACCGGCGGCGTCGCGCACGACTTCAACAATCTCCTGATGGCGGTGATGGGCAATCTCGATCTCCTGCGCAAGCGGGTCCCCGACGATCCGCGCCTGCACCGGCTGATCGACGGCGCGATGCAGGGCGCCGAACGCGGCGCGTCGTTGACGCAGCGGCTGCTGGCATTCGCGCGCCAGCAGGATTTGCGCGCGGTGCCGGTCGATCTGCGTGGCCTGATCCAGGGCATGATCGATCTCCTGGAACGTTCGCTCGGACCGCGCGTGGTGCTGCGGCTCGATCTCCCGGAAGGATTGCCGCCGGCCCGCATCGACGGCAACCAGCTCGAGCTCGCCATCCTCAACCTCGCCATCAATGCGCGCGACGCGATGCCGGACGGCGGATCGATCGATATCAGGGTCTGCGAATATCAGGCGAGCGGCGATCCGGCGCTGCAGCCGGGGCGCTATCTGAAGCTGTCGGTGGTCGATAACGGCAAGGGCATGACGCCGGAAATATTGAAGCGCGCGGTCGAGCCGTTCTTCTCGTCAAAACCGCTCGGCAAGGGCACCGGCCTTGGCCTGTCGATGGTGCATGGGCTTGCCGTGCAGCTCGGCGGCGAGCTGCAATTGTCGAGCACGGTGGGAAAGGGCACGAACGCGACCTTGATCCTGCCGGTCGCAACCGCGGTGCCCGAGGCCGAAAGCCCGGCGCAGCGATCCCATAAGGTCAACCGTTCCGCGGTGATCCTGTTCGTCGACGACGATCCCCTGATCGCGCTGTCGACCACGGAAATGCTGGAAGATCTCGGCCACCGCGTGATCGGCGCCAGTTCCGGCCTGCACGCGCTCGACATCATCAGGAGCGAGCAGCCGATCGACCTCATGGTGACCGACCATGTGATGCCCGGCATGACCGGCGTCGAATTGGCGGTGGCCTCGCGTGAGGTGAGGCCGCAACTGCCGATCCTGCTCGCGACCGGCTATGCGGAATTGCCCGAGGGCACCCAACTCGATCTGCCGCGGCTGGCAAAACCCTATCATCAGGATCAGTTGCGCGACCGGCTCGACCAATTGCTGGGGTGAGAGTTGCGATAGCCGCTATCCCGGCATCCGGCCTGGCGGATGAAGGCATAGCGGCCCTGCGACAAAGCGCTTTCAAGCCACCAATCCCGCCGCTAGAACACCGTCCGACTGCGGATTTTTCCGATCCTCAAAGGACAGACCATGCCAGCCTATCGCTCCCGGACGACGACCCACGGCCGTAACATGGCGGGCGCCCGCGGCCTCTGGCGCGCCACCGGCATGAAGAACGAGGATTTCGGCAAGCCGATCATCGCGGTGGTCAATTCGTTCACCCAGTTCGTGCCCGGGCATGTGCATCTGAAGGACCTCGGCCAGCTGGTCGCGCGCGAAATCGAAAAGGCCGGCGGCGTCGCCAAGGAGTTCAACACCATCGCGGTCGATGACGGCATCGCCATGGGCCATGACGGCATGCTTTACAGCCTGCCGTCGCGGGAACTGATCGCCGACAGCGTCGAATACATGGTCAACGCCCATTGCGCCGACGCCATGGTGTGCATCTCCAATTGCGACAAGATCACGCCGGGCATGTTGATGGCGGCGCTGCGGATCAATATTCCCGTCGTGTTCGTCTCCGGCGGCCCGATGGAATCCGGCAAGGTCAATCTCAAGGGCAAGATCCGCGCGATCGACCTGGTGGATGCGATGGTCGCGGCCGCCGACGACACCGTCTCCGACGCCGACGTCGCCGTGATCGAGCGCTCGGCATGCCCGACCTGCGGATCGTGCTCGGGCATGTTCACGGCCAATTCCATGAATTGCCTGACCGAGGCGCTGGGCCTGGCGCTGCCCGGCAACGGCTCGGTGCTGGCGACCCATGCCGATCGCAGGGGACTGTTCGTCGAGGCGGGACACCTGATCGTCGATCTGGCGCGCCGCTATTACGAGCAGGACGACGAGACCGCATTGCCGCGCGCGATCGCGAGCTTCCGGGCCTTCGAAAACGCCATGACGCTCGACATCGCGATGGGCGGCTCGACCAACACGGTGCTGCATTTGTTGGCGGCCGCCTATGAAGGCGGAATAGGCTTCACCATGCAGGACATCGACCGCCTGTCGCGCCGCGTGCCGGTGCTGTGCAAGGTGGCGCCGTCTGTTCCCGACGTGCATCTCGAGGACGTGCACCGCGCCGGCGGCGTGATGGCCATTTTGGGCGAACTCGACCGTGGCGGGCTGATCCATCGCGACCTGCCGATGGTGCACGCCAAGTCGCTCGAGGACGCGCTGAACCGCTGGGATTTGAGGCGAACGAAAAGCGAAAGCGTGCGCACCTTCTTCAGGGCGGCGCCCGGCAACGTGCCGACGCAGCAGGCCTTCAGCCAGGACCGCCGGTTCGAGGATGTCGATACCGATCGCAGCACAGGCTGCATCCGCGAGGTCGCGCATGCCTTTTCGAAGGATGGCGGCCTGGCCGTGCTGAGCGGAAACCTGGCAGCCGACGGCTGCATCGTGAAGACCGCCGGCGTCGACGAGAGCATCCTGAAATTCGAGGGGTCGGCGCGCGTCTTCGAAAGCCAGGATGCCGCGGTCGAGGGCATTCTCGGCGGCAAGATCAAGGCTGGCGACGTCGTCGTGATCCGCTACGAGGGTCCGCGCGGCGGGCCCGGCATGCAGGAGATGCTGTACCCGACCAGCTATCTCAAGTCGAAAGGGCTTGGAAAGGCCTGCGCGCTCGTCACCGACGGGCGCTTCTCCGGTGGCACCTCCGGTCTTTCGATCGGACACGTCTCGCCGGAAGCCGCCGAAGGCGGCCTGATCGGATTGGTCGAGGAGGGCGATCGCATCCGGATCGATATTCCCGCACGCTCGATCCGTCTGTTGGTCGACGACGCGATCCTGGCGCAGCGCCGGACAGCCATGCTCGACCGCAAGGCGGACGCATGGAAGCCGGCCAAACGCGCCCGCAAGGTATCGATGGCGCTGCGGGCCTATGCGGCGCTGACCACCAGTGCCGCGCGCGGCGCCGTCCGCGTCGTCCCGGATTAGCAGACCCCGGATTAGCAGACCCCGGATTAGCAGACCCCGGGTTAGCCGCGTGTCCCGCCTTAACGCGCCATTAACCATGTCGCCCCAAGAATCCGCATCCGAGGGCCTCCCACCGCAGCAGCGATGGGGCAGGGCCCCAAGAAGGGATGCGACATGGATATCGATACGCTGTTTGCAAAAACTCCGGCGACCATCGAGGAGATCAGGACCCGGGTCGCCTATGCCCTCGATCGTCATCCCCTGTGCCGCGGCGTCGAATTCGACATCGTCAGCATGCCCCGCACCCGCAATGGCGGTAACTGGACCATCAGCCTGCGATCGGTCGCGCCCGATGCGCTGTGGGAGGCCTCCGATATCGTTGCCGATATCCAGGAAGCCTATGAAGTTGCTGCCTGATTTCCTGCGTCCCAAGTCCCGGAAGGCATCCGCGCGCCGTCGTGGCACGGTTAAGCCTTAATTAGCGCCCAGTTTCCGGCGAACCGTCCCGGGCCGACAGCCATAAACGGAGACCTGCTTGACGAAGGCCGTCACCATCCTCGCGCTGACCTGTTTCCTTGTCGTCGGCGCGGCCGCCACCTGCATTCTCGGCCGTGACCGCGTACCGTCAGCGCGGGCGGAGATATCTTCCCGGATCGTCAAAAGTCCGGTTGCGAACCGGGAAGGCAAGCAGGACAAGCTCAAGGTCGTGACTTTGGCGCTGGCCTCGCTGGAGCCGTCGCAGACTGCGAGCCTTGGCGAATCGCTGCGGCAGGCCTATGCCGCGAGCACACCGGCCGACATCGCGGCGCCGAAACTCGCGGGCTCCGCCGCGACCGCGCCGCCGCCGGCAAAGCCGAAGGTTGCGGCCAGGCCCGCGGCGCAGAAGAACTACGCGCTGCTCAGCGATGTGCAGATCGCCGGTATCAAGGAGCGGTTGAGGCTTTCTTCCGACCAGGAATATTACTGGCCGGCGGTGGAGAACGCGCTGCGCGCCGTGGCGCGCCGGATCCACTCGACCCGGCAGATCGATCCGCATGCGAACGGTGTGCCGATCGACCCCGATGCGCCCGAGGTTCAGCAATTGAAGTCGGCGGCGATGCCGCTGTTGTTCCAGTTGCGCGAGGACCAGAAGCAGGAAGTGCGCACGCTCGCCCGCCTGATCGGCCTGGAAAAAGTCGCCGCGCAGATTTGAAACTTTCCCAAGCGGCCGCTAATAAATCCGCCCCGATCGTACTGTCCCTGTGACAGGGAGTTCGACGGCGGAGCGAGGGCGGACGGAGTGGCAAGGCGCACGATATCTTCCGACGGACTGATATGACGGCCGGCGCTCAAATCGCGGTGGCGATCGTCAAGGTGTTCCTCGGCACCGCCTTCTACATCGTGCTCATTCTGGTCGCGCGGCTGTTTCCGACGGCGGCAGGAATGATGCTGACGTTTCCGGCTCTCAACGGCCTGGCGCTTGCCGCTGCGCCAACGAAGGAGAACGTGGAAGGCGCCGTGCGCACCATGCTCCTGATGCCGGCGTTGAATTGCCTGCTGTGCGCGATCTATGTCCTGGCTTTCCTCTGGTTGCGCCCCGCGGGCGCGCTTGTCGGATTGATCTTCGCACTCGGCTTTCTGTGGGCGGTCATCACCGGAAGCTTCGTCTACAAGAGCGTCGGGATATCGGGCCGGGCAAACCAGACCTATTACATTCTGGTCTGTTCGGTCGTATTCCTGACCTTGCTGCTCGCGCTGTATTGCTACCAGCCGCCGCGCGGATCGGCCGTGTTCGCGCATGCCCCATGGTGGGAATTCCTGGGCCAGAATGCGGGCAGGATCGTTCTGTTCGCGGTTTGCCTGTCCGCCGTTGTCGCCATCAGCGACGGTCTTTCCCGGCGATTCTCATCCAGTCTGATCTCGAGGCTGTTGGGCGCGCTTGGCGGATTTCCGCTGGTCCCGCTGTTCGGCCTCTATACGGTTGCGGCAGCGAACGGAAACGCGCTCAGCCATCGCGTCGAGATATTCGGCAGTCTTGCCGTGAGTGTGTGGATCGGGCCGATGATCGCGTTCGGATTCGTCATGTCGTTCGCTGCTGCGCTGATCCGCCTCGATCTCTATGGCCGCCATTCATCCTGGGCGAGGCGGTTTGCGCTCGCGGTGCCATTCTGGGCGGCCTGTTTCGCAGCCATCGCATTGGCGGTTCTCTTGCTGGACTAAAAGAGGCCGGCTGGACCATTAATCATTTTAATCTCTACGATAATTGCGAACTCGCCGTCCACCGGGACGAGAGGAGCATCCTTTCTAGCTCAGGCTTCGCCGCTGAAGCTCGCAGATCAACTGGTAGGACTGGTCGTAGGCAAGAGGGGTATTTTCCTGCCTCGGCAGCGTAACGTTCAGGACCTCGGAGACGGCCTCGAAGGCGTCAAAGTCCACCGCTTCGATCAATAGCAACTGGCTATAAATCTCCTCCTTGCTGGTTCTCATCTTCTTTTCTTCGGTTTGAATCGTCGTGGCCGCCGTGTCCACTTCGAACAGCCGCACCGCGAGCACGCGATCCATCTCGCTGATTTTCTCCAACAGGGCGTTCCGGGTCCTGGGATCGCCGAGCAAGGGGTGTGGTTGTTCAAACCGCAGCGCCTTTGCCGCGCCGCCGCCGCAAACACCATTTGATCGAACCACACGGCCGGCGCCGCGGACAAAATTCTTCAGCTTCGGCATCGCCGATTGCGTCATCGGCGTCGGGCTGTTCAGTCTCGCGACATAGGCCGGGCTCGCCAGCACTTCCGGCGATTCCGTCTCATAGAGAATGAAGAACTGGAAATCCGACCCCGCCTGTCGCCTGAAGACACGGGCCGCAATGAAGCCGGGAACGCCGACGCGCTCCGGGAAATGCTCCCCGAGCAGCCAGCGATGGTAGAAATCAGAATCGTCCGGCGCCACGTCGCTCCAGATCGCCATGAAGCCGTAACCGGCGTTCCACATTTCACCTCTCCTGCCCGGACAATTGACGCCAGGCGTGACCTACGCCAACGGCGATGAAGATGCCGCGTCTTGCACGATCGATCGTGAAATCAAAATATCAGTTGATTTATCGACGATCCAGTGTTCGATCCGTCGAGATGGCGCGCGGGCCAGCCGTCACTCGAAATGATCTGCCGTCTGCAAAGCACGCTTCGCGCGGGTTGAGGACATTGATACGATGATGCCGCTGCAATCGGACAACCGCCGGTGGGATTTCGAGACCGATCTTCTGGTGGCCGGCGCCGGTGCCGCCGGCATGACGGCGGCGCTGGTGGGCGCGATCGAGGGGCTGAAGACCGTCCTCTGCGAAAAGTCGGACATGGTCGGCGGAACGACCGCGACCTCGGCGGGAACGGTCTGGATCCCGGGGAGCCGGCAAAGCAGCGCGGCCGGCGTACCCGATACGATCGAGGCAGCCAGAATCTATCTCACCGCGATACTGGGCGACGAGATCCCTGACGAGCGGTTGGAGACTTATCTTGCCACCGGCCCGACCGTTCTCGATTATCTCGCGGAACGAAGCAGCGTGGCGTTCACTGCGCCGCCGGTTCATCCCGATTATGGCGCGAAGCCGGGTGCCGCGCTCGGCGGCAGGGCGCTCGGCGCGGTGCCGTTCGATGGACGGAAGCTGGGTGAAGATTTTGCACGCCTGCGGCCGCCCCGCCGGGAATTCATGGTTCTCGGCGGCATGATGGTCGGCAAGAACGACATTCCTTCCCTGCTGCATCCGTTCGCTTCGCCGCAGAATTTTGCAACTGCCGCGCGGCTGGCGGCAAGGCAGGCGCGGGACCGGATCGGTCACCGGCGCGGAACACGCCTCATCATGGGAAACGCGCTGGTTGCGCGGCTTCTTCATAGCCTGAACCAGCACGCCGTCGAGATTCGCTACCGGAGCCGGTTGAGCGAGCTGATCGAGAGCGAGGGGAAGATCGTCGGCGCAGTTTTTGAGACGGCTGACGGCAAGGTCGCGATCCAGGCCAGGAAGGGTGTCGTCTTGGCCACAGGCGGAATCGGCTGGAGCCGCGAACTGCGCGACCGGCTTTTCCCGCACGGGACGCAGCGCTATTCGCTGGCTCCCGAAAGCAATACCGGCGATGGCCTGCTTGCCGGAGAACGCGCGGCAGGACAGATCGAGCAGGAAATCCGCAGCCCCGCGCTGTGGATGCCGAGTTCGGTCATGCAGCAGCCTGACGGTCACCTCTCGGTCTTTCCTCACATCATGCTCGATCGCGCCAAGCCGGGCATCATCGCCGTCAACGGCGAGGGCCGCCGTTTCGTCAATGAGGCGGATTCGTATCATGACTTCGTCGAGGGTATGCTTCGGTCGCATCGATCGGTCCCGAGCATCCCGTCATTCCTGATCTGCGATCGCAGTTTCATCCGCGATTACGGTCTTGGCCTGATTCATCCGGGAACGCGCGACCTCAAGAAGTACCTTCGGGCCGGTTATCTCTTCGCCGGCGACACGCCTCAGCAACTGGCGAAAGAGATCGGCGTCGACGGCGGCGCGCTTGCCGAGACGATCGACCGGCACAATCGATTTGCCGAGACCGGCATCGATGCGGATTTTGGCCGGGGAACAAGCGAACTCAACCGCTTCAACGGCGACCCGCTCAACAAGCCGAACCCGTGCATGCGCAGGATCGGTCCGGGGCCGTATTTCGCGGTCGCCGTCTGGCCCTCCGACCTTGCGAGCAGCGCCGGATTGCGCACCGACATCAACGGCCGCGTGCTGACATCCGAGGGACAGCCGATTCCGGGCCTCTATGCCGCCGGCAACGACGCCGCCTCGATCTTTCGGGGGACCTATCCCGGGCCGGGGACCATGATCGGTCCGGCCATGGTGTTTGCGTGGCGAGTGGCGATGGATATTGCGGGGGCTTTGGGCAGCTATCCGCCGGGCACGCCGCCACGATGAACCGGCAGTCCGGTCGCGCCCGGCATCGCCCGAGAGTCCTATTGTCGCCGGGCCGTTTTTGGTCCTAACTTTCGCTCGAGCGCGGCAAGGAATTCGGGGCCGGAGAAGGAGACCGGCTCCGGAGCGACGCTATCCTTTCCGCACCAATCGGGTAAAACCACCCGACTGCGGACAATCAATGAAAACGGAACATTTGGGAGGATCAATGGAACGCAGGACGTTTCTCGGCGGAACGATCGCCGCCGCCGTACTTGGGCGGACTTCAGTTGCACTCGCCGACCAGCCGCCGATCAAAATCGGCATGTCCATGCCGCAAACCGGCGGCCTCGCGGGCGGTGGCAAGGCTTCGCTGCTCGGTATCGAGATCTGGCGTGACGATATCAACGCCAGAGGCGGCTTGCTCGGCCGCAAGGTCGAGCTTGTGGTCTATGACGACAAGTCGAGCGCCTCCGAGACGCCGGCGATCTATTCGAAGCTGCTGGATGTCGACAAGGTCGATCTGCTGTTCGCCCCCTACGGGACGGTGCCGACCGCGCCGATCATGCCGCTGGTCAAGCAGCGCGGCCTGTTGCTGATCGGGAATTTCTCGTTCCAGGTGAACAGCAAGGTTCACCACGACATGTGGTTCAACAATGCGCCGTGGGGACCGGCCGACAGCTGGGCGTCAGCGTTCCTCGATTTGGCCCAGAAGGCCGGCGGCAAGAGCATGGCCATGCTCTCGGCGGACCAGGAATTCGCCCAGAACCTGGCCCTGACCGCACGCGACGTCGCCAAGAAACGAAACCTGTCGATTGTCTTCGACCAGTCCTATCCGCCGAACACGGTGGAATTCTCCGGCATCATCCGTGCGATGAACGGAGCGAAGCCCGACATCGTCTATGTCGCGTCCTATCCGCCGGATTCGGCCGGAATTCTGCGCGCCGTGAACGAGATCGGGGTCGCCGACAGCGTCAAGATTTTCGGCGGCGGCATGGTCGGTCTGCAATTTGCAGCCGTCATGGAGAACATGGGCTCGCTGCTCAACGGCGTCGTCAACTACAACACATGGCTGCCGGAACAGAGCATGTATTTCGACGGCACCAAGGAGTTCTTCGACAAATACACCAAGCAGGCGATCGCAGCCAAGGTCGATCCGCTCGGCTACTATCTCGCGCCGTACGGCTACGCTTCCGGCCAACTCGTCGAGGCAGCCGTCAACGCCACCAAGTCGCTCGACCAGAAGGGCATTGCCAAATATCTCCATGCCAACGAGGTCAAGACCATCGTCGGCCCGATGTCCTTTGCCGATGACGGCGAGTGGAAGCAGACCGGCACGCTGATGGCGCAGTTCCGCGGTGTCGTGGACAAGAACGTCGAGCAATTCCGCAAGTCGGGCAAGCAGGTGATCCTGTCCCCCGCAAAACTCAAATCGGGCGATCTGATCAGCCCGTTCGAGACGGCGCGGAAGTAGATCCGGCTTTGCGCTGGACACGGCTCCGGCTGAGGGGATCGGGGGCACATGCGCCCCGGTCCCTGAATCGACTGAACTTGCACGTACTGATCGGGGAAGCGGCGGCCTGAAAAGGGGTCAAGGGGGACCTTAAGTGTTTTCAATGGATCTGCTGCTCAATGCGGTGGTGACCGGTGTGTTGCTCGGCTGTTTCTATGCGGCCGTCAGCCTCGGCCTGTCGGTCGCGTTCGGGCTGCTCGACGTTCCCCACGTCGCCCATCCGGCGTTCCTCGTTCTCGCGTCCTATGGCGTGTTCTTCCTCAACGACAGCTATGACATCGACCCCCTGCTGGCGGGGCTGATGATCACGCCGCTGCTGTTCGTGCTCGGGCTGTTCGCCTATCGCGTCTATTACGAGACATTCGAGCGGCGCGGCAGCGATGCCGGCGTGCGCGGCATCGCGTTTTTGTTCGGCATCGCCTTCATCATCGAGGTGCTGATCATCCTGCAATTCGGCGTCGACCAGCGCTCGGTCAGCGCGTCCTATATCGGCAAGGCCTGGCGGCTCGGCGACATGCGAATCCCGATCCGGCTGATTGTCGCCTTCGCGGTGGCTTCGGGACTGACCATCCTGCTGTCGCTGTACCTGTCGCGCACCTTCATGGGACGCGCGATCCGCGCGGTCGCGCAGGACCAGGAGGCGCTGCGGCTGATGGGCGCCAATCCGGTCAGGATCAAGCAATGGGCCTTCGGTATTGCGACCGCGGTGCTCGGGGTCGCGGGCGCGCTGCTCATTATCGTGGCCCCGGTCGAGCCGACGCTCGATCGCGCCTATATCGGCCGGACCTTCTGCGTCGTGGTGATGGGGGGGCTCGGCAGCATCACCGGCACGCTGATCGCCGCGATCATCCTCGGCGTCGTCGAATCGATCGTGCTGAGCACGATCGGCGCCTCCTGGGCGCCGGCGATTTCGTTTGCGATGCTGCTGGCGGTGCTCGCCATCCGGCCGCAAGGCCTGCTCGGCAGGCGATCATGAAACGTAACAGCGTTGCGTTCTGGGGCGCGATGGCGTTGTTCCTCGTTGCCGTCTTCCTGATGACGAAGGTCGTCGGCAACGAATATCCGTTCTTCGCCGGCTATGTGATCCTGCAGTTCATCGTGCTCGCGGTGGCATGGAGTATCCTCGGTGGCTATGCCGGCTACGTGAATTTCGGCACCAACGCCTTTTTCGGCGTCGGCATCTACACCGCTGTATTTCTCACCAAGGCGTTCGGCGCCTCGCTGGCCGTGCAGATCGTAACCGCCGCGGCCGTCGGCGCGCTACTGGGTCTGGCGGTCGGCCTGTTGACCTTGCGCATGCAGGGCATCTTCTTCTCGATCGCCACGATCGCACTGTCGATCGTGATCGAGACCTCGGTGACGAACTGGCGATATGTCGGCGGCGCGGCCGGCATCCAGTTGCAACGGCCGCCCGCGCTGGAAATGTTCCACAGCTATCTGCAAATGCTGTTCTTCGTTCAGGCGATGCTGGTGGTGCTGGCGATCGCCACCGCCCGCTACATCCAGCGCTCATGGATCGGCCGCGGCCTGCAGGCGCTCAAGGACGACGAACTTGCCGCCGAATGCACCGGCGTGCCGACTTTGCGGCTGAAGCTTCTGGCCTGCGTCATTTCGGGCGCGCTGATGTGCGCGGCGGGTGCCCCCGGCGCCATGTACCTGCAATATGCGGATCCCTCCTCCGCCTTCAATCTCAATTATTCCGTCACCGTGCTCGCCATGGCGCTGATCGGCGGCACCGCGCACTGGATCGGTCCGGTGATCGGCGCCATTGTGCTGGGGGTAACGCAGCAACTTCTCGCGGTCACCATCTCGTCGGAGGTGAACGTGCTGGTGCTGGGCGTGATGCTGGTGCTGTTCGTGGTCGCGGCGCCCGAAGGAATCCTCGGCCTCGTCCGCAGGATCGTCACACGCCGTCGAGCCGGAGGCGAAGCATGACTTCCGCCGGCGAAACCACCCAGCCCCTGCTGAAGATCGAGGCGCTGACCAAACGCTTCGGCGGCTTCGTGGCGCTCGACAATGTCAGCGTCGATATCCATCCCGGCGAGCGCCTCGGCCTGATCGGTCCGAACGGCTCCGGCAAGACCACGCTGATCAACTGCATCTCCGGCGCGTTCCGCGTCGACGCCGGCACCGTGACCTTCGGCGGCGAGGACGTCACGCGGTTGCCGCCGCATGTTCGCACGCGCCGGGGCATCGCGCGCAGCTTCCAGATCCCCCGTCCCTTCAGGAGCATGACGGTCGCCGAGAACCTGATGGTGGCGCTGGATTTCGCGACCGTGGCCGGCAGCTTCGTCCCCGAGGCGCAGCGGCGCGACACCGTGATGTCGGTGCTGACGCGGACCGGCCTTGCTTCCAAGGCCGACATATCGACGACCAGACTGAGCCAGGTGGAGCTCCGCAAGATGGAGCTTGCGCGCGCGATGGCGACGCATCCGAAGCTCCTGATTTCCGACGAGGCGATGGCCGGCCTTTCCACGTCCGAAGTCGACGAGGTGCTCGATCTGCTGCTGGCGCTCGCCGCGCAAGACATCACCATCATCATGATCGAGCACATCATGCAGGCGGTGATGCGCTTTTCGCAGCGCGTGATGTGCCTCGATGCCGGCAAGATCATTGCGATCGGCGCGCCGGACGAGGTGATGGCCAACCGGCGGGTGCAGGAGGCTTATCTTGGCACTTAGCCTTGCCGTCAACGAGGTCGATGCCGGCTATGGCGCGGTCAAGGCGCTGCGCGGCGTCTCGCTCCATGTCGAGGCCGGCGAGACCGTTGCGCTGCTCGGCACCAACGGCAACGGCAAGAGCACGCTGATGAAATGCGTC
>Ga0075522_10000186_pt1 | contig 42123 bp, 42 predicted proteins | sample NGEPerA_FD_74796 | JGI IMG/M metagenome (GOLD analysis project Ga0075522, IMG submission 74796) | Arctic peat soil microbial communities from the Barrow Environmental Observatory site, Barrow, Alaska, USA - NGEE PermafrostL2-A | ecosystem: Environmental > Terrestrial > Soil > Wetlands > Peat ... | reverse complement strand
CTGCCGCGCTGCTGCACGGCCAGATCAAAAAAAGTCGGTTGCTCGTTGCGTTTGGTTTGCATGGCTACTCTGATCCTTCGCCGCGTCAGTTGTTCAAAATACTTTTGCAGAGATTTCTACCAGCATTTATGAGGGGCGGGCTGGAATGGTCAGAGTTGAGATTTTGCTTGGAAAAGACGAAGCGTTGTTGCCCTCGAGATTCAACCTGTTGGGCGTTGACGGCGAGCGACCCCAATCCACTGGCCCGGCGTTCACCCCAGGCGTCGTGCGCAACGACAATGAACTCGCAAACGTCAGCGGTTTTTTCCGGCAATTCGCTTTCATAACCGGAGAGCTCTGCCAAAGCCCTGTAGCGGCGCTCTGTGAGCGCCGAAGCATGATGGTTTCGAGCAAATCACGGCGGTCATAGACCGCCACTACAACCAAAGGCGGCTTTTGCAGAGGTCTCAACCGGAATATAGCCTGGAAGGCCGGGTGCCTGCCATGTGGTGTTCACCCATCTATGATGTTGGGAAGCCAAATGTTTTCTGCGCGGCACGGCTTTTGAAAAAGCCTTTCATTTGTGCCGGCGAGTGGATTTGCTTTCACGAGGTTGATGCGGAGCCAGGCGGGATTTCATTGATCGTCACGCTGTGTTTCCGAAGGAAGGTGCTGTCCGCATGATTATCCAGCATGGCGCGCACTTTGCGGACGAGAATCTCCGGCGTGTATGGTTTCGGCTGAAATGCGACACCCGGCTCGATCATGCCGTGCCGGGCAATCGCGTCATCGGTGTAACCGGATGTGAACAGGATTTTGAGATCGGGATGGGTTATTTTCAGCCACTCCCCCATCGCCTTGCCACCCATCAGCGGCATGACGACATCGGTGATGACGAGGCGGATGGGGGATCCTTTATGCTCGCCTGCCACGTGCAACGCATCCTGGCCGTTGTTCGCGCGCAGCACCTGGTAGCCTTGCGCTTCCAACACACCCGCGGCCAGATGCCTGACGGATGGCTCATCTTCCACGACCAGCAAGGTTTCCGTCCCGCGCGGCAACGGCCCGGCTTGGATAAACTGCGTTTCGGGATTCAACGGTTGATTCACGCGCGGAAAATAAATCCTGAAGGTCGTGCCTTGGCCCACCCCGCTCTCAACGTCAATGTGGCCGCCGGATTGCTGGACGATCGTCTGGCAAGTCGCCAGGCCCAGCCCGGTGCCTTTGCCCGCGGGCTTCGTCGTGTAAAAGGCCTCGAACATGCGCGCTTTGACTTCGTCGGTCATGCCGGTGCCCGTGTCACTGACGCCAAGCATCACATAGTCGCCGGGAACGACGCCCTTGTGAATGCGCGCGTAGTTTTCATCCAGCGTGACATTGCTGGTGGCGATGGTGAGCTTGCCGCCGCCGGGCATGGCATCGCGGGCGTTGACGACCAGATTCATCAGCACCTGGCCGATGTAGCCGGCGTCGGCCCTGATGCGTCCGATTTGCTTTCCGGGAATAATTGTCATTTCGACGTGCTCGTCAATGAGCCGCCGCATCATCTTGTCCAGGTCTTTCACCGCGTCATTGAGGTCGAGCACGATGGGCTGCACTGTTTGTTTGCGGCTGAAGATGAGCAGTTGCTGCGTCAGTCCGGTGGCGCGCTCGGCGGAGCGCTGGATCTCCTCGGTGTATTTTCGCAGCGGACTGTCCGGTTCGAGGTCTGACTCGATCAAATTGTCGTAACCCATGATGACCGAGAGGATGTTGTTAAAGTCGTGGGCCACGCCGGCGGCGAGCTGGCCGACCACTTCCATCTTTTGCGCCTCGATAAACTGCGCCTCCAATTTCCGGCGCCCGGTGATGTCGCGCGCCACTTTCGACGCGCCGACGATTTTGCCCGTTGAATCTTTGATGGGTGAAACGGTGAGCGAAACGTCAATCCGTTGTCCGTCCTTCGCCGGCCACACCATCTCAATATTCCGCATGCTTTCGTCATGCCTGATCTTTTCGAGAATTTGATTCTCCTCAACCTCCCGGTTGGCGGGAATCAGCCGGATGATTGAGGTGCCCATCATTTCATCGGCGGTATATCCAAGCAGCTTCTCCGCGCCGCGGTTCCAGCTTTGGATGGTGCCGGCCAGATCCATTCCGATGATGGCATCGTCCGAAAATTCGATGATCGCCGCCAGCCGGATTGCGGCATTCTCCACCTTTTTGTGCGCGGTGATGTCCCGTATGTTGCATTGAATCACTTGTTTGTCACCGGCTTGATATACATTGCTGACAAACTCCACGGCAATTTTGCGGCCGTCCCTCGTTTCCAGCGGCTGGTCGTGATACCGGACATACCCGTCCATTTGCAGCCGCTCCAGCATGGCTTGATTGGACACAACATCCTTGAACGGACTAAGTTCGCCGACGGTTTTGCCGACCATTTCTTCGCGGGAAAAACCCAGCAGTTGAGTCAGGAAAGGGTTCACATCGGTGATGCGTCCCGTGTTCACGTCCAGAATCAGGATGCCATCCTGCGCCGCCTCAAACAGCCGCCGGTAACTTAATTCGGAGGCGCGGAGCGCCTGCTCGGCTTGCGTCCCGTTGCCGTTCACGTTCCAATTTTCAGGTTCATTGTTCACGATTCTGGCCTGTCCATTTCATTTCCGCGCAAATTTTGATTTTCACAAAACCAAAAAGCTTGGGGGATCATGAATTCGTAATGTGCCGAAAAAAACGCGCGGCCGCCATACGGTGTTTTACCCATGTCGTAGTTGATGAATCCGGAGATACACCCGCACTGGAATATGTGTTGGAATCTTCACCACAGATTTTTCCGCAGTCACCCAGCCACGCATGAATCCCGGCGTGCGTTTCCAGGATGGGGCAAGGATTTTCCCAGTGGCGGCAGGGAACACCCTAGTCGCGGCTGCTTCCAGCGGGCGGGTAAGATCATGCGAATCATCCGCGGACACTAGACACTAGTATGAACACCAGTTTGCTATTTGGTTGGCCTTCGAGAACCCTGGAATTAACACGAATTCTGGTTGGACTCATGTTCCTCACCCAGCTCCATAACTGTGTTCCGGCTTTCGGCGCAATGGTTCCCGCCACATGCAGTGTGACTCTGGCTTGGAATTCCAGCCCAAGCCCCGATGTCATCGGCTACCATCTTTACTATGGCACGGCCAGCGGGATTTATACGCACGACATCATTCTGGGTAACGTGACGAACGTTACCGTTCCAGGGCTGTCACGCGGCATCATTTATTACTTCGCCATGGCCGCCATCGGACCGGACGGCCAGGAGAGCGTTCTCTCGAACGAGACGAGCTACCGGCGGGAACTTCCCAGCGGCGCGCAGGTGCAGGCCCAAGCCGCGTCCGGCGGACCGTTGGTTCTGACGGTGTCAGGCACGAGCGGCCAGACTTATGAAATCGAAGCGACGCAGGATTTCATCACTTGGACGGTCATCGGCACGGTGATACTTGATGCCAGCGGTTCATCGGATTTTACCGACACCAACGCGGCGAGTTTTCAGCAGCGCTTCTACCGAACATATGAAACACCGCAGGAACTTCCCAGCGGCGCGCAGTTGCGGATGCAAGCCGTTTCCGGCGGGCCGTTGGTGCTGACGGTGTCAGGCGCGAGCGGCCGGACGTATGAAATCGAAGCGACCCAGGATTTCATCACTTGGACGGTCATCGGCACGGTGACACTGGATGCCGGCGGTTCATCGGATTTTACCGACACCAACGCGGCGAGTTTTCAGCAGCGCTTCTATCGAACATACGAATCGCCATGAAAAAATTCACCAAGGACAATAACCCAGTGAAGCTCAAAATAGAATTTGGCGAAGCAGCCCGGTTTGACGTGCCAACCCGGCAGATCTTCCGAACCTGGATACAATTGTTATGCGGCACCCGGCTTTCCGAACGCCTGCCGGCCAGGGCCGGGCGGCCGAGGCCGCAGAGGCGGGGCAGCGACAAGTGAAATCCGCAAGCCGCTAAGCGGCGCCCAGCTTTTCCTCCGGAATCAACCCGACCCGCAACGCGAACCGCACCAGTCCCGGGATGTCATGCATATTCAGACGGTTCATCAATTTCATGCGGTGATATTCGACGGTCTTGGGGCTGACCTTCAGGATCTCGCCGATTTTTTTGGTGTTCTGGCCCTCGGCGATGAGCTGGAGAATTTCACGCTGCCGGTCCGTCAACCGTGCAAGCGGGCCTTTCCGGTCGGCGATTTGCTGCAACGGTAATTCCCTGTGAAGCTGCAGCGAAATTTCCCGGCTCAAATAAATTTCTCCGTCAGCCACCCGGTGCAGCGCGGTTTCCAGTTCCGCTGTCGCCGCCTTCTTAAGCAGGTAACCGGAAGCCCCCGCCTTGATGGAGCGCAAGACATATTCCTCGTTGTTGTGCATGGAAAGAATGATTACCCGCACGTCCGGGAAACTCCTGGCCATGCGTTCCGCCGTCTCCAGGCCATTGAGGCCGGGCATGGCGATATCCATCAAAACCACATCGGGCCGTTGCGCCTTGACCTGATTCAGCACTTCGCGGCCGTCGCCGGCCTCGCCGACCACTTTCACCCCCGGCAACTTTTCCAGGAGCGCGCGAATGCCCGCGCGCACGAGGGTGTGATCGTCCGCGAGCATGACGTGGATGGGTTTGACGGATTTGTTCACGACTTTTTTGGTGCTGACGACGGCGTCCTCCATTTCAACGGAAACCAGGCATGGATTTCGGCGCCCTGTTTTGGGGCCGACTTGAATTCCAGCCCGCCACCGGCCAGGGCCGCGCGCTCTTCCATGCTTATCAGCCCAAGGCGCGCGCTGCACACGGCCCGTTCCCGGACGGCGGCCACATCAAATCCAATTCCGTCGTCATGCACGCGCAGGTGGAGCTGGCCGGCTTCCTTGCGCAAATCCACGCTCACGGTTTTCGCCCGGGCGTGGCGCACCACGTTCGTCAAGGCTTCCTGCGCCACACGGAAACACTCGGTCTCAATCACCGGATTCAGGCGCTGCTCCAGCGGGTCTGCCTGGAATCTGGTTTGCAACCCGACGAGTGCCGCCTGCCGCGCCGTTAACCAGCGCAAGGCCGGTTCCAACCCCAGATCGTCGAGAATCAACGGGCGCAAGTTCAACGAAATGTCATGCACTTGCTCCTGCACGCGATCCACCACCTCAAGGCTCTCCTTGAGGCGCGACACCAGCGGCTGCTTGCCGGGCGATTGCAATACCGCCTGCAGGTTCAATTGGATGACGGTCAGGGCCTGGCCGATTTCATCGTGGAGTTCGCGGGCGACGTTCCGGCGTTCCGCCTCCTGCGCTTCCACCAGCCGGCGGGAGAGCACCTGGAGTTTGTGGCTGTATTCCTTGAGCTTTTCCTCCGCCCGGTGCCGTTCCGTGATGTCACGAATGTTACATTGCACCACCGGGTCGCCGCTGACCTGATAAATGTTGCTGACAAATTCCACATTGATGGCCCGGCCATCCTTGGTCTCCAGCGGAACATCATCATAGCGGACGTAGGATTTGCGCTGCAAATCCCTAAATTCAGCCTTGGCCGCTTTGACATCTTTAAAGGGGACTATGTCCCAGAGTTTGTTTCCCAGCAGCTCTTCGCGCGAATAGCCCAGCATGTCCGTCAGGAATGGGTTCACATCATCAATCTGCCCGTTGTCCGCATTGAGTATCAGGATTCCGTCCTGCGCGGTTTCAAAGAGCCGGCGATAGCGCAGCTCCGAAGCTGTCAACGCCAGTTCCATGGAACGGTGTTTTCCTTCAGAATGATTCAGAATTTCACTATGGCGATTCATATGTTTTTGGGCGCAAAAAGCTGCTCCAAGGTGGCGGTTTAACCGCGTTCATTTAACCTCCATTCCACATTTTACAACCAAAAACCGGACGGGCAACGCGATTTTTTGGAAAAACGCCGCGCGAAAAATGAAGATGGCTCTTGGCGCAGTTCAGTCTGCATCAACGCAACGCTCCGGGCGCGTAGGCTAACCAATCCGCAGGGTGTGGATGTCGCCCGAGTGGTTGATGATGCTGAAGGCAAACATTGCCGCCAATCGGATTCAGTGTTTTGTGAATCATGCCTTGAGCTTAAGCCGGAGTGCGGAAGGACGCCATGGGGTGTTACCCTAAGTGGATTTCATGAAGCCTGCTCCGGCGCGGACATATCAAAATCAAACATGGCACGCCATACCTTCAACCCGCCAAAGGTCAGGGGTTTCTTCAGGCAATTCGTTTTCATAGAGGAAATGTAAGACGGGAATCCGCGCGCCCGTCATATGGTGTTCTAACCATGCCGGACATGACGAATCCAGCCCCGCATAAGTGTCCAGACTGTAGGAACCTCAACTGGACGCCGGATTGAGGACTGGATTCATCATCACTGCAAGTCACTGGTCGGTGGCCAGGTTGGTGCCGCGATCTCTTCGACCGGACTGACGGTCGCGCGCAAAACATTTTCCACCGTCCCCAACAACTGCTCGATAGAATAGGGCTTGACCAGCGCAGCCGCGGGGTGGAGCCAGGGGTATCTGGTGAATAAGTCCTCCTTTGGCAATTTTCCGGTGGCCATGATGACCGGCAGGGCCATGCGGGCGGCGCGCGCCTTCTTGACGAGCGCCAGGCCGGACAATCCCGGCATGTCGTGGTCGGTGATCAGGAGCGCGTAGCTTTCGGGGGCGTGGCGGACGGCATGAAGTGCCTTCCAGCCTGCCATGCCGTCTTCGGCGGTGTCCACCGCATAGCCGGAACTCTCCAGCACTTCAACGTTGAGACGGCGGATGTCCGGTTCATCCTGCACCACGAGAATGCGGCGGGGCGGACTTGTCTGGCATTGAACCGGCGCGCTGGCCATCTCTTCGGTTTGCAAGATTCCATTGTCCTTCAAATCAGGACCGCGAAACATTTGGAAACCAGTGTTGGCGCCATTGGTTTCACGCAGGACCGTTTTTACCACTCCCAGCAACTCCTCGACCCGATAGGGCTTGAGCAGTTTGGCGGCGGGTTGGAGCCAGGGGCATTGGGTGAATTCCTCCTCCGGCATTTTTCCCGTGGCCATGATAAACGGCAGGGCCATGCGCGCGGCATATAGCTTCTTTAGCAGCTCCATGCCGGTCAGATTGGGCATGTTGTTGTCAGTGATCATAAGATCGTAGCAACTGACACCCAGCATCTCCCAGGCGAAGGCGCCATCCTCGGCGGTGTCAACGTGGTAGCCGGCGTGGTGCAGCACCATGGCGTTGATCCGGCGGATGATCGGTTCGTCCTCAACGACGAGAATGCGACAGGGCGGACTTGTCTGGCATTGAACTGGCGCGCCGGACGGATCCGCAGCTTGAGAAATTTTTATAGCAGTCATGATTGCGAGTATAATCTGGAAACTTTTTCGGCACTATGGGGTGTTTCCCCCATATTGGAATATGGAACATTGTTGAATTGCCTGTCATCTGCACAAACCAGGAAACAGCCCCGTTGCCATTAAGCCCCAAATGACCCGGCCCGGTTTTTGACGGATTCAATCGTTGATTCCATAGTGACTGTAACCCTGAATTTCCTTCAAAATCGCGGTGACCATGGTGGCGCGGATCGTGAGGGTTTCCGTGCTCGCGGCCAATGCGAACGGATTGATGCTGGCTGAAGATTTCTCGGTCAGCAGCAGCCGCGATGTGAACACCAACGCCAAAGGCATGGCCTGCCGGGTTGGACCGACAATGTGAAGGCTGGTTGAAGTCATAATGTGTAATATGTTTTAACCAGGCAATAAAGTGCGGAGCATCATAGCTGCAAGCCCATGGCTGCGGACTGGCTTTGCCAGTTGGGTGGCGGCGTGATCTCCGCGCGGGCGCGGGCGGATGCGTGCAAAATATTTTTCACCATGCCCAGCAACTTCCCAAAGGTATAGGGCTTGCGCAGCATCGTGACACATTGCAGACAAGGATGCAGGGCGAATTCCCAGGTGGGCAAAATCCCCGTGGCCATGATGACCGGCAAGGTCAGGCGGGCGGTATGAAGCTTCTTGAGCAACTCCACGCCGGACACCTTCGGCAGGAATTGATCGGTGATCAGCAGATCGTAGCTGTTCAATTGCAGCGCGGCCCAGGCGGAAGCCCCATCTTCAGCGACCTTCACCTGATAGCCGGCGTCAATCAGCACTTCGGCATTAAGCTGGCGGATGTCATCCCCATCCTCCACCACCAAAATGCGCTGGACGGAATCTGGCTGGGCTTGAAGCAATGCGCCAACTGCCGCGCCGGCTGGTGAAATTTCATACTCTTTCATGGCACGATGCTAAACTTAAAAACCTGCGGAGGCCATGGGGTGTTTTACCCATCTTCATCCGCACCCGAACTGCCGCACGATTATTTCTGGCGGGGCGCTTCGACCACCGGGGCATGCACTTCGATAGCCGGCGGTCCAACCATGGCTTCAATGTGACGTTCGTTTCTCGCGTGTCCGTGCCATTCGTCATGGGATACCAGACAGCCGGTGGTGGAGAGCAGCGGGAGGACACAGGCGAACAACAGCATCGTTTTCATATTTGAATTTCACTTTCTGGAGGAACTTACACGCCGGGCGGGAAACTCCGCCATGGGGTGTAACCCTACGTCTTATGTTTGTATCAGCATTACAAAAGCACGTTGCCACGCACTCCGCAGCTTCGGCAAAGCCGGCCGCAGCGGCTTCCATCATATCATAACCGCGCACATTCCTTCAAGCACGTCACAGAAGCCACGTTTGACACTCTGGACAGAGCCATTATGGTCAACTTGTCCGGCGAAATGTTGATCTTGATGCGTTTCCTTCTCGCGAATTGAATCCGCTCATGTTGATCCGCATCCCGGTTTTACCGGCCGTTCTTTGTAAGAATGTTAGTTCAAGGAATGTTGCTTTCCGGCACGGTTCAAGGCCGGCTAAGGCGATAAAGACGGCTGGGCAAATTCGTCGCCGAAAGGTCGGTGAACTGAAAGGCGGCGGGGCTGCTTTCGTTGGGAACCCCCAGAGCCGTCCAATGAACAAGATTGGTGGAGGCCCAGACCGTGTAGCCGAATCCAGTCTGACCGGCAAAAGAGAGCTGGTGGCCGCGGTTGCCAAGGGTTTTCAGACCGCTGATCCGCAGCGCGGAAGCATTGTTTGATGCGGTGTTGTTGTGGTAGACCTTTAGCATCGGATTGGTAGTGGTGGCGAGTCCAGACAACAGAAGATCCAGCCGGCCGTCATTATCGAAATCGGCCCATGCGACCGAGCCGGAGCGGATGCCCGGCAACCCGGCGTTGATGTTTGTGAACACCCAGTTGCCGGTGTTCCGCCACACCTGGCTGATAAGATTGGATTGGTTGTTCATGCCGGCTAGTAGGATGTCCAGTTTGCCATCGTTATCGTAGTCGGCCAAGGCTGCGGAACTTTGATAGACGCCCGGCAGGCCGGCATTCATGTTGGTGAAGGATCCGTTTCCAAGATTCCGCCACACCTGGCAAACCGCCCCGGTCGGGGTGTAACCCGTCAGCAAAATGTCTAGCTTGCCGTCTTGATTGAAGTCCCCCCACGCGACCGCGCCCTGGGAAACCCCCGGGAGTTTGGTGGGGATATTGGTGAAGGTGCCATTGCCCAGATTGCGCCACAGTTCGGTGATGGCGCCGGTTCCAAACCCGTTGGTGGTTCCCGTCAATAAGATGTCCAGATTGCCATCGTTATCGTAGTCGCCCAAAGCCACGGAACTGTAGAGCACTCCGGGCAGGCCGGCGTTGATGTTCGTAAAGGTGCCGTTGCCGGGGTTGCGCCATATTTGAGCCACCGCGCCCGTGGAGGAATAACCGGTCAAAAGAACATCCAAGTTGCCATCGTCATAGAAATCGCCGAGCGCCACCGCGCCGGTGTCAACTCCCGGCAGGCCGGCTTGAATGTTGGTGAAGGTTCCGTTGCCGAGGTTGCGCCACACTTGGGATAGATAAACTGGCATGCTCTTCCCATCCATCCCGGCAAAGCCGGTGATAAGGAAGTCGGGCCTGCCGTCATTGTCAAAATCACCCTGCGCGACGGCGCTGCTCGTGACGGCGTTGGTGGAAATCCCCGGCAAAGCGGCGTTAAAATTGGTGAAGACACCGTTCGACTTATTCTGCCAGACCTGACAGATGCCATTGAACGAAACATTCGCTCCCGTCAGCAGCACATCCGTTTTGCCATCATTGTTGAAATTCCCGCAAGCCACCGAACTGTAAGCCACACCCGGCAGCGCGGTGTTGGTAAGGGTAAATACAGACGCCGCAGCGGCGGAGAAAGCCACTAAGATGATGGTTGCCGTCGCCATTGCGATTGCATGAAGACCGTCGAACCACCCCCGCCGGGGCCATGCTTGGATTGCCATAACTGCTGGCATTGCATCTGCCATCGCGCCGGGCCTGAATTCACATGTCCCGGCAACCGGGCGGTGAAACAAAACAAAGTGCAAGTTTTTCATAATGATTCCGTTTTATTTTATTGCCATCCGGGCGTGCCATTGGCCCAAGTCTTTCGACTTAGGCCAAGACAAGCAGAATTGTTCTTTATCAAAACGAGTTCAGAGGTTTTTCGATTAGATTAGTTTTTGCTTGCGACCAATGAAGGTCAGTCCAATAAGAGACGCCCCCAGCAGGGTCGCTGTCGTCCCACCATCGGGAACTGCTGCGGCCGGAATACTTGTCGTGGACGAAAAGGTAAAGGTCGCCAGATTCAATGTCTGGGCGGAAAGGTTCCAAGTCCCAGTGGTGTCCAGAAAGTCCAGTCCCGGACCGGTGATGAGCGCGGTGCCAATGCCGGACAGCAGCAGGCCGGTGGGCGAGGCATAGTCCACATGCAAAACGCTAAGATCAAACGAATAGGTGTCCCCGCCGGAAACGAACGTCCACAGCGGATTGACCGGGGTGCTCGCTGTTGGCGGAGACCAGATGAACGGCGTCATCGTGACCGCCGCACCGCTGGTGCCAACATAACTGCCGCTCAACGCCGAGGGCGCGCCGACGGTGACGTTTTGAAACGAAGTGAATCTTGTCGCCGAGACAAAACTCGTGCCGTTGATCGTCGTGGTGCCGGCAAACGAGAGGCTGCCGGTGATGGGGATTGGAACTGCCTGCAAGCTGACGGCAAAGCTGGCGATCGTCAGGAGGAGGCATGTGGTTTTTACGGATAGTATGTTTGTTTTCATTTTATTTTTTGTTAATTGTTGCTAACTCATTTTTATTTGTTTCATGCCTGGTTATTGACCAAGCAACACAGAGATTACATTGGCGGCAGGGCAACTTACCATGGGGTGTTATACTATGGGGTGTTCACCTTATGACCGCCGGAGCCGGCACCGAAGGTTCAGCAGCCATCTTAAGCTGGCAACGCGCGATCTGACCGCAGGCACCAATGGTCGCGCGCAGGACTTGCTGCGCCGCTGCTAAAAGATCCGCGGTGTCAGGGGACTTGAGCCGCCTCGCGCGGGTCATGCGCCAACGCATTCGCGGGCGGGAATTTTGAGGGGATGAAGCCGGCCCAGTGGCAGTTTTGCAAAGGGCACCGCGGCGCCGCAGTTCTGCAATGATTCCGAGGACGCCGCCAGAATCCGGACCAGTTCCGTGCCGCGCGTGCCGCAGCTCACCGGCGTGGCCCCGTGCCGGATGCAGTCGAGAAAATGCTGGCACTCGGTCTTGAGCGGCTCTTCCTGCTGGATGTAGGGCGCATACATGTCGCCATAGTGGTAGGCGTATTGAAATTCACCAAACGTGTCGTAATGCGGCGGGCGTTCCACGTGCATGTCATAGACGCGGATTTTTTCAAGCGGCGCGAGGTCGTCATAGACAATCATGCGCTTGCTGCCGATGATGGTCATTTCGCGGACTTTGCGCGGTTCGATCCAACTGCTGTGGATCACGGCGGAACGCTGGCGCGAAAACGTCAGGCACATGGTCGTCACGTCCTCGATGCCGGGCGTGAGGTGCGCGCTGCCGGAGCAGTTCACGGAATCCGGCGTCTCGCCCATGATGGACAAAATGATTGAAAGATCGTGCGGGGCCAGGTCCCAGGCGACGTTGATGTCTTTTTGGAACAGGCCGAGGTTCAACCGTCGCGCGCAAATATGGCGGATTTCACCGATGTCGCCCCGGTCAATGATCTCCTTGATTTTCCGGACGACCGGCGAATACAAGAACGTGTGGCCGGTCATCAGCACGAGGCCATTCTTTTTCGCGATGGCCACCAGTTCTTCGCAATGCCCGACGGAAGCCGTCATGGGTTTTTCGATGAACGTGTGCTTGCCGGCGAGCAGCGCGGCCTTGGCCAGCGGGAAATGGGTCTTGACGTTGGTGGCAATGACGACCGCATCCAGGTTGACGCCGTTGAGCATGTGCTCGCAATCCGTCGTGCGCTCGACTTCGGGGTAAAGCGACCCAAGGTGCTGGAGGCGCGCGGGGTTGAGGTCGCACATGATTTTGAGGTGGCAGTCCGCCAACGCCCGGAAATTGCGGATCAGGTTCGGACCCCAGTAGCCGCAGCCCGTCACACCCACTTTGATTTTTTCAGCCATGTTAAAAATGTAAGGTCAGGTCAGGATTTGCCATTGGGCAGAAAGGTGATGCCCGACAAAATTTCTGAACTCGTTGCACGCGCGGTTGGATTCGTTTTCCGTCGGCGCAATGTCTGAATATGAACGGGTCACAGCCGCAAACCATTCGATAATGGCTGGCCCTGCCAGTTGAGCGGCGGCACCATCTCCTGATGGTTGCCGGCAGTCATGTGCAAAACTTTTCTCACCGTTTCCAGCAGTTCATCAAACGTATAGGGCTTGAGCAGGACGGCCTTGATTTCCAGCCACGGATGCCGGGCCAACTGGTCCTCCGGCAAGGTGCCTGTGGCCATGATGACCGGCACCTTCATGCTGGAATCGTGAAGCCTCTTCAGCAGTTCAATGCCGGACACCTTCGGCATGTCATGGTCGGTGATCAACAGATCGTAGTTGTCCAGTTGCAGCGCGTCCCAGGCGGCCGCCCCGTCTTCAGCGGCGTCCACATGATAGCCGGAGGAAGCCAGCACTTCAGTGTTCAGGCGGCGAACATCCGGGTCGTCCTCCGCCACAAGAATGCGCTGGCGGGGATTCGGTTGAAATTGAGGTGATGCGCTGGTGAGTTTCCCAGCCGGCGAAATTTTGTTCTTTCTCATGGCGCAATAATAAGCCAGAATCTTATGCGGTTGCCATGGGGTGTTCACCCCATGCCGGATTAGCTGAAGCCAGCACCCGGACTTACCGCACGATGACCTCCGGCGGCCGCACGACCACTTCCGGGGTGTGCACGACCACGGCCGGCGGTCGCACGATAACTGCGTCATGATGTTCATATCGCCTCGCATGTTCATGCCGTCCGCCTTCCGGGACAATACATCCGCTGGTGGTAAGGAGAGTGACAATGCCGGTTAGATACAGGATTTTTTTCATGTCCGGCAACATTACGCGGCGGGCTGGAATTTTCCTATAAGGTGTAACCCGACATCCAATTCGCGCGTCCGCACCGGAGGCTGACACTGGTTGTCAAAATGATCTTTCGGGCGCAGCCCTGCGGATTGACGCCACGGTCGCGCTTCACCTTGGGGTCTAACCCGGAAACGAGAACTGCCGTCCAAAGGTCAGCAGTCCCGCCAGTCCGCAACCGAGCATTAACACCGTGCTGCTACCATCCGGCACGCTCGAAACACCATTACAGACCGCCTGGGTAATGATGTTGTCGTCCAAGGTAACAGCGGCATTCTCCGCCAGCGCGCTGCCGACCAGGGTTGCGCCGGCATTCAGCCCGATGGAGTCATAAGCCATTATGTTGCCCATGAAGTCCGTGTCGGTTCCGAGCGTCGCCGAACTATCAACCACCCAGAAGACATGGCAGGCTTGCGCACCGTTGACCAAGAGCACCGAACTAGAGGATGCTGTGACGAGCGTGGACGAGGCCTGGATAATGAAGACGGCATTGGGGTTGCCCTGGGCGTCAAGCGTCAGTGTCCCAATCAGGTTGGCAGTTGAGGCCGCCGCGACACTATAGACACCAGCGAACAGAGTTTGCCCGCCGAGTTGGTTGTCGCCACCGGCGAGTGCCGTCGCTGTTAGTCCATTAGCATAGGTATATGCGGTGCTCAAGTCGTTTTTGGCCGTCGTCAGCAAGGCAGGGTTATTTACGTTGCCGCCAGGACCCGTGCCATCCACCGTATAGATCGTCCCGTTCACATGCCCTGCCGTTAATCCCGTAATGGCCGCCCCGGTGGTTGGGGACAAACCAACATTCCCAGTGACCGTGGAGGCGCCACCGGCGTCAGTGATCTCGGAGTAGCCCAGGATTGCAAAACTGGAGGCCGTTCCAAGGTCCACTGCGGTTGGGGTTGCCAAGGCGTTATAGTGCAGAAAGATGGCCGCCGCAACGACAAGGCCGAGGAGAATTCGCCGCGCGCCGTTCTGCGCCGACGTTCGTAAAAGAGTAGTTTTCATTGTATTTTATGGTTTGTTGTGTGTTTAATATAACCGAATTTGGCACCAGCTTACGCCATTTTGCCGTGCCTTCGCTATACGGTGTTTTCCCCATGCCGGATTTGATGAAGCCAGCCCTCCCAAAGCGGGTCGGATGGCGGACTAACGCCCTTTCTTTTTTGGATGCCGGAGCAGGATTTTTTTCTGAATTTTCCTTCACCACCGCGATCATTTCATCCATCCCTTCCTTGATCTCGCCGACCTGCGGATGCACTTCCTTGATGAGGTCGTGTTCGATCTTGGACAGCTTTTCGATGCGTTTGCCCTGCTCGCGCAACTGGTCCAAAAGGGCGTTCTGTTTGATGGAAAGCCGGCGCATCCACCAAAAGCAGACGCCCCAGCAAGATGGTGCCGGCCAAAGTCATCCAGAAGGCGAGGTCGTTTTTATCCATAACCAATCATGCGGTCGAAATGCAGGAAATGAATTTTAGGTCGTGGCACGGTTGGGTTATAGCGGCGGTCTGCGACCGCCGAAAACGACGCTCATAGACCGCCGCTATAGCAAGGAGTTTTGAAACCATGCAGCCCAACTCTAAACAATGGTCAACTGGACGCTGCTCTCGATGATGCCCGCACTGATGGCGTAGCGGGTGAGGCCGGCGGTGTCGTGGATGTCGAGCTTCTGCATGACATGCTCGCGATGCTTCTCGACGGTCTTGATGCCAATGCCGAGTTCCGCCGCGGTTTCCTTGTTGGCCTTGCCTTCGGCGATGAGCTGGAGCACTTCCATCTCGCGCGAAGTCAGTTGGCCGGCTTTCGAGTTGAGTGCTTTTGCGCGGCCGGGCAATTGCGGATTGAGACGGTTGAAATGCCTGGCAATGGAGGGGCTGAAAAAGGTTTTCCCCTGATGCACTTCCCGGATCGCCCGGCACACGTCATGGGCGGAGGTTTGCTTGAGCAGAAATCCCACCGCGCCGGAATCGGTCGCGTTCTTGACATACGCGTCATCGCTGTGCGCGGAGAGCATGAGCACCTTGGTGGCGGGCAGGATTTTGAGAATCTGCCGGGTGGCTTCCAGACCATTGAGCAAGGGCATCGCGATGTCCATCAGCACCACGGCGGGGCGGAGTTTCTTGGCCAGCGCGACGGCCTGGCGTCCGTCCTGCGCTTCGCCGGCCACTTCGAGGTCGTCTTCCAGTTCGAGCATCTTGCGAAACCCTTCGCGCACGACCATATGGTCTTCGGCCAGCAGAACAGTGATCTTTTTCATAATAGTTCAAAGGTTGGTTCAGTCGCCCTGCGCCACAACCAATGCGGTTCCAATCCCCGCAAAGTGATAGGCCGGCTCAAAAATCATTTTCCGGCTGCCCGCCGTGAACCACAGCTTGAGCGTTCCGTGATTGATGTCCGCCGGCGTGGCCGTGGCCGCGATGGGCCGGCTCTTGCCACCTTTGCCGCTGGCGGTGGCGGTTCCGGTGATCGCCACGACCTTGCCCTGGCTGGCCTCGGCCAGTGACGCGTCCGAAACGACGATGGCCAGCCGGCCTTTTTCGTTTTTGAAAAAGTAGGGAAACACCTTGAGCCTGTAATCACCCGAATAGACGCCGTTTGTGCGCTGGAGTGGCCCGATGATCAGCGTGGCCTTGGCCGCAGCCATCGGCATGGAACTGGGATCAATCAGAAGAATGCGATTCCCCGCAGCGGAGTTGGTTGAAGCTGGTGCGACTAATGCGGCGCTCCAACCGGCTACAAGCAGCGCCAGCAGAAAAAAATTTCGTTTCATAAAAATTCAAGTTTTGGTTCTAGTGAACACGATTAGTGCGGTTTCTCCTACCCCCCCCCTAATTGGTGGTTTATTAGTGGAACTTGTGCAATTATGGTCGTGCCTTTGTTCAGAGCGGATTTGACCTTGAGGTCGCCGCCCACATAGGTCGCCCGCTCGCGCATGGCAAGCAGACCAAAGCCGCCCTTTCCTTTTCGCCTGGCCGCGTGATGCTCCGGGTCGAAGCCGATCCCGTCGTCATTGATCACCAACTGAACGAAGTCGCCCGGCTGCTTCAGGCACACGGTGACGTGACGGGCGCGGGCGTGCTTCTCCACGTTTTTCAAGGCTTCCTGGAGGATGCGGTAGAACGTCAGTTCGGTGTTGGCGGGCAGCCGCGCGGCCAACTGCACGCAGCCCAGCTTGAGGGACACGCCCGTCCGCTCCGCGAACTCCGTGCTGGTGTCGCGCAGGGCGGCGGCCAGGCCCAGTTCGTCCAATACGCTGGGCCGGAGGTTGCGCGAAATGCGCTCCACTTCCTCGGCCGTCTGGCCGAGCATCTCGCGGAGTTTTATCGCCTCTCGCTTGGATGTCCCGTCGCTCGCCGAAAGCTTGTCCGCCAGCGTCTGGGAGCGAACGAGGACGGCGCAGAGCAGCTGGGTGATGTTGTCGTGCAATTCGAAGGCCACGCGCCCGCGCTCGGCTTCCTGCGCCAGCACCAGGCGGTGGGACAACGCCCGCAGCAGTTCCTCGTTGCGCCGGGCCTCCGTCAGGTCCGTCACCACCATGCCGATGGCCGCGCGGTTGAAACCAGTTTTTGCCAGCGGACGAATGGAGATTTGCGCCGGCATTTGCGAACCGTCGCCGGCATGGAGCCGCACCTGGATTTTCGAGCCGGACTGGTCGGTTCGTTTCATGAGCGGCCGGAGCACGGCCCGGTCTTCGGCGGAGAGAAAGCGGCGAAAGGAACTGCCCGTCACCTGCTCCAGCGGGCATTTGACCATGCGGGCGAAGCGCTGGTTGGCGTAAAGAATCGTCTTGTCCGCCGTCAGCGTCAGCGCCCCTTCGTTCATGGATTCAATCAGCACGCGGTAGGCGTGCTCGGCGCCTTCCAGCGTGAACACTTGAGAGCCTTCCTTGCCCGCGACCATCACCGTGTCCACCTCGCCGGTGCGGATGGCGCGGAGCGTTTCCTCGGCGTCGGCCAGGCGCGCATTCAAAAGCCGGAATGCTGACACGCTGACACGCTGAAATTTCAGCTTTTCAGCGTTTGAGCTTTTCAGCGTTTGTTTCACGCGGTGGTGGCGGTTGGTTTTCACACGGCGATTTTACCTTTGGTGATCAAGCCCAGCTCGACGAACAGGCCGATGATGTTTGCCAGGCTGCCGATGAACCGGCGCACCGGCAGCGGGATTTCTTTAATGAGCGTCGGGGTCGCGACGATCTGGTTGGCGCGCGCCAGGTGGGGCTGTTGATAGATGTCTATCACTTCCAGCGTGCAATTGTCTTTCAGTTCGGCCGCGCACAGTTGACGGACATGCAGGACGGCCTGGCGCGATCGGGCCGTGGCCCCCGCCACAAACAGTCGCAGGACACATTTGCCCGCAGGCCGGGCTGCCAGGGACTTCTCAAAGGCCTGCGCCCTGCCGCGTGAAACAGTCGGTGCGGATGCCACGGATCCGTCGGCAGCGGTTATTTCACGGGGCGAGCGGCGGTTGTTTTTTGTTTTCACGGGTGTTCCTCTTGATTAATCAGCCGCGCGCAAATCCAAGCCGACCAGCACGCGCTCGGTGTCGGAAAGGCTGCCAATGATGGTGCGCACGGGCTTTGGCAATTTGCGCACCACCGTGGGAATGGCGAGAATCTGGTCGCCCTTCGCCAGTTGCGGCTGTTTCAGCAAATCAATCACCGTGATGCGATAGCGGTCTTTGAGATGGCTTTCGCAAAACTTCTTCAGGTTTGCGAACGCCGTCAGCGATTTGGGCGTCGAGTCGGTCACATAAAGGCGCAGTTGCCAGAGTTTGGCAAGCGGGCGAGGAGCGCGGGCTTTAGCCCGCTTCACCGTCCGACTAACCAGGGCGCCTGCCAATGACGAAACATTTCCGTTCGCGGACGTTGAAGCGGCGTGAACGCCGCGCTCCTTGCTGCCATTGCCAACCGCACTCTCGGCGGCGCGTTTTACAGCTTTGGTTTTCATCAGTTTCCATTCCCCTTTCTGGATTTGCTCCGCGTTCTGGCCGCAACTTTCGCGTCCGCCTGGCGCAAAATACCTGAAGCCGCGCGCTCGGTGCCCAGCACGAATGTCCGCGTGCCGGCCTGTTCGGCAATGCGCCGCAGTTCCACGGCTTCGGTTTCATAGTCGGCGCGCAGCCCGCTGATTTTCCGTTCGAGCGCCCCGCGTTTGCGCTCCACTTCGCGCTTGAGCTGGGCGGCTTCCTGCTGGCCGGCCAGCACGGCGGCCTTTTCCAAATCCTCCTGCGCCACGCGGGCCGAGCCGGTCAACACGCCGCTGACCCCGATGTAGGCGTCCACGAGGTCAACGCCCCGGTCTGAAATCAGGAATTCGCGGATCTGGTTCGAGTGCGCCATGCCGCGCGCTTTCAAAACGTAGAGCACGCGGTTGCGTTCGCCGTTGCCTTCCATGTCTTGCAACAACAGCCACGAGTCCATGAGGGAGGACATGGCGGCTTCACTGGTTTGCAGCGCGTGGCCGCTCTGCGTCAGGCTGGTGAAGAGCGAGGTGACTTGTCCGGCCTTCAAATAATCAATCAGCCGCGTCACCATGCCCTTGCTTTCGTAGTCGGTGCCCGCGTCCATCAGGCTGGTGATCGGATCAATGACGACGACGTGAGGCTTGAACGCGGCAATCTCCTTGAACATGGTAGCCAAGTGCATTTCCAAACCATAGAGCGACGGTCGCGCCGAGTGAAACCGCAGCAACCCGCGCTTGACCAGCGGCTCCAGGCGCAACCCGATGGAATGCATGTTGCGGATGATTTGATTCGGCGATTCCTCGAAAGAAAAGAACAGCACGCGCTCCCCGCGCCGCACCGCGGCCTGCGCAAAGTTGGCGGCGACAATGGTCTTGCCCGTGCCGGGCGTCCCGGTGAGCAGAATGCTGCTGCCGCGAAAAAATCCGCGCCCGCCCAGCATCGCGTCGAGCCGGGGAATGCCGGTGGCAATCCGCTCGCTCGAAATTTTGTGGTTCAAACCCAGCGACGTGATGGGCAGAACGCTGATGCCTTCGTCGCCGATGAGGAACGGAAATTCATTCGTGCCGTGCAGCGCGCCGCGATATTTCACCACACGCAAATGCCGCGTGGCAATCTGGTCGTTGACCCGATGGTCGAGCAGGATGACGCAATCAGAAACGTATTCTTCCAGTCCATACCGCGTGAGCGATTCACGCCCGCGCTCGGCGGTGATGACGGCAGTCACGCCTTTATCCTTGAGCCAGCGGAACAGCCGTCGCAATTCGCTGCGCAAAATGGCCTCATTGGGCAGACTCGCAAATAATACTTCCAGCGTGTCCAGCACCACGCGCTTGGCGCCGATGGAATCAATCGCGTGACCGAGCCGGACGAACAATCCTTCCAAGTCATACTCGCCGCTCACCTGAACTTCACTGCGCTCGACATGGACGTGATCAACGATAATTTTTTTGCGACGGATTAATCCTGCCAGATCAAATCCAAGCGACGCGACGTTGGCCGTCAGTTCTTTTTCCGTTTCCTCAAAAGCCATCAGCACGCCCGGCTCGTCGAACTGCACCGCGCCGCGCACGAGGAATTCCGCCGCCAGCAGCGTCTTGCCGCAACCCGCGCCGCCGCAGACCAGCGTGGGCCGCCCGCGCGGCAACCCGCCGGCGGTGATTTCATCGAGACCCTGGATGCCGGTGGGACACTTGGGCAGACGAGTTGCTGGAGGTGTGGATTTGGAGTTTTTGATTTTCATTCAAGAATTCTTCAGCCGGACAGTGATTCGTTTCAAGGACATTCGAGTGTGGTTTTACCGGATTTTTTCAGCGCGTATTTTCGGACGTGGGCAAATGGAATTTCCACTTGAATGGCGGTGCCCTTGCCGGGCGCGGATTCGACGCAAAAGGTGCCGCCGACCATTTCGACGCGTTCCCTCATGCCGAGCAGTCCGAGGCGTTTTCTCCCTTTGGCATTCAACACGCGCTCCACATGAAAGGATTTGCCATCGTCCATTATTTTCATGTCAATGCGGTCCGCGAGTTTCTGGATGCTCACCTCCACCCGGCTGGCTTTCGCGTGACGGGCAACATTGGTGAGCGCTTCCTGGGCGACGCGATACAGCACTGTGCGCTTGTCGTTGTCCAATTGTTCCACTCCGCCAAAAACCTTCAAATGAACGCGGAGGCGCGTCCGTTTGGAAAAAGTTTTCACAAATGAATGCAGCGCGGGAATCAGGCCGAGGTCGTCCAGCACCGCCGGGCGCAGGTCGCGGGCGAACTCATGGACCACGTCCACCGATTTTTCCACCAGCCGCTGCGTGTTGGCAATATAGCGGTCGAGGCCGCTGGCATTGGTCGCCGCCTGTTTTTTCAAGGCCGCTAGCCGGACATTGATGCCCGTCAGGGTCTGCGCGATGACATCATGCAGTTCGCGGCTGATTTCTTTTCGCTCTTCTTCCTGCGCCAGGAGAATCTGGCGGGACAACTGCCGCAACTGCTCCTGCATGAGTGCCGACTTTTCCAACAATTGTGAATAATGATCCTCGCTTTTTTTGAGCGCCGACTCCACGGCCTGGCGCTGCGCCGTCGCCGCCGCCTTGCGCTCGGTGATGTCGTAAAAGCAATTGATGGCCCCCGTGATTGCGCCCTGCTTGTTTTTCAGCGGACGGATGTTCACGAGCACGCTGATCCGCGAGCCGTCGAGCCGCTCGATGAGCACTTCCGCGTCCTGCACCGCCGCTATTTTGCCGCTCAACACCTCGGACATGGGACAACGGTGATGCGGCATGAAACGTCCGTCGGGATGGAACAATTTGAACGAGCCGCAAAACCGCTCGTCGGTATCCCCGGAGGCCGGCTGGCGGCCCCACAGTCCCACGGCGCGTTTGTTGAAATTCTGGATCACGCCGGCGACATCACAGGAATAAACGGCCACGGGGCCCAGCTCGAACAAGATGCGATAGCGTTCTTCGCTCCCGCGCAACTGCTGCTCCATGCTCTTGCGCCCGGTGATTTCCGCCTGCAATTGCGCGTTCAAGTTCTCCGCCGCTTCCGTGAGTTCATGCTGGCGCACCGAACCAAGCACCAGCGCCTCGTTCATCGCGAGCATCTTTTTCTGTGATGGGGCGGTCTGGTTCATTGAGATGTTTCTACTTGGTCGCCTTCGGTTCCGGCGCGGCCTCTTCCCGTTTGCCAATCCGCTCCGGCAGCCCGCTGGTCAGCCGGGCATAATCGGTCCGGCGCGGGTGGATGATCACCATGCCTTGGTCCGTGATGACATATTCGCGGATGTCCTTGCTGTGATTGCCGCCGCGCATTTTGATGACGACCATCACTTTCCGAAGCTGGCCGTCAATCTCCACATAGCGCAACCGGATGATGTCATCGGTAAGAAACGAGATCGTGTAATGGCTCAGCGACATCTCGGTGAACTTGTCCTCCACCTCGACCGTGCTGAGGATCGTGACCCCGGCGCCCGTCAACACCGCGATCATCCGGTAGAGCGACTCGCGAAAGTCCTCGCGGAAACCGGGCGCCAGCGCCATCTCAAAACCGACCAGCGAATCAATCACCAGCCGCTTGGCGCCGACCCTTTCGATGGCATCGAGAATCTCTTGCATCGTTTCATCCACCGAAAGGTCGAGCGGACGAAGGTAAAGGACTTCGAGTTTTCCCTTTTCCTGCGGCGTTTTCAGGTTCAAACCAAAACTGTCGGCGCGATCCGTGTAGCCTTTCGGGCGTTCCTCGAAGATCGCCATGATTCCCGGTTCGCCACAGCGCAGTCCGGCGGCGATGAATTGCGTGGCCAGCGCAGATTTTCCTGTTCCCGAAGGCCCCGCCACCAGGAGACTGTCGCCTTCGAGAACGCCCCCGCCCATCATCTGGTCCAGCTCGGGAATGCCGACGGAAAGCCGCCGGCGCCGCGACGGTTTCGATTTGTGTCCGGTCAATCCCAGCGTGCGCGAGAAGGCTTGCAACCCGTCATCGCTGATGCGGATGGTGTGCAAGCCCGGCACCGACCCCACCCCGCGCAATTTGTGGATCTGCAATTTTCGCACCACCGAATTTCTTTCCACCACCTGCGAAAGCCAGAGCAGGCCGTCGGCGACCGTGAACAGCGGATTGTCGCGCATCTCATCAGCGGTATATTCGCCGACCAGAAACGACGTGGCCTGCCAAGTGGTCAGAAACAGGGCGAGCCGCTGGATGAACGATTGCATCTCCACTTCGCTCGCGCCGGCCATCGCCTTGCGCACCACGGTGCGGAAAGAATCCACCACCACGATGCCCGGATTGACCGCCTTGACTTGTTTGATGATTTCCTCGAGGACGGTGTCCAAATCCTGCTCCAGCACCACGTCAGAAAGGTTGATGAAGCGGACGGCGTTGCCCAGCTTGGATTCGTCGAAGAAAGAATATTGCTGCTGATAGCGCAGCATCTTTAACGCAGGTTCCCCGAGGACGGTGAAATAGAGCGCGGGTTTTTTCACCGTCGCATTGACAAAAACGATCTGGTGCGTCAGCGTGGTTTTGCCGCAACCCGGCGTGCCCGCGATGATGTTGAAAGAGAACTCGGGAAGGCCGCCGCCCAGGATTTCGTCAAGGCCGCGCACGCCGCTGGGAATTTTGTGGATCATCACCTTGGCGGGCGGGCTGGCGGCCTGCCCCGGCAGTTTGCGTTTAACGACGGTTGTTTGCTTTTTCATTTTTTATCTCCTTCATTAAGATTCAAATCGTTGAGGGACAGTTTCGGCCAGATCTCGCGCATCATCTGGAGCGTCAGATTTTCGCCGATGAAAGCCACCAGCAGCCCCAGCAATTGGGCCATCAGGACCACGCCGCCTTCGGCGAGGTCCGCCGGGTCCACTGGCTCCAGTCCCTCAAACCCTGCCAGCGAACCATCCGCTTTGACCTGCACCGCGTCCAGCCACCGGACTTCCCCATCGGCCAGCGCGAGGGCGCGCGCCAGCAACGCCCGAAAACCGGCGTTTCCCATGAGAGTCGTAAAATACGGACGCAGCTTCTCGACGACGAGAAAGGCCGCCGGGAGTTTTTTCCCGGAAGATTTATTTCCCCCCGCCTCACAAGCAATGAGACGTTTGGCCCAACCTCGCAGTTTTGAAGCGGGGCGGTTCATTGGGAAACAGGTTCGCGGAGGACGTTGCTCCGCGAGGCTCTTCCGGTGCAGCTTTTTGTTTTCATCCAATGGCGATCCGACCGGGTGACAAATTCGCGACCGGCATCTGGCATTTGCCGATGGCGCCGAGTTCTCGCGCAAATCGGTTGATCGCCCGGATGGATTCTACCACCAGCCGCTGCGCGCTGGCGATTTCTTTTGTCAGGTTTCCGGTTTTGCCTTGGGCCGATGTTTTCAAGGTCAGCAGCCGGACATTGACGCCCAGCAGCGTCTGCGCGATCTCATTCTGAAGCTCATGGCTGATGTGTTTGCGTTCATTCTCCTGCGCCGTCATCAGCCGGTGCGTGAGCTGCCGCAGACGCTTCTGCAACTGGAGCGATTCCTCCAGGCATTTGCTGTGGTGCTTCCCGCTTTTTTCGAAGGCATCCTCCATGACCTTGCGCCGGACGATGCCGCGCTGCAACTGGCGGTTGGAAGCGGCCAGCTCCTCCGTGCGCTGCCCCAGCGTTTCCTTCAGCCGGCTCACCGCAGCTTTGGTCTGGCGCGCGGCGCGATGCGTCTCCACAATCGGGGTGATGGCCTCGTTTAAAAAAAATCCCGCCCGCTTGATGAACCCATTTTTGCTGCTGGATAATTCCAGCGTGGCAACTGCCCGCTCGTGAATCCGGGCCAGGTCCAGTGTCTCCAGCCCGAGAGCGACCGCCCGGCGTCCCAGTCCCAAAGCGGGCTGCAAGGTTGCGCGCGGCCCGGCTTTCAGGTGTTGGCGCAATGCCGTGACATAGCGTTGGGACAGCCCGGTTGATTTTTTTTTCATGTTGTCATGCTGATGGCGGCTGGAATGAGCGAAAAAGCTTTATGTCACAGGACAGACCGTTCATCAGCGGCAAACATCGGATAATTTTACCGGGCTGGCTATGGGGTGAACACCTTATGGGACATCGGCGAACAGCCTGCCGGTGAAATCCAGCCGCCCATTGACTCCGGGCGGCTGGGTTCGTGTTCAAGCAAAACGAACACAAAACCGGCGGTTGGCAATGCTTTGGTTTGAGATGATTTTTTGTGTCGCATGAAGAATGCGAAGAAAACCGAAGGCCAGAACTTCTTGCCGTCGCACTCTTCGCGCGAAATATCCCATTACCGGCGTTTGAATTTACCTGCCGCGATATTTCGACGGGTTGCGAATCCGGTCGAGCCGTTCCGCTTCCAGTTCATTCAGGACAATTCGCTGCCGGCGCAGTTCGGCAACATTCGCGATGGTTTTGGGCAGCAGGCAAACTTGTTTGAACAGTTGGCCGATGGTCTGGCAGATGTGTGTTATTAAATTCACACTGATTTCCTGGCTCCGTCCGGGCGGCGGCGCAACTGCCGATAAATTTGTTTTACAAACGCGTCGGCGCGAAATCCGCCCGGCCCGACCCACGGTTCAAACCCCTGGTTTCCGTCCTCGACAAAGTCGCCCCGGCGCACCCGCTCATTCCATTTCAATGGCCGCAAGCGCGCCGGAACCGCCGGAGCCGCAGATGAACAGGTTTCGCTCATCAGGCACGCTTGGGTTTCACGATCAGCAGCACGATTCCGCCCACAAGCGCGAGCGCGCCAACAACCGGCGGGATAAAATGGCTGTCCGTGGTCGCAATGTGCATCCCCAGAAACTCAATGGGTTTTCCCGGCGTCGTGAAGCTGATGCCCGAATAGGCGAGCACCACAATGCCGAGTGTTATTAGAAGGACGGCGACGATGTATTTTGTGTTCATATAGTCTATAACTTAATTTGTCCGGCTGACAGTTTCTCAAAAGGGTTGTTTGCGCCCGAAAGCGAGGTTCACCCGCATCCGTCACACGACTGGTCTCCGGCCGGAGATGACTCGGAGCAAGACCGCCACAATGGCGAGGAGGAGAAGGATGTGAATCAGGCCGCCGGCGGTGCCGGTCACGAGTCCCAGCAGCCATAGGATGATCAGCACAACTGCGATCGTGTATAACATAAAATTTCTTCCGGCTGGCGGGCGGGCGGGTGCGCTTCCGCACCCGCCAGCCATTGGCTTTACGGTTTAATTCTCGGACATGGCCACGATGACGGTCATGTTGTTGACCACGCTGGTCACGCCGTTGATGTCGGTGGCGAGCTTGGTGATGAGACTTTTTTCCGCCTCGTTTTTGGCGGCGCCGGTCAAGGTGACAACGCCGTCCGTCGTCGAAACTCCCGTATGCAGGGCGCTGGTTGAACGGTGCGACAGCAACGATGACTTGACTTCCGCCGTGATGGAGGCGTCATCAATCTTGTCACCCACGGTGGCGTCCGGCGTGGCCCCGGTCGCGGCAATCGTCATGTTGTTCTTAACGGATCTGACGTTGTCTATGTCCTTGGCGTATTCGGCGGTAAGCTCCTTTTGCGCCTGGCTGCTCGCCACACCTTGCAGGGTGACGACGCCATTGTCCGTATAAACGGAGGTTCCAGTGCCGCTCACGTTGCGATGGAACAGCAGCGCGGTTTTCACTTTCATGGTGATCCAGGCGTCGGAATGTTCCGCCGGCTGATCGCCGCTGACCACAAGTTGATTGTCCACGCCCTTGACGCCGGGCAGGCTTGCCACGGTATTTTCGGCCAAGGATTTGTGCGACGCATCGGCCACCGTGCCGGTCAGGGTGACCATGCCGTTTTGGGAATCCGTCTTGATGGAATCGTCCTTGAGGTAGGTTTTGAACACATAGGACTTGGCGGCGGATGATTCGATGCGGCTGTCCGTGCTGGCGGCGCGCAACGGCGAACTGCTGATTAACAGGGTGCTCACCACGGCGGCGAGCGTTAAGGGGAATATAGATTTCATTTTATATCTTTCTTTTGTTGTTTGTTTGTTTTTAACTCTGCCCGCACAATAAGTGACGCGTCCGACTGACGCTATGGGGTGTAACCCTACCGCGTTCACCTTGCAGAATCCCTCGGTAAATGGGACATTTTCGCCGTTTGTGCGCTGGGGTGGACCGATGACAGCGTGGCCTTGGCCGCAGCCGGCATGGAACTGGGATCAATCAGAAGAATGCGATTCTCGCCCGTGTTTTCAGCGGACTGGCGGAATGGTTAATTATCCTTCACACGGATAACATCACGGCTTGGCCGCGCTGTCGTAGAATTTTCCCAAGTCCGCGCGAAATTCTTTTCGCGCGTCGGGATTCAGATAGACCATGTGCCCGGAGGGATAATAGCGGAAGGTCAGGTTGTCGCGCAAACTCGGATCCAGTTCCATGTGATTCAGATCCCGCTCCGTGCCGAAAAACGGCGTGGCCAGGTCGAAATAGCCGTTGGCGGAAAGCACCTTGAGCTGCGGGTTTTCCCGCATGGCCTGTCCCAGGTCGTCAACCACATAGGGCAGGGGAAATGGTCTCGACGAGTCCAGATAGTCCGGCAACTTGTGCTTTCGATCCCAATTTTCATTGACCTTCATATTCAAGACTTGGTAGGGCGTGTCGTGATTATAGTTCAATTCATCGTCCAGATAATTGTTGAACGCGGCGGTGAACGCGCCCTTGATGGCCATTTCGGACGGATCGGAAGTGGGATTTTCGCCGGCGGCATCAAAATCAATGCCCTCGAACCGGGCGTCATAGCGTCCGACCGTGCGGCGTTCGTCGCGCAGCAATTCTTTTCGAAACCGGCTCGCCTTCACGCGGAGATTCGCTTCTTTTAGATAGGCCACGCTCAAGCCAGTGAACTCATGCAGCTTGGCGGCCACGGCATCCTCTTGGGCTGCGGGCAGCGCCTGGCCTTTGGCCAAGGCCTGCGCATATTCACCGGAAGCGAAATCACGCACTTGCAGGAGAAATGCGCCCAAGTCGGCGGGTTTATTTGGCAGCTTGTCATGGAACCACGCAATGGCTGCGTATGTGGGCAGCGCGTTCACGAACGGTTCGTCCAGTCCCGGTGAAAGCTCGGCATAATTCAAGATCGAAGAAAGCAGCACCACGCCGTTAAAGTCCATGCCTTGGTTCTGCAGGTAATAGACGAGCGCGGCCGAACGCGTCGTGCCGTAGGATTCGCCGAACAGAAACTTCGGCGAGTTCCACCGGTGGTTGAGCGTGACGTAACGGGTGATGAATTTGCCAAACGATTCCACGTCACCGTCCACGCTCCAAAAATTCGTGCCTTCGCCCTTGCCCACAATCTTGGAAAAGCCCGTGCCGACGGCATCTATGAAAACGAGGTCGCTCCGGTCCAGCAGACTGTCGTCGTTGTTCACGACGTGATATGGCGCCGGCCCGGTCGGCTGGGCGTTGGCGGTCTCGACGATGCGCGGGCCGAACGATCCCATGTGCAACCAGATGGTTGAAGAGCCAGGGCCGCCATTATAGAAAAAAGTCACCGGACGGTGCTCCAAATTCGTCACTCCGTCACGGGTGTAGGCGATGTAAAACATCGAGGCGACCGGGTCGTCGCCTTTGCGAATCAGCAGATTGCCCGCCGTGGCGGTATAGGCGATTTCCTGGCCGCCGATTTTCACCTGGTGATGTGTGACGGAGGATTCCTCCTTGGGGACCGGCTTTTCGGATTTTTTGTCTGCGGCGATTTTTTTCGGGGAGGTTTCATTGGCCGCCGCATTGTCGGCGGTCTTGCTGCTGTCGGAGTCCGAGGGCGCGGCAATCATCACGCCACCGCTTCCCATGATCAAAGCAACGCACAGCAACCAGACAAGCGGGTGGGAGAATAACGCCGACGTGATTGGTGGAAGGTGAGAGACACCAATCCCGGAAGCGGAATCGGTCGTGGCGGCGGTGCGGCAACTGACAGGAACCTGCTTTTTTGACAGCGCGCGGTTCAGGGAGAATTGTTTCTGCGGCGGGTTCATATCCGCCGATATTCTGCCTGCGAAATCGGATGTCAAGCGTGTCTTTCGAGCTTTTTCACTGGTTCGGCAAGCATCCGTTGAAACAACCGCGCCCTGCCCGCTGCGGCTGATCGCCCGGATTCATTCGTGATCCGCCGTTGATGTGAAGTTGTTTCCGATGCCGCGGCGCGGAAGCGAATCCATTTGCCATTCAGCGGCAAACCTTTGAGAATTCCCCGGCCTCTTAACACTCCTAAACCATCGTATGAAGATGCGCATTTTTTTCTGGTCGCTCACGTCGGCTCTCGCCGGATTTTTGTTCGGTTTCGACACGGTCGTCATTTCCGGCGCGGAACAAACCATCCAGTCGCTCTGGGGATTGAGTGCCGGCCTGCATGGGGTGGCGATGGCGGCGGCGCTTTACGGCACGGTGTTGGGGGCGCTCCTTGGCGGCTGGCCCACCGACCGCTGGGGTCGCCGGGCCACGCTGCTCTGGATTGGCGTGCTTTACTTTGTGTCGGCCGTCGGGTCGGGTCTCGCCCCGGACGTTTATTCATTCATCATCGCCCGCTTCATCGGCGGCGTGGGGATTGGAATTTCCACGGTTGCCGCCCCGCTTTACATTTCAGAAATCGCGCCGCCGAAATATCGCGGGCGCCTCGCCGGCATGTTCCAGTTCAACATTGTCTTCGGCATCCTTATCGCCTATGCGTCCAATTACCTGCTGCATGCCGGGATGGGTGCGAGCGCCTGGCGTTGGATGCTTGGGGTGGCGGCGTTCCCTTCATTGCTCTACACCGTCCTTTGTTTCGGCATCCCGGAAAGCCCGCGCTGGCTGCTGGGCAAGAAAGGCGACCGGCAGAAAGGCATCGCAGTTCTCCGCCTGATTGAACCGCAGGCCGCTCCGGCCGAAATCGAAGCCAGGGCGGATGAGATCATCGCCGCCGCTGCGGAACGAATTTCTTCAGGCCGGTTCTGGACGCGGCGGCTCCGCATCCCGATTCTGCTCGCCATCCTGATCGCCTTTTTCAACCAGCTTTCCGGCATCAACGCGATTCTCTATTTTGCGCCGCGCATTTTTGAAATGACCGGACTGGCCGCGAAGGCCGCCTTGCTCCAGTCCGTCGGCATCGGCGTGACCAATCTTATTTTCACCTTTGTCGGGCTGTCGCTCATTGACCGGCTGGGCCGCCGCACGCTGCTTTACATCGGCTCGTTCGGCTACATTCTTTCCCTGGGCCTGGTGGCCTGGGCTTTTTTCACGCAGCATTTCGCCATTGTTCCGGTTTGCATTTTTGCCTTCATCGCCGCGCACGCAGTCGGCCAAGGAACGGTCATCTGGGTTTTTATTTCCGAGATTTTTCCCAATCGCCACCGTGCCGAAGGCCAGACGCTTGGCTGCTCCACCCACTGGATTTTTGCGGCCCTGCTGACGACCTTCTTCCCGGCGGCGGTCTCGGCTTTCCCGCCCGGATATGTTTTCCTGTTCTTCTGCGGCATGATGGTGCTCCAGCTCATCTGGGTGAAAACGATGGTGCCCGAAACCAAGGGCGTGCCGCTGGAACAAATCCAAAAGCAACTTGGCATCGAATGATTGCGGCCAGCAGCCCAGGCCGGCAGCCCGGCGAACTTGGCATGACCGTCCAAAATACGGCCTGCTTTCATCGGATTGCTGACAAAACAAGAGCATCAAGTGAAAGGATATGGCGCGCTTAAAGCAGAATGGTGCCGCCGCATCACTCTGACAACAGGCGAATTGAATTTCCGTTCGCTGCCCGCGCAAACGCAAATGCAAAGAAAATAGATTATGCCAAACACCATCAAACTGCACCGTGTCCTGCGCGCGTCGCCGGAAAAAGTTTATCGCGCGTTTCTGGACGCCGACGCCAAGGCCAAATGGCTTCCGCCGAATGGATTCACCGGCAAAGTCCATCATCTGGACGCCAAAGTCGGCGGCACTTACAAAATGTCGTTCACGAATTTCACGACCGGCAAGAGCCATTCCTTCGGCGGAACTTATGTCGAACTCGTGCCGAACGAGCGCATTGTTTACACGGACAAGTTTGACGACCCGAATTTGCCCGGCCAAATGCGCGCGACGATCACCTTGAAGCAAGTATTCTGCGGAACTGATTTGAGCATCACGCAAGAAGGAATTCCCGCGGTCATTCCCGCCGAAGCTTGTTATCTTGGCTGGCAGGAATCGCTCGCGCTGCTGGCGAAACTCGTCGAGGCGGAGATTCCAGATTAAGAGCAGAATTGTGGCAGGTTGACATGGCAGAATTTTTGCCCGATTCTGCCGGCCTAACTTGAAAGGAAAATTATGAGCAAAATCCGGGTCCTGGTCGGCACAAAGAAAGGTGCGTTCATCCTGACTGCCGACGGCAAGCGGCAGAAATGGAAAGTCAGCGGGCCACATTTCGCGGGCTGGGAAATTTACCACGTCAAAGGCTCGGCGGTTGATCCGAACCGCATTTACGCGTCGCAGTCGAGCGGCTGGTTCGGGCAGATCATCCAGCGCTCGGACGACGGCGGCAAAACGTGGAACACGCCCGGCAGCAGCGCCGATGAATTGAAAAGCCCGGAAGGTTTTCCCAAAGGCGAGAGCAACAAGTTCGTTTACGAAGGCGAAGCTGGCACGCACAAGTGGTATGACGGCACGCAGCATCCGTGGGAATTCAAGCGCGTGTGGCACGTCGAGCCTTCGCTCACCGACCCGGACACGGCCTATGCCGGCGTGGAAGACGCGGCGATTTTCAAAACCACGGACGGCGGCAAAACTTGGAGGGAACTTCTGGGTTTGCGCGACGCGAAAGGAAATCTCTGGCAGCCCGGCGCGGGCGGCATGGCGGTGCATACCATTCTACTTGATCCAAAAAATGAAAAACGCATTTACGTCGCCATTTCCGCCGGCGGATGTTTCCGCACTGATGACGGCGGCAAAACCTGGAAGCCCATCACGCGCGGATTAAAGTCGAATTTTGAATTGCCCGACCCGGACGCGGAAGTCGGGCATTGCGTTCATCGCATTGCGCTGCATCCGTCGCGGCCGGACGTGCTGTTCATGCAAAAGCACTGGGACGTATTGCGCACCGACAATGCCGGCGAAAAGTGGACGGAAGTCAGCGGCAATTTGCCGACGGATTTTGGCTTTCCGATTGATGTCAACTGGAACGAGCCGGAAACGGTTTATGTCGTGCCCATCAAAAGCGACTCGGAGCATTATCCGCCCGACGGCAAGCTGCGCGTTTATCGCAGCAAGACCGGCGGCAACGAATGGGAACCGCTCACCAAAGGTTTGCCGCAAAAAGATTGCTATGTGAACGTGCTGCGCGACGCGATGGCTGTGGATCAACTCGACAAGTGCGGCGTTTATTTCGGCACGACCGGCGGACAGGTTTATTGCTCGGCCAACGGCGGCAATTCGTGGAACACCATCGTCCGCGACTTGCCGGCGGTTTATTCGGTCGAAGTGCAAACATTGCGATGATTCGCGTGGTGCTGCCATTTCATTTGCGCAACCTGGCGCGTGTCGAAAGCGAAGTGCAATTGGAAATTGCCGCGCCAATTACGATCGGCAAAGTTCTCGATGCGCTTGAAAATAAATTTCCCGTTTTGCGCGGAACGATCCGCGATCACGGCACGTTGAAACGCCGTCCGTTCATCCGCTTTTTTGCATGCAAGGAAGATTTGTCGCTCGAACCTCCGGAGACACCATTGCCTGACGAAGTTGTGAGCGGCGCGGAACCGTTTCTCATCGTCGGCGCAATGGCCGGCGGCTGAACTGGAAAAGCGCCAATGAACAAACAATCCGTGGCGGAAACGGCGGAGGCAATGATCCGGTGACTTTGAACATTCGCTTGAGAATGTCAAAAGCCGGCGTTAGGCTTCTGGACTTGGAGCGAATTCACGTTCTGAAATTGAAAGGATCATTCACATGAAACGCAAAGCATCGGCAGTCTGGTCGGGCGATTTGAAAAGTGGCAAAGGCAATATCTCCACCGAGAGCGGCACCCTGAAGGAAACGCAATATTCCTTCAGCACGCGCTTCGAAAATGGCGTCGGCACGAATCCCGAGGAACTCATTGCGGCGGCGCATGCAGGTTGTTTCTCGATGGCGTTATCGGCGGAGCTGGGGAAGGCCGGCTTCACGCCCACGGCCATTCACACCACAGCGACCATCACGATGGAAAAAACCGACGTTGGTTTCACCGTCACGGAATCGCATTTGGACATGACGGCGAAAATCCCCGGCATTGACCCGGCGAAGTTCACCGCCATTGCGAACGGTGCGAAAGCCGGCTGCCCGATTTCGCGCCTGCTCAATGCGAAAGTTTCGCTGGCCGCGAAACTGGAAGCGTGAGCGCGTCCGGCGTGCGGCTGACGTGAAAAACCGCGAGCACCGCCTGCGCCTGTGCCGGATCATTCAGGCACAGTGCGCCTTCGCGAATGCGTGAAACCGGTTCGCCTTCGAGTTGCAGCGGAAATGTTTTCCCCAGCCATTGCACACACGTGGAAAAATTTTCAAAACCCGCCGCGCGCAACTGCGCCGCGTTCACGAGCCGGAACGTGCCAAAACTGTTCTGGCATGTCTGCCGCATCAGTTCCACCAGCACGCGCCCCATCGTGTAGCGCGGATTTATTTCCACGACGGGTTTTAATTTCATCGCGCCGTCCGCCGCGCGATAAACAAAAGCGTCAATGCCAACCGGCCCGGTGAAATCCACGCCGCGCAATTCTGTTTCCAGCGCCGCGAAAACTTCGCCGTAAAATTCCAGCAGGCGATTGGCGATGTCCGCCGGCGTGCGGAAAAGTGAAACGACGTTCGCCGGAATCCGCTGGTGATGATGCGGCTCCGCGAAGTTCGCCTGAAACTGGCCGCGCGCGTCGTTGAGCAAACCCGTGTAGCCGCACAGTTTCAAGCCGCCCGCTGTCATTTCAAGCTGCACGGAAAAATCCAGTTCACGCTCCAGCCACGGCTCGACGACCAGCTCCCGTTTTTGCGCGAACGCATGGGTCAGCCAGCGTTTTTGCGTCTCTAAAATTTCCGGCTCGAACAGGCGCAGCGCGTTGCTACCCGCCACGCCGAACGCCGCCTTGACGATAACTTTGTGATGGCCGCGCGCACGGATTTTTGAAATGACGGCGAGCGCTTGGTCGAGCGAGTTCACCGCCACGCCGATTTCGTTTTCGGCGCAAAGGCAGCTTTCGTCGGTAGGGCGGCGCTGCTGCGCCGCCTCCGGGTGCTGGCCGCGCAGCAGCGCGGCCCTGCCAGATTGAAGAATTTTTCGCAAAAATTCCGCGCTCCACGCCTTCGAGTAAAGCTGCGCGATTCCGGCATTGAATCTTTTTTCGTCCGCGCACTTTTCGCCGGTAACGCTGGCGAAAATGGGTTTGAGCAATTCAAAGCTGTCCGGTCCCCACGCCCACGGACGCAGGCTGCCGAGCTTGCGCGCGGCAAGATTTAGTGGGACAGGCATCTTGCCTGTCGGGTTGTCTTTCTGGTCAGTTGAACTGGACAGGCAAGATGCCTGTCCTACTAAAAACTCCGGCAGCGGAAAACCGGCCTGCTTGACGCAACTCAAAAATTCCACGGACGGTTTTTGGTTCACCAGCACGATGTCGTCCTGCCGGCAGAGAAACTGCGGCAAATTTTCCAGGTCGCGGGCGAGCTGCGCCTGATGTTTCGTGGGATTGAAAGTTTTGCCTTCCGCGAGGCGGCCTTCGGCGAACGGATTAAAAACAAAAACGCCCGGCGTGCGGCCCTTCGACTGCGAATAGACATTCAGCTCGGCGATGAATTGCTCGTCCAAGCCGGCAGCTTTGCGTCCGGCGATGTTCAAGGAAAACCCTTTCGCGCGCTGCGGCGAGAGCGGAAATTTCAGCGTGCGGCAGAAGGCTTCCCAGTCCGACTCGTCCGGATTTTTCCAGCGGCGGAACCATTTCAGGCCGTAGGCGACGTGGCCGATTTCATCGTGATAAATTTTTTCCAGCAGTTTCGCCGTGTCGCCGTCGCCGACCTGACCAAAGCCTTTGGCGAAGTGGCCGGCGAAATCGAGGTTCGCCTGCTCGAACGTGAGGCAGAGGCCGGCGACGTAATCAATCGGATGCTCCATCGGCGCGACGCAGCGCCAGAAATAGCCGCTCACCGGAAAATCGCCGAGAGCGATGCCGCACGTTTTCATGCGCTCCATGTAGAGCCGCGTGTGTTCCTGCTCGTCTTGGAGCGTCCGCAAAACGCCCTGGCGGAAGGCGGCGGGCGCGTCGGGAAATTTCAGCAGCACGAGCGCCATCAACTCGGTGGCGAGCAGTTCGTGGTTGCCGAAAAAATGGAGCAGCTTGCCACGCTCGTGATCTTTTTCAAGCTGGTGCAGGCCGGGGAAACCACTTTTGTCGCCGGTGCCATGCGGCTTGAAAACGAGATTCGCCGACCGTCCGGGCGCAGCCGGCGTGACGAGCGCAGGCCCGGGCCGCTCATCGGTTAATTCGCCGGGCGCACGCAATTTTTCTTCGAGCGTGCTGGCAAACAAAACCGATTCGGCAAATTCACGCAGTTCCATCCGCCCAGCTTACGCCGTCGGATTTCGATTTCAAAGCGTGCAGGCAGGAGCCGGCGGTTACATCAGAAAGTGCAGGTCAATTTCAACTGGCGAAAGGCGGCGCTGAAGCGACCGCAGTCCAGACGCTGCGCGCGTTCCTGAAATCAAAAGGCGGCGCGAAGCGTCTGGACTGCGCGCGATTTATCGCCGCTGTCTTCAACCGGCGACGACCAAAACAACCGAGGCTACAGCCGAACCCACTTGCCCTTCGCCGAGGATTCCTCGACCGCCGTCAGCACGCGCTGGTTTTTCAGTCCGTCCTCGAACGTCGGATGCACCGGCTTGCCGTCGGCACACGCGTTCACGAAATCCGCGATGGTGTGGACGAACGTGTGTTCGTAGCCGATGCCATGGCCGGGTGGCCACCAGTTCGCGACGTAGGGCTGCACGCCGTCGCGCTGCGTCACCAAAATGTCGCGGAAACCCTGCCGGTCTTTCGGATCGTCGCCGTTGTAAAATTTCAGCCGGTTCATGTCCTCGAAATCAAAATAAATCGAGCCTTTGCTGCCGTTGATTTCGATCTCGATGTGGTTCCGCCGGCCCAGGGCATACTTCGTCGCCTCCAGATTCGCCATCACGCCGCCGGCCAGCCAGCCAATGAACACCGCCGAATCCGGCGCGGTGACGTTGCCCATTTTGCGCGCGCCTTTGGCGAGCAGGTCGGCGCGCGGGCGTTCGGGGATGAACGTGTGAACGATCCCGCACACGTCCGTGAACTCACCGACGAGATAACGCGCGAGGTCAATGATGTGCGAATTGATGTCGCTGTGAACGCCGCTGCCGCTGGTCTCTTTTTGCAAACGCCAGTCGAGCGGAAATTCCGGGTCGGCCAGCCGGTCCTGCGCGTAACGGGCGCGGAAATGATAAATCTTTCCGAGCGCGCCCTCGGTCATCATCCGTTTCGCCAGCGCGATGGCGGGGATGCGGCGGTAATTGTGGCAGACCATGTGAACGCCCTTCGCTTTTTTCGCGGCGGCGAAGATGGCTTCGCATTCCTTCAAGTCGCGGCCCAGCGGTTTTTCGCAGAGGACGTGCTTGCCGTTTTTCAGCGCGGCAATGGCCATTTCCGCGTGCAGGAAGGTCGGCGTCGCGATGTCCACGATGTCAATCAGCGGCGACTCGACGATTTCGCGCCAGTCGGTCGTGGCGAACTGCCAGCCGAGTTGCGCGCGGGCGGCCTGCACGCCGGCGGCGTCGCGTCCGCAAATCGTGTGCAGCTCGACGCCGGCCTTGAGGTTGAAAAATTTCGGCGCCTGCCGCCACGCATTCGAGTGCGCCCGGCCCATGAATTTGTAACCGATGAGTCCGACGCGAAAGGTTTTGGCCATAAAATGGAAGTTAAATGTTAACCAAGATGGCTTTCAAAACGCTGGACGAAGGCGTTGGGATGGTGGGCCAAGTCGCGCTGCAACTTGGCACTGACCGCGCAGCGGTCATTTTGAGGCGTGGCAGCTTTTCCGTTTGCGAACGATTCCGTCGCTTGACGCTTCGCTCGGCGACGGGTTTGTCGCAGCGCGACAAACTCCACCCAAGTAGCGCGCGCCCCATGAAACGGTAGCCGATCAGTCCGACGCGAAAAGTTTTTGCCATAAATGCGGGTTGAACTGGACTGGCTGCTCTTTATAGTGGAGGCGAGACTTCAAGTCAATCCGACTTATTCACCGCGGGCTGATTTTGAAGATGACCGAAATTTATGATTTACGATTTACGATTGATGATTGGCCGGCCCGCCAGCGAACGGGATTCAATCATCAATCGTAAATCATAAATCGAAAACAACCCATGCCTTTCACCACCGCTGAAATCGCAAGGCTCCTCGCCGGCAAAGTCCTCGGCGACCGCGACGCCGTGCTGACCGGCTTTGCCACGACGGATGCCGCCCAGCCCGGCGACCTGACGTTTGCGGAAACCGACGAATACTTTGCCGCCGCAGAAAAAAGCGCGGCCACGGCGATCATCGCCGGGGAAAATGCTTCTTCCATAAACAAAATCGTCATTCGCGTGGCGAATCCGCGCGTCGCGTTTGCCCGGGCGCTGGCGCTGTTTTTCCCCGAACCAAAATTCTCCGCCGGAATACATCCGTCCGCCGTCATCGCCCCGTCCGCGCAGATTGATCCGACCGCGCATATCGGGCCGCATTGCACGATTGGCGAACGCGCGAAGCTCGGCGCGAACGTCGTTTTGCAGGCGGCCAATTTCATCGGCGACGATTCCGTGCTCGGCGATGACGTAAATTTATTTCCCAACGTCACGCTTTATCCGCGCACGCAAATCGGCCGGCGCGTCCGCATCCACGCCGGCACGGTGATTGGTTCGGACGGCTACGGCTACGTTTTGGACGACGGCATCCATCGCAAGATTCCGCAGGTCGGCCACGTCATCATCGGCGACGAGGTGGAGATCGGCGCGAACGTCACCGTGGATCGCGGCGCGCTCGGCGCAACGGTCATCGGGCGCGGCACGAAAATTGACAACCTCGTGCAGATCGCCCACAACGTGCAGATTGGCGAGCATTGCCTCGTCATCGCGCAGTCCGGCATCGCGGGCAGTTCACGGCTCGGCCACCACGTCATCCTCGCCGGGCAGGCGGGCATCGGCGGCCATTTGCAGATCAGCGACCACGCCACCATCGGCGCGCAAGCCGGCGTGATGACCAGCATTTCCGGCGGCGGAAAATGGATCGGCTCGCCCGCGCAGCCGGACAGGGAATTCAAGCGCCAGGTCATCGCGCTGCGCCGCATGCCCGATCTGCTCAAAAAAATTTCCGCGCGGGAAAAGGAACCGGGCGTGAACGAGAAAATTTAATCCGCCACCGGCTTGAACTCCGCAATGCCACCCGCAAATTTCCGCCGGCGCGGCGCGCCGTTCACCGAGACGGACGCGTGGCGCGACGTGGGCCAAGGCTGGCAACCGCTCTTCGGCAGTTTTCACGGCGCGGGCTACAGCCTCGAGTGGCACGACTTTTTTGCGAAGCGCGAGTTCGACTGGGCCGCGAGTTTTCATCCCGGCTGCGTGGAACTTTGTTTGAATCTGGACGGCCACGGCTTTGTGGAGTGCCAACGCAAGCGGACGGATTTTGCGCCGAACACGGTCGGCTTTTACCATCGCAAGGACGAGCCGCTGACCGCGCGGCGCACGGCGGATGAACAGCACCAGTTTCTCACCGTGGAATTTTCCTGCCCATTTCTGGAGAAACATCTGGCCGGAATGGAGGCGGTGCTGCATCCGGTGGTGCGGGCGGCAATTAAAAACTGTCCCGGCGAACTGGTTTCGGGCACGACCGTGCGCCTCAATGCCGGCCACCAGCAGTTGATCACCACGCTCCGGCAGCCGCCGGTTTATGCCGCCGCGCAGCCGTTGTGGTATCAGTGCAAGGCGCTCGAACTGGCGATGACATTTCTGATCCAGCCGCCGCCGGAGCAGGAAATGTTTTGTTCGCGCCAGCAGCGGCTCGCGCAGGAGCGCGTGGAGCAGGTGATTTTTCTGCTGAAACAAAATCTTGCCGAACCGCCGTCGCTCGAAGAACTCGGCAAAAAAACCGGTTGCAGCCATTTTTATTTGAGCCGGATTTTTTCCGCGCAGACCGGCCACACCATCACGCAACATCTGCGCCAGTTGCGCATGGAGCGCGCGGCGGAACTCCTCAAATCCGGCGAGCACAACGTCACCGAGGCCGCGCTCGAAGTGGGCTACAACAGCTTGAGCCATTTCAGCGCGGCGTTTCACGAGACGTTCGGCTGCTGTCCCGGCCTGTATCCGCTAAAAACACCGGCGCAGAAACTGCAATAACCCGCAGGGCGCATGAAGCGCATTTGTGGCGCTTCATTTTTGCTGACCGGAAACGGCGCGGCGAGGTGCGGTGGCAGGCCATTTTCCCGGCGGCCTTCGCTTTGCCGGTTCAGGGGCAGTCGTCGCTCAAGTGATCCAAGCCTTCGTGGTCAATGGAGAAAACGACGGAGTCGCCGCTTTGGGCGTGGGTGATTTTGACCAGAAAAATGGTGTCATAATCATTTCCCGGCCACGCCGGAACTTGCGCCGGATTTCCGCCGTTGTCCTTGACCAAATTTTTTACGAACTCGTCGAGCAGCCCGTGTTCCCACGCGGCAAAAATCGTCGCGCTGCGATATTCCGGCTTTTGCAGTTCATCCTCCAGGCCTTTGATTTCACGAAAGCCGAACTGCGTGTTGACCGGCAGACCGCAACGAATGGCGGTCGGCTCAATCGTGGCGAGCGGACGAACGTAAAAGTATTTGTCGTCGTCCACTTTTTGCGTGGGATTGGGCGCAAAAACAAACCGGGGCGGGCCGTATTTTGCCAGCAACACCTTGGGCAGGGCCAGGGCGCGATTGAGGCCACGGCACGTCAATTGCCCCAGCCCGCCGTGCGGTTTTTCAGCATGGCGGAGGCAGACAATGGTTTCCACGGCTGGCCCGGAAGTTTCAGTCGAGGAAGCCGGACTGGTTTGTCCGTCAACCGCCGAGGCCGAAATCACAAATCCGAAAAACAACAAGCTGCGCAACATGATCATGCGGTTGACTCTATTTTTTGAAAGTGATTTGTCCAGCTTTTTTGATCCGCGACAAAAAACGGGTTTCCGCCCGCTTTGGTTGCCGCGCTCTTTCCGGTTTGAATTTCTGGGCGGCAGCGGCCGGGCAAACCGCCAGCCTGACGCCGCAAGATTTCGCCGGCCTCATGCGGCAATTTGTCTTATGCCTTTAAGTTCGGTTCCGCCATTCTCCAATGAGATTTGGCCAGATTTTTCCCGCGTTACCCGCGGAACCCGCCGACAATCTTTCGCAAACGACCGGCAGCGGGGAGAATTCACCACAGCCCGATGACGTGGCCGCCAAAACGGATCCATAGCGGAATCGTCACCAGGTCGAGCAAGGAAGTTCCAAGCGCCACCTGCAATGCCGTCCGCGCGTCGCCGCCATAATGTTTCGTCAGCACGATTGGCAGCACGGCCGACGGCATCGCGCCTTGCAGCACCAGCACGCGCTTCAACTCGATGGTGCAGAGCAAAATTTTGCCAGCAACAGAAACAGCAGCGGCATCAAGGCCAGTCGCACCAGCGCAGCGACGGCGACGACCCGCATCGCCCGCCGCGCGCCTCGGCGAGATGATCCGCCACAATCGCGCCGATCAGCAGCAGCACCAGCGGAAACCAAAGCTGGCCTGCGGATGGCGGCGCTTTTCCCGGTGTCTGAAAAATGCGACGGGAGCGACGCAGCCACGCGCCGGCATTCGGACATTGAACGCGCCGGATTTTTCCCGCATACTGGCCGCATGGGCAAAACTAAAATTCCCGCCACCGGCGAAGGCTTTCTCGGCGAAATCATGGTCCATAAAATTTCCCGCGCCGTGGGCGTGGTGGACAGCGTGACCCTGGCCCGCGACGGCTGGCCGCCACAGATCGCGCTGAAACTGCCGGACGGCACCTTGAAGAAAGGCCGCCTTAGCGATTTCCGGGACGCCAGCGCCAAGGAACGGGCAACCATCTCCCCCGCGTAACTCCCTTGCGTAACTCTGGTTGGTTCCGAGTTCAGTGGCGAAGCACGGATCAGCATTTTCCGGCGGCGATTCTTACCCAAGCTCAAGGCTTGCCCGCCAGCCGTTCTGTCAGGAAATTTTCGTAGGCACCGAGGTCTTTCCATTGCGCGGCCACGTTGACTTCGCGGGCCTGCGGGTCAATGACCGTCATGCCGTTATCGGTCACGCGGAGATGAATTTTTTCCATCACGCACAAATCCTGCCGCTGGGCGAGATAGACGGCCACGGTGTCGAACAGCGTGCTGCTGTGTTGGTCGGCCACGTCCGCCGGTGAGGCGGGATCGGCGGCAAGCCAAAGACGATAGTTGACGATGAGGTCGGCGATGTTACGGTCAGTCGTGTTGCGGACGCGCCGGTATTTGTCGCCGGTCAGTTGCACGAGACCGCAGGTGTCGAGCGGTGTGATGGTGATGTCCCACGGAGCCGCAAACACGGACTGCAACGCCTTGGGATCGGCCTTGACGTTCCATTCCGCGCAAGGCGGTTTCGCGCCGCCGTAGCCCAGGCGCACGCTGCCGTCCATGCCCACGAACCTGGCGTGCTGCGCGATGCGCGGCTCGCGTTTCAGCGCCTCGGCAATGTTCGGCACCGGGCCGATGCAGATCAACGTGACGGTCTGCGGCGATTTCATGATGGTGTCAATCATCGCCTGCACACCGTCGGCGTGAACTTTTCCCGGATAAGATTTCAAGTCGTAGTCTTTCACCCACGCCGACTGGCGTCCGTCTCCTTTCGGCGCGACGTCAAGGCCAATGCCCACGGGCACATCACTGCGACCGGCGCGTTCCAGGAATTTGGCAAGCAACTTCGCGCGGTATTGCGCCTCGCCGTAATCGCCCACGACGAGCTGCAAGTCCAGTTCCGGCGATTTGAGCAGCAGGGCGAGCGCCCAAGTGTCGTCAATATCGTCGCCGATGTCCGTGTCGAGGATGACGGGTGTGGGTTTGGCGGGTGGCATATCGGCGGCGCGTGCGGACGGAGTCACAAGCTCCAACGCGAAGAGGCAGAGGGTGAGACGGCAAAATGACCAAATCGCCGCAAAGAATTTCATGCGCGGGAAGGTTTCATGCGCGGGAGTTTCGCAAGCAGTGTCCGCAGTGTCAACGGGCGCAGACCAGCAGAACCTCAACTTGAAATTGGCGGATGTGTCATCGCTGCCGCGACGCACAATGGTGCCGCCGCAGCGCCGCCACCAAATCAGGATGCTGTCTGCCTGGCAGCTTTCTCCAGTCCACGCGAGCGCCACAGGTAAAATATCGCCGGATAAACCACCAGCACGCAGACGGTGGAGGTGATGATCCCGCCCACCATCGGCGCGGCGATGCGTTTCATCACGTCCGCACCGGTGCCGTGGCTCCACAAGATTGGCGCGAGGCCGGCGATGATGACGCACGCGGTCATGATTTTTGGGCGCAGCCGTTTCACCGCGCCGTGATAGATCGCATCGCGCAAATCGGCCTGGTTTCGCATCAACCTCCTTTTCCGCCATTCGTCGTAGGCCAGTTCAAGATAGAGCAGCATGATGACGCCGGTCTCGGCATCGAGTCCCGCCAGCGCGATGATGCCGACCCAGACGGCCACGCTCAAATTGTAGTGCAGCAGGTAGAGCGTCCAGAACGC